>JACCDV010315697.1_pt1 | contig 12435 bp, 9 predicted proteins | sample 7446131 | NCBI WGS metagenome assembly JACCDV01 (sample SAMN15323448, study PRJNA562643) | freshwater metagenome | isolation source: river surface water | place: USA:Blue River Watershed | collected 2017-08-17
AAATCATTAAGGCATATTCTTTATCTTATTCATCATCTAGTTAAATTTAAGCTTGTTCATCTGGATTACCACAGCCTTATTTGATGTTGTTATCTCCTTTAAAAACTCAACTTATCTGTCGTCAGTCATCAACTTCAAACAAAGCATTATCTATCCCTGCTTGCATCGTAGTTTTTTGTTGAGGATGTCGATAAGAGTTTACCTGAAAATGTTTGTGACTCCTTTAGCCATATAAGCCAACATAGTTTACTCGCATACTGAAACAGCAGTAGCTTTCTAAACTTTTTGGGTCATGTCATTCCGCATTAGCTAAGCGTTTCTCGCCTATTTTTCTTTGATAGCCTCGTAAAGCATCTCCTTTATATGATTGTTTGATTGCTTGGCGAAAATCATGTTCGTTACATCCTAAGAACGAAGAGACTGAGCTTAGGATTACTTCTTCATAGACATCATTATGTTTTTCAAGCGAGGGTTGGGGACAGCATTGATCTAACTCTATGAGAGCTATCCAATTTGTGTATTTCTAGCATTTGGATGTGGAGGGAAACTTTTGGTTGGTATTTAGTATTGATTAGGATCGAATCCTTCACACCATCTATTGAGACATATCTTTTATATCTTACGCTCTTTTAGATATTAGGTCTGCATAGCAAGCAAATACTCAACAATCTTCTTCCTGGTCTAATGAATTCTTTCATCTTACGATTTGATTGGAGGAGCCTTTAATTGCAAATCATGCCTTTTGAGCTTATCATTTATAACCCATTCGATTTCAAAAAGGCCATCGTCTAAGAATAAGAGCTGTTGAAGATGCTTTTGAGTAAACTACATTCGATTGTGTTGGTAAAGACTGTTTCGAAGGTCAGTGTAAAAGCAGGCTCTTGTTTGCCTATTGAGCTTGATAAAATCTATAGTGTTATCAACTGTTCTTAATAATTTTAGCAGCTTTGTGTGTTAGTGGCTAATACTGTACCTTAAATCATCACTAAGAAGCTAAGCGAATCGAATTCTCAAAGGTTATTTCCTGAGAATTTACTCCGCTTTAAGATTGTGATTGATCTTCTCATTCCTTCTCTCCATGAAATCACTACTGCTGTCTATACTAAGACTGATATTAGCATTAGCTTGAGGTCTAATTTTTTTTTATTTATGTGCAGTTTCTTATTGCGGGCTTTATTTTTTAATTTCCTCCTTAATAGCCTCGCTTACAACTTCCTTGAAATTCCTTGTTGGGGAATCATCGTGGTTGGGTATTTTGATCTTCTGAGGATGTTGCATTTGGCAGGTGTGGGACTTGCTGTTATCCTCAATGAAGCTAGATTCAAGCCTTGGGTTCTTGATATTTTTGAGTTGATTGAAGTTGATTGCATTCTGGCTGCTTTATTCATCATAGGGTTAGTAGGTTGGAAGGAGTTCAGTGCGATGGGAGGAGCTGTTAGTATTAGGATTGGTGAGGGATTGCTCTTTGAAGTTATCCTATGGTAATTTAGCAAGCTATTTCTTGTGGATTTCTTTGTTTTTAAAGTAGTTGTCTAGAGTATTCAGGTTGGACTAAGACTGTAGTATTTATTTTGATCGTTTGTTCATAATAGTCTTTGATATAATTATAAATGATATGGGAGTAAACCGCATTTTAGCTCCCGGCAAATTTATAAAAATGCTTAGATTTACACTTTTCCCTCTTTTTATACATTTAGTTATTGAATCATCATATTTTTTGGTATTATATTGGCTCTTCAATCATCATTAATCATTAATTGCCAAAAAAGTTGATTGCCTTTGTTTGTTGTAGAAAACTTCATTTTATATGTCAATTACAACGGTTTTCAATGCAAAGAATCAATAAAATAACGTTTGCCTTAAAAATATTGCATTTTATTTTGTTCACTGATGCTAATTCCCAAAAGAGTATGATTTGTTCAAATTAAATATATTGCTCGTAAATTTATTATTCTTAAATGAGCCAGCCATCAAATAAAAAAAATCTAAAACCAATACGTTCACAGTCCGAACTAAAATTTACTAGTATCTGCTCGACCTACATGCGGGATTAGATCAAAAGCTATAGGGTTATTCCATCAAACAAGAATATTTTTGAGTCGATTAGTAAAATAAAGAATCATCGAGTCAACTCTGATACTAAAAATATCAATAGCTTCCATCCTCAGCTCCAGAAAAAGACGATAGAGAATGTTTATCGAGTCAATAAATCAAGAAGTCTCAAGGAATTACTTTAAATGAAACTTCGCTTTCAAGAACAAAGGATCAAATAACTCAAAAAGCAAAGCGAAATCAGGCAGAAGAAATCTTAAAGAAACGTAAAAATTAGACAAGCCAAAAATTACGCCACTATAATGATCAAGCTAAATAAGCTGAACGATCAGGAGAAATAGTAACTCTTACATAACATAGTAAAAATCATGGAGGCAGAAAACACTTTAAAAACAAAAAACCTAAAATTCGTATAAACCTCAAAAGATTCGCATACTCTGATTGGTTTGACATAAAGCACTTTGCGTATTTTCAGAAAGCTTCAACTTTGATTGGAGACAAGCTACAAATATTTTGGTATTGAATACTAAGAAAATATTGATTAATTTATTAAATTAAATTGTTTATAATAATAAGGTAATTTTCGCATGATGATAAAATGGGAATCTTTATGATGTTGATTACATTTTAACTGCAAACTGACACAAACAAATTACACTCCTAATTTACATACTTCTTTTAGCAGTCCCACAGTGCGTTGTTGGATTGACAGAAATATAGTCTTTGAGATCAATTACGATTCTGAAAGGAATTGCATTATTTCAATAAAATCCCGATCAAATATTTCTTTTGTAATCGCATTGTTTATTATCATAATTAAATGTTTTCCAAAATCTTGAAGGCATCCTATCATCGGCTTCTGCATCCACAATACCCAGCTTTTCGATTTTCCGCAAAGAAAAACTTAAACTTCCGCACTCCTGAGTAGATAAAGTTAAAGAAAGAATAGCAGCAAAAGAAATCAGCATATTTGAATATTGCCTTAGCATGCTTTGTTTTCGGCTTATGCTTTGCCGGTATACCTATCTATCGAACATTCTGCGAGCATCTGGGGTTGATCGGAGACGCAGACAAGAAGGAATACACGTTCACTGATAAAAAAAGTATATTGGCCCTTATCTAGTAAATAACTTGAAGAAATTCAAAGTTTCATTCACTGGCTATACAGATCCCAAGATTGACTGGGAGTTCGAACCCATCGAGAGGGAACTTGTCGTTAGTGCCGGATAGACAGCTATTGTCTTCTACCGCTTATACAACAAATAAGATCGCGCTATTGTTGGGTTCGCAACTTACAACATCTCGCCTGAAGACTGCAACCTCTACTTTTCAAAGATACAGTGCTTCTGCTTCAACCAACAACTCATCAACCCTAAGGAGGAACTTCTTTTGCCAATATTTTTCTACCTTTAGCCAGAAATAAATGATGATGATATGGTGAGCAGGATTAAAGAAATCAAAGTCGCATATACCTTCACTAAATCTGCCAAGCAAGACCTTGCCAAGTTTGCAGCAGAGGAAGAAAAACGCATATAAGAAAACAAAAGGAAGCTTAATTAGATTCGAGCTAAGAAACTCAATATGACTTTGGATTAGTACAAGAATCATCTTGAGGAAAAGCAGAGGTTATAAGAAGCTGAAAATTAGAAATTAAAATAGGAATCTTAGAGGAAAAGGAGATAGTTATAGCTAGCAGAGCTAAAGAGGCAGCAAAGTTTTGAAGAAGATCTTCTGAAGGCAGAGCTCATTTCTAAGGAAATAGAAGAGTAATTCTTTTCTTCACAGGCCAAGACCAAAATAATTTGATTGATAATTTACATATTAATACCATCATGACTACTTTTTTTACTGATTCTACTTTAAGGTTAATTTAAAATTATTGTTATATCTTCTAAGCTCCTTGAGAATGTTTGCAAGGATCGCTTAAGTCTTTATTGACTATTAAGCAACTTATTTGGCTTTGCCTTATATTTCTTTAACCTTGAAAACATACCGGACAATCATTATGCCTAATAGTGGAATGCAGACTGTCAATGCAAAGGATAGTAGGTTGTAAGAATTCTACATGTGCGATATGATTATTGTTTTTCAATTATAATAAATAATTGATCATTTGAGAACTGAAGGATTGGTTAACGCCAAATGCATAATCATTTATCCAAAGAATGAATTGGCCCAAGCAAACCATTCCCTTGATATTGATGTTGGATCATCAACCGAAAATGACTAATGCATCAAACTGTTCTTTGCTGATTTTATAAGACTGGCTAAACAGTTTTTTATCTCGTTATTAGATTTAGATGACAATATCTGAATGGTTAGAGCTAAAGGCCAAATGTATCTGTTTCGAGTGTGTGAACTTCCAACCCCGTTTATTTCTCTACGTGCATAGAAAAAATTATTTCTCTCTGAGAGAAGAAATTTACGAGTATTGAGATAAATCTCATCATCGTCTTTGACGAACTGTAGATAGGAAAGACTCAATAGGGAAGGCAGATTTGAATCATCATAGATTCTATAATTTCCCATCCCGTCAACCTCATAAGCAAATATTTATTTCCCTTTTTACAATACTATCCCATGCTTATATATTCCTTAAGTTATTCTTTTAGAGTGTTCTCTCATACGTATAGACAGTTTCTCACTCCATGCCTTAAATACTGATTTAGGTGGGACCTTGCTCAGTACCTCATTAGCAACCAGATTCAAATAGCTTGCAATCATAGCATTTCCTGGAACATTATAGGGCAGTTAGTTTGGGCTATCAGAAGGTCGGAATCCTGTTTTGATCATGCCAGTATATACAGCGTATTTGATTGATCCATTTGGCAGCTCTTCGTTACTCCTTCTAAAGGTATAGAATTTCTTGCCCATCTTTTACTAGTAAAGAGTATCATTAACTTCCTAATCCAATACTGACAGTATTCGAGTAATTGCCTTGAAATACTTAATATTAAATATATCAATTTCCCCAAATCTTTGATAGTACTCATACGACAATCTAAGAAAAGCTGCAGGTGAATCAATCTACCATTTCCTCTACCAGATATGTTCAGTAGCAAACTATCTTTTTCGAATAAGATCAACAGGTATCCCCATGATCAGTGTTTAAGACTGATCATTAAATCCTGCAGGTCTTAGATATTTGGAGATTTCGAATTTCTTAAAAGCATTTGTGTACCCGTCAATCATTATTAATTAGGCTTGAGTATTCAGAAGGCCTCTTGTAAATGCTGGAATATATGTGCAATTATGAAGCATGCGGATATAGGGAATGAATTGATTTGTAGAGTCTCTCAGCCACATGGCTTCGATGTCTCCTGTTATGATATATACTTCTTCGTTTCCTTTTGAGAGATTATAGTGTTTGATAGTAGTGCTCATAGTATTGGGGAAGGCTTTAACAAAAATGTTAAATAATGTTGGGTTCTTCATTAAGCAAAAACTACCATTTTGTCCTTAAAAGTTTCGATATATTGATCAATACAGGCAATCGTTTCGCTTAGTTCGCTACATCTTATAGTAAGGATGAGGATAAGAGCAATAATATGATATTTCATGTTTGAAGAACTAAGATTATTTACTATCAATAATAAAAGCAGATATGAAGGATGGATGTTAATATTTTTTGTTAGGCATTTTTCAGCCTATTAAAATTAATGAATAAGCTAGTATCTGATTACTTGTAGATTTTTACTCCAAATTTAAGCCTAAAGCCCTTTTTTATTTTATTAAAATTATCGATAAAATGTAGTAATTGGGAGGGATTTAAGCAAACCTCAACGCACATCCAACAGGAAAAATTCCACTTCAATTTAACTTCCCGCCCGTCTAGATAATAACCAAATAACTCACCAAATTGAACTCAGCCCATCCATACAGAATATCATACCTGGGCGCAAGATGGTAAAATTCAGTCATTTTTCATAAAAAATACTCAAAAAGCGCATCCTATCCGTTCAAATAATCCAAACTCAGTAAAAGTAATAACTTCATACATGTACCCATCCATAAAATTAGTAATCAATGTCCCACAATCAATTTTATAAAAATTAATTCTATTATCGCGCATTTGAAGGAATGAATCCCACCCTCAATTTAAAAGAAGAAATTATTTTTTAATCCAGATTCTAAAGTGGTAATTTAGATTGTGCGATTAAAGTCAATAATAACGAATACGATCTTTTCTTGAGGATTGATTCCAATACTCGAGGCAATATCTTCTGGTTCTACTTTTCAGTTACAAACCCACATAATAAAAAGAGAATCAAGCTCAACCTGTGCAATTTAACAAAAAAAGGAACCCATTATTCAAAAGTAATGACTGTTTTATACAAGGTAGGGTTTAAATCCATTTAAGTTTTCCTCATCGACTAAAGTTTGGACTCAGCAGGGCATGTATAATGTAGCATTCTAAGAAAAACGCTTGAGATATCATTTTTTATATGACAAGGTCAAAGTTGATAAATTCTATGAGCTATCCTTTGAGTTTGACATCGAGAAAGAAGAGTAAGTCAAATTTGCATATTGTATTCCTTATCCTTATAGCGAGCTATTGAAAGACCTTTAGACAATAAAAGAGAAAGCTGAAGTGGGTACCTTAGGACAAACTTTGACCGGAATCAACATACCAGTTGTGATGATCGGATCATATGATGTGAACATTAGGAAGCAAGTAATAATAATAACAGGACGGATACATCCTGGAGAAACTAATAGCTCTTTAATTATTTCGAATCTTATGAAAACACTTTGCTTCGATCAACAAATGGAATCCCTAATCCAAAAGTACAATCAAATATATGTAGTGTTATATTTATTTTTGTTCCAATGATTAACCCTGACGGAGTTATTTTGGGGAATTCACGGACTGGAGCAACAGGCTTAGATCTCAATAGATAATTTAAATCGAAAAATAGGTCATTGTTTCCCTAAATTGCTTCAATCAAAAGACTAGTGAGTAAAATTATGGAAAAAGATGAAATATAAATGTATTTAGATTTCCACGGCCACTCTAAGAAAAAGAATATGTTTATATATGGTCCTCCTTATAATGTAACACAGCCCTAATACTACCGGTGCAGAGTTTTTCCTAAGATTCTTTCAAATTTAACCAACCTCTTTAGATATTATAGTTGTTAATTTGATATTCCTACTGACAAGAGAGCAACAGCGAGGGCAGTTATGCTAAATTAGATGTTAATTGGCTTTGTATTTACAATATAAACATCACTTGGTTTTTATTATGATTATGTAAACCATAAAATAGAGGCTTTTACAAGATAAAAATGGGAATAGCTTGGGTCAATCATTGCAAATGCTTTTAAATAATACTACGAAGGCATTTCTCAATACTAATAATTCCTATAGTCAAAGAAAAAGTCAAAGAAAAACCTTAGTGAAGACCTAAAACTAGCAAAATAGAAAAGTAAAGATAAAGAACCCACTCATAAATAGCTTCGATTATTAAAATTATTCTAATAGATAAAGCAATCATAATAAAAGAAGACTAAGGAATAGAAAAAAGATGAAGATGAACTGTCTTCAGACTCCCATGACGAGCATTAGAACCTGTAAAAATAAAAATTTTACTAATTTGGTAGAATGGTGACTTAGTTTTTATAAGAGTAGCAAAATAAGATCAGAACTCAATCATAGAAACCTCGATCTATTTCAAGAAAAGAGTAAATTTAGCCTTCTCTCGATACCAAGAAAAAGAATATGTAAATTTTAAGGCGGCGTCAAAAAAAATGGCGTGAAGAGGAACAACTACTTAATGATGAGATAAATGAAAAAAAAGCATAAAGTATTGTAGCGAACAAGAAAAACAAGAAATCCAGTATAAATAAATAATAAAATTATTTCGTCGCAGTCAAAAGAAATCAACTGTCTTCTTAACAAATTCAAAGAGGGCTATCACTAAATAACCAAAAGTAAAAATTAATCCAGAGAACCAATTTTATCCCAAAGCAACAGTCAATTTAATAAAACTGTGATTTTTCAGGGGATAAAAAATTCACATCGAAAATGAATATTAGAATGTTTAATTTCGAAAAGACTATAAATCAAAAATCTATTCGATACAGTTAGGGGAAAGATATAGCAAAAGCAAAGGAGTTAAATATTCATAAAAATAAAAATTTGAGTTAATTAAAGAAGCGTTTTGAAGAAAAGAAAAACTTAGAAGGAGAGATCATAAAATAATGTTTACCTAATAAATCAAACTTCGTTAATTTAGATTTTATCGAAGATAACGAGTCTTAATAAAAGTAAGAGGAGTAATTAGCAAGCAATAGCAAAGTTCATAAAAGCAAGCATCTATTTCCTTCAAGTTTTTATAGAATAAAGTACCAACATCACAAAAAGAAGATGTAGACAAAAAAAAGAAGTGAAGAAATAGAGACAAAGAGTGAATTGAAAACAAGGGAGTAGCGTTAGCTGGTCACCATCGGATTATTATAAACTAATAATTCTTGCATTGAGCCTAAGGACAATAAAAAATAAGGATTGTTTGTTAAAGTTAAGAGATTCCCTTTATTATGAAATGATAAATCTTAATCATATCACAGCAATTTACTAATTCTAAATTTTTTAGATCGCATTTCATTGTCGAGCAATCCTCCATCAAGTATTTAGATTGAATTTCTTTTATTATTTGTAGGTAATATTTTATGTTTGATTGGCTCGTTGACAAACTAATTCATCAATTTAACATTTATATTTTCTAGTTATGTTGATTAATGTATATTACCGGAGTCAAGTCTTCGGAACTGCCTCACTCTTTTAACCTTTAATTCACCTAACTTTGGCTTGGATTTAACTAACTCCTTAGGGATTTATTGCCTATTGACTATTTATGGCATATTTTATCTATTTTAATGAACGACCTGTAGTGCAGATATATTTTAATGTTCACTAACAGCTTTTATTTCTTGCTATGGTGGATAGGATTTAGGTTATTCTTGGGTTTTTTTTGTAGTTTAGACTGTTTTTGGGACATTTGGTGCTGACCCCATTTTTAACGAATTTATTTATCTTATTATATTCAATGATAATAATATCTGATAAAATAAATGATTAAGTCATCGAAAATAAAAAGCATATCTAAGAACTTTCAATTATGCACAAATTAAAAATCAAAAAGTAATAAAAAGTAAGGACTGGAGATTAGATATTTCCTCTTTAAAATAAATGACTAAATGCTTAAACTAAATAATTCACAGAGTAGTTTTTCCATATATGTTGTATATTAATATGTAAAATAATTAGTTTTATTTACACAATAAAGGCATGAATAGCAGCAATCATCTTTCTCAAGCCTTACTTACAGACAATATCATACACAATAAAAAGCAAACTAATATGAGCATTGCTCCGCTCCAACTCAAAAGAATTATCTTCAAAAAGAAATCAACAAATAATAAAGATGGTTGTTTTGGACCATAAACATCCAAAGTAGGCTTTCTTAATAAAAGAAACTAAAGGTATTAGACTCTTCCAAAAATATATATCCCTTTAAGCCAGAGTGGTATATCTTCCCCCCAAAATATATACGAATCATTGAGTAATTTAATGCCTTATAAAGATATTTCAACAAACAGTTGGTGCCTTTATGACTCAAAACGCAACAAATATTTGGGGTTTCGACAAAATTATCGAAGATAGGTTGCCAGTCTTACTAAAATAATGACAGCGCTTATTTCTATCTCTTTTCTGGAGTAAAATAGCTATCCCTTAAGTAAAAGATCTAATTTACCAAGCTACTTACATCAAGGTGACGAAAAGTGCAGCTGAAATGATAGGGACCAGTGCTAACCTCAAAGAAGGAGTTTGGATTAATTTCTAAGATCTACTCTATGGTACAATGCTTCCTTCTGGAAACGATGCAGCCTATTCACTTGCGTAATATATTGGCTATCTCATGCTTCTAAAACCATTAAAAGTTCATAAGAAAATGCTTGATCTATCGAAATAGAATACCAATCCATATGTTCAATAATTCGTGAGCAATATGAATCGAAAGGCTGAAACCTTGGATCTGACTAATACTAAGTATTCAAACCCACATGGTTTACAAAATGCCTTAAATACATCATCAGCAAAGGACATTGTTAAGCTGAGTCAGTAAGCATCAAAAAACAATCTTTTTTCAGTTATTATGAATACAAGATACTATAAATATTATTTTTTCAAAGGGGATGACCTTTAACAATCGTTCCTTATGAGATGGTGGAACACCAATAAGTTATTGGCTAAATAATGGCAGGGTATCAAAACAGGGCAAACTAATTCAGCTGGAAGCTGTCTAAGTAGTTTAAAAGAAGGCATTTTTATTACTGTGTTAAAATGTTCAAATACTGAAACCCGCTTTACTGATACCTAAAGAATATTCAATTGGTACCTGAACCATATTGGATAAACTGCATAAACAAAGTGTAATTCTTCACTTGACGTTATTAAGCTTTAAAAAACCTTAACATAGTCCTCATTATGATTCTAATCTCCAATACCTTTTTTATAAAAACCTTATTAAGAATTAAGAACAGACATCATTCAATCTAATAAATCTAGTTTTATTATGTATTGAGATAACCCTCTTGGATCTCTCCAATTTTATCAAGTTTGAATTCATTTATTCCCCTCAGTACTGAAAGATAAGGTTTATTATCCCTCATTACTCTTTGCAAATAGTTTGTCTCGAGTGTTCCATCGTAAAGCAGTTAAAAATGAAATTTTTAGCTGTTCCAATCCTTATCTTATGTTGATTTACGCTAGCCTGGTGGGAAAAGTGGATCTAACACGACTGATAATAAATTTTACAGCATATTGGGTACAAGCCTTGAAAGCAATGAGCAGCATATTTAAATGCTTGGGTTAGTATTACATTAGATAAGCCATAACTTGAAATTCTTATCCATCAAAAAATCCAATCCGAACAATTAAAATTGCTGTGTTGATTTCCCAATCATAAGGTTTCCAACTTAAAATAGAGTTTTCGTTAAGGTTTTTATATTTGAATAGATTTCAGTATAAAATTTATCGTAGTTGTATTATTTCTTAAGATACTTGTCCAAATCTTGAAATGAAAGTTTATTTGCAGGTTAATACTTGCCATATTAATCACTATACTTTTGGATGGCATCATTAGTGAGATGAATATACTTATTCATATTCTTTGTTGTAAACTCTTTACAGCTTGTCCGAATGTACCCCTATCGATAAAACCATACTCTATTGTTAGAGTATAATACCCATACTCTTATATCGAACTTACGCCTATCGTAAAGCAAGGGGTCAATATACTATTGCACCACGTATGTTTTATTCTCAGGGAAGAGGGAAAGAGATTTGGAAAGATGATCAATCAAACTTTGCTTGTTAGGATGTACAGTTATTCCTTTACCGCGGTTCGATTATTCTCCAGGCTTTAAAATGAGAAGTTGCTCTTAGAGTTCAAAAGATTCCAGCTATTTATTGAGAACTATTTAAATATTTTATGAATTTTTTAATTGTGAAAGGCAGTCTAAGTTGAGGTGTATTGTCTTCGGGATAATTGTCTGCTTGCTGATATTATTTATTTCACAATAATTGCCTATATGGAAGAAAAGTAATTTTTTATCGCCAATCTGCTCAGAATTTTCACAATGATTAATGATTTTCATTTTTTTAGATTCCACCCTTTTTAAGAAATCTAACTTATTATAGTACTTTAAAACCTGTTCTTTGATATAGACAAAATGCTTCAAATATGCATTCTGTTTAAATTTGCAGACAAACTCCAGGATAAATTGACGATATATGTTGGGGTGCATGATCTTAGAACAGCCATTAAAGTAGTGATTACTCTTGAATCTTATAAATTATTGTATTTACTTATTTTGTTTCTTTTCAATCTAATAAGGAACAAACTGTTTTTGTCCACTGATTTGCAATTTTATTTGTGCTTGTGGCTTTAGTTTCTTCATCTAGCCATCATGTGGTAGCTGTGTCCAAATAAAGTTAGCTTCACTGATATCATCAGTTATTGTCCATGAACTTCTATTCTTTATTAGCCGTGTAATCAATTGTGCGTTATTGCCTTCACCAACATAGGCCTTATAATACCCAGTTGAAGGAGTAACCTCATCAATAAAAAGATACATCAATAATAGTTTTTTTACTTATAAGTGACTTAACTATTTGAAAGGCATTTCTTTTGCTTTCCAGTTGAATATTTTTGATTTAGAAAGACTAGGCTTTTATTTAAATGGTTGCTACACCACCATTTTATGAAAATAGCTTGTTTGCTATCCAATGATCTTAATTCTTTGCAGTTAGTGGATTGACTCAATAAGATTACTTCTTTGCTGTGGCGTAGGAATATTACTACCCTGCTTTTTCAAC
>JACCDV010063804.1_pt1 | contig 12434 bp, 10 predicted proteins | sample 7446131 | NCBI WGS metagenome assembly JACCDV01 (sample SAMN15323448, study PRJNA562643) | freshwater metagenome | isolation source: river surface water | place: USA:Blue River Watershed | collected 2017-08-17
ATGGCTGAATCATCGCCTCGTGGAAGGGTTCGACGCCTACGCGTCCAGCGGAAATTTCGCTTCTAATATCGCGATCACTAAGTAGCACGGCGCGAGCCTATCTCCCAGAGGGCAGAAAATAGTTGAAGCCACCACTTGCATAAGTTACTGGCGGGTAGCACCATACCGCTATGGGACATTACATAGCCAACCTCCGCGATATTGAATTCTGCCTCTTCGACCTCTTTGGTCGCGACAAGGTCCTGGGAACCTCTCTCTACTCTGAAGTAGATCGAGAGACTGCCATGGGTATGCTCGAAGAGGTTAAACGTATGTGCGAGAACGATCTTGCCGATTCATTTGTTGAAGGCGATCGCATCGGAACAGATTTCAATAAGACAACCGGTGATGTAAAGCTTCCAGAAAGTTTTAAGAAGTCATATCAGGCATATGTCGATGGTGAATGGTGGCGTCTTGATGCACCAACTGAACTCGGCGGAATGAAAGTTCCACCATCTGTTCGTTGGGCAATCGCTGAGATGGTCTTGGGATCAAACCCTGCAATTCACATCTATGCATCAGGGTACGCCTTTGCACAGGTGGCATATGTTCTTGGCACAGATGTGCAGAAGAAGATGGCAAAGCACATGGTTGATCGCCACTGGGGTGCAACAATGCAATTGACTGAGCCTGATGCAGGTTCAGATGTTGGTGCAGGTCGTTCAAAGGCTGTACAGCAACCAGATGGAACATGGCATATCACTGGAACAAAGCGGTTTATTACTTCAGGTGATGCTGACCTCTACGAAAACATTATGCACTTCACCCTTGCTCGTCGCGAAGGTGGCGGACCAGGAACAAAGGGCCTCTCACTCTTCCTTATTCCTAAATTTATGTTCGATCTTGAGACAGGTGAACTCGGTAAGCGCAACGGTGTTTATGTCACCAATGTCGAACACAAGATGGGACTTAACGTCTCTGCTACATGCGAGATGAACCTTGGCGAACATGAGCCAGCTGTTGGTTATCTCCTTGGCGATGTGCATGAAGGAATTGCACAGATGTTTAAGGTTATTGAATTCGCTCGCATGATGGTGGGAACAAAGGCGATTGCAACGTTATCTGCTGGATACCAGCAGGCGCTTTCATATGCCAAGACCCGTGTTCAGGGCGGCGATATGAAGGTCATGAACGATAAGGCTTCACCTCGCGTAACAATCATTCATCATCCAGATGTGCGCCGCTCATTGATGGTGCAGAAGTCATATTCTGAAGGTATGAGAGCACTTGTTCTCTACACAGCAACTATCCAAGATGAGATTGAGCTTGCTCGCCTTGCTGGAGATGAAGATAAGTTGGCAAAGATGGAGGCGCTTAACGATCTCTTGCTTCCAGTTGTTAAGGGCTTTGGATCTGAAAAGTCTTGGACACTTCTTGGAACCGAATCGCTACAAACATTTGGTGGTTCAGGATTTACAGAAGATTGGCCGCTAGAGCAATATGTACGCGATGCAAAGATCGATACCTTGTATGAAGGCACAACAGCTATTCAAGGTCTTGACTTCTTCTTCCGTAAAGTTGTTAAAGATGGCGGTAAGGCACTTGGTCTTCTTGGAAAAGAGATTGGTGACTTTGCAGCAACCGGCGGTGCACATGATGCACAGAAGCAGGCCCTGCTTAAGGCGCTCGGTGATCTCAATGGAATGATCGGTGTTCTTGTCGGACACGCGATGGCATCACAAGAGAAGTCAGATGAGATCTACAAGGTCGGTCTCAACACTTCACGCGTCTTGATGGCAGTCGGTGACATCATCACCGCATGGCTCTTGCTCCGTCAGGCAGATATTGCAACAGAGAAGTTGGCGGCAGGTGCTGGTAAGGATGCAGCTTTCTTCGAAGGAAAGATCGCATCAGCCCACTTCTTCGTTGCAAATTACCTGCCACACATCACAGCAGATCGTAAGATCGTTGAAGGCACAGATAGCGCTGTCATGGAGATCTCGGAGAACGCTTTCTAATCAGATACCCTTACCGGATGCTCAATCGCTTCCGTGGTGAGATCTACCTGGTTTTAGGTGCACTCTTCTTCTCTTTCAATGGTGTTATCTCCACCCTTGTCTTAGATCACCTCTCGCCTTTTCGCCTGACACAGGTCAGATGTATCGGAGCATTTGCGATTCTCTTTATCGTTGTCGCATCTCGTAACTTCCAATCGCTGAAAGCAACTCGTCGCGAAGTTCCCACCTTGGTTCTTCTTGGCATTGTGGGCTTTGCAGCGGTGCAAGCTGGCTACTTCCTCGGAATCCAGCGTGGAGTGCCGCTAAGTCTTGTCCTGATTATCGAATTCACCGCTCCAATCTGGATTGTTCTCTGGATTAGGTTTGTTAGAAAGAAGGCCGTTCCTGGTGGAATGTGGGGCGGCATCGCCCTCTCCTTTATCGGCCTTATCTTCATCGCAAAAGTTTGGGATGGTCTGACCTTTGATCTTCTGGGAATTATTGGAGCACTTATCTCCGCATTCGCTCTAGCTGTCTACTTCCTTGTTGGCGCAAAAGTTGGCGAAACTCGATCTGCACAATCGATCACCGTATGGGGTCTTGGAATGGCCGGTCTTACCTGGGCGATTGTGATGCCAGTGTGGAAATTCCCATTTGATGTATTCACAATGGAGATGAATCTCCAAGGAATCTTTGATGGAACATTCGTGCCAGGTTGGGTATTGATTGCCTGGGTAATTCTTATGGGAACGATCGTTCCCTATCTCTTTGTTGTTGGTGGATTACGCCGACTTTCGCCATCGACAAGTAGCGTCATGGGAATGCTTGAACCGGTACTCGCTGGTGCATTTGCCTGGATCTGGTTGGCCCAAAGTTGGGCGCCTATCCAATTAGGTGGCGTAGCGATTGTTCTCGTGGGAATCTATATTGCAGATCGCGCAAAGATTGCAGCGACAAGTAAGTAACTACTCGTTCCAACCGCCATCGCCAGGAGATGCTGGCTGATCAAAATCTTGTGGTGATGAAGATGTGAAGTCGCGTCCTGAACCTGGGTTTGCCGCCATATCTGCAAAGCGTGCAAAGTGAAGTTGGGCTGAGACGGTAATTGTTCGCGTTGGTCCATTACGGTGTTTTGCAACGATGAGATCTGCCTCGCCTTGGCGATTCTGTGAGTCATACATATCTTCGCGGTGGAGCAAGATAACAACGTCGGCATCTTGTTCGATCGAACCAGATTCACGAAGGTCAGAGAGCATCGGCTTCTTATCGGTACGTTGTTCTGGACCACGATTGAGCTGTGAGATTGCAATGACTGGAACGTCGAGCTCTTTAGCCATCAACTTCAAGTGACGTGAGAACTCAGAGACTTCTTGCTGGCGGTTCTCAACGCGCTTACCTGAAGTCATCAGCTGTAGATAGTCAATAACAATGAGTTGGAGGTTATGGCGCTGCTTAAGGCGGCGGGCCTTTGCGCGGATCTCCATCATAGAAAGGTTCGGTGAATCATCGATAAAGAGCGGTGCATCTGAGATCTCACCCATACGGCGTGCAAGCTTTGCCCAATCATCATCGCTAAGTTGTCCAGAGCGGATGCTATTAAGTCCAACGCGTGCCTCTGCCGACAACATACGCATAGTAATTTCTGATTTAGACATTTCCAGAGAGAAGATCACCGCTGTCTTATTTTCGTGGATCGAAGCATGGCGTGCGATATCAAGACCGAGTGTTGATTTACCAACTGCAGGACGAGCGGCGAGAACGATCATATTTCCTGGATGTAGACCATGCGTTAGAAGATCGAGATCGCGGAAACCTGTCTTTACTCCTTCAACTCCGCCGCCCTTTGAGATCGCTTCGATCTCATCAAGTGCTTGCGGCAAAATTGTTGAGAGCTGCACATAATCTTCGGACGAGCGACGCTCTGTTACCGCGTAGACCTCAGCTTGTGCTTGATCAACAGCATCATCAACTTCGCCTTCGGCGTTGTAACCAAGTTGCACAATCTTTGTTCCGGCCTCAACGAGGCGGCGCATAATTGCATGTTCAAGAATGATCTTTGCGTAGTAACCAGCATTTGCAGCAGTTGGAACAGATGAGATCAGCGTATGTAGATATGGCGCGCCACCTGCACGTGCGATATCTCCGCGCTTTGTAAGTTCTGCCGAGACGGTAATTGCATCAGCTGGTTCGCCTCGTCCATAGAGATCGAGAATTGCATCGAAGATAAGTTCATGTGCCGGGCGATAGAAATCGCGTTCGCGGATTACCTCGATGACATCGGCGATTGCATCTTTCGATAACATCATTGCGCCGAGAACAGATTGCTCTGCGATGAGATCTTGTGGTGGTGTGCGCTCAAATTCAGCGCCGACGGTCTGGTAGTTGCGCTGTGAATTATTTGGAAGTTCTGCGATGCTCACAGTGCACACACTCCCATCTACCTCTGACACCAAATATCTGGTCTATTTATCTACGGTGCGAAACTTAGGTCTTCATGCCCCCTCAACGCTAAATAGAGGAGTAAGTGGTGTGGAGAAGGTGTGTATAAGGGGGTGGATAAAGCCCCCATTGCCTGTGGATGGCTGTGCATAAGGTGTGGGTAAGTAGCTGCCGTATGCGAGAAAAAGGGTAAAAGTGCAGGTCAGAACCTACTTCTCTCTCCACAGGGTGGGTGGGGAAGAAAGTTTGCGCCATCTTAATTAATGAGATGAGCCGCTCCCTACTCCACTCACGCCGCGGTGGGAGGATTCCGAACATGATTTTAGATTATGCCCTCTACCGAGATGGCAGACGCGATCTCGATGGCAAATCAATCTCTGAGTTGATCAAGAGCGCCCGTAGAGATGGTGGCTTTCTCTGGGTGGGTGTGAGTGAACCCACGACAGAAGAGTTTGATCGCCTCGTTCAAGATTTTGAATTCCATCCTTTGGCAGTTGAAGATGCAATTCATGCAAAACAGCGACCAAAGCTAGAAACATATGAGGGGATGACCTTTGTTGTATTCAGAACGACCTTCTATGAAGAGAAGGCGAGCCAAGTAACAACTGGCGAAATCCTGACTTTTATCGGAGATCACTACATTGTTGTTGTGCGTCACGGTGAAGGTTCACCGCTTGCCGGCGTTCGCAATCGTCTTGAACAAAATCCTGGCCTGCTACGCCTTGGACCATATGCCGTTCTTCACGCAATTATGGATCAGGTAATTGATTCATATATCGCAATTGCAGCCGAACTTGAGAAGGATGTTATTGAAGTTGAGCAGAGCGTATTTAGCGACCGTAAAGCCTATAACTCCGAGAAGATCTACTTCCTCAAACGTGAACTTCTAGAATTTAGCCATGCGATTCATCCTTTGATGATTCCTTTGCAACGTCTTGCCGTTGATTTCAATGACATAGTCCCGGATTCACTTGCACCATTTTTCCGTGACACTCTTGATCATTTGCAGAGCGCAGTCGATATCGCAGATGGTTTAGATGATCTCTTAACATCGGCGCTGAGTGCTGACCTGGCACATGTTCAGGTGCAACAGAACGAAGATATGCGCAAAATTACTTCGTGGGTAGCGCTTGCATCAACGCCCACAATGATGGCCGGAATCTACGGTATGAACTTTGAACATATGCCGGAGTTGCAATGGAGTTTTGGTTATCCACTTGTATTAACTTTCATGGCAGCTGTAACTGGCTTCTTGTATTACAAATTTAAGAAATCTGGCTGGTTATAAAGAGTAAAGCCCCCCGCTTTCGCGAGGGGCTTTAACTGTAAGTTAGAGTTACTTAGCTGGGACTACTGAAACTGTCACGCTTGCAACAACACCGTGGGCAAGTGAGACCTTGACTGCATGGTTGCCAGTCTTCTTCACATGTCCTGCAGTCTTGATGCTGTGGCGATCGATATCTGCTCCAGCAGCAGCCTTGATTGCAGCAGCGATATCTTTATCTGTTACTGATCCGAACAAACGACCGTTTGCTCCAACCTTTACAGAGATAACGATTGATGCCTTCTCGAGGGCTGCCTTGATCTCCTTGGCGTGATCGATATCGCGGACTTCGCGTGCAGCGCGTGCACGGCGGATTCCTTCGATCTGCTTCTCGCCACCAAGTGACCATGCGATCGCTACGCCACGTGGCAACAAGAAGTTGCGGGCATAACCATCTTTAACAGTGACAACGTCGCCTGCATTACCGAGCTTTGCTACTTCGCGAGTAAGAATAAGTTTCATTATTGATTACCCCCTTAGCGAGCTGTCGATGTGTAAGGCAAGAGAGCAACTTCGCGGCTGTTCTTTACAGCAGTTGCAATCGAGCGTTGGTGTTGTGTACATGCGCCAGTGACGCGGCGAGCGCGAATCTTGCCGCGATCTGAGATGTACTTGCGAAGGGTCGCGATATCTTTGTAATCGATATATGTGACCTTGTCGCGGCAGAAGCTGCAAGGCTTCTTCTTGAACTTCTTATTAAGGGCAGCAGCTTTCGCGCCCTTGTTCTTCGGTTCCTTAAGGTTCCGGTTATTACGTGCTCCCATTGTGGTGCTCCTTTTCGGGCCCTCACGACGATCGGTTCTCGATCACCAATGAGGAATGGATTGTCGGTTAATTAGATTTTCTTAAAATGGAGGTTCGTCGGAGGTGGTGGTTGCCCATCCGCCGCCGGCTGGTGAAGGTGATGCTGCAGCCCAAGGATCGTCGTTAAATGAATCGGCTGCAGCTGGTGCTGCTCCAAATCCGCCGCTTCCGCCTGCGCGCTGGGTACGTGTGACCTTAGCGGTGGCGTTGCGAAGAGATGGACCTACTTCATCAACTTCTACTTCAAAGACTGTGCGCTTTTCGCCTTCTTTTGTCTCGTATGAACGCTGCTTAAGTCGACCAGAGAGAATGACGCGCATTCCCTTTGTCAGTGACTCTGCAACATTCTCTGCAGCTTGACGCCAGATTTGGCATTGAAGGAAGAGGCTCTCGCCATCTTTCCATTCATTAGTTGCCTTATCGAGATAACGAGGGGTTGAAGCAACGCGGAATTTAGCTACCGCCGCACCTGATGGTGTGAAACGTAGCTCGGGATCGTCAACGAGGTTGCCGATCATTGTGATTGTTGTATCTCCTGCTGCCATTTTTTCCTCTTCTCTCTCTATCTACTCTGGGTGGTCTCTACTGGTGGAGTCCATACTTTTAAATTACATCCCGCCGGCAACATTTACTAGATGCCACCAACAAGTATGTGGAGATTATTCGGGACGAATAACCTTTGTGCGAAGAACGGATTCGTTCAAATTAAGTTGACGGTCCAATTCCTTGATCGCAGCAGGCTCACAGTGCATATCTACAACTGCGTAGATGCCTTCGCCTTTTTTATTGATTTCGAATGACATACGACGGCGACCCCATACATCGAGCTTGTCGACGCGGCCTCCGCTGTCTTTGATGATCTTGAGATATGTCTCAAGAGATGGTGTGACTGTACGTTCTTCGAGTTCTGGATCGAGAATGACCATTAGTTCATAGTGACGCATGCGTTAACCCGACCTCCTCTGGACTAAGACGGCCACGGCATTTCCGTGACAGGAGGGTTATAGCTTCTCCACCGCATCGCCGTCCCAAGTCGGGGGGCCTTGCTGTGGAGGGTTAAGGGTAACTGTCGGCTGATTTAAAGAGAAATTCGTGCGGGAATTGGCCGCCCCGTGCAGCCTTTTTGATCAGGACGACGACGAAGTAGAGGCAGGCTGCGATTCGAAGAAGGCTGATCAGGGCATAGCCAGTCAGGGGTAGCCCAAACTTGGCTCCGGTCACCGTTGCAAGGTGCTGCCAGATAGCAACGTGATAGATCACTTCTGCAATCTGCCAGATCCAGAATGCATGGAAATCTTTTCGTGTAGTGATTGCAATGACTGCAAGCGGAACTAACCACAAGACATATTGTGGCGAGTAAACCTTGCTCGCAATCATGACAAGTGCCAGCACAATAAAACTTACATCTGCGAGATTGACCGTCTCTTTTGTGCCAAAGATAAAGAGTGAGATAACCAGAACTGCGACAAAGAGGGCAAGGATTGCAAAGAAATTGGTGCTACCGAATGGAACACCTAATGATGAGAGCGCATACCAGGCAGAGCCCCAATCCTGGCCGCGATCAAAGTTAAGTTGATAGAAACGGAGCCAACCTTCGGGGGTTGTTAGCAATACTGGAATGTTGATTACGGCAAATGTTGAAACGGTGATCGCTAGATATCGCACTAGCGTTTTGATCTCGTTTCTGCGCCAAAAGATTAAAACTATTGGCAGCAGTAAGAAGATCGGTAAGAACTTTGTTGAAATTGATATTCCAATAGCAAATGCTGAGTAATCAAATCGCTTGCGGTCAAACCAATAGATGGCAAGCATCATCGATGCAATCGCCCAGAGATCCCAGTTGATATAGAGAGAAGCGATGGCAGCTGGTGCAATCGCTGCTAAGTAGGCAACTTCTGGTCGAATGCGATAGACGATATAGGCGATAAAGATAAATAGTGCGGCCAAGAAGATGATGTTCAGGCGATAGTAATTAAGTATCTCGTTCTCACCACTTGGTAGAGCCCGTGCAAAGAACCACATCACAGTTCCTGTCAGTACCGGATATTCCACTGCATTTGTTGTAGATGAATATGACCATTGATCTTTATCGAGATCGCGATCACCGTAGAGCGAGGCAATATCTGAATAACAAGCATGAACATATTGATCTGGCGTTGCCCATAGAGATTGCTCGCAGGAGCTGAATTTAAAGGCTCCCAACAAGGTGGCAACGAGTGCGAGAAAGAGAAGAGCAGCTAGCGGTTTTCCGACACGTGTACTCATGTTGAATTACCGGTTTAATCCGGAGGCGTCTGCACTCCGCCAGATGTCATCACAATCGGTTCAAGTCCACCGATATTTGATGGGGCGGGAAATGTCATGACGGGTTCGCCCTTAAGTGCGCCCTTCATAAATTGTGTCCAGATACGAGCCGGGAATGTTCCACCGGTAACTGAGGTCAGGCCACCAATTCCGTTCAGTGATTCAGAGGCTGACTCTCTAAAGAAGGCGACAGATGCGGCCAACTGTGGTGTGTACGCACTAAACCAAGCCGAGGCGTTTGATTGTGATGTTCCGGTCTTACCTGCTGCAGGGCGACCGAGGGAGAGCGCTGCAGCACCGGTTCCACCATTGACTACGCTCTTGAGTGCATAGGTCAGATCTGCCATGACCTCTTTTGAAAATACTTCTTGTGTCTGAGGTGTTGCCTCGTAGAGAACGCCCTTATTTGGACCAGTTACAGAGGCGACGAGATATGGCTTTGCGTAAACACCTTGAGCTGCAAATGTCGCATATGCATTGGTTACATCGATAACGCGTGGAGATGCCACGCCTAGAACAACTGATGGTGTTGGAATCATCGCAACGTTTTCAGGAATTCCTGCTCTGCGCGCTGCATCGACAACTTTATCCATTCCAGCTTTCATGCCAAGTGGCACAAAGACTGTATTGATTGAATGTTGAGTTGCTGTCAGAAGATCAACTTGGCCCCAACCTTCGTTGCCGTAGTTGCTGACAACATATGGTTTTCCAAGATCATCAAATGTTTGCGGTGAATCGCCATTCCACATCGATGTCAGTGGGATACCTGCTTCAAGGGCTGCGATAAGTGCAAAGGGTTTAAAGGTAGAGCCAGCGAGAGCAATAGATTGCGTTGCATCATTGAGTTGGCGCTCGAGGTAATCACGGCCACCGTAGAGAGCAACGATTTCACCGGTGCCGGGGCGGATTGCGACAAGGCCGATGCGGAGATTTTCTGGAGCCTTCTTTGGATAGAGCTTGGTGACCGCGTCGACTGCAGATTGCTGAGCCTTCTGTACAAGAGTTGTACGGATAACAAGTCCGCCTTCAAGTAACTGCTCTTCGGTAAATCCAAGTCGACCTAAATCTCTCTGCACCTGCGAGATCACATGTCCCTTAGGTCCGCTTAAGGATCCAGATGTCACGCGCGGAGCAACAGTTGGAAACTTTGCGTTATCTGCCTGCTCTTGAGTAATCCATCCCTCGTTGAGCATTCCTGCAATGACATAGTTAAAGCGCTTCTCTAAACGAACACCGTTCTCTTCCGAAAGAGATGGGTCGTAGTAGCCAGGTGAGCGCAAGATACTTGCGATCACTGCAGTCTGCGAAAGATTGAGCTGATCAACATTGCGGTTGAAATACTGTTGTGAGGCAGTCTGCACGCCGTATGAACCGCGACCAAAGTAAATGGTGTTGAGATAGTTTTCGAAGATCTGGTCTTTAGTCAGTGCGTTCTCTAGCTTCATCGCGATGACGAGCTCTTTAATCTTACGTTCAATTGTTCGACTTGATGTCAGAAATGCCGTCTTGGCATATTGCTGAGTGATGGTTGATCCACCCTCGCTATTGAGATCGCCAGACTTTAAATTGTTAAGGAGCGCACGGGCAATACCGGTAACGCTAAATGCATGGTTGGAATAAAACTTGCGATCTTCAGCAGCCAAGACTGCATTACGCATATTGATTGGAATTTGTGCGATCGGCAAGATCTGTCGGTTCTGGGTTCCGATGCGGCCGATCTCATCACCATTTGCATATTGGATGACGGTCGCTTGGCTATTAACGTAGGCATTCGGATCTGGAATCGAAACGGTAAACCAGGCAAAGGCGAAGAGGGTTGATCCTGCGATAAAGCCAAAGCCGCCAAGGAAGATGGAGCTACGAAAGAGTCGACGCTTGATCGTGGCCCTATCCATGAAAAACGAACCTGTCCATTCTTAAAGGTTACCTGTCTTCTACTCGTCTTCGAGCGTTCGCACTTTTCGTGGCGCTTTACGGGTGATTCCATCTCCTAATATAAAGGTGGAACAGAGGTGATTCCATGAGCAATCTCGACAAACCTCGACAACATAGACGGAGAATTCACCGAATTCGCTCTCCATTGCCGCCAACTCTTGTGGGGATTTGATTCGTCCTGAGAATTGTCCGAGTTGATCGCCAAATGTGTAGCGCAGCTCCACTAATTCAGACTTTTTGCATACTGGGCACTTTCTATCAACTTTCTCACCATGATATTTAGCTGCCCTCATTAAATATGGGTCGGCATCACATGCATCTACTACTCCACGGAAGAGACCTGTGAGCGTTGCACGCTTATCGAGGGTGTAATCGATATAGGCGCGCAGTGAATGCAAGGTGAGAGTTCTAGCCACGTGGCAAGAATAATCGCTTCTGAGTTACTACGCTTGCCCAGTGAGTGTTAAAGAGATTCTCTTCGACCGCAAACTGATACGTCTTCTTCGTATTCGTTGGACCGGACAGCTCACAGACGGAATTTTCCAAAGCGCTCTCGCCTCTTTCGTCCTCTTCTCTCCAGAGCGACAGGCAGATGCAATGAGCGCGGCTTTAGCCTTTGCTCTCGTTCTTGTTCCTTATTCGATCGTTGGACCTTTTGTCGGAACAATTCTCGATCGCTTCTCTCGCCAACGCGCACTCTTATTTGCAAATCTGACGCGAGCGACAACTCTGGCAATCATCGCACTCCTTATCTTTCAGGGGCGCACAGGTATTGAGTTAACTGTCTTTGTCCTTATTGCATTTGGAGTTAATCGCCTTATTCTCGCCGGCCTATCTGCGGGGCTGCCACTTGTTATCTCGCGCGAAAAACTCATTACTGCAAATGCCTTTGTTGTCACCGGTGGCTCTGTCTGGGTTGTACTGGGCGGTGGAATCGGTTTAGGCGTTCGCAAAATTTTAGATTCCATGACATCTGCTGACTATGCCGATGCTGTGATTATCTCTGTTGCAGTATGTGGGTATTTAACCGCCGCACTATTTGCCTCTCTCTTGCGCCGAGATGAAATTGGACCACTGCCACACGAGATCGTTAAGGGATCATTTACTCAAGGTCTAAAAGAGATGCGTGAAGGAATTCGCTTCCTAGAAGATCATGTCGATGCAGCTCGTGGAATTGCAGCTATTGCAATCCAGCGTGGTGGCCTTACAGCGCTGACATTGATGACTTTAGTGCTTGAACGAAATAAATTTAATGATCCACTCGATACTGAAGCAGGCCTTGCTGGTGTCACATTTATGATCGTGACCGCAGCGGTGGGATTTGTCTTTGGAGCAATCATTGCGCCCTATGGCGTGAGCAAAGTAGGAAGACATCGCTGGATGCAGCTTGCAATGGGAGCATCAGCGCTCAGCGTCATTGCGCTAGCAATTACACGTACATCGTTAACACTGGCGCTGACTGCATTCTTTACCGCGCTATGCGGACAGAGCGTCAAGGTGACAAATGATGCACTCGTTCAATCCAAGATCGATGACATCTTTAGGGGTCGCGTCTTTGCCGTCTATGACGTTGTTGTGAATTTTGCAATCGTCTTTGGCGCACTTCTTGCAGCAGTACTGCTTCCAACAAATGGAGATACCTGGACGCTTCC
>JACCDV010211793.1_pt1 | contig 12434 bp, 8 predicted proteins | sample 7446131 | NCBI WGS metagenome assembly JACCDV01 (sample SAMN15323448, study PRJNA562643) | freshwater metagenome | isolation source: river surface water | place: USA:Blue River Watershed | collected 2017-08-17
ACAGTGCTGTGGATGTTGGTGAAGACCTTGAACTCGGGGGCGCAGCGGATGTCGTAGCCATAGCTGCTCGTGCCGTAGCTGACGATCTTGTGACCGTCGGCGGCATAACGAACCTGGCCGGGCTCGAAGGGCTCGATCATGCCGTGCTCTTCGGCCATGCGGCGGATCCAGCGGTCGGACTTGATGCTCATGCGGGGTGCTCCTGTGACGTCGGTCGACATTGTGCTTGATCCGCACGGCTCCTCAAGCGTGTGCACCAACCTGGCACCCGAATTGCATGTGTTCAAGCACAAACACAAGCGTCACCCACGATGGTGCACGCATTAGCTGAGGTAATCATGTCCGACCACAAGGCCTTCATGCGATCAGGGCACATGCCGACCCTGCTCGCCTCCTTCCTGTATTTCGACTTCACGTTCGCCATCTGGGTGCTCAATGGCGCCATGGCCCCCTTCATCAGCGAGACGTTCAACCTGAGCGCCGCCGAAAAGGGTTTCATGATCTCGGTGCCCATCCTGGCCGGGGCGCTGATGCGCTTCCCCCTGGGGCTGCTGGCGCAGTACATCGGGCGCAAGAGCGCGGCGATGGTCGAGATGGGGCTGATCGTGCTGGCCCTGGCCTTCGGGTACTTCTTCGTCGACACGCACAACGAAGTGCTGGCCATGGGCGTGCTGCTGGGCATCGCCGGCGGCAGCTTCGGCATCGCGCTGTCGCTGGGCTCAGGCTGGTTCCCGCCCAAGTACAAGGGCCTGGCGATGGGCATCGCAGGCGCAGGCAACAGCGGCACGGTGCTGGCCGTGCTGTTCGCCCCGCCCCTGGCCACGAAGTTCGGCTGGCAGGCGGTGTACGGCCTGGCCGCATTCACCATGCTGCTGCCCATGATCGTCATGGCGATCTGCGCCAAGGAGCCGCCCGACCGCGAAGAACAAACCTTCCGCGAGCACACCGCCTGCCTGTACGAAAAGGACGGCTGGGCCTTCAGCCTGATCTACGTGATCACCTTCGGCGGCTTCATCGGTCTGGCCAACTTCCTGCCCACCTACTTCTACGACCAGTTCAAGGTCACGAAGATCGAGGCCGGTCAGCTCACCATGCTGGCCACGCTGATGGGTTCGGCCACCCGCGTGGTGGGTGGCTGGCTGTCCGACCGCTGGGGTGGCATCAACACCCTGACGGCCGTGTTGTCGATGGTGATCGTCACCCTGGTGATCTGCGGCACCATGGGCCAGAACCTGGCCTTGACCACCTTGCTGTTCATGCTGTGCTTTGCAGCGCTGGGCGCAGGCAATGGCGCCCTCTTCCAGCTCGTGCCTCTGCGCTGGCCGCTGACCACGGCCGTGGCCGGCTCCATGATCGGCGAGATCGGCGCGCTGGGCGGTGGTTTCATCCCCAACGCCATGGGCCTGTCCAAACAGCACCTGGGCACCTACTTCTACGGCTTCCTGGCCTTCGCCGTGCTTGGCATGGCCGTGCTGGCCATGATGCGCGTCATGCAAATCCGCTGGACGCGCACCTGGGCAGAAAAAGGCGGGCGCGCCCGCACCTCCGGTGGCACTTCGGCCGCGTTCAATCAGACCGCAAGCTCCAGCCGCTGAACCTCACTCCGAGGCCACCGTCACGACGGGGCCGGGCTCACAAGGCCTGGCCTTGATCGCCGAAAGCAGTTTTTCAGTTTCTGTCGCCGGACACCCCGCGAGGCCACCGCCCGCGGGGTTTGTCATTTCAGGGGCATCGACTGCCCCCACTGCCCTCAGCGACCGCTGGGCAGGAACACCAGCCAGTACACGAGCAGAAAATTGAACAGCAGGGAGACGCCCAGGGCGATCTTCCAGACCATGGTCGGGTCACGCTTGAGCAGGGGCGAGGCGGGCGGTGCACTCAAAGGGCGCGAAGCGCCCCGCTCCAGTGCCAGCAGCATCTCCTCGGCGGTCTCGAAACGTTGCTTGTGTTCGCGGGCCACGGCCTTGAGGACGATGTGGTCCAGCCAGATGGGCACGTCGGGGCGCAGGCGCGAAGGGGGCACCGGGTCGCGCCGAAAACGTGCCGTCTGGTAGGGCTCGATCTCGCCATAAGGCAGCCGCCCGGTCAGCCAGACGTAGAGCGACACGCCCAGGGCGTAGAGATCGGACTGGAACGTGGCGCGGGCCAAGCCCGGGTCATCACCCCACTGCTCGGGGTTCATGTAGCTGGGCGTGCCGGCGTGCAGCACGCGCAGCGACTCCGGCTCCTTGCCTGACAGGGCCACGCCCAGGTCGAGGATGCGCCACTGGCCATCATCGCCCAGGTGCAGGTTGTCGGGCTTGATGTCGCGGTGGATGACGCCATGCTGGTGCAGACGCCCAAGGGTTCGCACCAAGGAGGTGATGCCGGCCACGATTTCGTGCACCGGGAACCTCTGCTCCTGGGTCAGCAGGTGCCCCAGCGATTGACCCGCAAGCCAGTCAGAGAGCGTGTAGAAAAAAGTGGGCTGCTCTGGCTCGACCACGTGCAGGAAGCCGCGCGCTTCGCGCTCGGACACCCGCGCCCCCAGCCAGGCCTCGTGGGCCAGCATCTGGCGCTCTTCGGGGTCGCTGGCGCGCGCTTCGTGCAATGTCTTGAGGGCCTGCACGCGGCCTGTGGCCAGGTTCTTGACGCGGTAGACGCGGTGCACACCGTTGTTGAACACCAGGGCTTCAACCTGCATGCCGTCGATCACCTCGCCGTCTTTCAGGCGCTGAGGCACCGGCAGTTGATGGCTGCGTCGGGTGTGGTCTTCCAGGGTGGCGGCATCGAGCCCCGTGACGCGGATCACGAGCGCCGTGGCGTTGTCGCGCCCGCCCGAAGCCAGCGCCTTGGCCACCATGGCATCGGCGGCCTCCTGCGGGCTGCCCTGCTGGGCGAACTGCTGGATCTGGCGGGCCGAGAGCACACCGTGCACGCCATCGCTGGTGAGCACGAAGACGTCGTGCACCTGCAGGTCGCCGCTGAAGTAATCCACTTTCACGGACTCGTCGAGGCCGATGGCGCGCGTCAGGCCATTCTGAAAGGTCAATTGACCCAGGGTGTGGTCCTGCGTGAGCAAGGTGCACTCGCCATGGCGAATCAGCCAGGCGCGGGTGTCGCCCACGTGCGCCAGCGTGTAGCCGTGGGCGCGCAGCACCAGCGCCGTGAGCGTGCTCATGCCGGCGCCACCCGCTCGATCCTCGCTGCGCACCGACTGGCGGCGGCGATTGTGGTCGACCAGCCAGGCGTTCTGCGAAGAGATCAAACGCTCCAGAGCAACGGTCGGGTCCCAGGTGGCGGGGGTGGCATACCAGTCGCGCAGCAGGCCCATCACGGTGGTCTGGGCAGCTTCTTTGCCCAGGCCTCCCTGCGAGACCCCGTCGGCCACGGCCGCGATGACGCCCCAGGCAGCCTCGCCGGCGGCCGGGCGGCGCACCGCGGCGAAATCTTCCATGTCGGTGCGGGGCCCGCGTTCACTGGCCCAGCCGATGTCCACGTCGAAACTCATGTCTTCCTCAGCAGGAGCGTGTTTTGGTCTTGCCCAAGGCGCTCACGCACACTCATGGTGCCACGCCCGTTTTCGATGCAGCTCGCAAGATTTGCGCCCGCATTCGGTGCAACAGGGTCTGCGAGCCCCTGGCCCCTTAATTGCTTGCATTCACGGCACAAAAAGATTGATACCGCTGATGGAGCACGCACATGACCAAACAGAAATTGGTGATGGTGGGCAATGGCATGGCTGGCGTTCGGGCCCTGGAAGAGCTGCTCAAGCTCGCCCCCGACCTGCATGACATCACCGTGTTCGGGGCCGAACCGCACCCGAACTACAACCGCATCATGCTGTCGCCGGTCCTGGCCGGTGAACAGACGATCGACGAGATCATCCTCAACCCGGTGAGCTGGTACGAGGAGCACGGCATCCGCCTGCGCATGGGCCGCAAGGTCACGCGCATCGACCGCGCACGCCGGGTTGTCATCGCCGACGATGGCTCGGAAGAGCCCTACGACCGGCTGCTGCTGGCCACGGGCTCGAACCCCTTCATCCTGCCGGTGCCGGGCAAGGAACTCAAAGGCGTGATCGCCTACCGCGACATCGCCGACACGCAAGCCATGATCGAGACGGCCGCCACACACCGTCACGCGGTGGTGATCGGTGGTGGCCTGCTGGGCCTGGAGGCCGCCAATGGCCTGCGCCAGCGCGGCATGGAGGTCACCGTGGTGCACCTGGCGCCCTGGCTGCTTGAGCGCCAACTTGACGAGGTGGCCGGCAAGCTGCTGCAGCGCGCCCTCGAAGAACGCGGCATCCGTTTCCTGCTGCCCGCGCAAACCGAGGCCCTGCTGGGCGACGAGTCGGGCCGCGTGCGCGCCGTGCGCTTCAAGGACGGCCAGGAAGTGCTGGCCGACCTGGTGGTGATGGCCGCCGGCATCCGCCCCAACACCGAACTGGCGCGCAGCGCGGGCATCGGCTGTGCCCACGATGGCCGCGGCGGCATCAGCGTCACCGACACCATGCAGACCGTCACCGACCCGCGCGTGTACGCCGTGGGCGAATGCGCTTCGCACCGGGGCGTGGCCTACGGCCTGGTCGCGCCGCTGTACGAACAAGGCAAGGTGGTGGCCAACCACCTGGCGCGCATGGGCATCGGCCGCTACCTGGGCTCGCAGGTCTCGACCAAGCTCAAGGTCACTGGCATCAACCTGTTTTCTGCTGGCGACTTCATGGGTGGCGACGACACCGAAGAGATCGTGCTGTCCGACCCGTTCAGTGGCGCCTACAAGAAGCTCGTGATCCGCGGAGACAAGCTGGTGGGGGCCTGCCTCTATGGCGACACCGAAGACGGCAGCCAGTACTTCCAGTTGATCCGCGAAGGCCGCTCGATCGCTGCCCACCGCGACCGCCTGATGTTTGGCGCCGTGAACGAGCCCTCGTTGCTGGTCACGGCCTGAGTTGACGCTTCCTTTTGCAATGCGCCAGCGGCAACCCGCCTGCGGCGCACCAGGTTCTCCAGCATGCCCCAGATGTACAACGCCCAACGCCGCCTCTGCCTGCAAGGATTGGGTGGCTTGGCGATCGCCCCCCTCGCCGCCTCACTGACCCTGACGCCCATGGCGGCCCAGGCCCAGGTGGCCGACATCAACGACGCGATCAACAAGGCCGGGCGCCAGCGCATGCTGTCTCAGCGCATGGCCAAGGCCTGGCTGGCCATCGGCCAGGACGTCGAGGTGGGAAAGGCCGGCCGCATCCTGGCCGAGTCGATGGCCACCTTCGACAGGCAACTGGTCGAACTCAAGGCCTACGCCCCTCAACCGGCCATTCGCAGCACCTATCAGCAGCTCGAAGCGGTCTGGGCCGAATACAAAACGGCCCTGGTTGGCACGCACCCCAAGCGAGAACAGGCAAGCGCCTTGCTGGGGCTGGATGCCCGCGTGCTGCAACTGGCTCATCAAGGCACCGCACAACTGGAAAAGCTCTCTGGCAAGCCGGTGGGCCGGCTGGTCAACATCGCCGGTCGCCAACGCATGCTGTCGCAGCGCTCGGCCAAGTGCTACCTCAGCGTCACCTGGGCCGAAGCCGACCCCGTTCAGCAGCGCGAGATGGAGACGGCCAAGCGCGAATTCGTCGAGGCGCTGACCGTGCTGGAGGCCGCACCAGAAGCCACCCCGACCATCCGGGAAGAGCTGTCTCTGGCCCGCCAGCAGTGGGTCTTCTTCGACAATGCACTCAGCCGCATCGACCGCCAGGCCCGCACCCCACGCCACAGCGCCGAAGTCCTGCGCAGCAGCGAAAACATCCTGCAGATCATGGACCGGGTGACCGGCCTGTGTGCACGACTGACCTGAAACACCGCCCCACCATGAAGACCATCCCCATCGCCGCCGCCACCCAGGTCACCCGAGCCACCTGCCCTTACTGCGGCACCGGCTGCGGCGTGCTGATCGAGTCGCGCGGCGACCAGATCGTGCAAGTGCAAGGCGACCCGGAGCACCCCGCCAACTTCGGCCGCCTGTGCACCAAGGGCAGCACGCTGCACCTCACCGCCGCGCAAGCGGTGACGAACCAGACGCGACTGCTGCACCCCCAGCGCCGTGCCAACCGCCACGCCCAGCCCGAGCGAATCACCTGGGACGCAGCGCTGGACGAAGCCGCCGACCGCCTGGCCGCCATCGTGCGCGAGCACGGCCCGCAGGCCGTGGGCTTCTACGGCTCGGGCCAGTTGCTGACCGAGGACTATTACGTCGTCAACAAGCTGGTCAAGGGCCTGCTGGGCACCAACAACCTCGACACCAACTCGCGCCTGTGCATGAGCAGCGCGGTGGCCGGCTACAAGGTCACGCTGGGCAGCGACGCCCCGCCCGCCTGCTACGAAGACTTCGACCACGCCGGCACGCTCTTCATCACGGGTTCGAACACGGCCTGGGCCCACCCCATCCTGTTCCGCCGCATCGAGGCCGCCCGCCAGGCCAATCCTGGCATGAAGATGATCGTGGTCGATCCGCGCCGCACCGAAACCGCCGACATGGCCGACCTGCACCTGGCCATCCAGCCGGGCACCGACGTGGCGCTGTACCACGGCATGCTGCACATCCTGGCGCGCGATGGCCTGCTCGATCAGGCCTACATCCGCGACCACACCAGCGGCTTCAGCGAACTGCTGGAGATCGTGCAGTCGCACACACCTGAGCGCGTCAGCGAGGTCTGCGGCATTCGCCGCGAAGACCTGGAGCAGGCCGCGCGCTGGTTCGGCCAGCAAACGCCCACGCTGTCGCTGTACTGCCAGGGTTTGAACCAGAGCAGCCAGGGCACCGACAAGAACGCCGCGCTCATCAACCTGCACCTGGCCACCGGCCAGATCGGCAAGCCGGGCGCTGGCCCCTTCTCTTTGACGGGGCAACCCAACGCCATGGGCGGCCGCGAAGTGGGCGGCATGGCCAACCTGCTGAGCGCTCACCGCAACCTGGGCAGCGAGATCGACCGCGCCGAGGTGGCCGCGCTGTGGGGCGTGCGCGAGGTGCCTTCACAGCCCGGCAAGACGGCGGTCGAGATGTTCGAAGCCGCCGCACGCGGTGAGATCAAGGTGCTGTGGATCGCCTGCACCAACCCCGCCCAATCGCTGCCCGACCAGCACACCGTGCGCAAGGCGCTGGAGCGCGCCGAGCTGGTCGTGGTGCAGGAAGCCTTCGCCACCACCGCCACCTGCGCCTACGCCGACATCCTGCTGCCGGCCAGCACCTGGGGCGAGAAGGACGGCACCGTCACCAACAGCGAACGGCGCATCAGCCGCGTGCGCTCGGCCGTGCCCGCCGCTGGCGAAGCCCGACACGACTGGGCCATCTTCACCGACGTCGGCCGCCGCCTGGAAGCACGCCTGCCCGAGCGCACCTCGCGCTACCTGCCCGGCACCGACACCCTCTTTCCCTACAGCACGCCCGAATCTGTCTGGAACGAGCACCGCGAAAGCACGCGTGGCCGCGACCTCGACATCACTGGCCTGAGCTACGCCATCCTCGACTCGAAGGGCGCGCAGCAGTGGCCGATGCCCGAGGGAAGCACCGAGGGGCGCCAGCGCCTCTACACAGATGGCCGCTTCGCCACGCCGGACGGCCGCGCCCGCTTCGCCGCCGTGCGCCCCCTGCCCGTGCGCGAGGTGCCAGATGAGCGCTTCCCCTTCGCACTCAACACCGGCCGCTTGCGCGACCAGTGGCACGGCATGAGCCGCACCGGCACGCTGGGTCGCCTGTTCGGCCACGTGGCCGAGCCCTGCATCGAACTGCACCCGCTCGACATGACCGACATGGGCCTGAGCGACGGCCAACTGGTGCAGGTCACGTCACGCCGCGGCCAGTTGCTGATCCCGGCCATGTCACACGAAGGCATGGGCCGCCAGCAGGGCTACATCGCCATGCACTGGGGCGAAGAAGCCCTGGGTGGTGTCGACGCCCACGGCCGCCGCGTGACCGGCGTGAACGCCCTGACCCAGCCGGCCTTCTGCCCGGCCTCCAAGCAGCCCGAACTCAAGCACGCCGCCGTGCGCATCACCCCGGCCGACCTGCCCTGGAAGGTGCTGGCCGTGGCCTGGCTGCCCGCCGACCAGGCCCTGAGCCTGCGCGAGCTGCTCAAGGGCTGGATGCAGCGCTTCCCGTTCACCGCATGCGTGCCTTTCGGCCGCGAGCCGGACGAGCAAGGCCGCGTGGGCCTGCTGTTCCGCGCGGCCTCGCCCTCGCCCATCGATGCCGCCACGCTCGACGAGCTGGCCGAGCTGATGGGCATCGGCGGCGCTGGCGTCATGCGCTACGACGACCCCAAGCAGGGCCAGCAGCGCCGCATGCAGGTCGAGCAGACCGAGCAAGGCCGCCGCCTGCGCGCCTTCCTGATGGTGGGCGACCTGGCCTCGGAGAAGTGGATCCGCCCGCTGCTGCAAGATGACCTGCCCATAGACGAGCTGGGCGCCGCGCTGCTCAGCCCGGGCGACACGCCGCCGGTGGCCACCGCCAACCGCGGCAAGCAGGTCTGCACCTGCTTCAACGTCAGCGACATCGCCATCGTGCAGGTGCTGGGCCGCTGCAGCGGCAGCGCCGACCAGCGCCTGGCCAGCCTGCAGGGCGAGCTTCGCTGCGGCACCAACTGCGGCTCGTGCCTGCCCGCGCTGCGCAAGCTGGTGCAGCAGACACCGATCGGCGCCGCAGCCAGCGCCGATGAAAGCAACCCGGCGAACGCCTCGGCCACCGCGTGACGGGATAATCCTGCTCTACCGCAGGATCATCACGAAACATCACGTCGAGGCAACATGGGCATCGCCGCATACATCAAGGTCATCGGCCGGGGCAAGGATGGCGCCCGGCCGCTTTCTCGAGAACAGGCGCACGAGCTGCTCTCGCAGGTGCTCGACGGCCAGGTCACCGACCTGGAGATCGGCGCCTTCTGCCTGGCCATGCGCATCAAGGGCGAAACGCCCGACGAGCTCATCGGCTTCCTGCAGGCCACGACCGAGCGCTGCATCGACCTGCGCCCTGCCCTCGCTGCGGCGCCCCGAGGTGTGGTCCTGCTGCCCTCCTACAACGGCTCGCGCAAGCTGCCCAACCTGACGCCGCTGCTGGCCTGGGCGCTGGCCCGGCGTGGCGTGGGTGTGCTGGTGCACGGGCCCGCCCACGACCCGACGCGCATCACCTCGTCGCAGGTGTTCGCCGCTGCAGGCTGGCCGCAGGTGCAAGACGCCACGCAACTGGCCGCCTGCTGGCAAAGCGGGCAACCCGCCTTCATCGACATCGCCGACCTCTGCCCCAGCGTGGCGCGCCTGCTGGACGTGCGCTGGACGGTGGGCCTGCGCAACCCCGCGCACACCATCGTCAAGCTGCTGGACCCGTTCGCGCTGCTTGGGCCTGAAGAGGTCAGTGCTGCCACTGCGCCCCGCCTGCGTGTCATCAACCACACCCACCCCGAGTACGGCGAATCACTCGCCGGTTTCATTGCCCTGAGCGGAGCAGATGCGCTGCTGATGCGCGGCACCGAAGGCGAACCCGTGGCCGATGCCCGACGCCAGCCTCGCTTCGATGTCTTCCTGGGCGGGCAACGGAAAGACGCGCTCAGCCGGGCGCCTTTGGAAGGCGTGCTGGTGTCGCTGCCAGAACTGCCTGAGGGCCGGGAGGCCGACGTGACGGCCAGTTGGATCGAATCCGTGCGGCACGACCCACAGCGCCTTCCTGCCTCCATCGATGCCCAAGCCGATTGCCTGGTGCAAGCGCTGTCTCAGGTCCGCACAACAGCCTGAAAACCGGGGCCCCACCCAGGCACCCCGCACGATGCCACTGGCGCACTCGATCAGTCCCGCACGCCCTCGGGCTGGGTTTCGACCACCGTCTTGACCTGCGGCGGCGCCGGCCGGTTCATGCGCGACAGCACCAGGATGCCCAGCAGCACCGTGCCCGTGCCCAGCATCAGGCGGGCGCTCACCGGCTCATCGAGGAACCACGAGGCCAGCCAGATGGTCGACAGCGGCCCGACCATGCCGACCTGGGCCGCCACCGAGGCCCCCAGCATCTGCACGCCGCGCATCACCAGCCACACCGGCAGCACCGTGCAGGCGGTGGCGTTGAGCGCCGACAGCGCCCACACCTGCCACGGCAGGTGATCCAGCCCGCCCAGGCGGCCGTCGCTGGCGGCATGCACCACCCACCACTGCGCCAGGCACATCAGGCAGGCGGCACACGACGCCACGCCTACCAGCCTCATGGAGCCCAGTTGCTGGACCAGTTGCCCGCTGCCCATCAGGTAGATCGCATAAGACAAGGCACTCAAAAACACGAGCACGCTGCCAATGGCCACTGCAGAGCGGGCATCGAGCCCTGTTGCGGCATCGGACACCATGTGGGCCACGTCCCAGTCGTGCAGGAACACCACCAGCACACCGGCATAGCTGATCAGCAGCGCCAGCACCTGCACCCACCTCAAGCGCGCACCAAGGAAGCACACCGACAGCAGCAGCACCAGGCTCGGATTGAGGTAGAGGATGGCTCGCTCCAGGCTGGCGCTGATGTACTGCAAGCCCAGGAAGTCCAGGGTGCTGGCCAGGTAGTAACCGGTGAAACCCAGACCGACCACCTGCCAAGCCTGGCGGCGGCTCAGGGGCTGCTGGCCTGCCGCCCTCTCGCCTCGGCCTGCCCACCAGGCCATCAGCACGAACATCGGCAAGGCCATGGCCATGCGCAAGCCCACCACAGAGAAGGCATCGGCACCATGGCGGTACATCAGTTTGGCCACGATGGCCTTGCCGGAGAACGCCACCGCGCCGGCCAGCGCGCAGAGCAGGCCCTGCATGCGACGGTCTCGCGAGAGGGCAGAAAAGGGGGAGGACAAGGCAGCCAGGGACATCGCCTGACCTTACCTGAAAACCCTGAGTCGCCTGGATGACAGGGTCTCCCCGGCCGCGCATGCGGGGGTTTTCGGGACAAAGTGCGCGCCGCCATCGGCCGAAATTCGCGCACACTTGGCTCAGCTTCGAGGGACGTTGTCCACCGAGTTCACACGTGTCCGACTCTGCTGCCACCAAAGATGCCTTTTGCCCGCATGCCGAAACTCGTTCAAAACACCTCGCTCACCCTGATCTGCGGCCTGATGGCCCTCTCGATGGGCATGGCTCACGCAGAAACCTCAGCGGTCAACAAGCCCGCCGACACCCAGAAAAAGGCCGAGGCAAAGCAGGAAGTCGTCGAGATCGACGACCAAGACCCTGCCATGAAGGCGGCCTTCAAGAAGGCCCAGGCTTCGCTGGATGGTTTCCTGAAAATCCACGCCGCAAACGACCCCGGCAACAACGCTCCCTCAGTGCGCGTGAAGCTGAGCGAAGGCAAGGTCACCGAGTACGTGTGGCTGCACCCGTTCGAGAAAGACGGCAACGGCTTCAAGGGCACGGTCAACGGCGCCCCCAGCCTGCTCAAGAAGGTCACGCTGGGCAGCACGGTCAGGTTCCAGCGCAAGGACGTCGTCGACTGGACGTATTTCGAACTCAAGGCCCGTCGCATGCACGGCAATTTCACGACCTGCGTTCAACTCGCCAAGGCGCCAGCTGCCGAGGTCGAAGCGCTCAAGCAGGCTTACGGCCTGGACTGCAGCAAGAACCTTTGAGCCCAGCGCACCCTCACGGGTGCGGCGTTGGCCGCCCTCACCGGGCCGAAGCCGCGGATGGCCTCGGCCGATTCGGCCAGCTCACAGGCCTCGGCGTGATTGGCCCTGCTCAACCGCTCCAGCAGCCCTTCGAGCAAGGCTTCGTACTCCTGCAGCGTGGCCAGCTCGTCGCGGCGGGTGGCGCTCCAGCGCAGCGGGTCCAACCAGCTGTTGCGCCAGCGGCGCGCCTTGGCCAGGCCTTGCAACACCGGCCGCCAGGCTTCGCCGAAGGCCCGCTTCGCGACACGCTGTCCACTGCCCTGCCCCGCGCCTGAGGCCTCGCCTAGCGCAGGCGGGGCGAGGTGGAACACCAGGCGCCAGTCGCCCTCGAACTGCGCATCGAGTTGCTGGCGGAAGCGCTCGGACGTCAACAAACGCGCCACCTCGTACTCGTCCTTGATCGCCATCAGGCGGAACAGCTGACGAGCCACGGCCAGGCTCAGCCGCAGGCTGCCTGATCCGTTTGCGTCCATCGCTTCTTCGGCCACACGCACGCGATCGACCCAGGCCTTGTAGCGCCCAGCGAATGCTTCGTCCTGGTAGTCGGTCAGCCAGGCCATCCGATGGCCCACCAGGTCGGCCAGTTCGGCCGCAGGGTCGCCCAACAAGGAAGTGCCGTGCCCCGCCCCCTTGCCTCGGCCATGCACCCATTGCACGGGCTGAGCAGGCGTCGTCAGGCGGGCCACGCGCACCGGGTCGTGCGCCACCTGCCGCCCCCACTCGAAAGCGGTCAGGTTGCGCGCCACCTGCACGCCATTGAGCTCGATCGCGCGGCGCAGCGCCTGCCCGCTCA
>JACCDV010916905.1_pt1 | contig 12433 bp, 9 predicted proteins | sample 7446131 | NCBI WGS metagenome assembly JACCDV01 (sample SAMN15323448, study PRJNA562643) | freshwater metagenome | isolation source: river surface water | place: USA:Blue River Watershed | collected 2017-08-17
AACAACAACCATCCAAGGCAATGCCGCGGGCACTTCAACGGTACAGGGATTTGTTAACGTCCTTGGTACTAACTCAACCTCTACATTCTCTGGAGGACTCGCAGTGTCTCGCCTGAGTGTGACAGGAGTTGGCACCTCAACATTTATTGGCGGTCTTCGTCTCGGAAGCGGCTGCTTTGAGGATGCGAGCGGGACGTGTCTTGCTGCCCTCAATCTTGCGAACCCAAATCTCTGGACAGGGCTTCAGCGTTTTGGTGCGGGGGCTTCTACAACGGCACTTTCGGCATATGACTACGTAGCAGTTGGACGCACGGCGACGACGACTATTCGTGGCGAGGCAAATGCGACTTCCACTTTTGCCGGTGGTGTATCGGCAACGCGCCTCAGTACAAGTGCGACTTCAACGCTCGCCGGCGTCCGACTTACAAACATCTCGAACTGCACAAAAGCACTCGAGACCGATGTGAATGGAAACGTCATTTGTGGAAGTGATACGGGTATCGACGGTGTGACAATTACGACGTTTGCCGCTATTGGTTCAGACACATGGACGAAGGCGAACTATGCAGGACTTACGTTTACGGAAGTGATTGTCACGGGAGGTGGTGGCGGTGGTGGCGGTGCGAACGGCGACGGCGCCAACGAAAATGCAGGAGGTGGTGGCGGTGCGGGCGGTACCTCTATCTCAATGATTCCCGCAGCTAGTCTTGGGACGACTGAATCGGTTACGGTTGGTTCTCGAGGAACTATTGGTGACGGCAATGGAAGTACGGGTGGCGTAGGAGGTAGTTCGGCATTTGGCGCGTTGGTTTCTGCAAACGGAGGTAATGGAGGTATTGGTGACACTGGTGCGGCAACTTGTACTACGCTTGGCGATGGAGGTTTTGGTGCCGCAACGACGACTGCTGTCGGTGATATTAAGCTCGCAGGCGGCGGCGGCGGTACACCAGGAGGATGTATTGCAGAACAGGCTAATGGTGGTACTGGCGGCTCTAGTTATTGGGGTGGAGGAGGTGCTGGCGGCGCTGCTGCACTTGCAGCTGCATCAGTTGGACGAAATGGACAAGCGTATGGCTCAGGCGGCGGCGGCGCTGCGAACGTGGATACCAACAACACAGCCGCTACGGGTGGCCTTGGTGGTCAAGGCGTCGTGGTGACTATGAATTACACCTCAAGCGGAGGCGACTTGGCTGAATGGTACGACACCAAAGAAGATGTCGAAGAAGGTGATGTGGTTGCGATCAGCGCGGATTCATATGAATATGATTCAAAACTCGGTCTTCAAAAATCGGCACTCCTTGAAAAGGCTGCACCGCGCAGTGGAATAGTTGGAGTCGTATCAACAGCTCCGTACGAAACCATCGGTTATGACGTTCTTGGAAAAAGTACGCATCCAAAACCGATAGCGCTTGCCGGTCGCGTACCTGTTAAGGTAACCCTTGAAAATGGGCCGATACTCGCGGGTGACCTTGTCTCGGTCTCATCGATTCCCGGCGTTGCAATGCGATCAACGAAGGCAGAGCTTACCATTGGTCGCGCGCTTGAAGATGCAGTGTGTACGGAGGGGGAAGTATGTAAAGTGCTTATTATGGTGAATACGATGTACTCATCTGGCGCTCTCGTGCATCGAGCCCTCGAAGGAGAGGGAATGGTTCTTGATACAATTCCACAGGATCTCGATGTCGGTCGTATGTTACTCGCAGAGATGCTGCAGAAAGATCAAAACATAATCGCCACCTCGACTCTCTCCGAAATAAATACCGACCGGCTTATTGCAGGTCTGGAAATCGTAACTCCACGAGTTGTATCCGACACACTGGTAACGAATGCAATTGAACCCGTTGATCGTGACATTCGTATTCGTCTCGAAGATGGCGGCCTTTTCGTGATCGAGAAGACGTCAGGCGACATGTCACTAATATTTAATGACGCTTCAACGACTCCGACTGAGCTTGCCGTGTCTATAGACTCCCTTGGAAATGCAATATTCAGCGGTGTGCTCAAGGCACAGAATTTCGAAGTGGGTTCGAAGGAAAATCCTGGGGGCATTACAATGTATGATGCAGAATCAGGTGAAAGTTACTGTACGCGGATAATCGGAGGTGCACTTACGACGCTTCCCGGAAATTGTGCGGCGATTGCATCATCGACACCGAGCGTTGCTGGTGCCGCCGATGAGAGCATAATGATTACACAGCCGGATAATAGTTCTGATGAGGAGCTTGGTACGGTTTCCGAGGAGGAACCAGTCGCGGAGGCGCCAGTTGAAACACCTGACACATCTGAAATACCTCTTGCGTCAGAAACAACAACGGTAGATCAAACGGAAACAGAAAGTATTCCAGCAGAAGCGATTGAAGCTGCTCCTGCTCAAGAGTCAGTGCCGACACCTGAAGTTACACCGGCGGCCGTGCCAGAACTTGAAGTTACTCCAGAACCTGTCGCAAGCGAGCCTGTTGCCGCTTCGGCCGCGGTTCCGGAAACTATCACCCCGTAATCGTATAAATCTTTAGTATCATACACACTATGCGCGAAAATCCGATGACCATAAGTTTACGACGACCAGCGCCACCTCAAGCGCCACCTCCCGAGAGCGAGGTGCCACCTTCGCGAAAACCAAATCCTCGACCACGACGAGGAGCTCCTCGGTTTCTTATCACACTCATACTTCTCCTTTTCATATGTGTGGGAGGTGGAGTGAACTGGTATATGAATTCGGATACTCCCGAGAGTGCACCGTCTGAGACAGAAACTACTGAAAATGCTGCCCTGGAAACTCAAGACATCTTAAGTCGTGTAGGGAAACTGATCGTCTTGCCTGAGGGTGAAGAACCAACCATCGCAACGGTCACGGATCCTGAAAAATTACAGGAGCAAGCCTTCTTTGCGCGCGCGAAAGTGGGTGACAAAGTTTTAATCTACACCCAAGCGCGTAAGGCGTACCTCTTTGATCCAATTCAGAATATTCTTCTTGAAGTTGCACCGCTCACCGCGGAACTTGCACCCTAGTGTATGAAAAATGTTTCGTATGGATTCGTCACGTTTCAAAACGCCCCGATGCGTGTTGTATATATTCTGGGCGTAGTTGTCGGGTGTTTTTGTATGTTGAGTGCGCTCGCGTTTGCACAAGAAGGAGATGATTCTGAAGTAACCGCAGAAGAAGTTGAGAAAATTATTGAGTATGTCTCAAGGGAAGTCGCTGAAGAACGGCTGGCGACTGAGAAGGAGCGAGCGAGACTCTCCTCTGATGAGAATGTGGACCCTGAGCGACGTGCACTTTTAGTTCCACTTGAAATGCCGCTTAAAGAATCGATAACCGTTTCAGCAAAGCTGGTGCAGGGGACTGTCTCAGTATCGCAATACGTCCTTGGAACCTTTATTGAAAACACCTCTCATCCCGAATTTGTATCAGCTTCCGAAGCAAAACCCGATGTTATAAAGCGAATTGATCTTACGAAAATTAAAAAACCCGCACATATTGTGGTGCCGGTGGGTAAGGGGGAAGTCGCTGGAGAAACCGTGGCAGTATTGCCGGGACCTGCTTCGGTTGAGGTAGTAAAAGAGGCACTCGGTTTTGATGCTCTCGAGGGCGATGTTTTGGAGGCGTCGGATCCATCGAACGCGTCTACCACAGCCTCTTCTTTTACAGTGTTTGAGCGTCTCGATGTCGTCAAAATGACTCCCTCACATATCTCAGTCGCGCCACGGTATCGATTTGAGTTTACGGGCGAGCAAATCAAAACCAAGCGAGCCTCGAATCGCTACGGGAATGACTCAGGCATGCTCACTATTGATGCAATAGAAGGAAAGACGAGTATTTCAGGTTCATGTTCGAGTACCTACTATGTCATCGCTCTGTACAAGTACCCAGGAGATTATGAGAACAATCCAGAATCTGCAGTCGTGGATAAATCCTATCTGTGCATTGGGGGTGAGTATTCCTTTGCATTGAATAAACTCCCGGCGCGCCTTCAGTCTGGGACGTACTATCTTTTAGTAGGCGAGCAAGGGGATGCTGGACCTTGGAAGCCGATGACCGACTTAAACGAACTCATTATTTCAAAATTTGACAATTAATATGCACGAATATATCGATTTTTTCATCGAACATGCACTGAAGAGTGCTCTTTTTTGGGTGATCGGCATAGTCGCTGTGGGCATTGTATTTCTTCTGTATCCTATTAATCCTGGAGGGCAGTTTCCCACTATTCGCAGTGATGAATGGCAAGCAGTGTTTCTGACGAATGATCAAGTCTACTTCGGCAAGCTCGAAGAGTACGATGAGGGGTATCTCGTCTTAACCGATGTATACTACTTACGCACGGCCTCTGATCTACAGACAGCTGAGAGTAATCCGAATTCAAATCTGAATCTCATTAAGCTCGGCGGCGAAGTCCATGGACCTGAAGATGAGATTTTCATCCCGAAGAGCAGCGTCTTGTATTTTGAGAATATGAAAAAGACATCGCGAGTGGTTGAATCCATTCTCGAGTCGAGGCGATAACCGTATGTCACGCGTTCTTACTACAAGCTTCAGCGTGCTGATTTTGACGTTTGTCATTATTTCGACTCGAGCGGTCGATGCTCAAGAGTTTTCAAGCTCGAATTTTCGATCGAATAACCCGGCAATTGATATGTACAGCGGGCTTGGGACATCGACGGGTTTTTCATCGCTTTTAACGGGCGGTCAATCACTCACGGGAGAGTCTACAAGTACTAATTTCGTCCTCCACATGGGTTTTATGTATTTTGATTCGTTTGCACCAAAATCGCAGAACTGGCGTTGGTATGATGATGCTGATTCTGAGACACCGGTTACTGCACTTGCGCCTGAGAACACCGCCCCCACCAACATCGACAATGGCAATGAAATCAAACTCCGTATTGCCGTTATTGATACTGCAGATATTGGCTCGAGCAACGTGAAATTACGTCTCCAGTACTCAACTTCTTCAGATTTCTCATCAGGAGGTTATGTCATAGCCGAATCAAATGCATGCGTCGGTGGTTCCACGTGGTGTTACGCAGACGGCGTCGATACTGATGGAGCCATTATTACGACGAAAGTACTTACGGATTCAGATGCTTGTGCGGGCAGTGTAGGGAATGGGTGTGGAACACATAATGAATCGGGAACCTCTTTTTCGACATTCACACATATACGAAGTGCAATTGTTGAGTATGAATTTACGATTACTCCCTCGGGCGCTGCACCGAATACGGTGTTTTTCTTCCGTCCTGTTGATGTTGCAAGTTCCACCACTGTTCCTCTCAATACTGGAGAAACGCACCCGAGCCTCGTGACGGGGGGTTCTTCGCTTGAATTTACGATTAATGGTATTTCGGCCGGAATAGGTACAGAGGGAGAAACGACCGATATAACGACTACTTCGACAAGTATTCCGTTTGGAACTCTCGGAATCGGTACACCCAAAGCCGCTGCACAACGTCTCACGGTATCTACGAATGGTACTCAGGGATACAAAATTTATACGTACGAAAGGCAGCAACTCCTCTCTGAGGGCGGTTCAACGATAGATCCTGTAACGGGTACGAATGCGTCACCCCTTGGGTGGGCAACGGGGTGCAGTGCGCTTGCTGATGGGTGCTACGGATACCATTCAGGTGAAGACGTTCTCGATGGTGGTTCGACGCGGTTTGCTGCGGACGATACCTTTGCACAATTTTCTTCATCGCCGCACGAGATTGCATTCAATAACGGGCCGATCGAAAACAAATCGACCGACATCCTCTACCGTATTCTTGCGCGCGACGAGCAGGAAAGTGGTAGTTATAGTGCAAATATCGTCTACATTGTAACCCCCGTATTTTAAATCTGTGTATAAGCAGAGCTCGGAAATTTGGTATGCTTAGAGACATTCACGTTATGCGTACGACGCAGAACTTTTTTCTATGGTGCATGGTGCTTTGTATAAGCATAGTACCGCAATTCTCCATTGCGCAACAATCGGGTGATTTTTCCTTCACACCGGTCATCATTGATGAGAAAGCAAAACCACGCGACATCCTTAAGCACACGCTTACCATCGTTAATACGAGTAATCGAAAACTTAATCTATACCCTTCGGTCAACAATATTGATACTTCTGAGGGGCAGCAACAATTTGCGCAGGCACATAACGGAGCCGATAGAGCCGCATCGCTCGCCAACTGGATCGAACTCTCCCGTGGAGTCGTCGAACTAGGCCCTGGAGAGGAAAAAACGATTCCCTTTGTAATTCGAGTCAACTTAACGGCAGTTCCTGGTTCCTATCATGCATATATTTCCTTTTATGAAGGAAGTACGCGCGAGGCAGCAGAAAAGACGACTGCATTGGGGAAAATGACCGTGAACGTTGAAGTGTTGGCGGACGTGAAGGAAGTAATGCAACTCAATAAGTTTTTTAGTGATAATATCTTTTTTTCTGGTGATGATATTTTGTTTAACTACCAACTTGAAAATATCGGAAATCAAAGCCTTCAGCCAAAGGGGGAAATTCGAGTCTATGATCGAAAAGGGAGAGAAGTTGCCGCGGTTGAAGTCAACAAAGATGGAAAGACTATTTCTCCCGATGAGATGTCACAACTTGCATCGGTATGGAGCGCTGCGTCTGGATTTGGACGATATAAAGCGTTCATCAATATCGATTACGGAGAAACGCAAAAAGCTTCAGTTCAAGACACGGTCTTTTTCTGGATTTTACCTTGGCAGCAATTGCTCGGAATGTTGGTGACCAGTCTTATGGCAATTGTATTTCTTGCGCTCTACATCCATCGCCGCATGGATGCGCGCTTTCACGCGCGACTTGCGCACGCGGGTGTTCATGCGTCCACAACTCAAACGTTGCCGAACGCACCGAGCCTACCACGTGCCCCCCAAACACCTCCTCTTGAAAAGAAGTCGCGGTTATCATTTTTGAGAAGATCAAAAGCTGAGGTATCGCATGTTCCCGATGAACCAGTCGAAGCGCCACCCAAACGACCTCGAAATCAAATGCTTGAAGCGCTTGGAGCTGAACGCATGCAAAGCCAAGGCTCTCGTGTTGAACAAACGCGGTCACAGGGTGGCACGATCGATCTTAAGAATATCTCTTCACCTCAAGCGCGAAAACCTCAATCGACACACGTGATCAATTTAAAGAAAGTTTCATGAAAGCGAAAGTGGGATATGCGCAATGGATAATTCTCGGATTACTGAGTATCTGTCTTTTGAGCTTATTTCAAAAATCAACCGTATTTGCGGCTGAGGAATCACTTTCAGTCACGGTAACGCCACCCTTAATCCAACTTACGATCGGCCCGGGCGAATCATGGAATAGCGTTCTTAAAATCGTCAATAATAATACCTACGATGTAACTTATTACGCATCACCAACTGATTTCGAAGCAGATGGAGAGCAGGGAAAGGGTAAATTTATTCCACTTGTTACCGATACCGCATCAGGAACATCGGGAGGGCAGACACTGGGATATTGGGTTGAAATATCACCCGATCCGATAGTAATTAAACGGGGAATGAGCGCACAGGTCCCCTTTACAGTACGTATTCCTGAAAATGCTTCTCCAGGAGGCCACTATGCGGCGATTTTAGTCGGCACGATGCCTGATAAAGAAGAAATTACGGGTCCTTCTATGAAAATTTCAAGCTTCGTGACCTCGCTTCTTTTTGTACGCATTAAGGGCGATGTTATTGAAAAGGGGAGAATTCGCGAGTTTGTGAGCACACAATCGCTCTACGAAACACCACAGGCAAATTTTCTCTTACGATTCGAGAACTTGGGGAATACTCACTTGAAGCCACAGGGCGATATCACTCTCTATAATATGTGGGGAAAGGAACGTGGAAAAGTTACCTTTAATCGAGCCAATAATTTTGGCAACGTCCTTCCAAACAGTGTACGCAAATTTGAATTTTCATGGAAGGGGGAAGAGAGTGTATTTGATATTGGTCGATATAGTGCCGTCGTGACGCTTGGGTATGGTGAAGAAGGAAGTCAAAATAGTACCGCGACTGCATATTTTTGGGTAGTTCCTCTCATTCCTGTTTTTTTCACCCTTGGATCAATAGTGCTGTTTGCGATTCTCATCACCTGGCTTATTCGCCGTTACATTCGACGCGCGCTCGCGCTCGAAAAAGAAAGGCATTTTCCTGAAGGGCTGGTCGCTCACAATCAAGCGGCGTATGTTCCCACAATTAAGGTTCTCATAGAACCGCTCAAAGAAGGAGTAGTCGATCTGCGTACTCTAAGGAGTGCTCGTGTTCGCGAACCTGCGGGAGAAACGCACGTACAGAGGCCGCTCAATTCAACAACGAGTATTGATGAGAGGTATACGAACATGCGTCCACTAACTCTCTTTGTGTTACTTCAAAAATATTCACTCTTTCTTTTCTTTCTTGCATTGTGTATTACAGGTGCAATCGCTCTGAGGATATACTTTGATACCGTTCTTGTTCCCGAAAGGGCATTCGAAATCGTGGACATAACATCGCAAGAAGAAATTCCAGTGCAAGATGAAGATATCCCGGCAAATTAGTCTTAGACGATGCGTTCTCACCACGACAGAAGTATTTTTGAACGTGGTTATCCACATAGCTTTGCCTCATCGTCAACTAAGTCCTATATACTTGTGCAGTAGGCGAGATGAACACGTCCTGCCTCACCGTGTTTTCATTTTTGCGTTCTCGCACAAAAGAATTCGCGTATTGCACGTTATAAAGCGTTATTATTTGGCTCACATATACTATGAACGAAATTGGAAACAAGCTCTCGCCACTCCTCGACAACCGAGCGACACAGATTGTGTCCATTTTGCTCATTGCAGCACTTTTATGGGGTACCGGATTGCCACTCATGCTCACCAATGTACGCGCCGCAGCACTTTTTGATCTCAGCGACACACTGACCGACTCTGATTTAAGTGCCCTCTCCGCACACAGACTTCAATTTACAACGACAAACGCACTTGATGCCGACGACACCATTCAAGTTACTCTTGATCCGACCTCGAGTCTCTTTACCGTTAACAATCTCGGTGCTTCCGATTTTCATTCAACATCCACAGTTAAAGTGGTAGGAAACGCTGTAGGTGCGTGTACCGGCGACCCAAGTGAGGTTTATGTCTCAACCACAACTGAAATCATTACTCTTACTGTCTGTACAGGCGACACTGTCGCTGCAGGAGTCATTCGATTCACGATGGGCGCTACGACCACACCTAAGATTACAAATCCAGTATCTGCCGGTTCTCGAATTATTCGAATAGCGACGCGAAATGAAGGCGGGTTACTTTCTACCGATGTCATTGATAGTGGAGATGCTCGTGTCTATATTATTGACGATGTCGTAGTAACCGCATCAGTTGATTCTATATTTACGTTCTCTATTACAGGAGTTGCCGACGGTTTATCGGTTAATGGATCGGCGACTACGACTGCAACATCAACAACGTCTACGTCGATACCCTTTGAAACACTCGCCCCCAATGTTTCCAAAGTGCTAGCTCAGGATCTTGCGGTGACGACAAACGCCGCCAATGGATTTACGGTGACCGTTGTACAAGATCAAAACCTCACCTCTTCAACGGGTGCTGATATTGACTTGTTTGATAACGGTGCCACAACGTCTAGTCCCGTTGCATGGAGGACTCCACGAAATACGCTCAATGAGCAGTGGACGTATGGTCACCTAGGTATCACGAGCGAGGACGCAACGTTAAGTAACGGCGATAACTTCGGCACCTCACTCTGGGCAGGAAATATAGACGTTCCTCGAGAGGTGTTCTATCACACGGGACCATCGGATGGATTGACACCAAACGAAGGCACAACGCGAGTCGGGTATCAGATAGAAATCGACTCGCTCCAGGAAGCAGGTAATGACTATACAAACACCCTTACCTACGTTGCAACGCCAACATTCTAGGGCTGTTTTCTGGAAGGGTCACGTCATAAAATGACCAATATGGGGAGTGTCCGTCCTAGGGGTCATATGCTACAGTGGTTCCGTGCTAGCAGAAACCCAAGTGTCATGAAAGATTATTTTCTGAAAGCGAGCGTACTGGGAAGCATCTTCCTGTTATTTATTACGCTTGCCGTACACCCCGTTTTTGCGCAATCTGAAGGTATTCAAGTTGCTCCCGCGGTCATTGAAGACCGAGTTGATCCCGGACAGATCTATCGCTTTTCCATCAAGGTTACGAACCTGTCCGAAAATGAGCGTACTTTCAATCTTCTCGCGAGGGATATTTCCGGTCTCGACGATCGGGGAATTCCGATTTTCACTGAGGAAGGAGAATCGACTATTTACGAGCTGAGCTCGTGGATCGTGCTCCCACAAGACTCAATTATCTTAAAGCCAGGGCAAAGCACATCGGTACCGTTTTCCGTGCAAGTGCCTGCTGAGGCCACACCAGGAGCACATTTTGGTGGAGTCTTCTTCGAAGTACGTCCAGATCAATTGTCATCGACAGGAGCGGCTGTGGGAAGCCGTGTGGGGACCATCATTAACCTTCGCATTTCAGGCGCTATAACGGAGGATATGCGCCTGCGCGAATTCTCCACCGAGAATTTTCTGTATGATTCGCCGCCGGTCACCTTTACGACACGCGTTGATAATCTGGGAAACGTCCTCATTCGCCCTCAGGGCGTTATTGAAGTTTCTGATATGTTTGGCAAAACGGTCGGAACTATTGAGATCAATAAAAGCGCGGCAGCAGTCTTTCCTGGGGGAAATCGAGAGTATGCGGCTGATTGGGAGTATGAAGGATTTACCTTTGGTCGCTATCAGGCACTGCTCAGCTTTGTGTACGGAGAAGATGGTCGTAAAACGGTAGTACGTACCACGTCGTTCTGGATACTTCCCTTGAAACCTACTCTTATCGTCCTTGGTACAATTTTGGGATTTGTACTTGGTATGTATCTTTTGATCAAATTATATATTCGCCGAAAATTGCGTGATATGGGCGTTTCTACGCGTGCTGATGCGAATCTTCAATCGAAGCGGTATGTTAAGCCCGTCTCACGCCTTACGGTGATTGCGCTCACGCTCCTCGTATTTGGACTCCTCTTGTTGTTCGTTCTGTTTTTCATGTTCGCATAGATTTATAGGCTACAATCGCTGTATGCGACTGAGAAAAACACAGCGGCGTAGGATATCACGTGTGCTCTTCGCCGTTGCAGTGGTACTTTTCGGATATTCCGTCACGCATATGTCGCCTGCGCTCCTCCTTCAATCATCAACGGATATACTCGCAACAGCGGTCGTGAGCATGTCAGCGGGAGTGGAAGAAAATCCTGATAATATGCTTGCGCGTCAGCTTGCGCAAAAAGAAGCGGAATTGGCAGCGCGAGAGGAACGTCTTTCAGATCCAGTTGTGCGAAAAAATGGAATCGAACCCTTTATCGACCGTTATGCAATCTACAGTTTCGGCATGAGTATTATTCTTTTTGTGCTCCTCATCATAAATTACGTCATGGATTGGCGACGATCTCGAAAGCCAGAAGTGAACACGTCGCGAATAGTGGTCTCGTAACAGGTATCTGTGTACGGCGCAGAATCAGCGCAGGTAATCAGCTATACTACTGAGGTATGTGTACCTCGCGACGAATAGTGCTCGTCGTTTTTTGTCTCGTTGTTTTAATAAGTTCGGGTTTTGTCCCGCGCATGTATGCTGCGTCGCTTACGTTCGTGCGTGATCTCATTTCAACGTCGACTCCAAACACCGCCGCAGAGCACACTATTACGTTTACGGTGACGAATGCTGTTCCTGCATCAGGAAAAATTCGAATAACCCCGCAATCGGCAAAATTTGTCATACCTCCTGGTTTTTCGTATACCGATGTTGATCTCTCTGTTTCAACGGGTGGACCGTTTAGCGATCGTACACTATCAAGTACCGCAAGCGCGACTGAAGACGGTGTCTCTGTTGTTTCCGGAAATACGGGGTCAATTACGATTCAACTCAATTCGACAACGGGCATTTCCGCGGGTAGCCAAGTACGAGTACTTCTCGGTACGCATGCAAGTGTCGATGCAAGTGGTGCGTATTCTCTTATTAACCACAGCACCCCCGGGTCGTACCAAGTTGTCGTTTCAACACTCACTGCAGCAAATGTAACCATTGATTATGCGCAATCTGTCATTGCGGTCGTCACCCCGATTACGGTTACGGTTCCCATTGAAAACGTTGCTCCACTCATTTCAAACGGATTACCTTCGGGCACGATTGCACCCGGGAATAGTCGAATCGAACTCTCGTTTGAAACCGATGAGATTGCGACGTGTCGTTATTCTCTTACACCAGGCGTACTCTATGACAACATGACTCTCTCGTTTACGTACCGTGGAGGACTGCTCTTTACCACAGTCGTTTCAGGTCATCTCGATAACACCGAATATATTTATTATGTGCGCTGTCTCGATGAAACTAATCT
>JACCDV010463367.1_pt1 | contig 12425 bp, 10 predicted proteins | sample 7446131 | NCBI WGS metagenome assembly JACCDV01 (sample SAMN15323448, study PRJNA562643) | freshwater metagenome | isolation source: river surface water | place: USA:Blue River Watershed | collected 2017-08-17
TGCCGCTAAGAGGGCCATTCGATCTTCTTGACCATTAATCGGGCGATCAGAACCTTTTCCCAACATTCGCACCGATGCATCTGAATTAACGCCCACGACCAAACTACCGCCAAGCTGGCGGGCTTGCGCTAAGTAACTGACATGTCCCCGGTGCAAAAGATCGAATACGCCGTTTGTAAAAACCATAGGACGAGCCAAGGACTTTAGCTTTTGCTCTAAATCCCCACTAGTGGCACATAGTTTTGCTTCAAAAGCAGGGGGCTTCAAGATTGGCTCTGTCATAAGCCAAATTCTAGATGATTCCAACCCAAAACCCTGCCCGATCCTGAATTAAAGGGGTAATTTTCCCCAAAACACAAAAGAAGGCGGAAGACGGTAGACTTCAAGGTTTCTAGATTAAAAGTGAGGATTCTTGATGAAATGGTTAATCATGATTTCCCTATTTGGTGCAACGACCATGCTAAGTCCAAATGATGCCCACGCCAACCCATCGGCGAATAAGTGCAGCCCCGCTCTGTCACATACCTTTCCAAGGCTGCAGGATGAAATTCCTCAAAGTCTTTGCCAATACCAAGGTAAGGTCATCATGGTCGTGAATACGGCTAGTTTTTGTGGTTTTACCAGCCAATATGAGTCACTTGAGAAAATTTATGCCCGTTATAAAGATCGTGGCTTTGTAATTCTGGGCTTCCCATCAAATGATTTTGGGCAACAGGAGCCGGGGTCGAATAAAGAAATCGCTGAGTTTTGTAAAAATACTTACGATGTAAAATTTCCGATGTTTGCTAAAAGCTCTGTTAGTGGCAAAGAAGCGAATCCCCTCTTCAAGATGTTGATTGCCAAAACGGGCACCACGCCGAAGTGGAATTTTTACAAATACCTGATTGATCGCGACGGTAATATTGTGGATTCCTTTAATAGCTTAACGAAACCCGATAGCAAATCGATTACTTCTGAAATTGAAAAACTATTAAAGTCTAAGGCCTCGTGAACGCTCCCTCTCATCCCTACCCCAAAAAAATTGCAATTGTTGGAGCTGGTATTTCTGGCCTAGGTTGCGCATATGCATTACAAAAAAATGCAGGGGTTCATGTCACGCTGTTTGAGGAGGCATCTCATATTGGTGGACACAGTAACACGGTTGATATCGAGGTTCCAGGTCGTAATGGTGCGATCAAGTGCGCCGTGGATACTGGGTTTTTAGTCTTTAACCGAAAAACCTATCCCCGCCTAACACGTTTATTCGAGGAGCTGCAGGTTCCAATTGCCCTATCGGAAATGACCTTTTCGGTTTCCATTGATCGCTCCCTCGAATGGTCGGGCGATAACGTGAATACTTTATTTGGGCAACGAAAGAATCTACTTCGCCCAGCGTTTTGGAGAATGGTTGCTGATATCGTACGTTTTAATCGCTTAGCAACTGCGCTAGCAACAAAGCAAGTTAGCGCTGGGCACAGCACCGATCCAAATCAGTTGCAATCAATCGCATCATTTCTGGATGAACATGGCTTTAGTCAATCGTTTCGGGAGTGGTATTTTTTACCAATGATTGGTGCGATCTGGTCGTGCCCCACCCAACAAATGCTCGAATTTCCGATTGAAACGATGGTGCGGTTTTGTCATAACCATGGACTCTTACAGGTCAACAATCGTCCCCAATGGCTAACAGTGAAGGGCGGATCGAAAGAGTATGTGGCAAGACTAATCAACGCTATGCATCCAGAGCGATTCAAGTTAATTCGCGAGTCAGTCAAAAAAGTGAATGTGCCAGACGCACAAAGCCCAGATAAACGCATTGAATTGATTAGCTCTCAGGGAATTCATTATTTTGACGAAGTCATCATGGCTTGCCATAGTGATGAGAGCCTAAAACTACTCCATGGGATTGACGAGTTTGATCGCTCTCTTTTGGCGGCCATCCCCTATCAAGCAAATCGTGCAGTGTTGCACCGCGATGCCAGCCTTTTGCCGAAGACCAAGCGCTGCTGGGCGGCCTGGAACTATAAAACCACTTACGCCAAAAATCAGATCCAATCGGTCAGTGTGGACTATCTCATCAATAAGCTACAGCCCCTACCAGCCGCATTGGGTCAAGAACCCATTATTGTGAGCCTTAACCCTCTAGTTGAACCAAAACCTGAATTTGTTTTTAAAGAAATTGCCTATTCACATCCTATTTTTGATGCCAAAGCGATTTCGGCACAAAAGAACCTTTCATTAATTCAAGGTAAGGCGGGAATTTGGTTCTGTGGCGCGTGGACTGGATATGGTTTTCATGAGGACGGTCTTCGCTCGGGAGAATTAGTCGCAGCTGACCTTGTTGCCTCGCTCCATGCTCCGCTTAAGCGCCCGCCATTGCAATCGGCTAACTAATATAAAGATTGGTATTGCAAGCGATGGCGCATCCACTGATTAATTTTGGTCAAGTCAAGCATAGCCGCTTAAGACCGGTAGTTAATCGCTTTAGTTATGGAGTCTTTACATTAAAGATCCCGATGCGAGAGCGCAATCGCAACCCCGAGCTTCTCAAGCAATATGGCATGGGTGATAACCAATGGGCCTTTTACTCGTTTTACGATCGCGATCATGGTCACGGTACGGAAAATTCTTTGGCCTGGGCAGAGTCTCTTTTTGAGCAAGAGGGTATTTCAATTCCTGATGGTGAAATTTGGCTACAAACATTTCCAAGAGTGTTGGGTTACGTTTTTAATCCTGTCAGCTTTTGGATCTACACGGATGCATATCAAGCCGTACGAGCGATCTTAGCTGAAGTGAATAACACTTTTGGTGAGCGGCATTGTTACCTGCTTCACAAAAAAGATGGCGGTGAGATTTTTTCAGGCGAAACACTGATTAGTCATAAAATTTTCCATGTATCGCCATTTTGTGATGTTTCTGGTGAGTATCAGTTTCGGTTTCTTTTTTCCAAAGACAGCCAACGCAAAATGGATTCGGTATGTCGCATTGAGCTTTATACCGATCATCAGCCACTGATCTACACCAGCATTAGCGGTCAAGATTTTCCCCTATCACGCTCTGCTCTAAGCCGCGCGAAGTTGCGCTACCCAATGATGACCTTTGGCGTGATTGCGCGCATTCATTGGCAAGCCCTCAAACTTTGGCTAAAGGGGGTACCATTTCATTCAAAACCAACACCTCCTAGAATTGAAGTGAGTTCATGATTCGTCCCGGACAAACCCTACTTCATAAATTATCGGCTTCGCGCACTGAAAAAATCCCGGCAGATGGAAAACTAAATCTTGCTGCTCGGACCATTGAGCGCCTCTTAAAGCAGTTATCTATCGGTCATCTGGTGATGACTTTTCCAAATGGTGAACAGCGTGAATTTGGCAATCGCACCGACTCCTTACATGCTGAGATTCACTTCCATCGCTGGTCTGCATTCCAAGATATCTTGCGGCATGGTGATATTGGCTTTGCTGAAGGGTATATCCGCGGGGATTGGGACAGCCCCAATCTTGAGAAGTTACTCGATCTTGCCGTTAAGAACCGAAATGTTCTCGAGCGTGCTATCTACGGCAATTGGTTTGGGTCCCTAGTGTATCGATTTCGGCATTTTCTGAACCGAAACAATAAGGCGGGCAGCAAAAAGAATATTCATGCGCACTACGATCTAGGCAATGCCTTTTATCGCCTGTGGCTTGATCCCAGCATGACCTATTCGAGCGCTTGGTTTGGGGCTGACTCGAATGCCAGTTTGGAGCTTGCGCAACGGGCAAAATATCGCAATATCCTAAATTCTCTGGCACTTCAACCCAATAGCAAGATTCTGGAAATCGGTTGTGGGTGGGGTGGATTTATGGAAGAAGCAGCCCTTGCTGGTCACCGGGTTACAGGACTCACCCTCTCAACTGAACAGCAGTCATTTGCAATGGACCGCGTCAATCGACAATGGCCTAATCGTCATGAAGTACGACTTCAAGACTATCGGGATTGCAAGGATCAATTTGATGGAATCGCTTCTATTGAAATGTTTGAAGCGGTTGGCGAGCAATATTGGCCAATGTATTTTGAAACCCTTGCCCGCTGCCTGAAGCAAAATGGTAAAGCATGTATTCAAACAATTGTGATTGCTGAAAACCTATTTGACCGCTATCGTAAAAGTACAGACTTTATTCAGCAATATATTTTCCCGGGTGGGATGTTGCCATCCCGAGAAGCATTTAAACACTATGCACAACAAGCGGGACTCCAGATCGAATGTGAATTCGCCTTTGGGCATGACTATGCCAAAACCCTTTGTATTTGGTATGAGCACTTTAATCAAAAACTGCCTGAAATCCGAGAGCTTGGGTTTGATGAACCCTTCATTCGGTTATGGAACTTTTATCTGATGTACTGTGCAGCCGGCTTCAAAGAGCAAAATATTGATGTCGTTCAATTCACGCTAAGCCACCAACCGAAATAGGTCAAGCAATGAAGCAACCAGCGATTACTAACTATCAGCAACAACGCGTATGGGTGATTGGGGCATCGAGTGGCATCGGTGAGGCTTGCGTTAAGGCTCTTTTTCAAAAAGGTGCTCGTGTTGCACTATCTAGTCGTCGCGTCGAACGCCTTGAGGCAATTGTGCAGAATCATGCCAAGGATGATTATCTAATTCTGCCTGTTGATGTCATGCGCGAGGCTGATATCCAAGGAGCCTATCAAAAGATAGAGAAAGAATGGGGCGGCATTGATTTACTGCTTTTTGTCTCCGGAATTTATATTCCGATGCGAGCCGATACTTTCAATATGGCCGATGCTGAGAAAACTGTCGATTCGAATCTCTTGGGTCCGATGCGTGCTGTTGGGGCTGTATTGCCGGCCATGCTTGCCCGCGGTAGCGGTCATATTGCCATTGTCGGCAGTGTTGCAGGCTATAGTGGTTTACCCAAGGCCTTGGCTTACGGGCCCACAAAGGCAGCCATGATTAACTTCTGCGAAACCTTGTTTTATGATCTGCAGCCCAATGGTGTCGGCGTTCATATGATTTCTCCGGGCTTTGTAGAAACAGAAGCAACCGCACAAAATGACTTTGAAATGCCGGCCCTGATCTCTGCTCAGACCGCTGCTAATGAGATCCTAGATGGAATTGCGCGCGGAGAATTTGATATTCACTTCCCTAAACGCTTTTCAGGCTTTTTAAAGTTCTTACGCATCTTGCCCTACCCAATCTACTTTTGGATATTGCGTAAGTTTGTGAAGATCTAAATCTATTTGTAGCCGTCTTTGCGGACTTTATTCACTAAGAAATCCATCACCTGAATGGACTTGGCGCGTGACCCAGCAATCGATGGCGATGTAATGTATTTCCCCTGAATCGCCACAGTTGGAACACCATCAATTCGGTAGGCATTCCCTAACTGATTAGCAGCACGCGCTTTTGAAAGAACAGCAAACGAGCGATAGGCTGCTAAGAATGCGTTACGATCAACGCCTTGAGCGGCGACCCAATCGGCAATTTCGTTTTCATTCAGGAGTCGCTTATTTTCACGATGCATGGCAAACATCACTTTGTCATTAAGCGCTTCACCTTTTCCTAAAGACTCGAGGGCATAAAACAATAAGCTGTGGGGCATGAGTTCGTCACGAAAGGCAATGGGCACTTTCTTAAATACGACGTCTTTATTCTGACGCTTTAACCAAGCCTTTAGATCGGGCTCAAACTCAAAGCAATGCGGGCAACCATACCAAAAAAATTCAATCACCTCGACCTTGCCTTTGACATCAATTGGCTGGGCAATTGGTAAAACGCGGTAATCAAAACCTTCTTCAACCTTAATCGGGGCTTGGGCAAGCGCAAATGATTGCAGGCTAAATAAGGTCAAGATCAGGACAAGGGATTTGAATAACGATTTCATGATCGATTTACACGAATAACGGTTGGTTTGATTCCAAGGATGGTTAATTTACTTCGCACAGTAGTGGTATCTTCGATACTACCAAATGGGCCGATACGAACACGCCAAACTGAGTTTCCATCGACTGCGCTTTCACTCAGTTGCGCCTGAATACCCTGCATCGCTAAATTTGCTTTTTGTGCATCGGCTTCAGTGCGCTGATTAAATACTCCGGTCTGAACATAAAACATCGTATCGGCTTTAGGCTCAGGCTTCGCTTCGGGGGTCTTACCCGCTGCAATATCTGCAATTGGATCGCGTGCGGGGTCGGCTCCGCCAATGCCAGGAACTTTAGTCTGTAGCGGCTTATTAAGGTCAAGCTGAGGTGCGGCAACCGCAGTCTCTTCCTCGGTCTCTTTGTCTGATTTTGGTGGGAGCGGCTTCATAAATGCGGGCGCGCTTGGGGCCCGAACTCCTGGCTTTTCTTGCGGCTGCGATTTCATTAAATACCAAGCCACAATCAGCGCTAAACCAACCCCAACAAAAACGCCAATCAAAACACCCATAATCATTCCGCCCGACTCAGATGAGCCCAGTAGTTGGGTAGCAGATCGCTTTTCTAGTGCGTCAGATGATTTAATGTCATTCATGACCTCTATCTTAACCTTTGCTCAAAAATGCGAGCAAGCCGCTCAAATTACATCTTTTGTGGGGCACTAACCCCTAATATTTTTAGGCCATTTTCCAAGACTTGGCGTGTGGCAGCTAGTAATGCCAAGCGCGCTAACTTCAACTGTTCGTCGTCCACCAAAACGCGGTCGGCGTTGTAGAAAGTATGAAAATCCCCGGCAAGATCGCGCAGATAGAAGGCAATAGCGTGTGGAGCCAAATCGTACGCAGCATTAGCTAATACCTCTGGATACTCCGATAATCTCCGTAGCAAGTGATCGGCCGCCTTACTATCTAACAGACTTAAATTCGCATGCTCTAGGGCACTAGAGGACCCGCCCCATTGCTGAAGAATCGAACAAATCCGTGCATGAGCATACTGCACATAAAAGACGGGATTCTCATCATTTTGTTGCAAAGCTAGATTTACATCAAATACAAATTCGGTATCTGCTTTACGTGAGATCAAGAAAAAGCGGACCGCATCGCGCCCGCGTTGCAAGGCTAAATTGCGCTCATCATTGCTCATGTCTGGATGGGTACCACCAGACCATTCGACCAAATCTCGCAACGTGACATAGGAGCCAACACGCTTGGAGAGTTTGACCTCTTCGCCATCGCGAATGACCGTGACCATCTTATGCAACACATAATCGGGATAGGTGGTTGGAATTGGCCAATTACGTTTTTGTGCTACTCCCTGTATTCCAGAGCGAACTCGAGCAATCGTGCCATGATGATCACTGCCCTGAACATTAATCACCTTTTCAAAACCGCGGCTCCATTTATTGATGTGATAAGCCACATCTGGAACAAAATAGGTATAGCTACCATCGGACTTACGCATTACACGGTCTTTGTCGTCACCATCTAAGGTCGTCTTTAGCCACAAAGCGCCATCAGCCTCATAAGTTTTATCAACCGCCTGCAGATCGCTAATCACTTGCTCAACGCTTCCATCGGTATACAAAGAGGATTCCAAATAAAATTGGTCAAATTGCACACCGAAGGTTTTCAAGTCAATATCTTGCTCTTTGCGCAAATAGGCAACTGCATACTGACGAATCTGTTCTAAATCAGACAGATCATGGCCAGTACTTTGGTAAGACTCAGCAATCTCAGCAATATACTCACCGTTATAGGCCTCCTTGGGCCAATTGGGACTTTCGGGATTTAAACCCTGTAAACGTGCTTGCACCGATAGCGCGAGATTATGAATCTGAACTCCGGCATCGTTGTAATAAAACTCCCGATGTACATCAGTATCTTGGCTGTCTAAAAGATTGGCCAATGCATCACCGAGAGCTGCCTGACGCCCGTGTCCAACATGCAAAGGTCCGGTGGGATTTGCAGATACAAATTCAATCATGGCCCGCTTAGGCAAGCTCGGGTCTGCCTTACCCATACGATCCCGACGGCCAAAACGTGCGCCCTCACGCAATATAAGCCCTACCACCGCAGACTTGGCCGCAAGACTCAAACGAAAATTAATAAATCCAGGCCCAGCAATTTCAGCGCTTGCAATCAGTTGTCCGTATTCAGGAAATTGATTTAATTGGCTAAGAATGGCTTGTGCCAACTCGCGCGGATTGGTCTTCCATGCCTTCGAAATTTGCAAGGCAATATTGCAAGCAATATCACCATGGTCAGCCACCTTAGGCCGCTCCAGATGCGGAATCGGAAACTCACCGGCTGCGAGTCCACGCTCTTGCGCTAGGGCATTCAAAGCATTCGTGATGCATTGCGTAAGCTGAGTTTTTTGGCTAGACAACATAGAAATGAAAGTTTATCAGTGATGGTATGCTTGATGGATGATTCATCAATTTCAGACCAAAAATGCAGCTCCCGTAATCATGCTAGATGACCTAACGCATCGGATTTTTAATGCGATTGGACGCCCTTTTGAGAATCAGGGTATTTTTCTCCCAGAACAAATTCCGGGATATATCGAACGACTGCAGACCGCGATTGATGCTGAACAAGATAAAGCGCCTAGCTCAGACGGTACAAACGATGACGAGGATCAGTCGTCTGAATCGGACCCTCTAGGACGAAGGGCTTACCCGTTTCTTGAACTGCTGCGCCAAGCGCTAAAAGACCAAGAGCCCATAGTCTGGGGCGTGTAAATCACTGATCCAAAGAACTGGCAAGCGATCGCTTAATGTGATCAAGCGATTGTCCGCTTCGCTTGGCTAAATCATCTGCCTGATCCATCCCGATCTTACCGACATTGAAGTATTGGGCATTCGGATGGGCCAGATAGAAACCGCTCACACTCGATGCAGGATTCATGGCCAATGACTCTGTAAGACTCATGCCAATTTCGTCTGCTTTTAAGGCAGCAAACATCGCTTGCTTGACATCATGCTGGGGGCAGGCTGGATAACCAGGGGCCGGACGAATTCCTTGATACTTTTCATCGATTAAATCATCTGGGCTTAGTTGCTCATTAGCTACATACCCCCAAAGATCGGTCCGGACCCGCCAATGCATGAGCTCCGCAAATGCCTCGGCTAAACGATCAGCCAGCGCTTTAAGCATGATGGCGCTGTAGTCATCATGGTTGGCCATAAATTGAGCGACTTTTTCGTCAACCCCATGACCTGTAGTCACCGCAAAGCAACCTGCGTAATCGCGCACACCACTGGCTTTACTGGCGACATAGTCTGCTAAACACCGATTGGGTCGCATCACACCATCAACGATGGGGCGCTCGGCTTGCTGTCTTAAGTTATGCCATACAAGGAATGGTTGTGAGCGCTCCTCATCGGCATAAAACAAAATATCGTCGCCGTCACTATTGGCAGGGAAAAGGCCAATCACCGCATCCGCCTGAAGCCATTGGCCCTTAATCAGTTTCTCCAGCATAGCCTGCGCATCCTGGTAGACACGGCGGGCCTCAACCCCCACAACCTCATCGTCCAAAATAGCAGGGAATTTACCTGCGAGGTCCCAAGTCTGAAAAAATGGAGTCCAGTCGATAAACTTAGCAATCTCAGCTAATGAGTAATTTTTAAAGACCCGTCGACCAATAAATTTTGGCTTGGCTGGCTGACTGCTCGTCCAATCAATCGATTCACGATTAGCGCGGGCAGCCTCTAAACTAATTAAAGGGGTACTTTTTCGATTCGCGTGCTGCTGACGAATACGCTCATAATCGGTCAGCAAATCATGCACAAATTTCTTTGCCCCCTCATCGGAGAGCAAACTCGATGCAACCGAAACAGAACGAGATGCGTCCGGTACGTAAACTACTGGACCTTCGTAGTGTGGTGCAATCTTAACGGCTGTATGGACACGCGAAGTTGTTGCACCGCCAATTAGTAATGGGATTTTTTTCTCCCGAAAATGCGCATCCCGTTGCATTTCTTGGGCAACATAGGTCATCTCTTCTAAGGAGGGGGTAATTAATCCAGATAAGCCAACGATATCGGCATTTTCTTCCTTCGCCTTCTTTAGAATTTGATCGCAGGGAACCATCACCCCCATATTGACCACTTCAAAGTTATTGCATTGCAAGACTACCGTCACAATATTCTTTCCAATATCGTGCACATCACCTTTGACCGTTGCTATCACAATTTTGCCCTTGGCTTTACTCTCCCCGCCAGCCGCAACCAATTGCTTCTTTTCTTCCTCGATATACGGAATTAGATGGGCCACAGCCTGCTTCATCACGCGAGCACTCTTGACCACTTGAGGCAAGAACATCTTGCCAGCACCAAATAAATCGCCCACCACATTCATTCCATCCATGAGTGGACCCTCGATTACCTCAATAGGTCTTCCACCGGATCCCATAATCTCAGCGCGCAGCTCCTCGGTATCGTCCACAATGAAATTTGTGATGCCATGAACAAGTGCATGGGTTAAGCGCTCGCGCACAGGTGCCTGGCGCCACACCAAATTTTCTTCTTGCTTGATGCCCCCACCCTTGTACTGATCCGCGATCGCTAGTAATCGCTCCGTCGGCGTTTGGCCGTCTTTCTCCACAAAGCGGTTGAGGACGACATCTTCAACACGCTCACGTAACTCAGGGTCTAGGTCAGCATATACACCAAGCTGCCCAGCATTCACAATTCCCATATCCATACCCGCTTGAATCGCGTGGTACAAAAAGACCGTATGAATAGCCTCGCGAACTCGGTCATTACCCCGGAAAGAGAAGCTCACATTCGATACACCACCACTGACTTTGGCGGCTGGTAAATGCTCTTTAATCCAACGGGTAGCTTCAATAAAATCGACCGCATAGTTATCGTGTTCTTCGATGCCCGTTGCAATGGCAAAAATATTGGGGTCAAAAATAATGTCTTCGGGCGGAAAGTCCAACTCATCAACCAAGATCTTGTATGAACGTTGGCAAATTTCTATTTTTCGTTGATAGGTATCGGCCTGGCCTTTTTCATCAAAAGCCATCACAACCGTTGCTGCTCCGTAGCGTTTAATTAATTTTGCCTGCTGCCTAAATTGCTCCTCGCCCTCTTTCAACGAAATTGAATTAACAATCGGCTTACCTTGAATACATTTCAGTCCCGCCTCAATGACAGTCCACTTGGACGAATCAATCATGATGGGCACTCTGGCGATATCGGGTTCGGAAGCAATCAGGTTGAGAAAGCGCACCATGGCCGCTTCTGAATCCAACATGGCCTCGTCCATATTGATATCAATCATTTGGGCGCCATTTTCAACCTGCTGACGGGCAACTGCTAAAGCTTCATCAAATTGATTATTCAAAATCATGCGTGAGAAAGCTTTTGAGCCGGTCACATTGGTGCGCTCACCAATATTCACAAAGCCAATCTGGGGCGAGATATTACAGGGCTCGAGGCCAGATAAGCGCATTGGCTGCATTGTTACTTTACTCATGCCACTTCCTCAGTTCGATCACTGTGAAAGGGCCTAGGCTTTCGTTTAGTCATCGCCTTTGCGATTTGACGGATGTGATCCGGGGTCGTTCCACAACAGCCACCAACTAGATTGACTAAGCCATCCCGAGCAAATTCATCAACAAGTCCTGAGGTCACTTCGGGAGTCTCATCAAAACCGGTATCACTCATTGGATTTGGCAAGCCTGCATTGGGATAGCACGAGACCGCTGTATCGCAAACGCGTGCTAATTCAGCAATATAAGGTCGCATTAATGCTGCACCAAGAGCACAATTTAATCCGAACGTCAGAGGTTTAATATGGCGCAAACTGTTCCAAAATGCTTCAACGGTTTGCCCCGAAAGAATTCGACCCGATGCATCGGTGACCGTTCCTGAAATCATTACCGGTAAGCGCTCACCGGATTCTTCAAAAAACTCATCAATTGCAAATAATGCGGCTTTGGCATTGAGGGTATCAAAGATGGTTTCCACCAATAGCAAGTCAACACCGCCCTCAAAGAGTCCTTCGACTTGTTCGCGATAAGCAGCACGCAAACTATCAAAATTAACATTGCGAGCACCAGGATCGTTTACATCCGGCGAAATGCTCGCAGTCTTGGGAGTCGGTCCAATGGCACCAGCTACAAAACGAGGTTTATCGGGCGTTGAGTATTCATCACAAGCTTGACGTGCCAGCTTCGCTGCCTGCACATTCATCTCGCGCGCCAGCTCTGGCATTTTGTAATCCTCTTGGGCAATCGAAGTGGCACCAAAGGTATTGGTCTCAATCAAATCAGCGCCCGCCTCAAGATATTGCCGATGAATATCTAAGATGGCTTCTGGTTGAGTAATCACCAGTAATTCATTATTACCTTTGAGATCAATCGGATGATTAGCAAAGCGCTGCGTGGTTTTTAAACCCCGATAATCCTCTTCCGTAAATTTTTTCTGCTGAATCATGGTCCCCATCGCCCCATCCAGAATTAAGATTCGTTCTCTTAATAAGGCAGGAAGAATAGCGCCCCGGGTATAGGGCGAA
>JACCDV011050275.1_pt1 | contig 12424 bp, 10 predicted proteins | sample 7446131 | NCBI WGS metagenome assembly JACCDV01 (sample SAMN15323448, study PRJNA562643) | freshwater metagenome | isolation source: river surface water | place: USA:Blue River Watershed | collected 2017-08-17
AGGTCATATTGATTCAGTTGTAAGTCAGCTTTAAAGGTGATGTACTCCTGAATGCTTCTAATAAATTCACCTCGTTTAAGAGCTTTTTTCCAACGGCGAAATGCCAAAGGAATGATGCGATCTATGCCTCTGAATTCATGGCGTGACTTTAACGGTTCCAATAGGGCAATGTAACCCTCTTCTACCACCCAATCAATTTGGGCATCTGGATACTTTGCACGCAAATCCCAAACCACCGGTAAATTATGTAAAACATCTCCTAATGAGGATAATTTAACAATCAGAATCTTCATAACTTCTATTTTCGCCTAAACAGAATACATTACTTATGTTTTTTGTATGCTAGCCCATAAAAGACCAAAATAAACCATAACTAAAAATACGACTCCTAAATGTTCTATTTGTGGGTTTGAATATACATGCCCTGATAGAAAAAAGCATGTTTGCCTACATTATGTATGTGAAGATTCGGGTAATTAAGCCTCTGAACAAATATAGAAAAATTTACAAATATATCTATAGAAATATTCTGATTGATGGAGACATAGTGATGCCCATTAAAAAAATAAACAAATAGACTTATCGATAGTTATCTAAGCTAAAAGATAATAAAAGATATTCATCCTATCGATAACTATCATGATTTTGACAGTAAAATTAGCTGTCATAGCCTGTTACTAAAATATGATTTCATAATAAAAGCTTAACCATGAAAAAACCTAAGCTCAAATTAGATTTCTGCGACTTCGGAGGATTAAACAAATCAAATAACTGGTTTGTCCGAATTCTTGGTCGAGACTTCGATGTTGAGATATCTGATAAACCGGATTTACTGATCTTCCAAGAAAGCGGTCACCTCAATCGCCTCTACACCTGCAAGAAACTTTTCTGGACTGGCGAATCTATCTTTCCGGACTGGAATAGAACTGATTACGCAATGACTTGTCACTACATCGACAACCCAAGACACCTACGATTCCCCTATTATGTCTGGGGCAGCGAAGCTAGTACTCAAGACTTAACCAAACAAGCAGGCGAAGCAGAAAAAATTGTAAGTGAGCGAAGAAAGTTCTGCGCCACGGTTATATCCAATGGGAATCCAAAACGAGCAGGCGAAAGAATTAACTTTTTCAAAAAACTTCACGCAATCAAAGCAGTTGCTTCTGGTGGACGTTTCATGAACAACGTAGGTGACATTGGCTTGGGCGGTCAGGCCAAACACCGCTTCATTAGTCAATACAAATTCAACCTTTGTTACGAGAATAAATCCTTACCAGGTTATACCACCGAAAAGCTCACGGAAGCCATGTGGGCTCGTTGCATACCTATTTATTGGGGCAATGAACGTGTTGGTGAAGAATTCAATAAAAAAAGTATGTTATGTAGAAATGATTACCCAGATGATGAATCTTTTATTGAAAGAATTTTGGAAGTAGATTCCAATGAGGCGCTCTATCAAGAAATGCTCTCAGAGCCATACTTCATCAATAATCAACCAAATATTTATTTCAGCGAAGATCGACTATTAAATTTCTTTCATCAACTCTTGGATGATGACAAGAAACCAATTTCTCAAAAGAAAAAGATATGGCACTTGGGCCGTTGGGCACTAGCCAAAAAAATGAAGCCCTAAAGATTGGCTCCCTACTAAGTTTTAGCGCACTCTTTCCAGAATCTGATGTACTGCCGCTTCAGGACTAATAGGTTCAAATGGCATAGAACGCAGTGATTTGGCTTGCCAATCAGCCCATATCAATCGAATCGCCTTGACAATTGATGAGATATCTAATGTATGACTCAAGTAGGCATTTCTGGCAGTCAAAATTTGGTCTAACTGCGCATTACGATTTGTCACAGCCAAAATCGGACGATTAGTCCAATAATAGTCATAAAGTTTTGATGGGATGTATTCCGCACACCATTCATAGTTACCATGTAAACCCAAAAGTACATCACTAGCGCGCATTAACTTCATAATGCGTTCTCGACCTGTTTCACCTGTGACAGGATCGTTTTCTATTCGCCCATGAGCCACCACCACTGATTGCATTTTTAGACGATCGATGGTTTCTTTTGATACTGCATCTAAGCCAGCCCCATAAACTTGAACCTTGATTCTGCTTCTCGCATTGGGAACTTCTTGAAAAAAGATATTTAATGCTTCAAGAATTGGGCCAATGGATCTGCCGTGCGCTAAAGATCCAAAATGGCATAAATTTAAGTTTTCCCCATACTCATGAGTTAGTGGTAGCGGTTCATGGCATCCTGGTGGCTCGGCACCAGGAAACACCACAAACCCTTTCTCACCCAACATAGGGTGACGATGCTTCGCATATGCAAGAGCACCCTCTGTAAACCACCAAACATGGTTTGCATCTTTACAGATAAGACCTTCTAACTTTTGTAAAAAGCGTGCGTCTTTTCTTCTTCGTGGTCGCGCTCCATCATCAGCTTCATTGTCACGTATTACCATCGGATCATGAATTTCGGCAATCCAAGGTAAGCCAGTGACTTTTTTAATAAGCCATGCGGCATAGTGAGCAGACCAAGCACCCCCAGATGAGAAAATTAAATCAATTTTGCCTTGTTTAGCCAAAATAATGCCTTTAACCGCAGCTGGCAAAGACCAAGAAGACTGACTTGATAAGCCAAATACAAGTCGCTCGACAGCAATAAACGGCAACAAGAGCAAGGATGCCAGAGGTGTTAATACTTTGTACGCAACACCTCGACCATATTGAGTTGCCACCCAATGCCTAAAATCAAAGCGTAGTCCAGCGGGGCCCCATGGAAGCAACTGATAGTGTGGAAAACGTTGGTCTTTCTCTCCGGTAACTGCACTTAAAACTATTGGCTGAATCCCATGCTCTAGCAAATAAGGAATCTTATCCGTAACGGTTAAGCTAGAAGCTCGACCATCCATATTGAATCCGTGAGAAAGAATTAGCCAGCGGTGTCTCATGGAACCATTGTAATCAAAGTAACTTCTTAGTCTGTAGATCTTGAATTATTTCACCGACAACTCTAGCGGCATATGTTTCTGCCTTAAATGGAAGAACTTTGTCACTTCTCAAAAACTCATAAATTGAATCTTGATAAGTTTGGTAAACCTTGTCAGTAATGCCTTTTAGATATGCATGCAAAGACTGCTGACTACTGAAATCTCTTCGATCTATGAAGCAATCTTTAGGAATGAAGTCCAACACATTTTGAGCTCCCCAATAGATAGGAACACATCCGTACATCATGGCATCGAATATTTTCTCTGTGATGTAGTTTTCTAGATTCTTCGTGTTTTCATAACAATAGGCAAATTTACTGTTTTTATAAACATCACCCTTATCAATGACTGCACCCCGATAACTTGGGAACGGTTGATAGCCAAACAACTGGCTCGCCAAACGTTTACCCCTCCTAATTAATTTCTCTTTTCTTGTAAAACCAGCTTTTGGCTTATCCCAGCCGCGACCATATAAAGAGAAATCTTGCGGGGCATTTCGTTGATACCAGTCAATGACTGCAAAACGCTCCTCGTATAAATCATCTTCACTATAGATGGGAAAACGCTTGTTACCATTAATTAAACAAGAGAAAATTTCTCGATCAGAATAGCAATTAAATTCAAATAATTTGATCTCATTGGGCACCATTAACCAAACACCATTGGGCTGATCAGCAACACGCTGATCCCAAGCAAATACTTTTGAGAAATTTTTGCAATATCCAATATCTTGATTTAATAAATTGATAGTTGGGTTTTCTTGGGCAATCAAATACCTACCAGAGTTTCCCTGCTCGTTAATCTGACCCTCAATAACTATCTCAAAAGAAACTACGTTATCAATATTTAAATCTGGCGTATTTAGCTCAACAAAATAGTCTAAAAATTTCTGTCTAATTAACCTGGAAGTATAGGTGGGCGCATAGAATGTGGTTGGATCATTTTCTGAAAAAATCGAATTTTTCAAATGCCCAAGGGCAAGAATATTGGCATAAATCATGAGTGCTGAATCAACTTATTCAATCGCATAACTTGCCTTATCAGAAATTTTAACAACAATTGATAATGTTGATCAAACCTAAACCACCTTGTCATACGATAAGACTGTATATAAGTTTTGAATAGTTTTGTCCTTTGACTATATTGATCAAACAAACGCAACTCAGGCAAATTTTTTTTATATAAAAAAAATCTGTAATCTGACAATATATTGAGCCCTAAGTTATATTTATTTTTCTTCAGGTACGCCAAAAATTTTAACCTGTCTTTACGTGACTCTTTAAGACTGTCATTGCCATCATGCAAACGATATATCATACTCGGTGAATTAACCCAAATCATTGCTCCCCGAGCGGCCATCTCAAGTAGCCATATTACATCACCATATTTACCATCATTACCCTTAAAACACATCCCACTCATAGCTGATTTTTTATATACATAAGAAGGATAGGGCGCTATACCTAACTGATGTCTGCCAAAATATCTTTCAACCAAGTTTTTTGAACTTATAGGTCCAACGTACCTGCTGAAGTGTTGAAAGAATAGCTTATTTACTTCACCCCTCTTTTCAATATAAGCATTCATGCCACATGAGGTCAGATTGGGATAGTCACTTAATGCATTCCAAAAATTAGCCACAAAATTAGGCAACATTAGGTCATCATCATGAAACAAGCAAAAGTAATTTGTTTCTACTTCATCTAAGCACAAATTACCATGATCAACAACGTTGTATACCCGATTCCTTTTTATATAACTGAACTTTGAAACTGGCAAAGTCATTAAATGGCTATCCACTATTTTTTTCAATTCTTCATCTGAAGAATTATCCGAAATTATCAATCTAAATCGCTGATCAGACTGAGTCAAAATAGACTGTATAGCCTCATAAGCCTGACGAGGCCTATTGTGAGTTAGCAAAATAATGCTTAACGTATTCAATATTAATTATCTGTAACGAGCTAAAAATCGCTTGATGCTTCTTAGCAAAATAGAAGCAAATGATTTTCTATTTGCATGACTGCCATAATCATTCCGATAATCCCAATTAGACTGCTTGAGTATGCCAAAATAATTTTCTGCGACATTAGCAGGCATCTCACCTAATTTTTTGTTAGTAAAAAAATGCCAATCATAGTGATAGACCCGAAAAATTGGCTCAATTGGATAAACGGGAATTGCTTTATATGCCAACAGTGATTCACCATACCAACGCAACTCACTTGGAACTTTTTCTATGGCGTCCCAAAACGTCATTTTATTTGGAATCAAAAAATTTTGCTCCAGGCTTTTCCATACTTTTGAAGACCAAATTACAGGGGTTGGACCAAAATCATAATCTGGCCCTTTACGATTAAATATTTCTTTTAATAAATTACTTTCCATTAAAAAATGTTTTCGAACTTTATCAATTTTTTTATTTGTAGCAAGTTGCAATAACTCCTTATTTTGGTGGATAACCGTATAAGGGGCATCATGATTCAAAAAATCACTTAAATAAAAATCTTTGATAAATTGACTCTCAGAATCAAGGCACAGATATGTGATGTCTTTCTTGAAGAGTCGCCAAAACTGACTTTTAATAATTTGCTGAGAAACATAACCGCTTGTTTGACTGTATCTTTCAAGATCAAGAGGTGAAATAGCCGACAAAATAACTTCGTCAGTTACCCAGTTAATATTTTTAGGCTGATGAATATTATTTTTAAAGTAGTCCAAGTCTTCTGACGGAACAGATACATAAATCGGAATATTGTCGCGATTGAATAACTGGATACTCTCACATAATTCACGAGTTCTTTTGAAATCACCTAAATATGTTTTATTAAATAGGTAGAAATTATTTTTCACAAAGGATTTAAAAAATTTGATGAATATCTATCTTGTCAAACTTTATCGTAAATTGTAATTCCACCAGACCACTGCTCAGAGACCTGAGTTGTTGTACGAGTCAACATTTGTGTCATACACCAAAACTCCATATGCGGCCCATAAGATTTAATTAACAAAACCAATCTTGGATCACTATGCACATAAGCAGACATACATAAAATTGGCGCATAGTCATTCTCGCCAATCAGCAAATGTGGGCTTCCAATCAATGCAGCCATAATATCGACACCACCACTCAGGCAAATATTGCCAATATTGGGCAAATCACTCATTTGTTTACGCTGTGATTCAACGTCAAACTCTTGCAGGGCCTGAGGGAAGTACCAGCCAACTACAGTTTCAGCCTGGCACTGCGCAACAAATTCATCATATCTTGACCGCGAATCCAAGCTAATTGATCCCGCTAATTGTGAGTTACTTTGCAAAATAGCCTTGAAGTGATGCTCCGGGTATTTTGCATTAAATGATTTATGAAAATTAGGCAATTCAACATCCTGTAAATCCTTACCCAAATCATCTATTGATTCGATTTTTTTACAAATGAAAGGAATGTGAACACCCTTGAATAAATTTTTAAATTCAGGATTTGAAAGAAATTTTTTCTTTAATTTTTCGCAAGCCAATTGGAAATCATCAGCATTAACACTAGGATCGACACCACCAAATTCAATCGAATTCTCTAGAACCTTAGAGAAGTCAATTGGTTGAGACTCGATTTTGTAGTAACACTGCGGTGACTCACTAAAAATTCTCATCTCAGTTGTTGGGACTCTACGCCCTATTTCACTAAAAAAATTCATAATAATTATTTTGTAATTGTTTTTGTACGACCAAAACCATACTCGTAAGGAACAGGTAAAAGCGGGCTTACATCGAGATAATCATGAACAGCTTGATTGTGAAATTTAATAAACTCCTTATGCTCACCGATGATGCATTCATCACGATATGGCCCTAACCAACTATTCATCATCCCTCTGTTAAGTATATCGACCAATGGTTCTTTAGTGACATTACCAATAGAAAGATCCATATAAGGGCATGGAATAATTTCACCATCGTGGTTTACCGTATTAATACCTTTGACTGTAATGCACCTACCTGGCTGACCGTATGAAGGGCTCATATGAGTGAAAACATTATATTTATCTTCTAAATACTTTAATTGATCAACATCTTTCTTAGTACAAACCCAAGCTTCTTGCTCTCTAGCTGTTCCAACAGGTTTAGCCAAAGTAACATATAGAGGAATATCCTCATTCTTACAGTAATTGCAAAGATCAATAAACTCTTTACTAAAAACACGATCTTTGATGATGCAGGTGGAAATTAACAACTCGAGTCCAGCAGCTTTTGCAGCCGCCAATGACCTGATCACTCGCTTGTAAGATCCTTTTTTACCCCTAAAGGAATCGTGTTCTTCTTCTATATAACTATCTAAAGATATTTGAACTTTATAACCACCCAATCCAGCAAACCACTTAGCCTTTTCCTCATCAAAAGTCCAACCATTGGTATCGAGGATTATGAGGTGCTTTGTTGGATCGAGCGCTTCAATTAGCTTGTCTAGATTCTTGTCAAGCAATGCTTCGCCACCAGTTAGAACAAATCGGAAAATTCCACATTCATCAGCTTGCCTAGAAAGCTCCCTATATTCTTCAAGCCCCATTTGAGGGCGAGGATCTAATGTGCCTGTACGCTTTTTTAGATCTCTGCTCATGTATGGTTCTTCACAGCAATGCGCACAATGAAAATTACACAAAGAACGATTGATTTTTAATCGAAGAATTGGACTAATTTCACCATCCAACATGTTTTTAAAATAGTTTTGAATCTTTTCATGTACGCGTGGACGCTTTTGACTCTGATCCTTACGCTTATTTTTTTCAGCCAAAGACAAAGCTTCTTGTTCTGCCAAGATTTGCAAAGAACCGGTCATTTATACCTCCACCAATGAATAAGTCAATTTTATCATGACACTCGCTTACTTGCTTAACACAGAATCGGCCCTAGAAAAAATATCTCTTGAATACAGTAATGTGCTTTTAAATCAAAAAAGCTCACCTATTAGCCATTTTCAATATCCCCGACCGCAAAGAAGTAATTTCTCGAACGCCCAGTTGATTTTGAATTTTATTAGTGTCTGGAATATAAATATTTCGCGCAAAATTACCAATAGAGCCAACTTTACCCAACATGTTAATAGGCTTTGCTGGGGATAGTGTTTGCCCAACCAAAACTGCGAGATCTTTAATAGATATCGAATTAGAAGATCCCACGTTGTAGATCTGATTATTTGCACTAAATAGCATCCTCAATAACCACGTCCAAGCATCTGCCATATATAAATATGAACGCAACTCTTGACCGGCGCCGTGAATAGTAATTTCTTCCTTACTCAGCGCATCATTTACAAAATTTCCAATCGCATAATGGATATCTAAAGGCAAATATGGGCCAAAAAATGAAAAACATCTAGCGATAGCAAAATCATATTTAAATTTATCTGCGTAGTAAGAGACTAGATACTCAGCAACTCGCTTACCTTCACCTAAGGCAGAATTTGTATTGATGGTGGATGGTCCACTTAAGTCTTCTTCTGATAATATTTTTCCATTCGAAGGTCCATACGCCACGCCAGAGGATGTGAACAGTACCTTCTCAACCCCAGAATGAACTGATTGAATAAGCGTGTTTTTAGTACCCGAGTAAAGCAAATCAAGCTTATTTAGTTGATCTTCACCTTCATAAGTTTCAACTGCAGCAGTTGTAGCCATATGAATTAAATAATCAACTTTCATATGTGGCAAAACAAAATTTTTAACATCCCCGTCAATAAATTTGACCCAGTTATTAAATGGATAATCTGGGTAACTTGTCAGAAAACATTTAGGGTTACGTGATAAAACATAAATTCCAACTTCATAACCTAGCTTAACGTTAATTTGACACAAAATTTGGAGTAACCAACGGCCAAAAAAACCAGTTCCACCAGTTATCAATAAATTCTTACCTTTAATCACGCTAAGCTGATCAGCCAACTGCTCTATGACCTGATCAACATCATCAGAAATGTCATAAGGTAAGTGGAGGATACTCATTTATGTACTTTCTAAAGTTTTCATGGACTGTCAAAAGATTCTCAGGGGCCCCGGAATGCCAGCGCCATTGCCCTTGACCAGGACAGTCACCCACAGCCTCATTTTCAAGATTTAATGAAGATGTCAACTCACATAAAAAAAGTAATGAAATAAAATGCCCGCGAACATCCCGAGTATGATTTATTAAATTTTTAACGTGAATTGGTTCTGGGGCAAATCGAACAGTTACACCCAACTCAGTTTCAGCAACTTTGAGAATCCTATCTTCAATTTTTTCTTTAAAACGAATAATCCCACCAGGAATATGCCAAGCTGGACCATAAAATTTATCAGACCTCCAAGTTAATAATGTTTGACCAACTGAATTCTTGATTAACAAATCCACATTAATCATTGGTGTTAACTGACTGATGAAATAAAAAACCTCTAGAGGCAATCCATTTCTAGGATCAGGTATCTCTCTTAGAATCTCATCTAAACGCACCTGCAAAAGCTCACTCAATTAACCACCTCCAAATGATCTTCTCTAAGAATGGCAAGATGTTTGATATGAGGATAATCATGAACAACAAGGTTCGCCACTTCATTTGAATAGCCAGCAGCCATCACAATAATTGCTTTAGGACAATCTATATTCATGTAACTGGGGGGTTTAATTATTATGTGTGAAGCAGGGGTTAATTTCTCCTGCTTGAATTCAGCTGAATCAACAATATATTTGATCTCATTTTGAATCTGAGTCATCGTAATCACCGCCAATGCTTGATGACCAGCCCCCCAAATCACAACTGACTTAGGATTAAATCTGGCAATATAGTCATGCAAATCAGTTGTAACTCGATTACGAACCTGCTCAAATAGGTCGGTAGCTAGAGGTTGCCTTTTTCTAACTACAGCACTCAAAATGTAGTCATGCCAAACAACATCAATACTTAAAACTTCGAACCCATTTTTTTCCAGTAGAAAGATAAGTGATTTCTTATCAAAATAAAATATATGGTCTGTTGTAAATTCAGAGTACAACCCTTTTTGTAAAATCATTTCAAAATTGGGCACTTCAATCAACCCTATAGCCCCATCACTCAAATGCTGATTAAGCATAGAAAAAGATAAATTAGGGTTAGGCCAGTGCTCCATAAAACTAAAAACTGTAAATGCTTGGAAATTTAGCTTAGCTGGTAATGGAGATATATCTCCATCTAGATAACCCTGATAAATGTTGTGACCATTTCGTCGCGCACTAGCACAATTATTTTTTGAAAACTCTAAACCAGAAACATTTTGCGCCCCACATTCTTTAAGCAAATCTAGGTACTCACCTTTACCAGCACCAACTTCTAAAATTCTTTGATTCTTCAGTTGATATTGGTCCAACCATGAATTTAATTGCTGCACTCTGTAGGCGCGCATCTCTGGAGAGAATGCTACGGCTCGAATAACATCACGATAATACTCAACTGGTGAAAGATTATGCTGAATTGTTCCGCACACCTGACACTGCCATATCTTTAAATCAACGGTATCATCAATATGAGCTTGATTAGGGCTCAAAAAACCTTGCGCTGACCATGGTGAATGATCGTAACTCAATAATGGATTAGGAAAAAATGCCCCGTTACAAACTCGGCAGTTCATCATTTTTTCTAGCTCTTAATTGATAAAGAGGCTGGATCTAAGTCAACCAACATCTCAGCGCGCAACTCATCTCTAGATAATAGAGGCGACATATCTTCCAACGGCATGGATAACATTGAGCCATCAGGCTGCGGTAAAGCAGCTGATTTGGGCCACAATGCTTCATTAGGAGATACATGAACATCACACAAAATCAATCCCTGATAATTGAGTGCTTGATTAATTCCTTGGTACAGATTCTCTACAGACTCTATTGTTATTGTTGGAATATCAATACTAGCTGCCAACCTAGAAATATCAGGAAGAAATAATTTAGCCTCTGGGCCAGTTCCCAAATATCTTGAATTGAAATAATTTCGTTGCGTATTTCTAATAGATGCGTAGCCCTTGTTATTGATGATAAAGATCGTTGCGGGCTTATTGAGTGCCTTAAGCGTCAACAACTCTTGAAGGTTCATTTGCATACTGCCATCACTTTCAACACCAATCACTCTTTTATAAGTCTTGTTGGCACATAGCGCACCGATTGTTGCTGGAATTCCGTAACCCATAGCACCCAAACCAGAGGTCAAGAAAACTCTTTGCCCAGGTTTGTTGCGAAAGGCTGTATAGAAAGACTCGATTCCCAACCCTGAGCTGCCTGTCACAATTAATGCATCTTCAGGAAACAACTCAGCAAAAGCATTAACCATATGAAAGTGACTAATTTCACCCGTTGAAGGAAATGACTGCCCATCATTGATAGGGTACTTAGATTTCCAGTGATTACATTTATCAATCCATGAAGCCCAGGATAAAGATTTTTTTTGAATCAATGATTCATTATCAACAACAGATTGGTAGAGTTGATTGCAAAAATCTTGTGCATCTGATTGGATCTTAAAATCAATAGCATGAGTAAATTTTCCTAACTCTGCAGAATCTATATCAACAACCACTTTTTTTGCGTTTCGCGCAAAATTTGCTGGGTTATATGCAGTTACGACGTTATCTAACCTTGCCCCAATAGAAATTAACAAATCACAATTTTGCACTGCAAAATTAGCTGGCCTCAATGCCACAGTCCCAGGCTTCCCAACACTCAATCGATGATTGGCTGGAATCAAATCCATTGCATTCCAAGTTGCCACAACTGGAATGCCGATAGCTTCATATAACTTCTTGAATACTTCTGCGGATCCCGATAGTCGAACTCCATGACCCGCCAATATAAGCGGTCTTTCTGCCTTCAGTATAAGATTTAAAACTTCACCAATAGCAACTGGTGAAGTTTGTGTAATCACATCATCTTGGTATGGTTTTAGCTGACCTGGTGTAATTGGAGCAGCTTGAATATCCAAAGGCACATCTATCCAAACTGGGCCTTTCCGACCAGATTTAGCCAAAGTAAAAGCTTTCTCAAGCTCATAACGAATATTCAACGGATCCATAATTGTGACTGCATACTTTGTAATGGACTTAACCATTGACACGATATCTACTTCTTGGGGACCCATTTGTCTGACGCCTGTAGCTGCTTTCATATCAGCACGCTTAACCTGGCCAGAGATAACTACTAAAGGTACAGATTCAATCCATGCACCAGCAACGCCAGTGATTGCGTTTGTTGAGCCAGGACCCGTGGTTACCACTGCAACACCAATATTTTCAGTTACTCTTGAATATGCTTCAGCACAAATTGACGATGCTTGTTCATTGTGATTTGCCACATAATTTAAGCCAGGAACAAGCCCTAAAGCATCATCCAAAAACATTGCCCCGCCACCCGGGACCAAAAAAACAGTATCAACAC
>JACCDV010825928.1_pt1 | contig 12423 bp, 18 predicted proteins | sample 7446131 | NCBI WGS metagenome assembly JACCDV01 (sample SAMN15323448, study PRJNA562643) | freshwater metagenome | isolation source: river surface water | place: USA:Blue River Watershed | collected 2017-08-17
CCCGCTCAACAATCTGGCGGACCGCTTCGATCTTGAATTCTTCTGGAAATCGCTTTTGATTCATGGCACCTCCTATTAGGCCTCAGGTTTGAGGCTCGAAGGTGTCTACGGGTTCCGGGTCGATTCACCCGCTCTTGTAGATCCGGAATCTGATCGGCCAAGCCATTAACCAAACGGTTCGTAATTTCACGCAAAAACACGCCCGACTTGGTGAAAGGGTCTAAGAACTTCACAGACCGGTTGGTCCACAGATCGGCCCCAGCATGGTCAGCCGCCCACGCCTGCGCCAGCGTGTCGAGCATACGGTTAGCCAACTCGGGCGGTGTAAACACCTCGTCGTTGGACAAGTTAGCGATGCAGGTCAAGACATCGGGGTTTCGTCCACGCAAGGTGAAACTGACTTGCTCACTCATACGGTCTCCATAGGTTCGTCACCGTCGCCAGCTGCCGCGAGTTCGCGCACGTTCATGGACGGATAGGATTTGATTGGCGTAAAGATTTCATGCTTACCAAATAGCGAACCCTCGGCGCTGAAGTTGGAAGCACCCGTCAACACATCAAGACGGAAGTCCCGGCGCTGGTACTTGCCTTTACCCAAGTAACCCCATTCGGCAAAAACGATGGGCTCGCCACTGCGCATTCGCATGGTCAACGCATCTCCGTGATGGATGTTGGTCATCAACACATTTGAAGCTGCTCGATAAAAGTCCTCGCCTTCACCCACTCGGGTGTATTCGGCGAAGATCTTTAACGCATTGGCCTTGCACTCCGCGACGTTATCGGCCAAAAGCTCAATGCCATAAATGCACATCAAGCTCAAAAGAGCGTAGTGTTTTCGCTCAAACTCAAGCTGACCGTACTTCAGTTCAACCGCTGCCAACTTGCGCTGCAAGATGCGGCCAATGAAGTTGCCACTGCCGCAGGCGGGTTCTAAAAATCGAGAGTCGATGCGCTCGCTCTCTTCTTTGACAAGGTCAAGCATGGCTTCGACCATCCACGCAGGTGTAAAAACCTCACCATGGTCGACCACACGTTGTTTGGATTTAACAAGGTTCATTGTTGTGTGCCTGGCCAAAGCCGATAGAAGTCAAATGAAAGTTGGCGGTGATGCCGAATGGACAGCAAGTACACCGTCTCTTGGGCTTCCATGGCCGCGTAGAGCATCAGGTAGTCGCCATGCAGGTATTCGCGCAGCGCATCCGGCGCACCCGCTGGCATGGCCGCCAGCAGCGCCAGCGCCTCGGCTGACTGGGGTGGGTTGGCCAAGTAGCGCCGCCCCATGCGCGAAAAGCGCCGCAGGTTCGGGATGACGGTGGCGCGAATTTCGGCCAGCAAGTCATCGAACGCAAAGCCCGCATCCGCTTCCACCAAAAACGCCTCAATGGATTCAAGGCGCTCCAGGAAGCTGGCGGCCAGCTCGACCCGGTGCAGCGGGTCAGCCACGTTGCTTGGCAGGGAGTTTGATGGCGGTCTTGCGCTGCTGTTGCAGCTGGGCAAGGGCAGCGTCTGCTTCAAACGTGCGGCCCGCTGTGATGTCGGCCAGGCCACGCTTGGCGTCGTCGATCAACAGCAGGTGAATGCGTTCGCGCTCCAGGCGGTGGTAGTAGTCCAGTCGGTCCGAGTCGATCAGCGCGACGTAGCTCTCGCCGTTTTTGGTGATGATCTTCTCTGCCCCGGCCTTGGCCTGGTCGGCCAGCTCGGACAGATGGGAGCGTGCTTGCGTGAATGGCACGACATCGCTGGCAGAAAAACCCATGACCGGCTCCTATGACATTGCAGAATTCTGCACATTCTAATTCAACTCGATTTTTGGCTTACTTACGGACTATATGCACAGCGAGTCCGCCCTGGATGGGCAGTGCGGATCAATCGCTTTAAACTAAGCCCCATGCGACCATCCCAAGCGCTCAGCCAACACCGCGACGCCGTCTGCCAAGCCGCAGCTCGTTATCGCGTGGCCAACCCTCGCGTGTTTGGCTCGGCTTTGCATGGCCATGACATCGAAGGCAGCGACTTGGATTTGTTGGTTGACCCTCTGCCCGGAACAACGCTGTTTGATCTAGGCGGCTTGCAAGACGAATTGCAAACCTTGTTGGGCGTGTCCGTCGATGTGCTCACACCGAAAGACTTGCCTGCCAAGTTTCGGGACGCGGTGGTGCAAGAAGCCCGCCCGCTATGACGATCAACCGTTTACCCGATTACTTAGGTCACATGCGCCAGGCGATCGCTGACGCACAGGCATTCACAGAAGGCATGGCACAACCCGATTTCGCGCAGGACAAGCGCACTCAACAGGCGGTGGTGATGAGCTTGATTGTCTTGGGCGAAGCGGCGACAAAAATCATGGACCAGCACCCAGAGTTTGCAACTCAACATGCTGAAATTCCATGGCGAAGCATGCGCGGCATGCGAAACCGCATTGCACATGGTTATTTCGATATTGACCTCGCCGTGGTTTGGGATACTTTGCAAACGGCTCTGCCCAAACTCAAAGACCAACTTGACAGGGTTGCGGCCGAGTAAGCGCTTACCCAGCCCATGACCACCCACCTCATCACCACCCTCCCCGCCCTGCGCCAGCTCTACGGCTCTGCCCGTGAGCGTTCGCTCAAAAAAGAAATCCCGTCGCTCGACGCGCATGCAGTCCAGTTCATCGGCTTGTCGCCCTTTGTGGTGCTGGCCAGCAGCGATGCGGATGGGCACATGGACGCCTCGCCTCGCGGCGGCGAGCCGGGCTTCGTCAAGGTGCTGGACGCGCAGACGCTGCTGGTGCCCGATGCGCCGGGCAACAACCGGCTGGACACGCTGGAGAACATCGTTGCCACGGGCCGCTTGGGCACTTTGTTCATGGTGCCGGGCTTTGACGAGACTTTGCGCGTGAATGGCCGTGCCGTGCTGTCCACCGATCCGGACGATCTGGCGCTGTGTGCCGATGTGCGGCGCACGCCCGCGCTGGTGATCCGCCTGATGGTGGAGTCGGTTTACCTGCATTGCGCCAAGGCCTTCATGCGCTCCAAGTTGTGGGACGCCTCGCACCAGGCTGACCGCGCGCAACTGCCCAGCATGGCCGAGATGTTGCGCGACCAGATCCGCGCCTTCAAGGGCGAAGAGATCGAAGCCGAAACCCAGGCCCAGATGCTGGAGCGCTACCGGCAATCGCTTTGAGCGCTGGCTTTTACTTTTTTTGCACCGGATTGGCCAGCAGCAAGTTGGCCGGGTAGGCGCGCATGAACTCGCGGGCTTTGTCCAACGGAGCACTCAGCCAAGCGGACCAGGCCCCTTCGTTCAAGATGGCCGGCATGCGTTTTTCGTTGCCGTTTTGGCCGTAGCGGTTCATCAGCGCGTGGCTGTTGGCATTCACCGTCAGCAGGGTGAAGCTGGTGATGGCTTCACCGTCTTTGGTCCAGTGCTCCCACAAACCGGCCACGCCCATAGGCTTGCCGTCCACCCGGGCGATGCGGGTGGGCACGGCTTTGCCGCTGCGCCAGTCGTCTTCAAAAAAAGCCTGCATCGGGATGATGCAGCGCTGGCCTTGGAGCCACGTCTCGCGCGTGGGCGTGGCGGTGCTCATGGTTTCGTAACGGGTCACCGCCAGTTTGGTCGAGCGCAGTTTGGCGTCCGATGTGGACTTGACCCAAGTGGGCACCAGACCGAACTGGCCTTGGGCCAGTTCCAGCACAACAGGCGGTGCCGCTTCGTCGGGCAAAGCGGGGGCATCGGTGTGCGCCTTGCGGATGAAAAAGCCCTGCTTGCGTGGCCAAACTTCTTTGTCCAACAAGGTTTCAGGGGCCGGAACGCCAAAGGCTTCGGCATACAGGTCGGCGCTTTTCAGGCATTCGTATTGAGAACTCATGCAGGGGATGCTAACCCACGCACCTGGGGTGCCAACACTTGTCGGACCTGAAGGTGCCGACCTACAAAACCGAACCACCGACCTGCTACGCTCACGGCCTCCAACCCAGTCCAATGCCCTCCACATGCTGATCCGCTTCAACAAACCCTACGGCGTGCTCAGCCAGTTCACCCCCGAGGGGCGCTGGCAGGGCCTGAAAGACCACATCGACCTGCCTGGCGTCTATGTGGCCGGGCGACTGGATGCCGACAGCGAAGGCTTGTTGTTGCTGACCGACGATGGCCAGCTGCAGGCACGCATTGCCGACCCGCGCTTCAAGATGGAGAAAACTTATCTGGTGCAGGTCGAAGGCGTGGTGGACGACAAGGCGCTGACTGCGCTCGCCCGTGGCGTGCCCCTGAACGACGGCATCACCCTGCCCGCCTGCGCCCAGGCTGTGGAGCCACCGGCCGATTTGTGGCCGCGCAACCCGCCCATCCGCGAACGCAAGAACATCCCGACCTCGTGGCTGGAGCTGACGATTCGCGAGGGCCGCAACCGCCAGGTGCGCCGCATGACGGCTGCCGTGGGTTTGCCCACACTGCGGCTGATCCGCATCGCTGTGGGCCCATATCATCTGCGCGACTTGCCAACAGGCACATGGCAGCAGGTGGATTAGGGTTTCAGAGACAATCTCGCGTCGTTCCCAAATTCAGAAGGAAAAAAATGTCCGATTTGCTCAAAAAAATGCAATGGCGTTATGCCACCAAAAAAATGGACCCGACCAAGGTCGTGCCCCAGGAAAAAGTGGACCGCATCGTGGAAGCTGCTCGCCTAGCGCCCACATCGAGCGGCCTGCAGCCGTTTGAAGTGATCGTGGTCACCAACCCCGACGTGCGTGCCCAAATCCAGCCCAAGGCCTACAACCAGGCCCAGGTGACCGAAGGCTCGCACTTGTTGGTGTTTGCCGCCTGGGACAACTACACCGCCGAGCGCATCAACGCTTACTTCGACTTCACCAACGCCGAGCGCGGCGGCACCAACGAAGGCTGGGAAAACTACCGCAAGATGCTGCTGGCCAACTACCCTGGCCGCGACCCGAAGGTGAACTTCGAGCACGCCGCACGTCAAGCCTACATTGGCCTGGGTGCAGCACTGATTTCTGCGGCCTACGAAGAAGTCGATGCCACGCCCATGGAAGGCTTTGAGCCTGCTGCGGTGGACCAGATCCTGGGCCTGACCGCACGCGGTCTGCGCAGCGTGGCCATCGTGCCGCTGGGCTACCGCGCCGAAGGCGACTGGTTGGTGGGCCTGAAAAAGGTGCGCCGCCCACGCGAGCAGTTCGTGACCGAAGTCAAGTGAAGGTCTGACTGACCGCACAGATGATCTGATCTGCGCAAATGGGGGCCTCGTGCCCCCATTTTTCATGGGCTTTGTGGCTTACCATCAAAGACTTCCCAATCCGGGATGACCACCGAGGATGCACCATGGCCAAAGGCGAACAACGCAGCAACAAAATGGCCAAGAAGCCAAAAAAAGACACGTCAGCACCCAAGACGTTCACCTCGGACCGCCCCATGGCACCGACCACATTTGTCGCCCCACGCGGAAAAGTCAAACCCTCCTGACCCCCCCGAGCCTGGCTGGCTTTGTCACCAGTCACCCGATTTTTTGATTGCATGACACCGATCCATGAAGACGAGCACCTGCTGGTGCTTGAAAAGCCCAGCGGCCTGCTGTCTGTGCCCGGCCGCGGCCCCGACAAGCAAGACTGCCTGTCCAAACGCGTGCAGGCCATTTACCCCGAAGCCCTGATCGTGCACCGGCTCGACCAAGACACTTCGGGCTTGTTGCTCATGGCGCGTGGCATCGAGGCGCAACGCCGCCTGAGCCGCTTGTTTGAAACCCGCCAGGTCAAGAAACGCTACGTGGCCGTGGTGGCAGGGCATCCCGCACAAACGCAGGCCGCGCAAGCGCCCGATGAAGAAGGCTGGCGCACCATCGACGGCCCCATCTTGCTGGACTGGGATCGCCGCCCCATCCACATCATCCACCCCGACGGCAAAGCCAGCCGCAGCCGCTGGCGCGCGCTGCAAACTGGCGAGAGCGCCACACTGGTCGAGCTGGAGCCGGTGACTGGCCGCACCCATCAGTTGCGCGTGCACATGCAAAGTGTGGGTCACCCGATGCTGGGCGACTCGCTGTATGCGCCACCAGAAATCAAAGGGCTGAGCCCGCGCTTGATGCTGCAGGCACAAGAGCTGGCTTTTCCGCATCCATTCACCGACCTCTGGATGGACTTCAAGATCACCACCCCGTGGTCTGCATCCGCCCCTTATCTTCCAAACTGATTTCCAAACTGATGCCCGCAAGGGCCGTGCGCGAAAGCGCAGGCACACGACTGGCTACAATTGAAAGGTTTAGCAATACATATTCGATATGCTGTTTGATCCACATTTCACGCCACCAAAGGCACCAAAGCATTCATATCCATGGATGGTTTGGCTCCTCCAAATGGCTCTGGGCTTGACAGGGGCTATGACCGCGCATGCGGCAGCCACTTCTCAGGACAACATCAAACAAGCCATCCAGGCTGGCCAATTGGAGCAAGCCCTCAAGATCTTGCAGCAAGAGCGGCAAAACGCCCCCAAAGATGTGCAGCTGCGTTTTCTGGAAGGTGTGATTCAGGCCCAACAAGGCCAAACCGACAAGGCCATCGACACCTTCAAGAAGCTCACGGAATCCAACCCCGAACTGTCCGAGGCCTACAACAACCTGGGCGTGCTGTACGCCGCCAAAGGCAAGCTGGAAGAGTCCCGCGCCCATCTGGAAAAGGCGCTGCAAACACACCCGAGCTACGCTGCAGCACACCGCAATTTGTCCGATGTACAAAGCCAGCTCGCCAAGCAAACCTATGCCAAAGCTTTGCAAGTCGACGGCAAAGTCAAAAACAGCGCCCCTCAGTTGACCCTGCTGGGCAGCATCGATCCGACCAAACGGACGTCGGCCAGTGCGTCAACTCAAACAACGGCAGCAACCGCGCCAGCAGCACCGACTGAGCCGGCGACCAAGCCAATGCCTGCTGTCCCTGTTGCGGCGCCGATGCCAAGCCCTGCAGCGGCACCAGCCCCCGTCTCTGCGGTCACCACGCCGCCTGCTGCTGCAACACCGGTCAAACCCGCAGCCGCAGCCGCAGCCACCGCGCCAGTGGCCGTGCCCGCCAAGCCAGAGCCGCGCAAAGAAGAGGCGCAAAACAAACAGGCCAAGGCCGACACGGCCGATGTTCGCAACGCCGTTTTGGCCTGGGCCAAGGCCTGGAGTCAAAAAGACATGAACCGCTACTTGGCTGCTTATGCCAGCAGTTTCACACCGCCAGACAAAATGCCGCGCGCCAAGTGGGAAAGCGATCGCCGCGTGCGCATCGTGTCCAAAAAAACCATCCAAGTCGATGTGAACAACCTCAAGATCGAGGTCACAGGCCACAAAGCCACGGCCCGTTTTCAGCAAATTTACGAATCGGACAACTTCAAAGGCAACAGCCACAAGACCCTGGAAATGGTCAAACAAGGTGATCGCTGGCTGATCGTGCGTGAGGCGGTGAATTGAACTTCCTTCGCCGTGCAACACGTCAAAGAACCACACCGCGGCATTGGCGATGGACCGTGCCCACCTTGCTGGTGGCGGCCTTCAGCGTGACCGCCTGGTGGTTTTCAGACCGTGCCCGTTTTCCGGTCAACGTGCAACTCGGTTTTCAGGCACCCGCCGAACCCATGCGTTGGAAGCTGTCGTTTGAACCCGATGACACCAGCGATGTGATCGCAGCCCAAGATCCCGAAATCCTGGTGCGCCAGATTTACCAACATCTGGGCGAAGGTGAACGGGCCCAGGCTTTGGCCACGGCCCGCAAGCTGAGCCTGCAGTTTCCCCACTTCCAGCTGGGCCAATTGCTGTATGCCGACTTGCTCAACATCAGCAGCCACCAACCGGTTGAAGGCACAGACCTCGAACCCCAGGCACAACCTTCGGCCATGCGTCGCCTGCAAGAGCTGGTGCTGGAGGCCAAACGCCGCATGACCCGCACGTCCCCTGATGCGCTGCAAGGCCAGGTGCCTGCGTCGTTGGCGTTTTTGGCCGCACAACAGCCCTACATCGCCGCCGTGGATGCCTCCCGATCACGGCTGTATTGGTTTGCCAATCGCACAGGGCCTGACGGTCGTCCCAAACTGGAATTGCTCAAGGAAACTTATGTGTCGGTGGGCATCAACGGTGTCGGCAAAGTCAAAGAAGGCGATGGCAAAACCCCGATGGGGGTCTATTTCATCCAGAAAAATTTGCCGGGTGCCACCCTGCCTGATCTGTTTGGGGCTGGGGCACTGACTTTGAATTACCCCAACGCCGTGGACGCCATGCGCAACAAGACCGGCTCCGGCATCTGGCTGCATGGCACGCCCAGCGCCCAATACTCGCGTGCGCCAGAAGCCACCGACGGTTGTGTCGTCCTCTCGAACCCGGAAATGCAACAGCTGCTGCGTTTGCCCGGCTGGCGCATGACGCCCGTGATCATTGCGGACAAACTCGACTGGGCTCCGGCTGGACAGGTCTCCGCGACCTACACCGATTTCAAGCCGCACCTGGACCGATGGATTGCAGACCGACAAAACGCCGACGCCGCCCAGCTGAAAACCCATTACAGCCTGCGTTTTGAACGCGATGCCATGGACTTGGAGCACTGGTGGCCCAAGCTGGTGCAAGCCACATCGGCTCAGCGCAAAACACAGCCCCTTGAAGTGGTCTCGGCCCTGCACTGGAATGACGGTGAAGAAACCATGGTCGTGACCATGAGTGACCCCAATGTCAAAGACAAACGCCAACCCGTGTTCTTGCGCACTTACTGGCAAAAAGAAGCCGGCCAATGGAAACTGGTTTTCGAAGGTCCGACCTGAGCCCACCATGAAACAGCAGCCCCCCTTTTTCAATGCACGCATCGAACCCGATGGCGGCAGCTTTGATGCCTGGCCTCATCAAACCTTGCTCGACGCGTTGGAACAAGGTGGTTTGCAGTGGCCCAGCTCCTGCCGTTCAGGCCATTGCCGCACATGCATCGGGCACCTGGTCTCAGGCCAGGTGCGCTATGAAATGGATTGGCCCAGCCTGAGCGCCGAAGAAAAAGCCGAGGGCTGCGTGCTGCCTTGCGTGGCCTTTCCGGTCAGCGATGTCGTGCTCAAAGACCCGTTCTTGGACTGAGCACGGGTCTTTGAGCTCCTCATACGCCGAACGCGCAGCCGAGCCGGCATGTCATTCGTCGATGCCCAATTCCTGAATCTTGCGGGTGATGGTGTTGCGGCCAATGCCCAACTTCTGAGCCGCCTCAATGCGACGCCCCCGTGTGGTCGACAAGGCCGCCTGGATCAGGCTGGTTTCAAAACGGCGGGTGAGCACATCCCAGACGTCCGTGCGCCCCGATGCCAACAGGCTCAAGGCTTCAGCCTCCAGGCCTGACGCCCACGAGCCCGACGACAACAACCCCTCTGCAGGCGTGGCCACCGGTGCTGAGAACGCCTCTGTCGACGCAACAGGTGCAATGGCTGGCGCAGCCAAGGGCTCCGGGCTGGCCGCAGCGACCGCCACGCCAGAAGCCAAGACCTCTGGAGGCAAATCCTTGAGCTCAATGACCTGAGCCGGTGCCATCACCGTCAGCCAGTGGCAAATGTTCTCCAGCTGACGCACGTTGCCGGGAAACTGGAATTGCCCCAGCTTGTCCATGGCCGCTTCAGAAATGCGCTTGGGCTCCACCCCCAGCTGCTGCGCACTGCGTTGCAGGAAATACCGCGCCAGCATGGGCACATCTTCGCGCCGCTCACGCAAGGCGGGTAAACGCAAACGGATCACGTTCAGGCGGTGGTACAAGTCCTCACGGAACACACCTTCTTTCACGCGTTGTTCGAGATCTTGGTGCGTCGCCGCGATCACGCGCACATTGGCCTTGACTGCACTGTGGCCGCCCACGCGGTAGAAATGGCCATCCGACAAAACACGCAGCAAACGGGTCTGCAAATCAAACGGCATGTCCCCGATCTCATCCAGAAACAAGGTGCCGCCATCGGCCTGCTCAAAGCGGCCGCGCCGGGATGCCTGGGCCCCCGTGAAAGCACCCCGCTCGTGCCCGAACAATTCACTTTCCAGCAAATCCTTGGGGATGGCGGCGGTGTTGATGGCCACAAAAGGCTGGTTGGCACGGGGCGAATGCTTGTGCAGCGCATGCGCCACCAGCTCTTTGCCTGAACCTGACTCGCCCGTGATCAAGACGGTGACGTGGCTTTGCGCCAGGCGACCGATGCCCCGAAACACGTCCTGCATGGCCGGTGCCTGTCCGAGCATCTCGGGGGCATCGACCATTTTTTCTTCGGCCACATCTTCGCGCTGGCTCTCGCCCACCGCACGGCGGATCAGCTCAATCGCCTTGGGCAAATCGAAAGGCTTGGGCAGGTATTCAAATGCGCCGCTCTGAAACGCCGAGACGGCACTGTCCAGATCCGAAAAGGCCGTCATGATGATGACAGGCAAACCCGGCATGCGCTGTTTGATGGTGGACAACAGATCGAGTCCGGAGCCTCCGGGCATGCGGATGTCACTGACCAACACCTGCGGCCCCTCACGCCCCTCTTCAGAGTCAAGCGCTTTCAGAACTTCGCGGGGGTTGGTGAAACTGCGCGTGGGCAAGCCTTCGCGCAGCAATGCTTTCTCAAGCACAAAGCGGATGGATTGGTCATCGTCTACGATCCAGATCGGCTTCATCTGCGGGGCTTTCTTTGGTTCAAGGCAACGGAATCAAAATCTTGAAATCCGTACGACCGGGCTCGCTGTCACATTCGATCATGCCGTGGTGTTGCTGCACAAAAGTTTGTGCCAATGTCAGCCCCAGGCCCGAACCACCTTCGCGTCCCGATATGAGCGGGAAGAAAATGCGGTCCTTGATCGAGTCTGGTACACCAGGCCCGTTGTCGATGACATGCAATTCCAATGCCAGGCGATATCGCTGCTTGCCAAACGTGACTTGCCTCAAGATCCGGCTCTTGAGTGTGATCTGTGCATCGCCTTGTGCGATGCGCTCTTGCAAGGCCTGGGCGGCGTTGTGCGAGATGTTGAGCACCGCCTGGATCAGTTGCTCTCGGTCACCACGGAACTCTGGAATCGAAATGTCATAGTCGCGCACCACTTTCAGGCCCTTGGGGAACTCCGCCAAGATCAGGGTGCGGACACGCTCGCACACCTCGTGGATGTTCACATCGCCCACCACATGCGGACGGCGGTGCGGTGCCAACAGCCGGTCCACCAGGGTTTGCAGGCGGTCGGCCTCATGGATGATCACCTGCGTGTATTCGGTCAACTCCTTGCTGTCGAGCTCCATCTCCAGCAACTGCGCCGAGCCCCGAATGCCCCCCAAAGGGTTCTTGATCTCGTGCGCCAAGTTGCGAATCAGCTCCTTGTTGGCCTGGGCTTGCTCCAGCAAGCGCTCCTCACGCTCCTGACGGGTTTGCTGCTCCACCGGCAGCAACTCGATGATCACCTCATCGGGCTGGTCGGACGGTGCCACGATCATGTGCACAGGCAAGCTATCGCCATAGTGGACGCGGTTGAGCAAGGCCTCGTAACGCAAAGCGGCGAACTCATTGGAACGTGCACCCAGCAAGGCATTTTCCAAAGGCAGCGGGTCCGCAAAGAACTCGGGCAAATACACGCCATGCAAATTGCGCCGCGACATGCCCATGACGTCTTCCAAGGCGGCATTGACAAAGCTGACGCGGCCTTCACCCTCGATCACGGCCACAGGCGTGGCCAACAAATCAAAGGCATGAAAACGTGAAACGGTCGAAGACATCTGAACCCTCAAGGATTGGCCGCCATTGGGCGACGGGCCAGCTCGCGCTGCAAACTTTCAATGTCGCGCTGGTTGCGATCGATCGCGGCCTTCAGTGTGGCCTGACGTTCTTGCCTCAGTGCCTGCGCCCGCACATCGGTCTGCGACTGATCGGTCTCGCTCTGTTTGTACGCTTGCATCAGTTGCACCTGCTGTTGGCGTGCTTTCTCCAGCTCCTGGGTCACGATGGTGCGCGCCTGCGTGTCACGCTCTCGCTGCATTGGTGCATCGGGTCGGTCGGCCTCCACTTTGGTGCGCACCGGTGGCGCCAAGGCCGGGCCCTCGATCACCAAGGTGCGTCGCGATGGACTGGCGGCATTCGCGTGCGTGCCCTCGATCACCGTCACGGCTTGAGGCACCAAACGCACACACCCGCGCTTGCCCTGCGGTGCATTGGTGTACTCCTGGCCGCAACGGTAAATCGACTCCGAAGGCTGCGCCCCTGTCGCCAGACCAAACAGGACCCCCGCCGCGGCCAACACCGCCTGAATGCCAGAAAAAAAAGGACGGCCGAAGCCGTCCTTTTGTGCACTGAACTGTGCAATCCGCATGGGCAAGATTACAGGGAGTAGTACATGTCGTACTCGACAGGAGACACTTCCACGCGGCTGCGGTTGACTTCTTGCATCTTCAAGTCGATGTAAGCGTCGATCCACGAGTCGGTGAACACGCC
>JACCDV010644343.1_pt1 | contig 12421 bp, 10 predicted proteins | sample 7446131 | NCBI WGS metagenome assembly JACCDV01 (sample SAMN15323448, study PRJNA562643) | freshwater metagenome | isolation source: river surface water | place: USA:Blue River Watershed | collected 2017-08-17
CTACGAAACCTTGCTGGCAATTACCGAGTTGATCTTTGCCTGCGAGCGCCGGTTACTCACCGCCGTCAGATCTGGGTTGCGCATGCCGGATGCCAAGGAAATCGGTGAAACCCTCAAGATGGAGCCGCCTAGATTGCAGCTTCGTTTCCAACTGGCTCTTGAAGCGGGGCTGATTGCAACCTACGGTTCCAGGTTTGCAGCAACTAAGCGTGGTTTAGATTGGCTGGAACAGGACAACCAAACCAGGTGGCAGTGGCTCGCTCATCCAATCTGGGATTTACCCGAGGTTTCCAGCCAAGAGACTTTGGCTACCTCAGTAGCTAGGCAGTATCCACTCAGGGACCCAAATCAAATCCGACTGCTTCGTTTTTCTGAAGTGCTTGGTCTGACTGATCAGGGAATTCCGACCCCTCAGCTCTCTGACAAATCGGGTGATTGGATTACCGCCCTGCTGCCCAAAGCGCAGGACAACTTTTTGCTGCAGGGTGATTTGAGCATCATCACCATGGGGCCACTAGCTCCTGCCATGCATCGCCAACTAGACATGGTGGCAAATGCGGAGGACCTGGGTCTGGCCTCTCGATTCAGGCTCAGCGCGCAATCGATTTGCCATGCTCTCGAATCAGGGATGACGCAAGCTGAAATCAAGGGCTTTCTTGAGGCCAACAGCAAAGGTCCAATCCCACAACCGGTTAGCTACCTGCTCACAGATGTTGAGCAGAAGTTTGGAAAACTTACGGTTTCGGCATCGCTGAACGGGTCGCTGGTTGCCTGCGAAGACCAGATACTGTTGCGCCAGATTCTGACCCAGGCTTCCCTTCGACCGCTGCTACTAGAAATCCGTGGGCCATCGCTTTACTCACGGCTGGATCAAGAGCTGGTTTATTTCAACCTGCGCTCGCAAGGCTATCTGGCAGTGATGGTGGATGAGTTTGGTGCAGTTATGTCACCCCGGCAACAGTTGACAGAGCAAGAGGTTGTGAAGACCAGCTATATCGAGCTGGCACATCGACTCATTTCGGAGGAGGCTAAAGCCCCCGAGGGTGATGAAGTCATGCGCCAGCTGCAGTTTGCGCTGAAAAACAAGTTGAAGGTGGGCCTCCGCGTCAGCTATCCCGATGGTTCTGAGAAGGAGCATCTGATCGAGCCACTCGGGGTTGCAGGCGGCAGGGTGAGGGGTCGAGATGCAGTGAAAGAGGCAGAGGTAACGCTTCCGCTTTCCCGCGTGATAGCTATCTGGCTCGCATAAGCTAGAGGGATGTCTCAGGGACCTCTAATTGTTCAAAGCGACCGCACGGTGTTGCTTGAGACTGACCACCCCAACTCCGAGATAGCTCGCCATGAGCTCGCCATTTTTGCCGAGTTAGAGCGAGCCCCGGAGCATGTCCACACCTACCGAATCACAAAGCTCGGGCTCTGGAATGCTCGTGCTGCGGGTCATGACTCGGAATTCGTACTGGGGGTTTTGAATCGCTGGTCGAAGTTTCCGGTCCCGGATGGAGTGTCCCGAGAAATAGCCGAGACCATCTCTAGGTTTGGTCGATTGGCAATTGGCCGAGATGAGATTGGGTTGACTCTAAAGTCAGACAGCCGCGCGATTCTGGCCGAGGTTGCATCCAACCGAAAGATTGCCGACCTTCTGGAGGGCGAGATTGAGTCGGGCTATAGGGTTCGGGATTGGGCACGCGGGCAACTCAAGCAGGAGTTATTGAAACTCGGCTGGCCAGCGGAAGACAATGCCGGCTACACCCCGGGAACCCCACACAAGATTGAACTCAACCAAACTGGCTGGCACTTGCGTGACTACCAGGCGCAAGCAGCTCAGAAGTTTGAGTTAGGTGGCTCAGGTGTTGTGGTACTGCCCTGTGGCGCTGGAAAAACAATCGTTGGTGCAGCCACTATGGCTCAGATTCAAACCAACACTTTGATTTTGGTCACCAACACTGTTTCGGCCAGGCAGTGGCGGAGCGAGCTTTTAGCGAAGACCTCGCTGACCGAAGATGACATTGCAGAGTACTCGGGCTCCTCAAAGGAGATTGCCCCCATCACGATTGCGACCTACCAAATTCTCACCACCAAACGAAAGGGTGAATTCGCTCACCTGGAGCTGCTCAACGCTAGGGACTGGGGGCTAATTGTTTATGACGAAGTTCACCTGCTGCCAGCACCAATTTTCAAGATGACCGCAGACCTTCAGGCTCGCAGGAGGCTTGGGCTAACCGCGACCTTGGTTCGCGAGGATGGTCGCGAATCCGATGTGTTTTCCCTGATTGGGCCAAAACGATTTGATGCTCCCTGGAAAGAGATCGAGGCGCAGGGTTACATAGCACCGGCGGAGTGCTTTGAGGTTCGGGTTGATCTGCCAGATGAAGAGCGCATGGAGTATGCGATTGGGGATCAGGACTCTAGGTTCAGGATTGCTGCCACGGCCAAGGCAAAGCTGCCGATAATCCGGCAGCTACTGAAGAAGCACCAGGGTGAGCCAACGCTGATCATCGGTCAGTACCTCGATCAAATCGAAGAGGTCTCGCAGGCACTGGGGCTTCCAAAGCTGACCGGCGAGACTTCGGTTGCCGAGCGCGAGGAATTGTTTGCAAAGTTCCGGCGAGGTGAGCTCACGACTTTGGTGGTTTCAAAGGTCGCCAACTTTTCCGTGGACCTGCCGGAGGCATCAGTGGCGATACAAATATCAGGCGCTTTCGGCTCAAGGCAGGAAGAAGCGCAGCGCTTGGGCCGACTGCTTCGGCCCAAGGCTGATGGCAGAACTGCTGCCTTCTACACACTGGTTTCACGCGACACGGTAGAGCAGGATTTTGCGCAAAACCGACAGCGTTTTCTGGCCGAACAGGGCTACTCCTATGAGATTTTGGATGCTGACCAGCTTTAGCACAGTTGACTCTCAGGAAACCTACAGATAGTCAGTAGATACTGACCGCATGAACGCTCTCAAGGTATTAGTTGTAGATGATGAACCAAACATTCGCGACCTACTCTCCGCAAGCCTTCGCTTTGCTGGCCACCAAGTTCTAACCTCTCCAAATGGCACCGATGCGATCAACAAGATCATCGATCAGCAGCCAGACATCATCCTTTTGGACGTGATGCTCCCGGATGTTTCTGGATTCGGTGTTACCAAGAAGATTCGCTCGCTTGGAATTGAAACTCCAATTTTGTTTTTGACCGCTCGGGATGACACCGAGGACAAGGTCACCGGTCTAACCGTCGGTGGAGACGACTACGTAACAAAGCCATTTAGCCTCGATGAGATCATGGCCCGCATCTCGGCAATCCTTCGCCGAACCGGAAAAGACCAGACCGTGGGATCTGTTATCAAGGTTGGTGAGCTCGAAATCAACGAGGATGCTCACGATGTGACCGTAAACGGCACCCTTGTCGACCTATCCCCCACCGAGTACCAGCTGCTTCGCTACCTGGCGCAAAACCCAAACCGCGTGCTGACCAAGGCTCAGATTCTCGACCACGTCTGGGAGTATGACTTTAACGGCGAGATGGGTATCGTTGAGAGCTACGTCTCCTACCTTCGCAAGAAGTTGGATCCGGTCTCATCGGAGCCATTGATTGTGACTAAGCGTGGAGTTGGCTACCTGTTGAAAGGCCCTAAGGGTTAGAGCTTGAAACCACGCTTGCTGTCCGCTTGGCAAAGAGTCTCACTCCGAGCCAAACTGACCGCAATGTCAGTGGGACTCATTGGGCTGTTGCTCTCAGTCTCTAGTGCCGGAACAGTTGCGCTTCTGAGCACCTACCTGCAGCGCAATACCGACACCCTGCTAACCACCACCGCAAACTCATTGCGTGATGAGAATCCGCTTCGACTCGAGGAGCGAGTTAGTCGAGGCGACCTGACCCTGCCCTCGCTCCCCTCTGACTACTACATTGCGATCTTGGATGCTGATGGGGATAAATACCTGGGGCTGGTTAGCTCCACTGGAAGCAATCGAGATGTCCCCAACTTCTCCTCGCTCACACTGCCTGCAGTGCTGGCAACTCAGGGCTTACCTTTCGAGGTCGAAGTTGAAGAAGGCCTTGGGCGAGAAAACACCTGGCGAATTGTGGCAGTCCCACTAGAGCGCGCAAACGGCTCTGTTGTGGTTGCACTACCCACTCAAACCAACCGCCAGATCATTCAGGAGTATGGCGTGATCGGCGGAAGATTTGGAATCTTCCTGCTGGTGCTATCCGGGCTTAGTATCTGGCTGACCATTACCTCAGCCCTTAGGCCACTGAAGGAAGTTGAGCGAACTGCAAGCGCGGTTCGGAGCGGAAAGTTCTCCTCCCGACTGCTAGAAGGGCACGGCAAAACCGAAATTGGTCGCCTAAACCGCGCCTTGAACTCAATGCTTGATTCGATGGAAGGCGCAGTGAAAAGCAGGGACAAGACCCTGGATCAAATGCGTCGATTCGTCTCTGATGCCAGCCATGAGTTGAGAACCCCGCTGGTAACCGTGCGCGGCTACGCAGAGCTCTACCGCATGGGAGCACTCAAGAAGAAGGCAGATGTTTCGGAGGCGATGCAACGCATCGAATCAGAAGCGGTTCGCATGACCGGACTGGTTGAAAGCCTGCTCACGCTTACTCGAATGGACGAGCAGGGGAATCTCAAGTTGGCCGAGAACGATCTGGTCCAGTTGTGCGAGCTAACGCTGAAAGACGCCAGAGCTGCTTCTCCAAAACTGACCTTTGAATACCAAGGGCCAAAGACCCTTCAGATCACTTTTGATTCTGACCGCATCAAGCAGGTGCTCACGAATCTGCTCGCTAACGCTTCGCGATTCTCTCCGACTGATTCCTCGGTCACGCTAAAGCTTTCAACTGGCGCGGGAGTGGCTCAAATTGCCGTTATCGATCATGGCGAAGGAATCCCAGAGTCACTTCGCAAACAGGTTTTTGAACGCTTCTACCGCGCTGATAACTCACGTAACCGGGACACTGGCGGCTCAGGGCTTGGCCTTGCGATCGCCAAATCAATCATCACTGCTCATGAGGGAAGAATCTGGGCTGAAGAGACCCCCGGTGGTGGCGCTACATTCAAGTTTGAAATTCCGCTAGCAACGACCGCCAAATAGGACTTTTCCACAGCTGGGATGTCCTGGCAACACTGCTGATACAACTTCTCGCATGCTTATGCCATGGCTTATTTCTCAGTAGATAGCGAGCAGGTTTCTGCCGCAAACACACACGTTCAATCCACCATCGGAAGGCTCCAGCAGGAAATCTCCACGCTGCATGGCCAACTCCTGACACTTGAGGGCAGCTGGCAAGGATCTGCCGCGACATCCTTTCAAGAGTTGATGCTGCGATGGAAGAGTGCTGCAGACTCGCTAGAGCAGAGTCTGGGTCAGATTGGCCAAGCTCTCAGCCTTGCCGCGCAACAATACGCCGATATCGAAGCGGCTAATCGACGACTGTTCCTGTAAATGCGAAACCGGGACCCCCAAAGGGATCCCGGTTTCAAAGTTTTTGACTTTAGAAGTCCATTCCTGCGCCGCCGTCACCAGATGGTGCTGGAGCTGGCTCTGGGCGCTCTGCAACAACTGCCTCAGTGGTTAGGAACAGACCTGCGATAGATGCAGCGTTCTGCAGAGCAGAGCGGGTCACCTTCACTGGGTCGTTGATGCCGGCCTTCAGCATGTCGACGTATTCGCCGGTTGCTGCATTGAGACCATGGCCGTCAGGAAGGTTAGAAACCTTCTCTGCGACAACACCTGGCTCAAGACCTGCGTTGATTGCAATCTGCTTTAGCGGTGCCGAGATTGCAACGCGAACGATGTTCACACCGGTTGCCTCGTCGCCGACAAGCTTTAGGTTGTCAAAAGCAACCTTGCCAGCCTGTAGAAGTGCAACACCACCACCTGCAACGATGCCCTCTTCTACTGCAGCCTTTGCGTTGCGGACAGCGTCCTCAATGCGGTGCTTGCGCTCCTTCAGCTCAACCTCGGTTGCTGCACCAGCCTTGATAACTGCTACACCACCGGCGAGCTTGGCTAGACGCTCCTGAAGCTTCTCACGGTCGTAGTCGGAGTCGGTGTTGCTGATCTCGCGACGAATCTGCTCAACGCGACCCTTGATCTGGTCTGCGTCACCAGCACCCTCAACAATGGTGGTCTCGTCCTTGGTGATTACCACCTTGCGGGCACGGCCAAGCATCGCGAGCTCGGTGTTCTCTAGCTTTAGGCCAACCTCTTCGGCGATAACCTGTCCACCGGTCAAGATTGCGATGTCCTGAAGCATGGCCTTGCGGCGGTCACCAAAGCCAGGAGCCTTGACCGCAACTGAGCGGAAGATTCCGCGGATCTTGTTCACAACCAAAGTTGCAAGAGCTTCGCCCTCGATGTCCTCGGCGATGATTAGCAGTGGCTTCCCAGCCTGCATGACCTTGTCAACGATTGGGAGCAAGTCCTTCATGTTGGAGATCTTGGAGTTTGCGATCAGGATGTAGGCATCCTCAAGAGTTGCCTCCTGACGGTCTGGGTCAGTCACCATGTACTGAGAGACGTAGCCCTTGTCAAAGCGCATACCCTCGGTTAGCTCAAGCTGGATTCCGAAGGTGTTTGACTCCTCAACGGTTACAACACCCTCCTTGCCAACCTTGTCGATTGCCTCGGCGATGATTTCACCGATGACCGAGTCGCCAGCCGAGATAGATGCGGTAGCAGCGATCTGCTCCTTGGTCTCAACTGGAACTGCCATCTTTAGCAGCGCTTCACTAACTGCAGCGGAAGCCTTGTCGATTCCGCGCTTGAGGCTAATTGGGTCAGCACCAGCAGCTACGTTGCGAAGGCCTTCCTTGACTAGGGCCTGTGCCAAAACGGTTGCGGTGGTGGTTCCGTCACCGGCAACATCGTCAGTCTTCTTGGCAACTTCCTTTACAAGCTCCGCACCGATCTTCTCGAATGGGTCGGAAAGCTCGATTTCCTTTGCGATGGATACACCATCGTTAGTGATGGTAGGGGCGCCCCACTTCTTCTCGAGCACTACGTTGCGACCACGTGGGCCAAGGGTTACCTTGACGGTGTCAGCAAGAATGTTTAGTCCGCGCTCGAGGCCGCGACGTGCCTCTTCGTTAAAGTGAATGATTTTTGCCATTTGGGTTTCTCCCGTTTGCACTAAGTCGTTTGTTTAGCACTCTCGATAATCGAGTGCTAACTACATTTTTAGCACTCTCGGGGCCCGAGTGCAAACTAAAACCCGACATGGATTTCCATGTCGGGTCAAAGTTTCTAGCTGAAAACTAGTTGATTGGCGTTACGTTCTCGGCCTGAGGGCCCTTGTCGCCATTCTTTACGTCGAACTCAACGCGCTGGTTTTCCTTCAGCTCGCGGTATCCATCGGTGGTGATTGCGGAGAAGTGAACGAATACGTCCGGTCCGCCATCCTGAGTGATGAATCCAAAACCCTTTTCAGAGTTGAACCACTTTACGGTTCCTTGTGCCATTTGATGCTCCTGATACTAGTTACGCACGCGCGTAACTCGCGAATGCATCGAAAGAAGTTGTTTCAACTCGACAATCGCAACTTTACGCTGTAATGGGGTAAACACAAGAACTATTTTCTTGGCATGGAATTAGTTACTAAACGGTTATAAAGACTGAAAGAGAGTCCTGGATGAAATACGAAGTCTATAAAACCGATGAGCAGTGGAAAGCTGAGCTCTCCGAGTTTGAGTACCACGTGCTGCGCATGGCTGGCACCGAGCGCGCCTACACGGGTGAATTGCTCGACGAAAAGCGTGCGGGTAGCTACCACTGCCGGGGCTGCGATGCATTCCTGTTTGTTGCCGACACCAAGTTTGACTCCCACTGTGGTTGGCCAAGTTTTTACAAGCCTCAGGACAATGACGCCATCGAGTACATCGAAGATCGAGCTCACGGCATGATCCGCACTGAGGTGCGCTGCGCCAAGTGTGGCTCGCACCTTGGGCATGTTTTCGATGATGCACCTCAAACTCCAACTGGAGATCGCTACTGCATCAACTCGGTGAGCATCACCTTCAAGCCCGCGGAGTAATCTGGAGCTCTACTTCAACTAGGGGCAGCTCTTGGGCACACTGATCAACGTAATCGCGATTGTGCTGGGTGCCGCGATAGGGGTTCTGCTAGGAAACCGCCTGCCAGAAAAGATGGCAAGAACTCTCACCGATGCCATGGGCCTGGTGGTTCTGGTGATCGGAGCGCTCAACCTATCCGCTCTTCAGGAAGAGAGCTTTACCGCAGTAGTGGGTGGGGCGGGGACCCTCTTGATCGTTCTAGGTTCGCTTTTGCTCGGAGGCGTGACCGGCTCATTGCTCAAACTAGAGGAGCGACTAGAACAGTTCGGCACCTGGTTGCAGCAAAAGACAGCCGGTAAGGGTGACAAGAAGAAGTTCATCGATGGCTTTGTCAACGCATCACTACTGTTCACAATCGGCCCAATGGCAGTACTCGGAGCATTGCAAGATGGGCTGGGCCAGGGCGTCGACATCCTGGCGCTCAAGTCAACCCTCGACGGCTTTACCTCGGTGGCGTTTGCGGCAACCATGGGTTGGGGAGTTGCGTTTTCAGCAATTCCGGTTGGCCTGTGGCAAGGATTGCTAACTATCGCAGCACTTTATGCGGGTGCCCTAATGAGTTCGGCAGTCGTGGCATCGATAACTGCCACTGGCGGCATTCTGCTCCTTGGAACAGGGCTTCGATTGCTCCAACTTCGAATGGTGAGCGTGGCAGATCTGTTGCCAGCTCTTATTTTTGCTCCGCTGCTAACAATGCTGGTGGGAGCTTTGCGCTAACCCTGTCCAGTGAGTCGATCCACATCTCCTAGGGCGGCCTCAAATTCCTCTTTAGTCATCAAGCCCAGCTCTAGAGCTGATTCGCGCACGGTCTTGTTGTTCTTCTGAGCGTGCTTAGCGATGGCAGAGGCAGATTCGTAGCCGAGCTTTGGAGCGAGTGCAGTCACCAGTCCGATTGAGTTTTCTACTGTGGCGCGCAGGAACTCCTCGTTGGCGGTAATGCCCTCGATACAGAACTCTCTCAAGACGCTGCAGCTGCGACGAAGGTAGATGATGCTCATCATCAATGACCTAGCGATAATCGGCTCAAATGCGTTCAGCTGCAACTGGCCAGCTTCAGCAGCCATCGTGACGGCAAGGTCGTTTCCGATGACCGTGAATGCGACCTGGTTGACCACCTCGGGGATTACTGGATTCACCTTGCCAGGCATGATCGAAGAACCGGCCTGTCGTGCCGGCAAATTGATCTCGCCAAAGCCCGCACGTGGCCCAGAAGAGAGCAGCCTGAGGTCATTTGCAATCTTGCTCAGCTTGGTCGCAAGTCGCTTCAGTGTGGATGAAGTTGAGATGAAAACACCAGTGTCACTGGTGGCCTCGATCAGGTCCTCTGCGAGCACGAATCTGTGCTCACAAATCTCGGTCAGGATTTCGGTGACGCGATTCGAGTAGCCAGCTGGGGTGTTGAGCTGGGTTCCGATTGCGGTCCCACCGAGGTTGATTTCACTAAGCAGTGGAATTATCTCGCGAAGCCTGCCCTCATCCTCGCCCAGGGTTCTGTTCCACGCGGCAAACTCTTGTCCCAGGGTCATTGGCACGGCATCTTGCAGCTGAGTTCTCGCCATCTTGATGACGTGCTTGAACTCCTTTGCCTTCAGATCAACCGCAACGCGTAGGCGAGCAATCTCATCCAGCAGAGCGAGAATTTCGATGATTAGTGCGACCTTGACCGCGGTTGGGTAAACATCGTTGGTGGATTGCGAAGCATTGACGTGATTCAAAGGGTGGATTTTGTCGTATTCGCCCTTTTCATATCCAGCAATCTCGAGAGCACGGTTGGCGATTACCTCATTGGCATTCATGTTGGTGCTTGTGCCAGCCCCACCTTGAATGGCATCAACTGCGAACTCGGCATCCAAAAGCCCATCCCGAACCTCGATGCAGGCGGCGATGATTGGTGCTGCAACATCCTCGCTCAGCACGCCGAGTTCTAGGTTGGTTCTGGTCGAAGCCTCCTTGATAAAGCCAAGCGCTCTGACCAGGGACCGATAGTGCCCAATTGGCACACCTGAGATGGGAAAGTTTTCTATCGCTCTAAGGGTGTGAATACCCCAGTAGGCGGAATCGGGGATTTGCTTCTCCCCAAGGAGATCTGTTTCTAGCCTCATTGCTGTCACTAGACAAGTATCTCACGAAGAGCCGACCACGGGACTCGAACCCGTAACCCCCGCATTACAAGTGCGGTGCGCTACCAATTGCGCCAGGTCGGCAACCGCCTAAATCCTAATGGATGTGTGGGTGAACGGAGCTCGCTGGGGTTCTGAAAATGATTTGCAAGCTGGTAGTTTTTCGTTAGGCCTAAAGCGGGGCTTAGAGAGCAAGGGAAACCGTGAAACGCAGCAAAACCTTGAGTCGAGTCCTGGTGCTGTCTCTTGCAGCCACGCTGTTGTCACTGCCCACCTCAATCCCCGCTGTGGCTGCTAATCCAAAGCCTGGGGCCAGTTGCACCAAGACAGGGCAGACCAAGGTGGTCAAGTCAGTCCGCTTCACCTGTGTTCGGGTGAACAAGAAGCTGGTATGGAATCGTGGCGTCTCGATCGCAAGGCCGACCCCTACCCCCTCGCCGATCACGCCCCCAGTTGCGCTCCCAAAGCCAACCTCGATTCCGATTTACTCAGGGGGTCCCGGTAATCAAAGTGGTGAAACGCAGACCCCTGCACTTGAGTTTCTCCCCAGCTCAGCGCCGGCTGGCACAAACCTAAAGCTCTGGATTCACCTGCCCGAAGACCCTAGTGTTTCTTTGCGATCCCCTGGTGTTTGGCTCAAACCCATAGGTGAAGCCTGGCGATTTGTTTCGGGTGCGAGCAATGGCACTGTCTTCCTATCTCTTTCAACTGGCCAGTACCTGATTGACACTGTTGAGCCAGATGGCAACATGGTGGACTTCCAGCGGCGAACCTACGATGTCGTAGTGGCCGCAGATGGTTCAGCACGAGTACTCGGAGTTCGTCCTAATGCGTCCGGTTACTTTGGCGTGACCATTAATCGAGTCGCCCGCGCTGCTAACCCCTTTGTTCCCGCGAACCAGTGTCAGTTGCTTGGCCAGGATGGGAACTCAAACATGAATCAGGGTTTTCCCGCCAGACCAGAGCGACTCCCCCGAACCGGCACCATCAGAGCGCTGATTGTTCCGGTTGACTTTGCCGATGTTCCGGGGACCGACAGACCTGAGACTGCATTTTTCGAGATGGCTGATCTCACCGATCAGTTTTTTAGAAAAATGTCTGGAAACTTGGTGTCATTCTCATTCCAGGTGCTGCCCAACTACGTGAGGTTGCCCTTCTCATCCTCATTCCACAAGCTTGGAACTTGGAATTCTGGTGACCCAAGTGCCTACTACAAGGCAGCCCTGAGAGAAGCCGATCCTCTGGTTGATTACTCAAAGTTTGATGTGGTCTATGTGCTCAGCCCGAAGACCATTCCGGCGTCATCAATCGCCTATGGGCCTGCATTCCCGATGAAGGTTTTGACAAATGATGGCCCGATAAACAACGGCACGATCTCGGGCGCAGATGCCTACCAGCAATTCCCTGGCGCGGGATGGAAGTGGATGGCGCACGAGACCGGACACCTGTTTGGATTGCACGACCTCTACACCATCGATCCTCAGCCACCCACCTATGGTTCGTGGGACATCATGTCTCTGAACTGGAGCACCAAGGCAATCGAACTGAATTCTTGGAATAGGTTCATCATGGACTGGCTCCCAACCAACGCCTACCGCTGCCTCAGTCCGGCCCAGGCTAAGAGCCTTACTGAACCGACTGCGCTTATCCCGATTGGACAGGATTCAGTGGGCACTAAATCCATCTTTATCCCGCTGAGCTCAACTCAGATTCTCGTGATTGAGCACAGGGCCACAGCTGGTCTCGACAACATCCCACTCCAAGAAACCGGTGTCCTGGTATACACGGTCGACATGACCATCCCTTCAATCAAAGGTGGCTGGAAAGTTGTCAGGCCAGATCGATCCACTTCAAGGAACCTTGAAGATGCTGCACTCCAAGTTGGAGAGCGGGTCTCCGTGGGTGGGTTGCAGATTTCGGTCACCGGAAGAAGCGGGGCAAGTCTGTTGGTCGAGATTCGCTAGGTCAAAGCAATCGCTTTGGCATCTGCCCCCTAACCCTGCGAGGTCAGGCGGCAGAAATGACAAACCGGGCCGAGCCAACGCTCGACCCGGTTAGCAATTCACTATTCGGCCATTGAGGATGAAACAAACTGAGCGAATCGCTCAGGGGAAACTAGCTCATCACCAGTGGCCCAGGTGTACTGGTTGCCATTTACCAAGATGGTTGGCGTTCCAGTGACCGAAGCGCCATCCTGAGGGTTAGACAAGACAAACTCAGTGTGCTGCTGAATGTA
>JACCDV010550139.1_pt1 | contig 12418 bp, 7 predicted proteins | sample 7446131 | NCBI WGS metagenome assembly JACCDV01 (sample SAMN15323448, study PRJNA562643) | freshwater metagenome | isolation source: river surface water | place: USA:Blue River Watershed | collected 2017-08-17
ATCGTAATTATACCACATTATTATTTATAACTAATATTATTAACAGATATAGCAATATTTTTTATTTGATAATTTCAGAAGTTGCTTATACATGTATTTTTGCTTACAATCTCGTTATTACAACATAAATATTATTTATATAAATTTATAATGGAAAAAAACTTTGAATGCGTAAAAATAAAGGACGGTCTCTACATCGGGAACAGACTCGTCTCAATGGTAATGTTCTATTTATTAAGGATCTATAGTTCCTAATGATAAACAAATTCGCATATATCGTTAATTGTGCCGCATAGGTTCCCAATACCTTCTAAGCACAAGGACTGAAGTACGTGAAGTTCAAGCTTTACCAAGATAAAAACCAGATAATATTTGACAGCGAACTGAAGCGATTAAAGAAGATAAAAAAGATAATAGAGTAGGCATAAGATGAGGGAATGTGTTGTTTAATCCATTGCGCAAATGGAATAAACCGAAGTTTAACCATGCTTACTGCATATTTGATGGATCGATTCAAATGGAGGTTAATCAAAACGATAGACTTCTTGCAGTCCAAAGGCGTTTCTATTATGTTTTCAGAAGCAAATATATAAGAGTTAAAAAACCTATAGCTTATGCTCTCCCAATAACATAAGCTGAGCCAAAGCTGGAATGATCCTTGCTATGACTAATAGGAGGAACTTATCACCAAAACCTACATCAATAGTGCAAAGAAAAAGAATTAATGCCTATTAGGACAAAAGGAGAAATGCTTGCCCATAAGAAGATAATACTTCCAGGAAGTAATTGTTGAGAAAGCCAATAAAAAGGTTCAATGGTTGGATCGTATCTAAAAGGAAGTGAAGAGATAAAAGCAGTGGTTGCTAGCTGAGAGGGCAAGAGATGAGAAGAAATAGAATTATAAATCAATGACCAAATTGCAGGATTAAGGCTATTTGAAATAATAGAAGCCGTAAATTCAAATACTTGCCAAAGGGAAGAGTGAGTTGCTGAAAAAGAGCAAGAAGAAAGTGTAGATGTAGCTAGATCCATAAACGAAGAAGAAGTTAGAATAGGCTGAGATCTTAAAACTAATAAAGAAATCAGGCAAGCTAAAGAAATAGCTCATGATCTAATCCTTGTAAGACGAATATAAGCCTAAGGAATAGCAATAGTAAGCATTGTAAAGGTAATAGCTCAATAATTAAGATGAGAAGAAAGTATATAAACTGACTATTAACAATTATATCAATCCAAACATCAATATCATCAAGCCATAAAAGAAGAAAAAGGCGAAGGTTACTCAGAAGAAGGAAAAAGATAAATTCAACCGCACGTACTCTTAAAAATAAACTTTTAAGAAGCCTACAGTCTTTGATAAATAGCTTTCAAGGGACAAATAAAAGGAAAAAAGAAATGCAGGACACACTCCTTTGAGAAGTAGAAAATAGCGTAAATCATAAAAGTAAAAGGATTCTAAATTTTGATTATCTATATACTTCATACAGCTTAAATCATCATTTTTTATTACTATTTCTTTGAGCTATTCTTTCTTATATCTGCTAAGTATCTTCATCTTCATCTTCACTCTCGCTTGCAGCATCTACTACTCCTTTTCTTGTCTTTAGAATTTCTTTATGCTATTTATTCAATTGCCTTAGTTACTTCTATTGATTTTGTCTACGCACTTTCTTTCTACGACTTTTAATATTCTTTATATCGGCTGTAGGCTTCGCATTATCTCTCATTTGCCGCAATTCAGCTCTATGGTCTTGTTTGGCAAGAAACTGGCTTTACTGATTCTTATCAAGCCAAGGAATAGACTAAATATCGATATTGATTTGTTGGAAGGAATTAATGCTTTTCCCAAGTACTTACTTGACTCTAGGTATTCTAAATAAGAGGAAGGAGTGCGCTATCATCCCAATATCTATATTTTTGAATTAGAAAATATACTTTAAGTCATGCTACTTGTATGCTCGTACATAGGACACAAATGCTCTTTTACCTTTTTAAACATTGTCCCGATCGCTCGCAATAATCTCATATAGCTTTTCTTTCATAGACTCACATTCAATCTCCTATTTAATAAACTTTTATTTACCAACCTTTTATACGCCAACTCCTTTATCACTCAAATAGGTAATGAAAGATTATTAATGTTCTTCAATTAACAGTATGGCCTAAATATGATATATTTTACAGTTCCAGGGCGATTGATTCTTGCAGTTCTACCGATTCTATGAATGTAGTTATCAGGATCCTCAGGAGGGTCAACCTGTATAATAAAATGAACATGCTCAAAGTCTATCCCTCTTGAAACAACATCAGTTGCAAATAACACTCCTTTGTCCTTCGAAAAGAACTCCTCAATTATTCTCTTTCTTCTTCTCGTCTTAAGCTTACCGTGAATGCCGTAGATGTTGTCCTTTTCATTAGATATACTATTGAAATAGAGCTCGAATAGTTTGGTGTAGTAGTCAACACAAGCGCAAGTACTTAGGAAGACGATAATTTTGGAATTTCTCATTCTTTAATGAAGGAAATTAACTAAGAAATTTATTTTTTATAGTCTATCTTTCATTGTAATATAGGTATTTTGTAAACTTTTTGGTATCACATAGCCTTTTACCTTTTATGGTTGTGCTGTAGATGAATTCGAAGCTTTCGTGTCGATAGCTTTGAGGCTAATTTTTGCGAGATTTCTCATACCAAAGAACTAAAAATTCTTTTGCTGCATACCTTGCAATGTAGCTGAGAACATAGCAGTCCTTCTCAGCTTTTGAATACTTTTGATGAGCTCTTAAATTCCTTTTTCTTTGAGTACTCTATCGGCTTCATCAACAAACAAATACTCTACTTTTTTTAGCCAATTCTATCCAACTTGTTGCCCTATTTCTCTCAGCCTGCCCACTGTCCCAAATAACACATACACGCCATTATTGATTGACTTAATATCCTCATCGAGCTAGGTTCCCCCTGTTGCGCAAAGGCAATATTTCTTATAAGCCTATCTGCGCTCCTGATTGGGAAGGTGGTCTAGTAACCTTTGGAGGGTAAAGTAGGATTGTTGGCATAGCTATCTTGTGGGAGAAATAAGAAGAAATTTGATTTTGACCTTAGAGGAGTCAAGCTAGCTGTCACCTGCTTTGCAAGGATCATTCAAGCTAAGATATTTTTGAAGTAGAGGTATAAGAAAGGAGAGTGTTTTTCCACTACCTGTCTGGGCTTCAACAGCCAAATCGTAATTCTTCAAAAGAAGAGGAATGGCAGCCTATTGTACAGGGAACATCGAACTGAACCCGGCTTTCATTAAGGAAGCTAAAATTTATTATCTAATCTCAACTTGGATCTCACTCCAAGGTTTGCCGATTATGGATGTTGATTCTTATTTGCTATTTGCAACCTTTTCTATTTTCTTCTTGGATGGCTTTTAAGGGAGCTTGGAATTGATTTTCTTTTGCTTTTTTATACTCTTATCTTGGTTTGCGTCTTGTTGATTTTGTTTCTATTTTTTTGTCATCACAGCCAATATCAATGCAATTATAATTGGAGATAAGACTATTTCTAATAAAAAACATATTAGACATAACCAATGTGAAAAGGATTAAACTAATGAGCTGTTTTACTTTTATAGTTATAAAATTAACATATGAAAGGAACCCAAACGAAAAAGCCAATCTTTATTTAAATTGGTCGCAACCTCGCAACATCCAAGCCTCATATCAAACGTCAATCAAATTCCTTCGCCTCAAACCATATTCCTTCAGGACAGGTCATTTCAAACCCTATCCCAACTGTAAATCAAACCCAACCCCTGCTTCCCAACCGGCGAAAATCCTCACAGGCTAGCTCTTCGATTAATAAAACTTGTGCATTAGTTGCGAACATTAATGATGATTTTCTCTTCATGAGGAAATAAAACTATCTTAATACCAAATTCAATATTCGCAAAAACAAACTCAAAGAAATCACAAAGGAAAATAAGCAACTCTATGAAAGACTCAACTCACAGAAAAGTTGCTATTCGAGTACTGATCTAAATAAGTCCTTTGAATAAAATCGATCAATCAAAAAACGTCTATCACAATCTAAAATATCGCAAAGGTTGAATAGTTCTAGAAGTTCATCAAGAAGTAAAATCGAGTCAAGCAAAGATGTAAGATTGGACAAAAAGAAAGAGATAAAGATAGCGATAAAAGCTACAAGCATCAACGATACTTAGATGAAGGATCTCAAAGGGTTCAAAGGACTATTTAATCAAGGGATATCGTCTTCAAAGAATGGACAAAAAAGTGAGAAATAGTAGTCCTCATTCAAGAGCTATAGAGTCAATTAAGTATATAGTCGTTCTTTCAAAGCACCAATCCGCAAATCTATTGAACGTATGCCCACTGATTCATTAAACGAAGGCGGACTTCTCCATAGAATTGCTTAATAAATGATTGACAAGAAAGGGAAAGGTAGTCAAAAGAAGAAAGCATTCTTTTCAAAAAGTCTGAAGCCACTTAATTTTTGATTGTTTATTATGCCCATCTATTGATGTGAATGTAATCAAAAGATCCATTTTTTAAAGGAGCTTTTAATTTTGGAACTATTGGGAAACATCTTTTAGAATTCCTTCTATTTTTCCTCAACTCTTCTTTGCCTCTCTTCGTAGTTCATAAAAGCATTTGCTGTCTACCAAATAGGATTTCTGGTAAAGAGAATCTTTCTGGTCAACTTTATCTCTTACTCGAATTTCCTCCTTTCTTATGCCTCTTCATCACTTTATTAGCTCTTACTTTCTTCCTGTTTTTCTTTGAAATCGCTGCGATAATCACCTTTCATTTTATCGTAGAACTGTTCATTTCTAGGATCTTCATAATTAGACTTGGACCGTTGATGATCTGCCCCGAAACTTGCATAAAATGAGTTATTTTGATCGTAATATTTTTTAAGTTTGTGATCAGAGAGAATATGATAAGCTTCTTGCACTTCAGTAAACAGCTAATGCCCTGAAGGGTTCATATCAGGATGAAGCTTTTTTACAAGTTTCAAATATGATTTTTTAATATCATTCTCAGCAGCATTTTGATGAAGCTCAAGAACCTTGTAGTAGTCTTTATTCAAGTCCACGCATTTGAACATGGTAGAGGCTTGCTCACTTCCTCCCCGATAATAGCAGAAAATTAATTTGAATACTCTCATTTTATTGTATTAACTACTTATCAGGAATCCCTCAAAAAATATTATCTTTATTTAATACTATTCCCAATAGTAGTCTGCCTTACATTAATATAAGGCGGCCAGATTATAATTTGTTCTATTGCTTACATGAAGAAAATATTACTCAATAAAGTCAACCCGTTCCTATCCATCAATTAGACCGTTTCTCATTCCTTGGAGAAAGTGAAAGCGATAAATCTTTCCGATTCGACAGGCGGCGTCCTTTCTAAAAATGCAATTAAATCGATTCAATCCTAACTGGTTGCTCTCCAAGGATTCACCATAGCATCAAGAACCATTAACTATCTTATCAATTACTGCGAGTATCACTCCTTACTGAGGTCTATAATTTGTAGTAAATCGTAAACAAGATCGCCCAACACAACATTTCTAAATGAGTACAGCAAAATCCATTCATCATAAAACATGAGTAAAATGTTCAATCAGATAATTGTCAAAGATCGATAGATAATAAAGCGAAATAAGATGTATAGCCAATAATGCCTGTTTGATTATTTTTGCCTGAATGACTTCGTCGAATAGAAAATTTAGAATACCCTGGTTCGAAGAATAATTGATGGGAAGAGAAAAGGGCTAATTGTGATGTAGTAGAAGAAAAAGAGATAAAAGGCATACTATCGATTCAACATCAAGGAAAATACTAGTAATGTTGTTCTCAATCATAAAAGAAAGGATAATTCTATCTTTGAAGAAACAGAACTATATTACTCGATTATCACTTTGAAGCTGCTCCTAAGGGAGCCCTTGCCCAACATGCCCCAAGTCAATAAGACATGCGAGTAGATCAAGCACAACCTTGAGCAATATCTATCCAATTTGAAGATTAAGAATAACGCCATTATCAAATCACATCGGAGCTCCATATTCAAGCGATAATGAGTATGTGTTTGTTTCATCTTTATTGTATTCAATTCATAATGAAGCAATGATGATTACCCATTTACATATTGATAACTTGGGGAATGCATTAATTTTATATAACCGTACATCCCTTTAATAATCTTATGAGTAAAAGCACAAATAAACGATACGGTAACGATAAAATCGACTTTATCATTCCTTTTCTCGTCAACCAATCGACTGAATCCTCAACCAACAAAGAACTTTCTATTAAAAAGAAAAAGTATTCAGTGCCGACCAAGATAAGATAGCCACTATTGAATTCATCAGCTGAAATGGTCAAGATTTACAGGGGAGAGACAACTGAGAAGATAGTGGATAAATCATAGAGGAAAGCGAAGTTAGAGAAAGCTAAGTTATAGCTCCAGTAAAAGTAGTACACTAAACTATAATTAAACCTTAATAAATCTCCATACATTGCGAGAAATCGCTTCTTCAAAGCGCATTCAGTCCTAAATTATGCTCCCCCTCCCCTATTTTCATAGGAGCGCTCTTAATTCATTCGATCTCCGATCAAAAATCAAGATGACTCTCCTATCCCAGGAGTCAGATTTAAGAAAAAATTAGTATTCAACTAAAGCGCCCATCTAATCCCTCCTTAAATTATCTTTTAAAATAATATTGTTGATGCAAAGAGTTAAACACCTAAGATCAAGTACCGCCGATAGAAAAAATAGTGGAACAAAAAGAGGTGTGCAAATGTGGATTTCATCATTAATAGAAAATGTAAAAATTTCAATGATTTGATCTTAGAGTACAGAAGAAGATTGAATATCGATTAAGCACCAAAAATATTTGTTTTCAATTCTAAGGATAGCTGGTTGAAAAGAGTACTTTTAGACCGAGGATGGATTGAGAACAAGAGTAAAGAATCTCGTGCTTTTCATCTGTATTGGAGTAACAAGGTCTACAAGGAAAAAGTGTTTCCTTAGCAACTTGTAAATCATTATAAGAAAAGCGATCTATTAACATCAAAAGCCGGCCTTCATCAGATGCTTGTCAAATATGGACTAACTTACTTACAACCCAAAACATACGATTTAGCCTTATAACGAACCTAATTTACTAACTAATACATTAAGCTGTCCTTTCTACAGAAACTTACAAGGGTGATTAGCAAATTTGAATTCGAAGATTAACCACTCTATAAAGATATAAAATCGATTCGATATCAAATAGCTAAGCTAATCTAAAAGAGAAAGAAATAGTAACCACAGATTCAATAAAGTTTCTCAGAATATCTTTTACATGCTATTGAAGACTGCCTTAACCTTTCTGAAAGATTGTTTGAGGAACTAACAACGAACCACCTTGATCATATTCTATCGATTATAAACTCCTAGCTGATTCTTAGTCCTTTCTAAGAATAGCTGGTGCGAATAATAAGATAAGTCGAACTATTGATAAGAAGCTCGTTTGCTCGGGATATTGAGAGTGGGCTTCAGAATATATGGTTAACTAAGAATAAGAATAGCTCCAAAGGAATAGGAATATCTCTCCACAAAGACTATGAATCAATAGTCAAGCATTAAAATAGACTTGCACAGAAGTATATCGAAAATCCACTCATTTTTTAAGATGCCACACTCAAGGGCAGGAAATTCGACATAAGGATATGGGCTCTACTGGTGGGCAACACAAAGCCAGAACTATACTATCACTAGAAATTCTACGGGAGACTATGTTACTAATCCTACTCTCTCGAAACCATAAGTTTGGACAACTAGAAAAAGCATTTGACCAACTATTCTCAAAATAAACTTAAGTTCAAGGATGAGCATCTTTCTTAATCTATCATCATGCCCAACCAGATATTTGATCTGCTTTTGAAGGAGAGGAACATTGACTATAGGGATAGGTTCTATGCCAAGGTATAAAACTTAATGTCAAAGCTATCTCTCATCTTCAAAATAGACATCGCGGAAGGGAGTCAGAATAGTTTCGAGTTATTTGGACTCGACCTTCTAATCGACGATAACTTAAATCTACATTTGCTGGAGGTAAACCTCTCAGCTGCATGCTAAGAGCGCCATGAGGGACTCACTGAAATGCTTGAAGATATTGGCCACGGAATGATGAACATTTTATACAAGGATATGGATTACAAGTTGCAAGGGTGGAGACTAATAAAATGATTAATAATATTAATGTGACTAATCATAACTCAAAAGATATGTTAGAACATCTTATCCTTGCTCAGCATTATCTTGCATCCACTCAGGTCAAGCTGTGAATCCGTACACGTTGATTTTATATGCGACTATTTCAAAATACTTACCTCCTCCATATTCTTACTGTAATCCCTCTAGTTAAATCCACTGTACATTCGGCTTGTTTTCATCTTCTAACGATGCCGAAGGCTTTATGCCATCTGTTTGCCAAGTTATATTGCTTATGTAGTAAGGATTTATACCTTCTGCTTTAAACTGCTTGACTTTTCAGTTGTTTCCGTGTAGTATGATTAGAATATACCTAACAACTCGCCATACCTCTTTTATTCGGGCTATAGAAGCACTCTGCTGAGGCGTCGATTCAAGTGATCACCATTACTTGAAGTCAATTGATCGAAAAACTCCTGGTGCTATCGCAGGGTACTTTTTAGATTGGATTAGACAGACACTTTGAAGAGATCGCTGAATGACTCTATAAGCCTGGTGATTTCTTAGAAAAAAGATACGATGTAATTCTGTTGAGGCAGAAACGAGATAGATTCGGCAGGTTTAATATTACTAGGCAGAGACTTCCTCTTAGTGATCATGCTTGTGATTACAGGATGGCGCTTGTTGAGTTCTGCAATTTTCTTCTTTAAAAAGTTGTTCTATCTTTTGAGCTGCTCTATCTCCATGAGGTAGCAGCGCTCCTCGTCAATTTAATCCTAGGATGAGTTGTAGCTATTATCGAGCTGGATGTTCAAGGAATCCAGGAGAGGAAGGAGAGGTCCTTCTGAGTTTATTGAGCTATTAGCAGCTTACATTCCAGATAATAAAAGTAATCATATTAGCAATAAAAGTTATCATCATACAGAGCTTAGCTATACACAAAGTGAATACGAAAGATGCAATAGTATAAATGTAAGTGAATCATTGTTTGCGTTTTGCCAATTAGGAAATCAATGTTGTCTTGGAAACGCATTTATTGGCAACACATAGTTCAATAATTTTTTTGCAGTCCTCGTTGCTATTGCATATTTTTCTATTTTTATCTTTGATAGTTTTATCGAACATTGCTACACATTTTCCATTAAGACATTCTTCGTTTTAATTGCATAATGTTGGTGCATCTTCGCACTTCAATTTATAGTAGTAGTCTATGTTTTCGTCTAAGCAAGGTGTGCAATTATTAGTGAATGGCTTGGGGGTTTTATCGTAAGAAAATCCACAAGTTGGAGATTCAGGGATATTAGAGCATGTATAATCCCTGTTAGTGCACCTGATGGCTTGAATATTACTGTAGAATTCAGGTTTGGTGCAAAAAGATTTTTTAGCTTTCCTTTACTGCCTCAGACATCTTCCCTATTAGCACCTAAAATTCTAAGGACATAAAGTGCTCAAGCACTTTTAGTCTTCCTCATTCTTTTGCGCGTTGAGTCCTAATACTAGAGCTACAAGCAAGATGATCAAACTTTTACTCATCATTTTAGAAATAGAATATAAGAAGCAGAATTCACTAATATATTATTGCTAAACATACTGAATCAAAATTATATTAGCATTACTTACCTATGTTTGATTAATGCTCATTTATAATTAATATCAATATTCAATATACAAGATCAAAACAGAATCTTAATAACCCATTATAAACTCACAATAATGAACTAACCTCTAGAACTTGCCTTATTAGCCCATATTTTCCTTTTATTTATTTTAATTCGACATCAAGAATAAGAAATGTATTAATCAAGTTTCGAGTTATTTATTGACTTAATCATTTGCTTTGTCTTAAAGGTTAGTCCTTTTCCATCTTTGATCATATTGATAGCCTCCACTAAATAATAAAATTATCTTATCAATATCTTTTAATGGAACCAAATAAAGAGAAGGTAATCACTTACACACGAATAACATGGAAATGAAGACGAATCATCGCTTTCTTGATGATTTTATTAATAATGGCTTCAAAAGTATCTGGAATTGCTTGTATTTAAGTTATCTAATAAATATAATTACTTTTAAATGGACGTAACAAGCAATATCGCTCCCTTCTACCCTTTTCTTCAATTTGCATATGATTAAAATGGCCAGATAATCCACACATACCCTTTCTAGTCTGCTCTCCAACCTGAAACAAACGATTTGTGTAGAGCTGGCATTGTTAAAACTTAAGAAGTCAAAAGTAAAAAACCAAAGATATCATCAAAGATGATTGTGAAGATTAAGAAATTGCTAAAATAGCTTCATCGTTAGTAAGCCTTCAATAGAAAACAAAGATGGAGCGAAGAAGAAGATTTTTTACTAAAGTCGCTTGTTGAGAAAGAAAAACTTTAGTGGAAATAAATTCCCAAATATTTTGAAAATAGAACACAAAATATGTGCTACAGTCGCTATAGAAGACTATAGATTGGCCTCAAATAAAAGCGTTGGAATAAGGAATAAGAATAGGAGCTGATCAGACTAATCGAAGTCCATGGCGAAAAATGGAAAAAGATAAGCTCTTACATTAAAAGTACATATGGATTGAGTTAGATTATACTTCCAAACAAATCAGATAGCATTATCTCAACTATCTTAGGCCTAATACTGTTACAAGCTAATTTTCCATCGACGAAGATATGAAGATTTGCAGGTACATAATTGAGGGAGAATAGGATAAGCATTGGAAAGAGCTTCAGGAAATCCTTCCACATAGGTCGGAAGTGATTATTAAGAGGAGATTTGAGAGGAAGCTTAAAGGAATCATATAGACTGCATACGATGATGATTAATGATAAATATATTGACTTATTATAAAGATAGCTATCTAAATATTTTAGTTTGATTATCAAGATGCACTGAAGCTTTCACCAATCTTTGTCAAGCCCTAGAGAACTTCATTCCAAATAGTAGTGAAGCCTTGGCAAAAGTTGGTTTAGAATTTGGTCAGCTTCTCAATGGTCTTTCGGTAAAACTGTAGCTTAACATCCTTATAATGCTGGATTTAAACATAGGCAACAATTGCAATAACAATATCTCTAAGCATCTGGCTTTGATCCTTCTACTTCTTCAACTCATCATTTTCCACCTCTAGTTGATATTTTATTTATTCTGGTGTTGCCTTCGATATAAAAGATTTAATATTCTTTTTCCCCGATAAAGCATTCTCTATGTCTCTCACGTTACTTGCCATCTTTTAGTTGTATTCCCTTGCCTTGTCTCCATAGTATTCGATAGATCTCAATAATTCCACAAATGCTCGACCGTCTCTCTCTTCGTGCTTTATCATATCGTAGAGGAACCAATAAGGGTTATATCTACTTATATCTTGGATAAGGTTGAAATGTTCTTTAAGTTAGGGCTGGTTTTCATTATTAGTATAAATTAGGCCAATAGAGTTAGAAAGTGATAAATACTCAGGCATTATCTTCTCTTCGTAATTCTTGATGACTCCCAAATATTTGCCTTCATCAATAAATTCTTACATGTAAACAAATTGAATCTGTCCCTTTGGAATGCTAATTCCTTTGCTACTTTACGATATGCAATAAGCTTTTCTTGGTTGTATTATAATCTTTTGGTGAAATCGAAGATATCAGTCAGTGTTGCTGATGAAATTTATTTCTTAATAACATTAAAAGTACGCCATCGAGGTCTGAAAAAGTGGACTTGTACTTGTTGATGATTGATTGGGCAGATTGGGCTGGCCATTTTTAGAATAGATCACTGAGGTTGATGGTTTAACTTCTGAGGAAGGTTTGGAATTAATCACTGTAGTATAAGAAGCTTCTTTGTGCTACTTTCTTCAAGAAATCGTCAAGGTATCTTTATCTTTTTTGATTTATCTCCTCTTAGTTTTTTACTATGGGATTTTTACCAGGCAAACTGGGAATGAGGCAGCCAGGCCATACTCGAACCATCGCTAGTCTCATCTCGTTAAATTAGTTGAATCTTCTCCAGACTGAGAACTGCCCCTTTCGATCCTCTCCCACTATAAAGTATGTAGTATGCTTCTTCAATGCACTTCCTCTTGATTCTCTTTTTTGAATGCCGATCTTGATCTAGGAATGCATATTGAATATTGATGAAGGGCTTTATGTATCTTCTTTTTCCTTGAAGAAATTGACCTCTTCAGTCTCTAAGGTTTATTTCATGTCCATCCCTATAAAATCTTACGA
>JACCDV010920607.1_pt1 | contig 12416 bp, 12 predicted proteins | sample 7446131 | NCBI WGS metagenome assembly JACCDV01 (sample SAMN15323448, study PRJNA562643) | freshwater metagenome | isolation source: river surface water | place: USA:Blue River Watershed | collected 2017-08-17
ATCTTGGAGAATACTCAAACAACTTCATTTTTATAGCAGAAAAATCATTGATATGATCTTCCAAGGATTGGTTAATATTTATAATTTGAACCAATTGATCAAATTAAATGAAGTAAAATCTCATTGATAATAAGACAATTTTATTTTTAAATCATTGTGAAACAAGCTTTAAATATTTATTGAAATTTATTATAAAAAGCGGTAAACCGCTTTTTATATTTTGATTAAAGAGATAATCATTTTCCAATCAATTTGAATAAAACGAAAATAAAAATGTGGTACAGAGCACATGGCAATAATAAAAATAATGTAATAAAAAAAATAATTCATTTGCTTTTCTTCTGTATGCTTCATGATGAACTCCTTTCTGTTACTTGTCAATTATAACAAGAGATATCTACTAATCCATCAAATAATAGAAAATTAAAGATAAAAAAAACCACTTTGTGGTTTTTTTGTGATTCTATGTTTTTTTAAATGATTCATCAGAGATCAACATCAGCGAATTTAGCATTTGCTTCAATAAAAGCTCTTCTTGGTGGGACATTTTCACCCAGTAGCATTTCAAATGTTTCATCTGCATCTTGAAAAATTTCTACTCCATCTTTCTTATAAGTCAAACGAATCAGTCTTCTATTGGCAGGATTCATGGTGGTCTCCCACAATTGATCAGGATTCATTTCACCAAGACCTTTGAATCGTTGCTTCTCATCAGGTGTACCATGTTTCTTCTCGAATTCCTCCATATCTTTTTGGTCTTTGATCCAATAGCTTTTCTTATTTTTAACAACCTTGTAAAGAGGAGGTACAGCCAAATAAATACAACCTTGTCTGATCAACTCAGGCATATACTTATGAAAATAAGTTGTGTTGAGAGTTTCAATGTGAGCACCATCAACGTCTGCATCAGCCATGATGATGATTGCGTGATATCTCAGTTTGGTAAAATCAAAATCTTCACCTTGTCCACAACCTAAAACTGTCTTGATGGCTTGAATTTCCTGATTTTTCTTTTCTTTTTCTGAATCGCTTTTCAAAACGTTCAGGACTTTACCCTTTAATGGTAAGATGGCTTGGAATTTTCTATCTCTACCTTGCTTTGCTGAACCACCAGCTGAATCACCTTCGACCAAAAATAATTCACACAATGAAGGCTCACTTTCTTGACAATCCGCTAATTTTCCAGGTAGTGCAGTACTTCCTAGAATGCTTTTTCTTTTGGTAATGTCTTCTCTTGCTTTTTTAGCTGCCTCTCTTGCTTTTGCGGCCAGTAAACATGAATTGATGATAGACTTGGCTTCCTTTGGATTTTCTTCCAAGAATTTATCAAATACTTGACCAACGACCAAAGAAACTGCTTGTCTTGCCTCAGGATTCTTTAACTTTTCTTTGGTTTGTTGCTCAAACTTGACTTCATCCAATCGAATTGCAACAGCACCGACCAAACCCTCAATCATGTCATCAGATGAGACTTGACCAGCTTTTAGTAAACCATTTTTTTCACCATACTGTGCAATCGATTTTGCAAGCGCAAATTTCAAACCATCATAATGCGTGCCACCAAATGGGGTAATGATGTTGTTGGCATAAGAATCAATCTTGAAACCATCCATGTTGAAATATTGGAATGCAAAGAAAACCTGCGCATCTGTATACACAGTTTCAGTCACAACTTGATTATTACCATCTGTCTTTCTGATTTTTCTATCCACTTTGACGTTTTGAATGGCCGAAATAACAGGAGATACTTTTTCAAAGTTCATTTTTTCTTTTTGTAGCATCCAACCAATGATTTCACCAAAAGAATCATGCTTTAAAGAAATAACTTCTTTTTGCCCATCAACTTCTCTGATAAGTTCAAGCTCAACCCCCGAATTCAAATAAGAAGAGCGGGTTAATCTTTCTTTAATTAAATCATAATCAAATCCTTCGACATCAATGAAAATTGATGGATCTGGCATGAAACTGATTGTGGTGCCTCTTTGAGTTGATGGCTCAATTGATTCCACTGTTGAAACAGGCACACCTTTTTCAAATTTTTGTCTCCAATGAAAACCATCTCTATGAATGTCCATTGTAAACCAAGAAGACAATGCATTGGTTGCTGTTGCACCCACACCATGCAAACCACCTGAGGTCTTATATGCATTAGCATCAAACTTACCACCAGCATGAATTTCTGTCACAATCAATTGACATGCTGGCACACCTGATTCATGCATATCGACAGGAATACCGCGTCCGTTATCAGTGACTTTTACAGATCCATTATTGAGCAATTCAACACTAACCTTTGTGGCATGACCGTTCATGGCTTCATCAATACCGTTATCCACGATTTCCCACAAGATATGATGATATCCTTTCTTTTCTCTATCACCAATGTACATCTCAGGTCTTTTTTGAATACCCTCAACACCCTTAAGATGTTTCATATTTTTTGCTGTATATTCTGTTTTCATTTCCATTTTAATTCCTTTAAAATTCTTTTGTTTATTGCATCATCAAACGAATGATTATAACATATAATTCGTTTGATTCCTATATTTATTTCTTACTCTTGTGCCTCTTGCTCTTGGAAAACATCCACGCTAGCTGCATCCATGACATAATCGTTCTTATCAATATTCATGACACCACGAATACCTTTTGAAACACGATTGGTATAAGAAATATCAGCAATATTCACACGGTTTGAAACACCATTTTTGGTAATCAAGATAACATCTTGCTGGTCATTGACGAGTAATGTCTTCATCAATTTACCAGTTTTATCTTCGCCCTTATAGCAAGTAATCCCTTTACCGTTTCTGTTTTGTAATTTCAATTCAGAAATTAACATTTTCTTGGCTCCTCCTTGCTCACCAATCAATACAATGAATAATTCATTTTCTTTTTCAGCTTGAGTGATGGTGTTTTTACCATCCTTGACCTTCATCATTCCCACAACATGTTCATCTTTTGTAAGCTTGATAGACTTGATACCAATTGAATTTCTACCCACTTCACGGATATTATCATCTGACATCTTCATTCGAATCACACGACCATTGCTGGCAGTGATCAAGACATCATCATCAGTACTGAAAATATCAGCAGAAATAATCTTGTCATCTTCATTAAGCTTCACACCAATGATACCACCTTTTCTAGTCATATTTTGATATGCTGAAAGTTTCGTTCTCTTGATGTATCCTTGATGTGAAATTGTCACCAAATATTCGTTACTGTTGACATTAGGAACACTGATGAACTTCACAAATTTTTCTTCTGTTTCAAAAATATTCTTGATAAATCTTCCCTTTGAATTATTTTCAGATTTTGGAAGATTATATATTTTCTCAGCCATCATGCGACCAGACTCTGTGATACCTAATAAATAGTCATGGGTTGAACCATCTAAAATACCAACCACAAAGTCATCATCTTCAGTTTTCATCCAAGACTTTCCTCTTGTATTTCTATTTTGAGCAGCAATATCCTTTTGCAAAATATATTTGATGTAGCCATTATTGGTATAAGTAACAACCACTTTTTCTCTTGATATAATGCTTTCTTTATCTAAAACAGATAACGAGCGTTCAATAACAGATTGTCTTGCTTTGCCCTCTTTTGCTTTTACTTCAAGCAATTCTTTTTTGATAATTTTTGTGATTTCTTCACGAGAAGCCAAAATGTTTTCTATTTCTGATTTTTCTCTTGTAAGATTTTCATGATCAGCAATAATCTGATTGATTTCAAGACCAGTCAAAGTATACAATCTTTTCTCAATGATGGACTTGGCTTGCACTTCATCTAATTCAAATAATTCTTGTACAGTCTTTTTAGCATCATCTGATGATTTGGCTGAACGAATAGAAGAAATCAGACGATCAATACTTTCTTGACTAGAAAATACAGTTTTCAATGCATTCAAAATATGAAGCTTTGAATTGATTTCTCTCAGTTCATATTGATATTTTCTGGTTAAAACCTGAATTCTAAAATTCAAGAAATGTTCAAACACTTCCTTGAACCCCATTTGATATGGCGCACCATTGTGCAAGAGCATCATGTTATAACTGATAGATGTCTCCAAATCACTCATGGTCAACAACTGATTAAAAATGATTTCATGGTCAGCATCTTTTCTCAAATCCATCACTACACGAATACCATCCTTATTGGACTCATCTCTGATAGCCACAATCCCTTCAATTTTTTTGTCTTCAACCAAGTGACCAATTTTTTCCACCAAGCTGGTTTTGACAATTTGATAAGGAATTTCATCAATTACAATGCTTTTGGCACCATTTTTTCTATCCTCAAAATGATGTTTGCATCTAATTTTCATGGAGCCTGAACCTGTTTCTACAGCTTTTCTAAAGCCTTCAAGGCCGTGAATAATAGCTCCAGTTGGCAAATCTGGTCCCTTGATATGATTTAAGATATCATCTGTTGTTAAATCAGGGTTGTCAATATAGGCAATTGTAGCATCAATAACTTCATTCAAGTTATGAGGAGGGACTGAACAAGCAAGACCCACAGCAATACCATCAGCACCATTGACCAAAATATGAGGAAATGAAACAGGCAATAGAACAGGCTCTTGCTCTTGTCCGTCATAGTTAGGAATGAAATCGACAATTTCCTTGAGTTCACTGTTACCGACCTTACCAAAAAAGTATTCAGTAATTTTTTCCATCCTTACTTCTGTATATCGCATAGCAGCAGCGCCATCACCATCAATAGAGCCAAAGTTACCTTGTCCATCGATCAATGGGTGAAGCATCTTAAAAGGTTGAACCATACGAACTGCTGAATCATAAACTGCCTTATCGCCATGAGGATGGTATTTACCAATGATATCACCCACTAAACGAGCTGATTTCTTATAATTGCTTGCTTTCTTCATTCCATTCATGTTCATGGCATATAAAATACGACGATGCACAGGCTTTAAACCATCTCTAACATCTGGTAATGCTCTAGAAACAATGACGCTCATTGCATAATCTAAATAAGATTGTTTAACACTATCACCAATATAAATTTCTTCCACATTCGTTGCTTGCATATTTGCACTTAACTGACTTTCAATCATTTCACCTTGAGGCTGATTTTCTTGATTATTTTCCATTTTGAAACCTTTCTAATTTTTCTTTAAATAGATGCTTATATTATTAAAAAAATGCCATAAAGTCAAATCAAATAATGAAAAAACAACGATTTTTTACTTGTTTTTTTCATTTTATTTATTTTATCGACATACGCAGCTTATTTTTATGAGAATTAATTTAAAGCATAAAAAAATGCATTTTCAAAATTAATTATTTTTTATTTTTTTATATTTAAAAAATAATTTTTCTCTTGTTTTTTGCATATATAAATGTTATAATTTTTACTCTTACAAAGGACAAGTATGTTAACATTAAACGAAAAAGTAGCTGCTTTTAATGAAAAAATGAAAGAGCTTAATCAACTTGGAAAATCAATTCAATCAGATTCAAAAAATTTTAGAGATTTTTTCATTGAAAACCCGAACACTAAATTGACAACTTTAGATGAAAAAAATTTAAATGATTTTTTGAAAACAAGAGAGATTCATAGAATGTTTAAAATGATTGAGAAATATCCAATTAACACAGTATATGTCAGTGAGTCTTATGAATCAGATAATCAGGGTGGCACACTGTGTTATGTGAGTTTTAGTTTTGATAACTCTGATGATGAGTACGATAAGCTTGCCGAAAAGTTATCAGATGAGTTAAATACTGAATTTTTTTCAGAAGGTGAAATCCATTTTCATGATATTCGTGCTTTGTATGAACAAAAGCATATTTTAAAAGAAGTGAAGGTTTCCTCTGACACCAAAACATCTATTGTAAAAATTTAAATATTGATGGATCTTTTAAATTAAAAGATCCATTTTTTAATTATAAGGATTTATCATGAATTTAAAAGAAAAATTAGACGCATATAACAAAAAAATCAAAGACCTGGATGAATTAACTAAATCAATTGCCGTACATGAAAATGAATTTGATAGTTACTTGGTTGAAAATACTCTTGAAATCAACCAACTAGAATCTAGCTTGTGGAATCTCATGAGACAAAAAGAAATTCATTACATATTTGATATACTGAAAGATACAAAAGTTACTCAAGTGCAAACAGTAGAAGAATATGACAGTGATGACCAAGGTGGAACATTGAGATATATTAGCTTTCGTATTGATGAAAAATTTTTTCATGAAGATGAAGAAGGTCTATCATATTATTATGAGGGACAATTAAATTCAAGAATTAGTAATGAATATTTTTCAACAGAAATCATTGATTTGACAGCTATCAAATCACTTTATGAAAACAAAAAGATTCTTTCTGAGCTTTCACTAAATCAAAACAAGAAAACTAAAATCTCTAAAGTATAAACTAGGACTTATCATGAGTATTGAAAAAGAAATTAATCAGATCAATGAAAAAATCAAAGAAATCAATGATTTGCTGTCCTCTATTGCGAATAGAAAAAAAGAATACTCTTCTTTTGTGATAAATCATCAATTGAATCCAATGATTGATACCATCAAATATGAACAATTAAAAGATTTGCATAAAGTTAAAACAATTCATGAATTTTATCAAATTTTCAAAGACACATCTGTCAATATCATTCATGTATATCGTTATGACACATCTCATGATGATGGTACTTATAAAAATGTCAGTTATGACTTTGATGAAAAGCTTTTAAACAAACATCAATCCCCAGATGATTTTCATGATGCTTTGGTAGAGATCAATTCAAATTATTTAGACAATAATCAAATCATTGATTTAACTGAATTTCGCTCATTATATGAAAATCAAAAGATATTATTAACTTTGGATTTGAAAGATGATGAAAAATGCAAAAAAATAAAAATTTAAATAAGGAAATAACATGAATTTAGAAGAAAATATCAAATTATTCAATCAAAAAGTGAGTGAACTCAAAGAGCTTGCTCATCTGATTAATCAATCTCAAGATATTGACCAACATTTAATCACGACTGAAAATTATCCAAATTTTCTCAACACAGAAGATTATTTAAGAAAATATAGATACAAAGAAGTCTTACATGCGATGTATGATATCATCAAAGAGTCTCCAATTAAATTAATTGAAGTTTCTATCGATTATGAAAATAATGATGAAGGAGGATCATACAAACGTGTATCTTATTCTTTTCCAGAATATGATGAGAATGAAATCGATTATGAAGATTATATAGAACAACTACAGGACCATATTGACGGAGAAGTTTTAGAAGAAGATGTAATCATTGACTTAACTCCCATTAGAGCCATGCATGAACAGCATTTGATTGAAAAATCTTTAGATTTACAACAAACAAAGAAAACTAAAATATCAAAGATTTAATCAAAAGAAGTCTTCAAAATGAAGACTTCTTTTTTTATTGCCAGCTTCCTAAATCAGCATCTTTTCCTTCTCCTCCTGCTTGAGCATCAGCACCGAATGTCATGATATCAACATCTCCATGAATACCAGGACTGATATACTGATATTCATTGCCCCAAGGGTCTTTGGGTAATTTTTCAAGATAAGGCTTCCAATACATCGGTGTAGGACCAGAAGTTGGTTTTTGTACCAAAGCTTGTAATCCTTGTTCAGATGTTGGATATCTTTGATTATCTAATTTATAGAGTTTTAAAGCTTGTTTTAAATTGCCAATATCTGTTTTAGCAGCAGTGACTCTTGCATCATCTGCTCTATCTAATACATTAGGCACAACCAATGCAGCTAAAACGCCGATAATCACTAAAACAACCATCAATTCTATCAATGTAAAACCTTGTTGCATTCTTTTTTTAAATTTCATGTTTATCCTTATATTTATCTTTTTTACTTGTCAAAAAACAGCAAATTTTCTGACTATGATACTTTAAATTTTATTAGAAGAAAATCAAGATGTATGCATCATAAAATCAAACTTTGCGTATTTTTTTGTTTCCTATATTTTGAATATCCATTTTTTGAATCATTTGATGATACTGTTGTGTATGTAGCTCTTCTAGAGCACATTGATATAAATCTTGATCATCAAATTTTTTATGTATATCAAGTAAGTTCACTTGATAAAAACAAGCACATATTTTTTTATTGATTAATTGTAATGAAGAATCTTTGAGTAAAACAGTAAAAACTCCAAAATTAATAAAATCTTTTTTTAATCCCGCATAATCAAATTGATAGTTTTCCAATTGTGAAACATATTTGGAAAGTCTATTTTTAAATGATTTATCATGATATAATCTAATAAAATCTGTCATTATTTTTAACATCAAAACATCTTTCTTTTGTTTATCAGACATCTCCATATAAACTGGTCTTTGATTAAATTTATTTTTTGCATGTCTTGGAAAACGATAATGAGCATGAATATGAAAGTCATAATCATGATGTAAAACATTTTCGATTAATTGTATTTTTTCCTTATTGAGCATAAACCCATAACTTAATAAAGAAAAAGTATCAATATGTTGAAGAAATTTTTTCTTATATGGTCTTTTTGAAAACTGTAACATCAATCCTTTTATTTCTGGATGATAAAGATGCTCAAATGAATGATAATCTTGCATTAAAATATCTAACCATTGATAGCCTGTTTTTTGTACTTGAAAACAATTTTTCCCTTCATTATTTTTTTCAAATGGATTTAAATCTTTTTGCATTAAAGCAAACAAGATTGGTTTTATTTTTTCAATAGGAGCTTTATGAAAACATTGAGAAAAATGATGCAAGACAGTATTTCCATCTTGATCTTTTGTTAACAAATCAACTTGATTCAAATCATAAGTAATTCCTCTATCCAAGAAAAAATCAAGTTCATGAAAATATTCAAATTGATTTAAATTTCTCATAATTTAGGTGCTTTCTTTTTTTCTTCAGTAAGATTTAAGGTATTTAAAATATCACGGTTTTGTATACAAAGAATTTGTTGTTGTAAAAAATTTGAAAAATTTTCTTTTTCTTGAGGAAATCTTGCAAAAAAATCATCTGTAAATACATTACTTTTCAACATTTTATCATATGTTTTCATCGCATCTTCTTGTGAAATATCACGAAATAATACCTCATCATAAGGATACACACAAACCACAATATCTTTATATTCATAAACTTGTTTTTTATCTTTTTGGGAAATTCCCCATGTCCCTTGACTACTCTGTTCATGATAATAAGGCACCATGATATAAGCTGTTTTCATGAGTTTATAATCAATTTTATTATCATTAAAGAAGTTTTCTATATTGATTTTTTTATTCAATGCAAAGTTAAAAAAATATAATGATTCATTAGATAATCCTTCATGATAATTCTTGATTTCTTTTTTGAATATTTTGGCATTTTCAGAAGGCTTTTTATCAGAATCTTTCCATTTAATTTTTAAAAATCCAGATTTTTCTTTGATCTCTAATTCTTGACTCAATTGTTGAGACATATGATTAAAATTTGGAAAACGCTCTTTTCCGAGATAAGCTTTTGTTAATATATCCATGAGATGATTAAAGCTTTCTTGATTTTGCCCCCTTAAATCCCAAAGATATTGATTGACGATTTTAAATGTAGAAATGAAAGATAAATTTTTAGTATATTTTTTAATCATTTCTCTTTCAATTTCTTCAATTATTTTGATGTTAGTTAACCCCCTTGTATCAATACTGAACATGCCATATGGATCACTTAATAAATCTTTCAAAAATTGCTCTTCATCTTTTTGAATATGAGGTAAACTCAGTTCATGAAATTTATCCCAACCGTCTTGATATAAAGCAGACATGATATTTTTTATATATTCTTTTCTCATAATTTTTTATTATTTTTTTTCGTTGTGGTGTTAGATGTGGTGTTAAAGACCACACCATTAATCAATTCATATTCCTGACAATTCTGTTTCTTTTGTTTAAAAAACTCTATACTTTGTAGCAATGATAATCCATCACTTTCTTGATTCTTTTTATATTTTTGAAAAATTATCCAATCCTCTTCATTTAAATATCCTTTGAATTTTTCAATTGCTTTGGCTATTCTTTCATCATTGGTTTCCAAACAGATATTTTTTTCATCAATACTTAAATAAATTTCATCATCCATCATTTGACGATGATTCATTTTTAAATCTTTGAGCACAAAGCCTGAAAGTTGTACCAAATATTGTTGAATCTCTTTTTTTTCAATCTTGTCAGAAGCAGAGAAATGATCAAATTGATAACAATCACCATATTTATCATGAATAATTTTCATGGTTTTTTCCTTTGATTGAAATGTTCCACTTGATTGATAGCAACGTCAATAGCGTTGATTGTTTTTGTTTTTAATGAAGGTAATAAATTTTTAATTAAAGAAGGAGCTTTTCTAATGGTATTCAGCGTTTCTTTATAACGATATTTAATGGACACATTTTTAATATCTTCCATAATTTCTTGATTAATTGTTTTCAATTCATCTTTTTTTATTTTTTCTTTTGCATCTTCAATAAAATTACCATCTAGTAAACGATGTAGAATTGTTCTCTCTCTTCTTTTCAAGAAATTTTTTAATTCAATTTGATAGTCACGTAACAATTCTTTTTGTAATTTATCATAATTTAATTGTCCATCAACTAAAATATTTTCAATTGCTGATGGGGGAATGAAAAAGTGTTTTTTCTCTATCACCATATTCAAAGGATTCAAAAAGAAATCATTATTTAACAATGTAAAGTTTTCCTTTGCCATTGAAAATATATAAGCTGACAATATTTCTTTTTGTAATTTAGATTTATCTGGATGATTTAAAAAATCAATGATTTCACTTGAAATTCCTTGCACTATTTTCACATCATCTTTTAAATTAATATTTTTGTTATAAGTAATGAATAAGTTTTGATCAATAATTTTTGTTAATATGAACTCTTCAAAAGACATTTCTTTTTGATAAAATAAAACCAGTTTTTTCAGTTCAAAATCTTTGATGTGGCACACTTGATGAATTTGATGAAAATCTAAATTTAATAAAATTTCTTTTTCTTTTTCAGTGCATAAAACATCCAAATCTTTAGGAAGCTCTATTTTTTTCAACGGAAAATTTGCCAGTTGATTAATTTTTTCGTTCAAATAACAAAACAATAATAGATCTTTTTTATTATCTTGTCTATCGTAATTTCTATGATAAATAAAATTGTGACACAATTCATATCCAATTAATCCCTTCGACTTATTAATCGTATCTATTTCATCTGTTTTTTGATACTTAATGTGCTTATTTTCTTCTGCTGTTAAGGCATTTTGTATCACTCTTTTGACACTGTAGTAAGACATAAAAGCACTTCCCATCAAACCCACAATACCAAGAGTTTTTGTTGCAATGGTTGCATTTTGAATATGATTTGAGGCCATCACAAGCAAAGGAAATGCTAAAGTATTAGCCGTTTGTATAGAAACACCTAATGCAACAAGTTTCACAATATTGTCTTTTGTATCATGGCTTTTTCTGATTAAATTACCTTGCTCCACATGCAATTGTGCATTAGGTTTATAAGTGCTATCTTTTATATTTGATACCAATTCCTTGATGGTCAATACATCGGTAAATTGCCTAAAAGCTTCCTTTAATAAATCTACAGGCTTTTCAACATCGATTTTAAAATGATTATTTATAATCATTTTGAAAACATCAATTGATAATGATATTTCTTGATTATATGGATAAATTTTGAAATATTTTTGATATGAATTCAATTCTTTTAATAAAGGAATTCTAACCTCTTTTTCCAAATCAGGATTAACTTTTTGAAAAGCATCTTTCATGAATAATGAAAAATTTTGATCTGATATATTTTTCATAAAATCTGAAAGTAAATTTTTTTCTCTGGTACTCCAATCTGTCAAATCAATACCCAGATGATTTATTTTGTCATCCAAAGATTCTTTGAAATGTAATTTCAAGGTTTTCATCACATCTGCTGTGAGAATATCATACCCATAATCAATGATTAAACTAACTTCTCTTATCATATTTTACTTTATTTTATTGTTTATTTTATATTGATATCATTATAGTAAAAATTATGATTAAAGCAATATAATAGAGAATTTAATAGAGAATTTTTAGAAATATAATTTATTAAATTATAGTACTGTCCAGTTTGATTTTTTAAAAAATATGTGAATCATTCCAATAAAATTTTTATGAAAATAAATCATATTTATATCTTTCATGATTTCAAAATATAACCATTAATGATTGAGGCATCACTTCGTTACAGCCTTACAATAGCGATAGAAGGTTGACAATGATATTCCCAATAAGACACAAACTTGCTTGGTTGATATGTGCTGTTCTAACATACTAAATCTCCTTAAAATCTATATTTGAATAGATTTTATTCAAT
>JACCDV010578488.1_pt1 | contig 12414 bp, 10 predicted proteins | sample 7446131 | NCBI WGS metagenome assembly JACCDV01 (sample SAMN15323448, study PRJNA562643) | freshwater metagenome | isolation source: river surface water | place: USA:Blue River Watershed | collected 2017-08-17
CTATAATTTTATTCATTATTCTTTGGATGGTGTTCTTAATATGTGCAAAGCATAATAAAGCTGAAAAGTCAGCTTCCAATCTCATGACTAGTGCCCACATCTGCATGGACAGGGACTGTGTTGAGTCGTATAAGATACTTTGCTAGGTCTGCAAGAAGGAACATAAAAACCATGCGATTACGCTGCTTAACATTGAGGATGTGTCATTTTTGCTCGAAAGGTTAATAAAGCTGCCCTTTAAGACGATGGGCAAGCCTTTCGGAGAGGCTCTCAACATAATGCAACAGCTCAAAATGATCAAGGAGTTTCGAAAAAAGATCGACGTCTTGGAGAAAGAGATCCAAAAGCAGTCACTTGATTTAATTGATGCTACCTAGATCTTGCTCCAGGAATATACCCAGTCTCAAGTCAATGCAACGAGCTTGTCGATCTTATTCGAGGAAATTTAGGAATAGTCAAAATACCAAGAATTTGTCGAGAACTGCTCCAATCTCTTAAACACCCTCAACTACAACGTTAAGCGAGATAGGTTAGAATATGGATATCCATTTATACACTAGACTGAGTCAAAAAGGGTAAAGATAATCGAAAGTGTAAAGTGCAAAATTTAAGAAGTCCGAGACTATTCGATGAAAATCATAGAGGTAATCCTTAACAACTACGAATCCTAAGACGAAAGTGAGGAGTTAAATTATCAGCAAAAGAATTACGATCGATTGAAGTAAGAATTGCTTTTGGAAAATGATAGATAAAAATAGAAATAGTGCAAAAACGAGGTTAGTTTTAGTCATATTACGACCAATATCAGCCAAATCACTGAGAATTATTGCGAAATATAGATGCAGACCTATGGGGAAGTATTCACATTTGAGTAATTGTAATAGAAGCTGAGCACTATAAGAGCCTAAAAGTAAGTTATAAAGCAATAGTTATAAAGCCTGAAGTAAAAGTACGCATCCAAGCAAAAGTTACTAAACAAAATCGAGCAGCAGATGCGAGGGAATAGACATTTCCGAAGTTAGAAATTGAGACTAAAGGAAGATTTAGTGAATAAGATCATTTAAATCTGGAGCTAGAAAGGTTCAGATTGCGAGGATGCCCACTCTTGATACATACACACGTTTATATCATTCCATACCCATACATATGATTCATCCTTTGCTGCAAATAGAATACAAATCAAATGATTAATGATAAATTTTAGCCAATCCATCTCACCGAGCGCAAAACCCAAACTCCCCTATTCGACAATGCCAAATAGGCTTTTCATGTCTCAACGGATTCTAAGAAGCAAGTCTCAAAGTATTTGGTGATAAACTCAACAAAGAAGATATCATAGCATGTGTTCATGAATAGTCCAGTCTGCCCCATCTTCATCCATAACAACAAATCCTACATTTACTTATAGGGCGAGTGCCTGTGGAGCTACTTCTTATCAAAGAAGCAGAAAGATATAGTCCTAACCGAGGAGTAGATTTGGACTCTGTTGAGTCAGCTCTGCAGATCTCTTCTTACCCTGCGGTAGAACGGAATAGAGCATAGGCATATAAAGTAATATGCTATTCGAAGGGTGAGTTCATAGCAATTTAGACTGATCTACCATCCTGATATGAATTTGCCTATCGATCTTATTGAGGACAAGAAGAGCGCATGGTATCAGTTTTACTTTGCGCCTGAACAGCTCAATGTTTACACCAATGAGGAACCCAATTCCTCTGTATTCTCCATTGGGGCCATGATTCTTAATATCATGAATCCTCTTGATTTCAAAAGAGATATCTATAGTTTCGAAAAGAAAGAGATCAACGACAAAGTTATTCAATAAAAACTCAAAAATGCCCTCTCTGCCTTCTACTCCAAAAAATTAATAGAAATTGTCGCATTAACTTTGATTGTGGATTACAAAAAACGGCTAAGTCTATAATTGATGGTGTTGGTTTTGAAAAACGATCCAATTAAAAAGAAAATGAAATAAGTGGAATCTTGGAAGGAAACCGTATCAAAAAGAATGTCTAAGAGCAAATAAAAGAAATAAAACTCAAGTTAGGTGTTACGGGTGATTAGTTTTGAGAGGGGAACATTTGGGGGTCAGACATAAGGGAATGATTCATAAAACTAATCCTAACATGAGTAAAATAGATAGAAGCAGTTGATAATGATCGAGTAAACTCCTAGCAGTAAATCCAACTATAACTAATACAACTAAAGCTATAAGAAAAGCAATAGTAATACTATATAAAAGCCATTAACTATGACCAACCTCAACACCAATCAATCGTATACATAAGAGTAAGCATAGGATAATTCAATAATAAAGCTATCCAAGCTCACTATTTTCGAACAAAATCAGCAGAGCGAAGTCATCAAATACGAAATTGATGAATTTAACTAACGAATCTGTGAGTATCATATCAAATTGACTGAGTGCTTGCAGCCTATTGAGGATCTTATCCAACAAATGGGCAAGGAACCTTTATGGATTAATGATGATATCTATTATGGCCCTCTTCTAAACGGAAGAAGAAACGGAATAGGCTTGGAGATATTTCCGAATAGAGAGTACTATTATGGCCACTTTCAAAACGATCTCTTCCATGGGGAGGGCTTTTACTTTTGGAATAACTTTCAATACTTTCTTGGCTACTTCGAATCAGGCAACAAAGTGGAGGGTACTTGGCATGGTAAATCGAAATATGTGGGTCAAATTAAGAAGAATAAGCGTCATGGTATTGGCTCATGCTATTATCCAAGTGGCAAGATCTATGAAGGCTAGTGGTTTGAAGGAAAGTACCAAGGATCTGGCATCATCACTGAACCTTCAGGGGAAAAATTCGTTGGTCTGTTCAAGGAAGGGAGGAGATGGGGGAAAGGATATTTCCTTGCTGAGCATTGCAGGATCACTGGTATTTGGGATGGAGACGAAGCCATTGGATCTGTTTAAATCATCTACGAAAACGGCAACATCTACAAGGGACTGATAAATCTTGACTTTGAAAAGCATGGGTAGGGAGTCTATCGATTCAAAACTGGGGTGGTCTGCTAAGGAATATTCGAAAGTGACTAATTTGTAAAGGGGTAGATTCGGTACAAAAACGGTTAAAAATACGTAGGGTAAGTAAAATAATTCAAGAGGCACGGGATGGGGAAGTATTACTATTTGAACGGTAAGATCGCATAGGGGAGATGGTTTGATGGAGTAATTATGAACTGAGTAAGGTAATAATGAAATATTGATCAGACCTGCTGTAAAATTTTTTAGTTTTATTGGTTTATCTGCTCTCTTTTCTTCTGCTCGTTGTACTTCCTCCGGATTTACAGCGTCTCCTTTTGCGTTCGTTCAATATCGTACTTGTACTGATTGGTCTTCGCTTGGTACATGTTGATCTCACCAGCGAGCTCCTTCATTTTTCTTGTCACTGAGTTCAGCTTCTTCTGCAAAATGGACAGTCGCTAAGCTGTCTCGATTCCAGGTTGCTTTTTCATAATTTATCTAATCTCTTAGATTTGCTTCTCCTTCTGGTGGAGCAGGACTTAGGTCTCAACCACTTCTTATGTCTTGAAGATGAGTCTTTTTTGGAGGGTTTTGGTCTTCTCCTTCATCTCATAAACGTCGGGGTCCGTTCCTTCTAAGTTGCGGCATCGATGGACGTTCAAAGGATTCTCCAACTCCTCAGAAAGAGCCTTGACTTTAAGTTTCTATTAGATGAGCTAATTCTGGAGGGAATAAATTTAATTTTTAAAGATTGAGATTTTGCTGCTTTCTTTCATCAGTATCTTCAGCTCCCGCTTGAGGTCTCCCTTCTTGTAGTCCAGTAAGTTGAGGTCTGCCAGCCTCTCGCGGAAGGCAGTTTCCCCCTTAGCTAGGGTGGTTTGCTGTATCTTGATCTTTTCGTAGAGGAGGGCTGACTCATCATTCCTTCGGATTAGCTGCGTTCCCAGGATATCTCTTTCTGCCAGGATCAGCTCATACTCATCCTTCTTGAGCTGCCTTTCGGCTGAGAGTTGCTTGATGCTGGAGTGCAGCTTGGAGATTTCGTTATTGAAGTTTTTAATAATCTATCTCTTGGCGTCCATTTCCTTTTTCTTCTTCTCCAGCTACCGACTGTGCTCGAGTAGGGTCTGGTCCTTCTTCTTGTGCTCGAAGTGCTCCTTGGCCAGCGCAACTTCCTTCGCCTATATCTACTCCTTCAGTTGATTTATCTGGTGGTTCACTATCTTGTATCTCCTTTTGGTTTCTGCGATCTCATCCTCAGTTTATGACAGGTTCTTGCTGTGGGTGTTCCTATCTGACCGAACCGATTAATACAGCTGCTGCTGTTCCTTTAGCCTGTTTTCAGTCTCAATGTTTTTCTTTTGGTACTATGAAATCAGATTGCCCTTTAGCTTAATTTCTTCAAGGGATTGTTGATACTTGGAGTTGGCCAGGGCTGCCTTCTTGCCGTACATTTCCTTCTCTTTTTGGATCTATACAATTGTCTTCTATAGCCCTGCGATGGTCTCATTTCCCTCTCTTATCTTATCCTAGTAGCTTTATATCTCCTTCTACTTCTTGGATAGTTTCTCGTTGTATGTCTTGAACTCTCTTTATAGAGTGCCTAGGTTTCTTAGAATTATTCCTCTCTCTTTCTAAAGCTATTCGACCTCTCCACGCTCTTCGAAATTCAGTTTCTTTCTGTCCAATATCTCCCTCTGGATCTGAGGCACACTATTCATCTGCACTTCGTTTTCCTTTTTTGTGTTATTCAAAAGCTCCCTTGCTGCAACTAACTAATTCCTTAGTTTATCCAACTGTTTTTCAATGGAGGAAGTATTGGCCAAGGCCGCATTGTACTACTTCCTGAGGGATTCTATCTAATTCTAAGTTTTAATGTTTTCACGATTGAGCTATCCCTTTACTGTCATTTCGTGTATGTAGTCTTCCTTGAGCTTCCTGATTTAGCCTTGCTTGTGGCTGGTTTGGTTCTTTAGTTCCTGGTGCTCGTTTGTTGCTGCCTAGAGCTAGAGATCTTTCTCTTTTATCGCCAGCTGCAGCTTTGTTTGCTCATCTTGGAATTTGTTCACCTCCGATACTGCACTGTCTTTCTGCCTCACAAGGTTGTCCAACTCCTATTGGATCTTTGCCTTTCTTCCCTCATCTTTTCGAAGCTTTTCCTCAATCTCAAAAATATCTCTTTAGAGACTCTTCAAATTTGTTTGTATTGCTCCCTTTTAGCTATCCACAACTCTGAGTTTTTCATAGTTTTCTGAGAGTTCCGATTTGACCTTGGCAAGTGCATCATTGAGTTAATCCTTTTCTAAATGGGATGTATAGTACATTTGGTGAGTTGCTCTTTCTTTGTTTTTAAGTCGTTAATGGCGTTGGATTGCCCAGCTGATTTTGCCTGGAATTGCTGTAAGTTGCTTTAAAGCACTTTGATCTTAGAGTTCATTCCCTCAATCTTTTGCTTAGCGCGCTCCTCTCTTTCCTTGGAGAGTTCTAGGACTTTGAAAGTTTTTTCCAGTTCTTGTTTCAAATAAGAAATGGCCTGTGCATCTTCCTGGGACATTTTGAGTGCCAGCCTGAGTTTTGCTGTCTGGTTGGCCATATCTCTGGACAGCTATGTAATCTTGTTATAAAGAATTCTCTCGTTGTCGTGACTCCTTCGAAGGGCACGGTATAATCTATCATACTAATGCTTGAATCGTACAAGGGACTGATCCCCAGCTAGCTACACCAAGATCTATCTCAGAGCCAATTTACCTGCTGGAACTCTCTCTCAAGGGAGTCGATTTCTTTGTAGTTTAGCTCTATATGCTGTCCCTCCTCCATCAGTTTCAAATTATTATAGAAATAATTGCAAACATTAATCATTTATCATATTTTTGCAGTATGGGCACCTTGAGTTATAATTGAACCCTTATAATGTTTACAATGGATCAGAATAATTGTCCTTTTTATTAATTGCTAGGAGTCTGCCGATTCGGAGACAGCTGCAGTAGAAAACATAGCCAGCCATTAATAAGCAAGGTTTTGATACTTCACCACCTATATCAACACAGCTCTATGGAAGTTGCACATCTCAAAGGGGAAAATCTTAGTGAGTAAGATACAAAACACGTATATAACAATTATGAAGTATTTCTAATGGATTTGTTTAAAAAGATGAGAGCATTTGGCTAAATATAGGATTTATTTCTCATCAATAATCTCGCCACCCACAATAAAGGCAATATATATGTAAAATATCAAAGTGAGTAAAGCTGCCAAAGCGCTCTCTAGTATTGTAATAAGCAGGGAAAAAAAACGAATGTATGCTTTTCCCCAATAAAGGATCTTGAAAAAGCTAAGTGTAAACAGTATTTATTTGGCAAATGTGAGAGAGGAGAGCATTGCAATTATTTACACCCGAGAATGATTTCATAGTAAGCTAAAAAATATATGCTAAGCAATATGGAGGGTTCCTTTGGATCCCTCAGTAAATTAAACAAAAAATGATGGTTTCAACAAAGTTATGTATGCTAATAATAAGCTTATGTAAGTAAAAAATAAAGGATCACCTTAAAGTTCGATTGATTTGGCTTCTGTGAGATAATTCTTCTTATATGCGGGATTGTTGAATACTATTATTCTTTTTATTTATTAATTTTTTATTTGATTTGCTGCATAGCACTCGTTCAGGGTCTGTGCTAACAAAATTATTTTTCTTTAAAAGGATTTCCATGATATTATTTCTTAGATGGTACTTTACGTATTTTTTATAGTTGTCTGCCTCTTGTGACTCCATGGGAATGTAGGTATTTTGATGGTAGTAATCCTCATAGAGTTGTTCTGTTGTTTTATTCCTCTTTAAGTTATGTGGGGCAATGTTCTCCTTATGAGCAAGTTCAGAATTCATTTTCTTTGAATGCTTTTTGTTGAAAGACCTGCGCCCTTTAGAGTTGGAAATATTTTCTCTGTTGAGGGACATTGATCTTTATAGGGTATATTTGGCGTTGTGGCTTTCTCCAATCTTATTCCTTAGCATATTGTTAAACTACTATGATTTAAGGTATTAAAGCATCTTATTTTTACTTTCGTTTCGAGTAAAGCATTATTATTTGTCCATGATGTCTGAGCCCTAAGAGATTACAATGATGTCCTTGGATTTTTTCTACTTCTCACTTCCTTTCCCATTCTTTTTAGATTCAATCTATTTCGAGTAATTCTAAGTATAGAAATTTTCGAAGGTGACATTTTTATCTTTGCTGCATGTATTTTCGTTTGAGTTGGCTTGACTATTGAATTGGCTCACTACAACTTCTTGCCGATGAGCTTGCTCTTTCTTTGGCTTGTTCTATTCAGTAGCTAGATACTCCTAAATAATCTGAGTCTTTGGGTCATCCCCTGATTGATTTATTGTAGTCACAATATTCTTGTTCTTAAAGTAAGAAGAACCTTTTCTTGAATTGCTTTCTTATTTTCCACTAATTCCTTTTTTACCCTATACACTGAACTCACTCACTTTGTTTTGATCGACGCTCATCTTACCATTTTTCGACGAGCTAAGCCTAGTATTCAGTAAACCCTCCTTATCTTTGAATATTTGTTTGGAAGTGTATTCGCGAAGGTGGTCATTCTTAGAGTTGGAGTCCTTGCTAGTATTTTTATTTATGGTGCTATAATCCACAAGGTCAGCTGTATTGAGCATGTACTCAATGGTTTTGGCTTGCTGGAGAAGGAAATGTTGATAGGTGGAAGGATTGAGATACTAGAGTTAGCCAATTATAAGTTCTTGCTTGTCTGCCAGATGCATGTACTTTTCCTTAAATTTCTAAAGGTTCTTTATTGTCTCCATGTACCCACTCCTTTCCTTCTAGAGGATTTGCAGCTTGTCCGCAAGAAGATTGAGCTAATTCTTACTCTTACTATGCATCCACTTAAGCATAAGGCAGTTCTAGCATTCGTCATCTTCCTTCCTTGACAGCTTCTTTTCGGAGATAGAGCGCACCTATTTCTGCTCTGAAAGCAGCATGCACTATGATTTGTTTGAAAAGAGAAGCTAGGTGAGCTTATCTTTGGTGGGACTTATCTTAGCATTTGACTACTGCTTTTTCTTCTCGTTTGTTGCGATTTTGCTTTGCTTGTCTGGAGAAATATTGATTAGTTGTTGGATCTAAAGCTACTTTTGGTAGGCCTGCTGGTGCAGTAGTATTTTTATGGGGATTTGATGCAGGACTATTTTAAGCCTGCGATAGAGAAATACCCACATTTTATAAAGTTTGACTGATAGGTTTTCCTTGAGGCTTGTCTCCTTAAGGATCCTAATAATTTACATATGGTTTGCCTTTATTTTGCTGTCGAGCACCTCAATTTCCTTCAGTAATGACTTCTTGAGCTCCTACTCTACAGTGTTATCAATAGTTTATTTGACGATCCTTAGACAGACATCAATAATGGCCCTTGCGAGCTTACTCTACTCATGCACTCTTTATCTCACCTCAGTACGAATACGCTTTATATCCTCATTTGACGACACTACTTAAAATTTTTATCGAAGGTCATTCAACTCATCGATACAGTTGCAGAACCATTCTCCTAAATTTGTCGAGTCTTCGTTCGGATTCTATTCGTTTATTTTACTGAGATCAGCAATATTTTGAAATGAGTTAAGGATTTAACTCTTGAACACTAAGGTATTTTAATGGATATCTGATCGCTACTATGAGTTTATGAAATTGGGTGACAATTTTTATGTTACTTGTATTGATTGTTTCATTATTGAATTGTTCTTTTACTCTATTTTTATGCTTTTTTTATTGTATTCAACTCTTTGGGAAGGTCTCTGCGTGATGAGCGCAGATGTATCCCTGTCCTTGAGGGGCATTTCTAAACTTTGAGAATTTCTCTTTTTGGTGAGATGTATATATCCTTCTTCTTGATGAATCCGCGATAGTTTGTGTGTTTATGCTGTGGGATGCAGCCACTTATCGTATATTTCCTTACATCCTTTTTTCTTCAGAATCTAATTGCCCTCAAGGTCGATCTGGATCACTCCCTTAAACTACACCATTCTTATCTCTACTAACTGTTTTAACACTTTTATGTTGTTGAGCAATGCTATCTTATTGTGGCTGAGGTCTAGGTTTTAAATTTGGGTCAATTGTGCCATTTCATAGGGGATCTATGAGATGAGGTTGTGGCTGAGATTGATGCACTTTATCGATAGCAGACGGTGAATATACTGTATTTTACTGATTTTATTATGTGACAAGTCGATTATTTGCAAATTTATCACTAATGTTATGTGGGCGGGGATGGCTCGGATCTCATTAAAACTGAAATTTAGCTGACTTATCCTCTAAGGCCAAGCGAAGTTAGGGATTTATTTTATTTTTATTGAATCATTTTTTGCCTTTCCTTATTCCTTGGCAAAATATGTGGGCATTATTAACTTAATTATTTGAAAAATAACGCTTAGATTTCAATTATGTTTAATATAAAGAAGGAAGGATGGAAATGTTAAATATTTTCATATAAATCATCCACTTCGAATTATGTATATGGTCCCACTTGTTCCTCCCACTGCTAGGAACAAGCCGTCGTTCCCTGGGGTGATGAAAGTTAATCCTTTCTATTCGGGCAGTTTGTCCTTAGGGGAGTACGTGAAGTCATTGAAATAGTTTCCTATCTTCTTTTGCTGTAAGATATCGTAAAGGATGAGCTGCTTGTTGGAAGTTGTCACAAATAGATGCTCATTGTCCAGCTATGTATCGTTTATTGTGCCATTGTTTTTGTCAATTTGGTGGCTGCCAATTACGCTCCCTGATGCGTCCACCATCCTTACCTCAGTCTCGGCAGCAATTATCACATTATTCTGTATGAAGTGTATCCTGGCAATCTTCTGACTGTTCATGTTGAGATTAAACAGTTGCTCCTTTTCCTCAATGCCCAAACAGATGATATTCCCATCAATATCTCCAAAAGCAACGATATTTTCCTCCTTATTGACTGCAATAGAAGTGAGTTGATTTTCGTGATCATAGAAATGTTATTAATTGTCAAGAATACTTCCAACATACCTAAACATTTTGATGGAGCAGTCCCACGATGCTGAGATGATGGTTTTTCTTTTCGGCATGTAGGCAATATCAATGATGGAGTTGTCATGAGCAGGAAAAGGTTTGGATTTGCTGCCATACACAATGTTGAAGATGTAGATGTTGTTGTCCCATGCGCCAATCTAAGTTAATAAGCCATTACTGCGAAGGTTTCGTCGGATTTCAACATTACGATCGAACTAAGGTTGAATTCGCATATCTTGAAAGATTTCGTGCAACTTTTCTCAGCCACGTCGAAAATCTTCAAAAAACCGTCTTGTCCGATTGTTAGCAGGGTATTTGGCTTGCTTTTCAAATGCAAGGCTCGGTTAATTTGGCTAAATGAGGTCATATGTACGTTTTATGAGCTTTGGGAATTTCAGAAAGCTTTATTTCACTTTATTTCCCCATACTAATAATTGTCTTTACTTTAGGCTTTCCCTGTGAAAAAAGACCTGAAGACTACACATTTTTCATGGAGTTGATTTTGATGGGGACACTTTTGAACTCTTCTTCATTTTTATACTAATTCTCATCTTCTTCATCTCCTTTCGAGAAGGCATCAGCAAATATGGGTTGATTGGAATTCCTTGATGGGTGTGGTATTTTGAAGATTTGTTTGGGGCACTGTCCAAATTAATTGATTTGGCACTTGATTCCCATTTTTTCTATTGGGTCCTTTATCTTTTCTATGTCGATCATGCCCTCATAGGTAAAGGGATGGAATAAATTATAAGCTTTTATTGCTTATTGTCCTCTTTGCTTGTAGCCGAAAATCAGGTCAATCCACTCGTGTAGGTGCTATGAAACATATTAAGATTATAAGGCCTATCGGTTCATTTTTAGATAGGTCTCAGGGTCTCCGTTTGCCCACTGTGGGATCTTCACGTCTCCAACTTTCTTTTTGTTTTGCCTAACTCCCAGATCTAAATTTTGATAATTTTTAAGGAACGATGAATCCGACTGATAAAACTAAGGAATCAGTTCTTTGAGTGAAGTTGGATTTTACATCACATTATACCAATCATCCTTGATGCTTTTGAACAATCTATCAGGTTTGTCAAAACGTCCACTCTGTAGTTTGAGCATATACTCTGGCTTCTTCCTCACCAAATAGCCAATTACATATCCTGGTGTTGAATAATGGCTTCCATACATAAACTTGGGAGGCTCCATTCCCTAATATCTCTCCAAAAGGGACTATAATCGATCCGAGTTAATGGCTCCAATGGGTTTACTGAGGTCCCTATATATTTTTGGATCATTGAAGTCGATCTTTTCACTCACGTAGTCAGATATGACCCATGGAAAAACAGGGTATTGCGACAAATCGGAAGTAGACCTATTACTTGCCTAATTGAGATGCATAAGGTAATCATAGTTACTGATTTGGCGGGTTTGCCATTGGAGAGTAACGTTTTCAAGCTGGTCGATCCTAAAGCAGCTTACAGGTACCCGCTTTGCAAGGATACTGTATATTCTATTGCGATATGACTATGTTTCAAACGTGAAGTAGTAGCTGCCCTTACTTGTTGTTATCTATAAGCCGATCTACTATAAATAGTAAGTTACCTATCTGAGCTCGTACCTCTTTTTGAAGAGTTTGCTTATCTTTGAAATCTATATCTTTTACACAGTGTTGCCTGAGAGATTGTGGAAGGGTTCAAAATAGATCTTCTAGTCCGTGATAAAGATGTAGCCGTAGATGGTGTTGAGGGGCAGGACCCTTCTTGTGAGTATATTGGACTCCTCGAGCATGGGCTTTTCTGAGACGCTATCGATTTTGCTCATGTTGAATGATTTCTTGTTGAACTTGTCGATGATCATATAGTAGACGTTCTATTCGAAGTGATAATTGCTCTTTTTCTTAGAATTCTAGTACAAGAAGACAATCCATTCTTGTAGATTTTTAACGTTCTCGTAGGAGGGATGAATCGCTTTGTTAAATCAAACTTACTAATCTGTTCCGTTAGGTCCTAGAAAATGCGGAAAGGCTAAGGGGGACTGTTCCCTGCCACTTTTATTGCCGTTATCCTGCTTATTGTAAACTTGATGGAGTCCGCATCTTGATTAGATGATCTTTACTGAAAGTGGGTAGGGTTTTCATAGACTAGAACTTGAACTTGATGAGTGGGATATTTTTATTATCTGATTCGTATACAATGGTTTTGGAGCACATGTAAAATTTGCCTTTGTCTTTGTTCTTGGCTTCGTTGCTGTTAAAATCAAAGAAGGTGCAATTCCCAAAAAAATCTTGGATGTAGATTTAATTTTCCTCCATGTGGTAGAGGGTGAATCTCTTGGTATTGGTGGGCGATATGAATATCATATGTGTTGATTAAAATGTTATAATGCAAG
>JACCDV010472734.1_pt1 | contig 12408 bp, 8 predicted proteins | sample 7446131 | NCBI WGS metagenome assembly JACCDV01 (sample SAMN15323448, study PRJNA562643) | freshwater metagenome | isolation source: river surface water | place: USA:Blue River Watershed | collected 2017-08-17
ATGCCGAGGAGGTGACGAGGCTTGTCTGTAGGCAAAATCTCGTTTACCACCCGTAGTGAGTCACCGAGGTCGTCTTTAGAGAAGCTGCCGCCAATGCCAAATCCATCAAAGTCCATGTCACTAAGAATTCGCGCACTCTCCTGACGCAGGTCCATAAAGCGACCACCTTGGACAACGCCGTAGAGTCCCTGCTTCTTGAGCGCTTCGTAGTTTTGCTTGTGCGCCAAGATACTGCGCTTCGCCCAACGGTGGGTACGATCCGACGCTTCCTTTTGGTATTCGTAGTCAGCAGTTGGACTGGTACACTCATCAAAGGCGATGATAATGTCTGCGCCAATAGCATGCTGGATATCGATACTGCGCTCAGCAGTGAAGCGGTGCATGGAGCCATCGAGGTGTGAGGTAAAGGTCACTCCTTCTTCGTCGATGATACAGAGCTTGCCGTGGTCTTCGGCAAACTTTTGGCTGTATACATTGAGGCCCTTCTTCACCGGCAGTTCGTTTTCGTTATCGTCCACTTCACCTTTGGCAAACTTGGTCACGCCTTTGCCAAAAGCAGCACCCAGACTAAAGACCTGGAAGCCGCCCGAATCTGTCATCGTTGGCGTTGGCCACTTGGCAAATTCGTTCAGTCCACCGCCGGCTTTGATCACATCGTGTCCGGGTTGGAGGAAGAGGTGGTAGGTGTTCGCGAGCGTGACTTCATTACCGACATACTGCGTAAGGTCTTCGGGCATGAGACTCTTCACACTGGCTTTGGTGCCGACCACCACAAAGGCTGGTGTATGGATGTCACCATGCGGTGTATGAATAATGCCGGCACGGGCGAGATTACCCTTGCCTACTGCCTCTATTTCAAAAGAAACCGGTCTTGTGTTGTCAGCCATAATTGGTCTACTATAGCGACATTACTGCCGGCTGGCAAATAAAAAGACCGCTAGAAGGCGGTCTTTTTATTACTCAACTGAGGGTTTAATCTCAAGCAGATCAACTGCGAACACCAGATTCGCGCCACCAGGGATCGGACCGTAGCCCTTGTCGCCATAGCCGAGATCAGATGGAACGACGAGGATACGCTTGCCGCCTTTTTTCATACCTACAATTCCCTCTTCCCAGCCTTTGATGACCTTGCCTTCACCAACCGTAAAGGTAAATGGCGTGCCACGCTTGTTTGAGTTATCAAACTCCTGACCATTCTGGAGAGTACCAATGTAATGTACGGTTACGGTATCACCAACCTTAACTTCGTCGCCGGTTCCAAAGATGACATCATCAACAATAAGTTTAGAAAGGTTCCCGGTACTATCAGCAGCACTGACGATAGCATCGCGGAGATTATTGGCTTGATCCCCTTCATCAGAGACAAATACTCGTCCCACCTCAGCAGTTTGTGTGGTGTTTGAGACCGCTAGTGACGAATCTTCTTTGGTAACGAGATAAAGGGCCGCAGCCATGGCTGTGACACTAAGAGCAATTCCGGCAATTTCAACTTTAGAAAACATACAAGGCAATTACGGGTAAGTACCATAATGATACGGTCTATCGGCAAAAAAGCAATGAGCTACCGAGGAATCACTATATTTTTAGCCACGATTTGATCAAATAAGGCTTCATCACTACGGTCTGCGAGACCAAGAAGGAAGGTAGTTTCGGCCTCTTTGCTCATCAGGCATGGTGTCGCCTTGGCACACTGTGACTGTGGATAGAGGGTAAAATTGAGCGTTTGAGGCGTTACCTCGAGCCCAAGTACCAACCCTGTTTTGACGTCAACGCTAAAGTACTGATCAAAAACAAAGTTGCCAAGCGAATAGAATACCGGCATGTTCTGTATGAGCCCAATGTCCTGGACCACATGCGGATGATGACCAATCACCGCATCAACGCCTTCCGCTGCAAACCATGTCGCCAGTTCTTCCTGACTGCGATTATGGACAAGTTCATACTCATCACCCCAGTGAATGTACACAAACTGTACATCAGATTTAGATTTTGCTTCAGAAAGAAGATTCTTCATAATTGTTCGGTCCGGGGAAACAAAAAGCGTATGAATGCCCAAAACGGCGATAGTCGTACTCCCTATTTCTGCATACGTGAGACTGGAAGAACTAACCGTAACCGCGTCCCCAAAGGGCTCGATACCCAAAGCACGAAGTGACTCACTGGCATACGCATAACCTTCACGTCCATAATCACGCGAATGATTGTTCGCGAGTGAAGCATGGGAGACGTGGAGTGTTTCTAAAACTGCGAGACTGCTTTGAGTGGATGAAAATCGCATCGCTCCACTTGGTGTCGGGGCATGAGGATTGCTCATGGCGCTTTCAAAGTTTGTGAAGACTGCCTTGGCGGTAGCAAAGAGTGAAATAAAATCGTAGGGCTTGATGAGATTCTCACGCAAGAGAACTTCTACATGCCGTGCAAGCATAACGTCACCGGTAAAAAAGACATAATTAGGCTTTTCAGTCACTACGGAAATACTACTCGTACCTTGTGTGTCTACCGATACTGGCTTTTCCACTGGTGTTGGTACAACCGTAATTGAAGATGCAAAAAACAAAAAACCAGAAGCCAAAAGAAGCCCCAAGAAACTAGCGAGGACGAGATGCTTGTGAGGAGTCACCATGGAATACACCAGCTTCTTCAACATACATGAGGTATGTGAGACCCAAGAGCACAATACTGAGCGCTAGTGTGAGCGCCACCATTGTCTGAGCTCGTTCGATTTTTCGGCGCTTTACTTCGACTTTTTCAATATCATCGTCACTAAGTGACACCTTTACACCAAGAAGTGAACTAATATCTGATGGCGTAAGCCGTTCGTCTGAGTGAAAAACTCGGTGGAGAGTATCAACGTGAGTGGCTTTACTGTCACGGTTCTCCTTGAGGACCATAAGTGCCGTATCAACATCGTTGTTGTCCCAGCGGGCACTAATAAGAATTGAACGGATTTCTTCGTCTGGTGCTGTTGGTGGAATACCATTAGCTTTTAAAATTGACTCTACTTGTTTTTTTTCGATCATATTAGTTCCGTTTTCGTTTTAAAGGGATGCCGTCGTCAGAAATGTACTGGGCGTAGAGCTCAAGGAGTACCAGGAAGAGACTAATCATCACCGGACCAATGATAAAGCCAATTGGACCAAATAGCGAGATACCACCGAGGACAGCGAGCAGTACTACAAACGGATGTAGGTTATTGCCCCGACTCATGAGGTAAGGACTGAGGAAGTTATCAACGACTACAATGGAGATACCGGCCCAAATTGCCAAACCGATAGCCGCTCCAAAGCTGCCCGTATACGCAAGGTAAAGGACGCCGGGTATCATAATTGCTATTGTACCAAGCCCAGGCAGGAGGGCGCCAAGCGCTCCAATTGTCCCCCACATAATTGGACGAGGAATACCAAAAATTGCAAAACCTACTCCAGCAATAATACCTTGAAGAATAGCAACAAGGACCGTACCGGTGGCTACTGAGCGGATAGAGCGAGCGATGCGTTCCATGATAATTTTATCCTCGGTATCTTTGAGCGGACTTACCGAAACCAGCCAAGCGACAAGACGCTCACCGTCTTTGAAGAGATAAAACGAACCGAGCATAGCAATAAGGAATGTCACAACGACAGAAACTGTCCCGGCAAAAATGCTGCCTAGGTTACCTGCAAACCATGATGCACTTTGGCGTAATTGATCTGATACATTAAGATCAAAACCCGGAATATAATGCTGAAGGGCTGTTTCTACTCCTGAGAGCATGGTGTCAATTGGCAGCTGGCCTGACGACTCGATAGAGCGGTAAAAAGATACAAATTCATTCACGAGCAGTGACGAAATCAATGATACTGGTACCACCACAGCACTGAACACAATCAGCGTTGCTATGAGCGCGGCTAGTCCGCGACGTTGTCGTGTAATAAACCGCAAGATAAAGCGGAACATTGGATAACAGATAATAACGGTAATCGCAGACAAGGCTAGAGCGGTCAAAAACGGAAGCAACATAAAGACCGCCACTACCCCAACGAGGGCGAGTGAACTAAAGAAAAAGGTGTACTCGATAATTCGATTCTTCACCATACTCATTAACTATAGCAAATGTAAACCAGTTAATTGCTGTTTGCGGCTCATAAGAGTGGATACGGGAACAAGATTATTCTTGACTGAGTAGTTCATTCGCAAGATTGCGAATGGCTTCTGCATTTTGAGGTTGTCGCTCGTGTCGCCACATAGTGCCATCTTTAGTGTAGAGCACTGTCTCTGGCATAGCATACCCAGTCACCTCTTTGTAAAACTCATCAGTAGAATCAACAACAATAGTAAGATTTGGTAGTGGCGGGAGAGTCGCTAGGTAGGCTTGGGCTTGTGGGAGCTGCTCACGGCGATTGAGGGCAATAAACGTGATGGGTTTATCTTTGAACTCACCCGCCACTTCATTGAGAGCAATGAGTTCGTCTCGAGACAGTGGACTCCAACTAGCCCACGTATTGACGTAGAGGACTTTATTACCAATATTGTCGCTCAGAGTGACATTGGCACCATTGATATCAGTAAAGCGGTTCTCGGTATCTGTGTCAATGAGGGCACGGCCGGCATCACTGCGAGTTTCATTTCGCTCTACAACCGTACGGTACGTAAACCAGGCCACTACCGCAAGGACAGCAATAAGTACCAACAATAGAATTATAGTGGATCGCTTCAACGTCATACTAGCCCTTGATAAAGAGTTCAAATGACTCTGGTGTTTCATTAGCTGCTGCTTCAACGAGATTCAGTTCGACTGCTTTACCCATAAAGCGAGCGTTTAGGGTAGCTTCGGCTGAGGCGTTGGCGGTCACCATAAAGCGCTGTAGCGTGACTACCTGCGCACACGTATCAGCCGTGTTCACTACCTCAAAATCAAAAACGACTTGTTCTGGGTACGATTCAGCAACCGAAGACCGGTAGGTCAAAAGATCACATGGTGTTGGCATTGCAAGTTCTCCAACAATAGTGTGGATGCCGTCACGATAGAAGTGCTTGGCATCAATACGGGTGACACCATAGGCATCTGTCGCCGGTGCTTCAATTGGAGTAGGCGTCTCTACTACGGCTGTCTTTTTGACTAGGTAGGTGTAGGTAAACATACCAAGTACAATCACCCCAAGGAGTGATGAGATGAGCACAATATCACGATGTCGCATAGAAGAAATTTAGCGAGTAACTACACTTTTAGTATACACCTATTGTGTCAGACTGTCTTTGCCGGCGTAGATGATAATAGTTTTTTCAGTATTATCTGACTGAGCCGAGAGCAGACCTACTTTGAGAATATTGCGTAGTGTTAAGGCTTCCTCATCTTGACCCTGGGGGTATACGACAATAGTCTTTTGCTCGCTTCTCGTTTCATCAACCGTTAATGATTCTATCGTATAACCGGCTTCTTCAAGCGCAAACTTAGTAGTGGCTCCAGCGCCAGCCTGGCCACTAATGTTGATGACACGGATTTGGCTCGCTTGAACTGCTTGTGGTTCTGGTTTGATTTTGCTCTCGCGGAGCTTTTGGTAGGCTAAATCTTCAGAAGACATCACCATATCTTCACCAGCATTATCAACTGACACTTCAAAGTGAGCAGCTTCTTTCATAATGCCCATTATAGCGATATACATACCAACCAGAACGCCAACGACTACTATTGATCCGAGGAGTACAAAGCGGTAGCGGAAAAGGAACCCGGCTAACGCTGAGAATTTTTGGCGGATACCAATACCACCACGCCATGAGTCAATCATTTCTCGCGCCGAGGCACGCACTGGTGCCGCAACTCCAGCATAATGCTTTACTACTACTGTTTGATTTTTGGATTCGGCACGAGCATGATGCGGTACATATGGGCCATCATGAATATTCACTCCGGATAGCGCCAACATGCGATCAATGTACCGTCGAATCAACCACAAAGTGATTTTTACGCCAATAAAGAGCACAAGGAGTGTTATGAGAATAGTCGTGTACGGAATCACCCAAAAGTACGTGGTGCTCGTAACAAATTTTTTACCATCTTCACCGTACCCTAGGGTAGCAACGGCCTTGTACCGGCCTATATCATAAACCGCAGTGTCTCCTTTCCAGGTGAACGAAAACTTTCGGATGCTTTTTGGGAGTACATTGCCAAAGTGCGTTTGGTGATTAATTGGGATGAAGCCGCGCTCCTTTCCCCACATGTTAAAAATCTTGATGTCACCTTGGGGCTGCACATGGACATTACCGGTGTTTTCAAAGCGCATATATAATGCCGCTTCGGGCTTTTGGACTATTCCCTTTTCAGTAGAAAATTCACGAATATCGCCCGCCTCAAACACTTCCCCGGCAACCCGTACAAAAAAGAGTGAGGTCACAAATTGAGCGGTTTGTACTTGCGACGCATCTGTACCATCAGTAGGTGGCTTGGTGCCAATCAGCACCGCCGCATAGTGTCCACCCGGCGCCGCCTCTTCTGGTACGGCTACTTGTAGAGGAACTTCTGCAGTCGCTTGCGGTTGAATCACTATCGGATCTGTGGGTACCGTAATCCACTCAGCCAAGGTCTGACCTTGTGTCTCCTCACTGAAGATTGGTATCAAATCACCACGTCCATCTTCGCCGAGTGGTGCAAAATTCACGGCTTGCGGATACACCGTAATTGGATAGTCGTTGACGTTGACTACCCGCAGCTGGCTCGTCCAGGTTTGCCCACGACTCGCCTGCATTTCAAAGAGGGTTGGTGATACTGATAAGGTCTGTGAATCAGCACCTTGTGCCGAGGTCAACAGCGGTAAGAGAAACAGACTACATAGAAGCAGTACTTGTTTAGTTTTGTTTGAGATTGATGTCATGGTCTTTTAGGTCACTGTGTACGCCATTACGAACATACATAGGCAGTGTTTCATTATCAGGATGATCTACGGGCTGACGACCACGATAGATATAAATCAGGGTTAAGAACAAGCTACCAGCTAACAAGATACCAAATAGCACAAGCACGGTCTGTAGCGGTACAACAGTAAAGAAGGTGGTGTCATAGAGATTGGCGCGTTGTAACTCACCGTACTCTACATCAAGAAAGGCTTTGTGCCGGCCGTAGAGGCCACTTTTTGGAACCGAACCAGTAAAAGCAACGGTCTCACCAGATTTAAGTGATTGTTTATCAGTATTAACTGGAATACTCGCCACTTCCCGTCCACGGACATCGTAGATGATAATTTCACCCTGCGGGGTTGTTGGCAGGTCACCAACATTTTCGAGTTCATATCGTACCGGGATAGTATCGCCGGTAGTAATGTATCGATCTACCGAAAAGCTTTGTAAGCGCAGATATTCGCTCCGGACATCGGCCATAGAGATGCGCATCGTCACACCCGGCGCTTGTCCTGCCATCACGGCATTTTCTGCCTCATCACGCTTGTCACCGGACCCAAAACCGATGAATGCATAGTAGTCACCCTGGATAGCATTTGGGTTAATGGTCAGTGTCACCGGGATTTTGGCTGACTCACCTGGCTGGAGTTCAAGTCGGGCCCTCGAGATTGCAATCCAACTCGTCACATTTCGTGTCTGGTCGGTCATCACCGGCGATTCGAAGGTTTTGATTGAGCCATCTTCCCCAAGCGTAATAGGATGCACCGATGGGAAAATCTTCACCGGCACCGTACCAGTGTTCGTAATTTTGATTGAGTCTTCAAGCATGTCACGCGGTTTTACTTTGTGCTCAATCACTGGTGGCGTCACTGAATACGACTGGGCATGACCGAAAGTTGGGAATGCCAGTAGTGTGATAAAGAGAAGTAGGTAACGCATAGTGTGTAATCGAGGTTAGTAAACAGGTACGGCAATGTAGACAACTTCAGTACTGTATATTGCCGCGGGCTGAAGACCAGTCACCCGAACTCTGTATACAATATCATGACTATCGTTGGCTGGAATAGGGCTATACATAACTTCGGCCACTCCGGTATGTAGGCCAGCATAGCTATCAAGCGGCGCAAAGCGAGTTGAACCTCCCGAAAGTGTTGCATCGGTCGTATGGTAGCCGGTACACCCAGTAGCAGCAACAAGACAACCTGTCGCCCAGGCAACTGGGCTGGCATTGGTACCTGTGATAGGTGGAATTGGGCTGCCATAATCGTTGAGTAGCTGTTGACGAGCAAATGAGAGGACACGATAACCATCAGTGGCGTTTGTGGTCACTGCTAGTCGATGTGCAGCCAAAGCATCGGTATCAATCGGAATTGAGCCGAAACTTACTGTCGATGGGGTTGTTGATACGGTAGTGACAACACCAGCGGTTGTCGTACCACTTGGTAGCCCACTAATGCTCAATGTCAATTTTGGTGTTTCGGCGACGAGACTAGGGTACGATTCGCCGCTCGCTGGCGCTACGGGAGCGTCTTCAAACACTTCGTACAATCTAAAGTAGTAGACAGCTCCTGCGCGAGCAGCCGCATGACGAAGATAAAAAGCAAATTCAGAGCTTGCTCCAGCTAGATGTGTGTAGCCAGTTACATAGTCGGGTGATTCATTATGAGTACCGCAACCGGTCCCTACTCCCGAGGCACAACTATTTGCGTCAGTCAGCACTTTGGTTGTTATTGTGGCATTATCAGTTCCACCACCATTAACGTAGCACCAAGTCGAAGTGGCGGTGCAAGCAGCTTGTGTGACGACGTCTTGTGGTGAAGTGAACGATGGTGATTCATCGTACTGGAGCTTAAACTTGATATCCTGCCCCACTACATTTTTACGTTGACCAACAGTAACACGCAACGCTAATTCGTTGCCATTTTGTACCTCAATTGGCGCAATGATTTCATTTGCGAGCGGTGTTGCTGGGGTTTCGTTTTCGGCATCTTCATAAAAGCGCCACCGCTTGGTTTGTGGTGAGTAGCCGGCAGTTCGAATCTGCGGATAGTTGAAATAACCGTCAAGGGGTGTGCCGTCACTGCGTACCATGCGGAAGCAGTACGTACTGCGTGAAATGGCTCCGTTGTGCTGAATGAACCAATCATATTCAACATCCTCTAGAGGATCTACGAGGTATGGGTTCGCCGGAGCGGGATTTTCTTCTACGAGACTACCGGCTCTATCTGCTACTGAAATGAGCAAATCGCCTCCCGCTGGTGGATTGGTACTCAAGGTAGTGCCATTAGTAGTACCCGTGGCCGCATACCCGCGCCAAATACCACTACCGCCACTTACATCAAGATCATTCCAAGTACCAACACTAGAACAAGATGCAGCCCGTAGACCATACTGCAATTTGAAGTCATAGAGACCAGCTGGTAAGTTGGCATTTGCAACACGCATCGTCATACGTAATCGCACGACGTCTCCATCTCCAAGTGGTTCATCTACAACAGAGATTGGGTTGTTCTCACCGAGGTCTGAAGCACCTACCGGCCATGGATCAGTTGGGGTGAGACTATTATTGTCGGCATAAAATCGGAAGTAATTTTGCCGAACAGCTAAACCTGATATTGGCCACTCGACAATTTCAGTACGGTACGTCATATCACCCGAGGCTTCACTACGCCAAAGCTCATAGGTTGTGGTACCCGTAATGCGCGCACCTGCCATCGATAGCGGGAAGGTTGTGTTCGCACCAACGACACGAGTATTGGCAAAGATTGAAGCGTTATTCGTTGCATCAATTGGTGAGAAAATCGAAATTGAAAGGGTGACTGGTTCGGTACCAGCATTAGTGGATCCGTTGGTACGTTGTACATCCATTGCTCCGGCACTAGTTTGGAGATTCTCGACAATCCACGCTACCGACGTATGACCACTGGGGGTGGTGGCAGCTGCTTCCAAACGGAACGAAACCGCTCCAATACTTGATAGCCATACTTCATGACCAAAGTTGTTGACGTTACCTAAGGCATTCATCCGCTTTTGCGTATGAATAAAAGTTCGCGCCAGGCTGTTTACGGGTGTTGGTATTGATTCTGTTTCAGCTACGCCGGCTGCAGCATACGTATGCTCAACCCGCTGGACCTGCCAGTTAATTCCGGTGAATTCGACCACTGCATAACTGACATTGATAATAGCCCCTCCGACGTTACGGTTAAATACCGGCGCTGTACTGGTGGGACTCCAGCGTGACGTGGTTTGCTGTGCGTAGTACACATTTCGGGCAATATCGCGGTTCTCAACACCAGTTATAAAGACCACAACATCAGCATTATCAGTGATAGTACCAAGTGATGTGCCGGTCGCCACGAGGGCAGCGCTTGCAAGGTTCACACTCCCTACCCCACGAACCTTCATTTCATTGTCAGTGCCTGCGTCCCCAATAAACTCGACAATCTCCCAACTGACGCGGGTGTTACCGGTGGCGGCCGGTGGACGAGAAATGGTGAAGCTGGTAGGTAAGTTTGCAGCAGAAATATACGCCGTGATATCGTCAGCATTTTGTGCACCACCCCCAGCAGTGGTGCGCCCAGGACCAGTGTTGTGAGTATCGGTAATTCGTACAAAGGCGGTAGTGGTGCTTAGTGGAGCGGTGTAATCAACGCCAGCCGTGAAGGTCTGTGAGGTGGCTGCAATTGTCGCCACGCCTCGTTGTACTTTGAAGTCACGTTTAGGAGCAGTCGTGAGCTCAGCATAGTTGGTGTAGGTCAGCGGTTCACCATTATTGGTTAATCTAAAGCAATAGGTGGTCTCATATGCAGTGATGTTTGTTGAGGTAATACTGAATTCGTATTCGGCAAATTCGGTGGTACTCATCACTAATGCAGAGGTAGTACTCGTGGTATCACGTTGGCCGGCGTTCGCTACAATAAAGGTTGGATTAGGATCAGTGACACCGCCGTTGGCAACGGCTATGTTGGTGGTGTTATTGCCGTGAGTGAGATTTGTACTATCAAACATATTCCAGTCGTCAGCTGCGTCCCCTACCGGTGTCCATACACTCACCGCACTACAGGTGGTCACTCTCGGACCAAACTCTAACCGGTATGCGGTTGAAACGGAAGGAGCCGCTCCTTCGTTTGAGAGCGCCAAACGCAGTCGAATTGCTGTGTTGGCAGGATGATCGGTGAGAATAGTGTTTTCGGTTCCACCAGTTGCAGAGAGAGCGGCTGTTTCAATGCCGGTATCATTGCGCCAATGATAGCCATTTTGGGTAATAACTGGCCCCGAGAGCGTTGTGGTTCCTGCAATTGCAATTGGGGTTGATGGTGACACTGAACCAGCGGACACGACAACATCGTTGGCAGGAGAAGAAATTTCAATCTGCACCGTCTCGCCGTTACTGGCAGCACTGGTAACATCAAGAATCACATACACGCACATAGCCTGGGTAGTGGTGAGCGTCACAGAGCCACTAAATGTCGAGGTGCCATTATCTGCAGTAAAGCCGTCGCTATCAGTGGCACCGTACTGTGTCTCTGATCCCGCATAGGTTTCGCTCGAACAATCATATGGTGCAGTAGTATCAAGGTCGTACCGGAGTTGTATGTTATCGAGATGATTAAGAGCATCGACTGTACCATTTTCTGCAATCATGATACTCGTCACATTGCGGCTACTGGTATTTTCACGGAGAACAAACTGTCCACCAACATGCTGATTAGTGGACGGCACAAGAAGTGACGTCGCTTGTGTTCCAGACGCAGTCACACTAACGTCCGCTGCAATAGTGACACTTGGGAACTGTGAATACACCGGCAAAGGTGTACCAGCGTTCGTGACGCGAAAACAATAGGTAGTTCCTTCACTGGCGGTGGTGGATGCAACAATTGCATATTCTAGTTCAACAAAGTTAGCGTTTGTGAGAGTTAAAGAACCTGTCTGCGAAGACACCTCACGCATACCGCCGTTTGGCGTGAGGAAAGTGGTATTCTCATCGGCGACACCACCGTTACCGACAGCGATGTTCGTGGTGTTATCACCTTCCACGAAGTTCGCAGACAGTGACATATTCCACGCGTCATCCGCTGCACCCACATCCGTCCAGGTGGTGGTATCAATACAACCTGGAGCAGCTTCACCATATTCTAGTCGGAACGTAGAAGCTGCACTGGAGAGCGAACCCTCGTTTGAAACTTGTACACGAAGCCGACGGGGGTTGTTCACTTGCAAGGCAGGAATCGGCGTATTAGCCACTCCCCCAGTAGCCGAGAGCGCGGCGGTTTCTACACCAGCGTCGGTGCGCCAGTGATAGTGTGTCTGTGTCAATTCATCGTTTTGGATGAGACTCGATGAGGCGGTCCGAACAGGACTGATTGGCATCACATCTACGCCACCGGTGACGATGATATCGTTGTTTGGATCTTCTATAGATACGGCAAGGGTGTCACCATCAAGGGCACCCTCCAGTACATCTGCCACGATATAAAAGCACATTGCTTGTGTGGTTGAAATACTTTGTAGCCCAGAGAAACTGGCTGTCCCGTTAGG
>JACCDV010120599.1_pt1 | contig 12405 bp, 9 predicted proteins | sample 7446131 | NCBI WGS metagenome assembly JACCDV01 (sample SAMN15323448, study PRJNA562643) | freshwater metagenome | isolation source: river surface water | place: USA:Blue River Watershed | collected 2017-08-17
ACAGCTTCTAATTGTTCTTTATTTGCAAGGTCTTTTTTGGTAAAAATAATCCATTCTTCCTTCTCTTCTAGATCTTTACTGTATGAAGATAGCTCATTTCGAATGATATAATACTGCTCTATTGGGTCTGTATGCTCAAAGGATACGAGGTGAAGGAGCATCTTAGTCTTGGTCACATGGCGAAGGAAGGTGTGCCCTAGCCCTTTACCGGTATGTGCCCCCTCAATCAGGCCTGGGATGTCGGCAAGGACGTACCCAAAGAGATCGCCAAGGTGTGGTACGAGGGTGGTAAATGGATATGCTCCAACCGCACTGCGGGCATTGGTGAACGTATTAAGCAAGGTCGACTTACCAGCATTTGGTAGCCCGATGAGTCCAACATCGACCACGAGAGTCAGTTCAATTTTGAGGTCTCCTGATTCACCCGGCTTACCTTTGGTATTTTCTTCTGGTGATCGGTTGGTGGATGACTTGAAATGCTCGTTGCCCAAGCCCCCGCGGCCACCTTTAAAAACCCGCTCTTTGTGTCCTTCGGTGAAGAACTCATAGACTCGTTCGCGACTGACATCGGTGACGATAGAACCGACTGGGACCTTAATAACAAGGTCTTCCCCATGGCGCCCAGCCTTACTCCCGGTCTGCCCAGGCACGCCGGCGGCCGCACTAAAGCGTGGGTTGCCGAGGTACTTCGAAAGCAGGCCAAGGTCACGTACGGCCTCAATATATACGTCTCCGCCGTCTCCGCCGTCGCCACCTGATGGTCCGGCATTAGGGACAAACTTCTCGTGGCGCCAGCGTGTTACGCCGTCCCCCCCTGCTCCAGCCTCGGCATAGATAGTGATTTGATCTGTAAACATCTGCATGTCATACCATAAAAACTTTCTTGAGTCAAAATAAAAAAATGCCGCTGGTCGCTTCTCATGGCAAAGATGTCATAAAAATAACCTATTATTCGACACATAAAAACGCCCTTCTTCGGGCACTTTTATGTTCTTTGTCTCCCCTTTTAATTAATCAGTTTGTTGCGCCTTACCAACAAAGAGATGAACGACGCTGACGAGGATTGTGCCGAGTGCAGCAGGTACAAATCCCGCAACCGCAAAACCGGGAAGGAGCCAGGCAGCAACCATAAATAACAGGACATTGATGACAAGAATAAACAGACCAAGCGTGATGAGCGTAATGGGTAAGGTAAGAAGTATCAGAATCGGTTTTACAAAACTGTTAAGCACACCAAGGACCACCGCAGCAAAGACGGCGGTCTGCCAAGTATCAATGGTAAGGCCAGGAATAATCTCATTCGCAATAAGGAGTGCTAAAGCGCTCGTGGCTACGTAAACAATAATTCGTGTCATATTGTCTAGTATACCAAAAAACACCCGCTGTGGGTGCTTTTTGGTTACTGTAGCGTATGTCTACTTTGATAGTAGCTGCCAACCAGAAGCTAAAAGCGGTTCGGCCTTTTTGAATTTCATGGTCTCGGTCTTGCTACCATTTGTTATAGTTACCAGATCATTGCGACCAGGCAATGTCTCAGCAACTCGTGGAGCAGCTTTGGACTCCACACCCTCACTCGCCTTTAGCGCTGCTTCAGCTTCCTTTTGGTGAGTAACTTCCTCTTTGGCAATCACGGCTGGTTGCATGACAGGGAGCACCTCTGCAATACGATGGAGGATGGTTGCCTCGAGGTCTTTAAAGGCTTCTGTTCCCTCACGGCGGTACTCGATGAGTGGGTCTCGCTGACCGTAGGCACGGAGGTTCACACTTGAACGAATATGTCCCATCATCTCGAGATGATCAACCCAGAGCGAGTCGATGATCTGGAGACATAGTTGTGAGAACATCCGGTTCATGTGCTCGGTTCCGAATTCAGCTTCCTTTGCTACAAAGACCTCCTCTACAGTTGGGGCAGTACTTATTACCTCAGCTTTTATTGCCTCGAGTTCGGCCACGTCTTGATGGAGTAATTTGTGACGTCGCTTATAAATTGAAATGCGCTGCAAATTGAGTACATCATCGTAGGCCAAGACCTGCTTACGTGAATCAAAGTGAAATCCTTCAATTCGAGTCTGAGCAGATTCTAGCTGTCGCGAAATAAGCTTCATCTCAATTGGCTGATCTTCGGGAATACCAAAGGTGCCCATGAGGTTCTTGACCCGCTCACCACCAAACACCCGCATCAGTGAGTCTTCCATCGAGACATAAAACTGTGTGGCTCCACTATCACCCTGTCGCCCAGCACGACCACGGAGCTGGTTGTCGATACGTCGTGCTTCATGTCGCTCGGTACCTAAGACAAAAAGACCACCGAGGTTTCGTACTTCTTCTGCTTCTGCTGGCGAGGCCTGCGGGCCACCAAGCTTGATGTCTACCCCACGCCCTGCCATGTTGGTTGCAAGTGTCACCGCCCCCTTAATACCAGCAGCCGCAATAATCTCACCTTCTCGTTCGTGATTCTTTGCATTAAGTACTTGGTGTGCTACTCCGGCTTTGGTTAGGGCTTCTGACATACGTTCATTCACTTCAATTGACGCGGTACCAATGAGGATTGGTTGACCCGTTTGATTGATTTCTTTGACACGAGCAATAATCGCCTTAAATTTGCCTGGCTCATTTTGAAAGATAAGGTCAGTATGATCAACACGTGATACTTTGCGGTGTGTTGGCACCGGTACCACCTCAAGCTTGTATACGGTATAGAACTCTTCTTCAGAGGTAAGCGCCGTACCGGTCATACCCGAAAGCTTTTCGTACATACGAAAATAGTTCTGGTAGGTAATTGAAGCATAGGTGCGTGACTCACGCTGAATAGCCACCCCTTCTTTGGCTTCAATGGCTTGATGAAGACCGTCTGACCAACGGCGACCAGGTTGCATACGGCCGGTAAATTCATCAACAATCACTACTTCTCCATCTCGCACGACGTACTCCTTGTCACGGGTATAGAGGGCCGTTGCCCGTACAGCCGTTTCAAGGTGATGTACATACTTGATACCCTTGTCGGTATAGATATTATCTACACCGAGCATTTTTTCAGCCGCTTCAATACCTGAGTTCGTCAACGTTGCACTGCGCAGTTTTTCGTCGACAACATAATGTTCTTCTGGCTTTAGCTGTTTCGCAATGCCAGCAAATATAGTGTAAAGATTTTCTGAATCCTGAGCCGGGGCTGAAATAATCAGTGGCGTTCTCGCTTCATCAATGAGGATAGAGTCGATTTCGTCGATGATGGCGTACGTGTGGCCTCGCTGACGCAAACGGGTGGTATCAAATTCGATATTATCGCGGAGATAGTCAAAACCAAATTCGCTGTTAGTACCGTAGGTAATATCAGCCGCATATGCTTCGGTACGAGTACAGGGACGCAAAAAGTCATACACGACTTTGTATGAACCTACATCATCACGCTCACGATCTTTTTCAACATGAGACGCATCATAGAGGTACGAACCGGTACTATTAATAATACCGACAGAAAGTCCCAGGAGGTCATAGACCTGACCCATCCACGCAGCGTCGCGGCGTGCCAGGTAATCGTTTACCGTTACCACATGCACACCCTGACTCGAAAGAGCATTCAGAAAAGCTGGAAGCGTTCCGACCAGTGTCTTCCCTTCTCCTGTTCGCATTTCGGTGATTTTGCCACGATGCAAGAGAATACCACCAATGAGTTGGACGTCGTAGTGACGAAGCCCTAGCGTGCGCTTACTCGCCTCGCGCACGAGCGCAAAGGCTGTCGGAAGAATATCCTCTAGCGCGACTTCGCCTGAAGCCACCTTGGCCTGAAGTGACTTGGTCACCGCGCGCAAATCAGTAACGGTAGACTCAGCATAGGTTGATTCAAGACCATTAATTTCGGCCACCACTGGAGCGAGGGTGGTGAGCTCTTTTTGATAACTTGGGCCAAAAAATCTATCTAAAAATGACATAGTTCGCCAAGTATACCGTTTTTTACTCCAAAAAACAAAGACAAAGCAAAAACCGCCAGAGGCGGTTTTATGCTATCAGTTCGACACGGAGGTGTCTTACTTCTTCTTGGCTACTTTTTTTGCGGCCTTCTTTGGGGCAGCCTTCTTGGCAACCTTCTTTACAGCTTTCTTGGCTACCTTCTTCTTTGCTGGAGCCTTCTTCACTGCTTTCTTGGCTACCTTCTTAGCGGCCTTCTTCTTTGCTACTGCCATATATATGTGATGAGAGTTAGTTGAATAAATTTCGACCGCATGACTCTCTCGCCTTAAAGAACGAACTGTTTGAGAGAATGTCTGCTTACATCTATTATCACGTGTAAATTTTTTTCACACAATTTGTTTTCACACATTTGTGTGGATAAGAAAAAATTAAAAAAAGTTCAAATGAGAAATTTTTTTCTCATTATCACTTCGAAAGTAAAACTACTTCCCACTCAATTGAAATATTTGTAGCTGCAAAAACTTTTTCAGTAATTTTTTTTGCAAACTCAATTACTACATTGGCATCACTACCTGGCACAACGGTAAGCACCAATGCCTGCTCTTGGTAGAGGCAGACCGGTCCTTCACAATACCCTTTGAGATGGCAAACTTTATCGAGTATAAACCCAAGTGATATTTTCTTCATGTCTACTTTTTCTGTATCGTACACCGGAAGCTCTGGGTACTGTGCTTTGAGTAACGCAACATGAGCGGCAGGAATAATCGGATTTTTGAAAAACGATCCCGCTGTACCAACTACTCGCCAATCTGGAAACTTCTTCCCCCGTATAGTAATAATTGCTGCTCGAATGGCCTCCTGTGTTGGTATTGAATCGCCAAAATATTCCGCCAGGTCTTTGTAGATCAAAAGTGGCGCCGCGGTGAGAGACAAGCGAAACGTCACGGCGAGCACAATCGCTTGTCGGCCCGCTTCATGCTTAAAGATAGAATCGCGATACGCGAACTGACATTGGCTTGCGGTCCACGTTTCAATCTGTTTTGTCTCTCCATTATAAACACGTACTGACGTAATGAGCTGACCAGCTTCCACGCCGTAGGCACCAACGTTTTGTACCGGTACTGCGCCAATTGAGCTTGGAATGGCAGAGAGGTTTTCCATCCCCCACCAACCAGACGCCACCGTGTCTGCAATAATCGTATCGAGGTCTTCCCCAGCACCAACAGAGTACAGCACGGTATTTGTTTCTTCCTCAACAACCGCTTCTTTACCCACTATACCGATATTGAGTACAACACCTGCATACTCACCATCTGCTGCTAATACATTTGAACCAGCACCAAGCACAAAGAGCGGCAACTGCCGCTCTTTTGCAAATTGCACTGCCTGCTCTACACCCACTTCAGTCATGGCGGTAATAAAGTAGCGTGCGTTGCCACCGACTTTTAGGGTTGTATGCTCCGTCAGTGAAACATGTTCCGCTACTACAAAATCAACCATGATGAACGTGTGAGACTACTGACAGCCGACTTCTGGAGCCCGACCGGCCTTGAGGTTGGTTGATACACACTCGGCAGTTGGCGCAAAGGTAGGTACTGCTTTTGCTCCCCGAGACAATGTCTCAATCGCCTTATCAGTCATGATACGCTGACGCTCTTTGTTAGTGGTTGAAGCTTCCTGGCCAAGCTGGTAGTAGAGGAAGGCGAGACTTGCCCACTGCTGTGCATTATCAGGTGTACTTATCACACGCTGCTCATAGAGGCCTGCGAGTTTTTCGTACTGCTTCGCTTGATTGAGTGCTGAGAAAACAAAATCACTGTTCGCAAGGCGATCCTTAAATTCTGGTGACGTTGATGCCAACAAGCCTTCGGCTGTTTCAAAGTCGCCCGTAAACAAGAGTGAGGCGTAATAGTATTCACGCGCTTCATCGTTGGTCTCATCAAGACGAAATGTCTCCTCAAAGAAATCACGAGCGGCATCGTTATTACCAAGCGCAATTTCTACAGCTCCCTGCTGGAGCATAATCGCCTGCTTCTTTGGTGAAAGTGTACGAGCGATTGCGAGCTCCGCCTGTGCTTTTGTTTGGTTGCCAGTAGCACGATAGTAACTCGAGAGGAAGACATGAAGCCTGGCGTCCCCTGGCTTCTCTTGTACCATTTTTTGCAACTCTGACTCTGCTGTTGCTAAGAACTTGTCACGCAAAGCTGGATCAATCGAACCCGGATTCTGGGCAATGCCCATGGCCTGTTGAGCGAGCTGCTCAACAATCTCTTGCTGCGCAAACGAATTAAGCGCAAGAATCTCTTCAAACGTAGTGAGTCGTTCAGCAATATCTTGTGTCCGAAACGCATCAATAATGCCTGAAGCCGCCCGCATACCTGGTACGTTAACGACGTACACAACAATCACGGCCAGTACAACGATAATTGGGGCGGCAATCTGGGTCACAATCGGTTGTGGCAAAGACCGCTTCATAAAACCTCCCCACTCCACACTGTAGTAGCTATGGACAAGCGCCAAGAGCACCGCAAAGAAGATGTAACTAATGATGTTATCAAACACGACGAGGTTGTGGGTCATATAGCCAACCGTCAACCCAACGAGAATACCGCGCTCGAGAACTGGAATAGCACTCTCCTGTCGCCAGGCCACGATAATGAGGTAATAGAATATTGCCGCAAAGATACTAGCATAGGCTACTAGTCCAATCACACCGCCTGCAATCAACCAATCAAATACAATATTGTGCACCCGATCAAACCACTGTTCCTGGCCATAGAGGCGTGGATCATACTGCTCATTAAAGACGTAGTTGAAGTTACCATTCCCCCAACCAAACAAAGGACGTTCCTTCACTCCTTCTACGGACATTCCCCAAATAATTGAACGAACTCGGAGGTCGTTACCGAGATCAATGTTAGCAATACGTGCAAGGGCTGGTGTGTTCTGAATATACGCCGAATCACGAACTGCAAAGAAACCGCCAAACACCACTACAAGCGCCACCGCTGCCATCACTGCATACCGGCGGATCTGAGGGTTTTTGGTGGCAAAGAGTACCATGTACGCCACCATAGCGAGTGATCCGGTAGCGAGACCAATAGCGGTACCACGAGTACCAGTCTGGAGGAGTACGAAGACAAAGAGCACAATCAGCAAGCCGTATATGACACGATATGGGACCACCTTAGTGCGTGCAAACAAAAGCGCCACAATAAAGATATGGAAGAGCATGTACACCGCCATGTAGGCAGCGTTACCAAGTGTACTATCAACACGAGTAGTACCTCCCGAGAGCTGAGCCACACCCTGGAGTGCGACGAGCGCTGCTACACCAACAGTAGTATTTAAGAAATATGTCCAAATCGCCCGACTCTTGAACATACCGGCCAGCACCAAGAAGTACAAGAAGACGTGCACGATGGTGACATAACCATCCATACGCTCAAAATTACTCCAGAGGGCGGTGGTTACATGCTCAGCACGCAATGTCGCAATAAGCATCACACCAAGCAAGGCACTAAACGTTGCCAAAAGCCAAGAGAATCGAGGTCTAAATGTTGTATCAAGGAGCGCGAGAATAACGTAAGCCGCCAAAACGATTTCTACAATGATGCGAAACCAGAAATTCTTACCAGTAATGTACGGAAAAAAGTTTTCGTTTGCGACGTATAGGGTTAAAAATGGTACCGCAAACAAACCAACATAAATAATGCCTTGCAAAATATCTTTCATATGGCTACTACTATACCACAGGCAAAAAACCGACCGTCTCTAGACGAACACCTATTCCTGATGTGTTTCTGAAGCTGGTTGCTCAAATTTCCCAATATAGCCAAATTTCAGTTCTAGATTTCAGCTAATAGCCCCAGATTCGAGGTGAGAAATGGGATGGGACCCATTTCGCAAGACCTTGCCAGCTAGCTTTTGAGTGATAACGAGAAAGTAGTGACAAGGTGTACTGCTCCTGTAAGGAGGCGAGGGATAACAAAGTGATACGGCGCGGATAAAGCCATTAGGAATAGGCTTTACTCGCGAAAATTCACAATAGTCGGCTAACGCCTCGTTTGTTCATTCTACAAAGAAGATGGGGTTAGTTGGTGAAATCTAGGAGAGTTCCCAGAATGAAAGCATGTCCCTCCCCACCATATGCGACAATCGATCGGCAGCTGGTCGCTGACTTGCTATAAATAGCTCTTTCTCTTCTGGTGACAGCAGCCTATCCATATCTGGTTCTGGTGAGAACAATGGACCGACCGGCCGTTCACGGAGTCGCTTGTACAATTTTTTGATACGCATGCGCGTACGCTTGATGAGGCCAGGGTTCTTCGGAGGTTCTGGAGGCGGGGCCAAATGCTTAAGACCTTTTGGAATTACCTGGGTATCTATTTCGAGATATGCATACAAGGATTGCATAACTTTAATCGGATCAGCCAGTAAATCTTCGTAGATAATAATATGGAGATTCACTGGCGCATAATATTCGTAATAGTACGCGAGATGGTCGGCATAACAACTCTCCATTTGAATAGCGGTTTCTTTAGCTAAATACGCAGCTGCAGATAGGTTACTTGCCGACTTATCAATAGTCTGGTTAGCAATATACGCCTGCAGAGCACGTTTAAGTGGATGCCTCACAATCAAAAATAACTTGGTGTCACTGTATGAAGTAGCAATACGTTGTGGCACATCTTTATGTACGAGGTAACCGGCGGTGACATCACCACAAAGTTGCCCCTTGCTCTGTCGACCACAACCAATGCGGTCTTCATACCAATCAAGACCTTTTTTTGTGAAAGCTTCGGTGTTAAAGAAGTTTCCTGCCGGTACAGAATCGGCAATTGCTTCGTGTTCACAAAGCCACTTCGTGACTTGTGAGAGTCCGGCATGTGACGCACCAATACCAATAAACGCTGGGCCTTGTCGCATTTTCATAAGAGTCTGTAGTAAAAGTGTACCATGAAGGGCGAACGGAAATGGGTTCTTGCTGTTATGTCGCTTCGAACAAAAGAGCTCCTTCAACACTGGTGCGAAAGGCTCGTTCATAATCATGCTGACTGCTCGCCAAACGACTGACAACCGCTTGACGACTACGATCTCGCATCAATAATCGGTCACTGTTGTTATTGAGTAACCGAATCAAAATCTCACCAATCCGTGCGGACCTGGCATCAGGTACCAGGTATGCCGAATCGCCATCAACAAAAATGTCTTCACGGAGGGAGGTCTTCGTCATAATTGTTGGCGTGCCAGCAGATGCTCCATAGAGTACTACTTCATCAGCGGTAGCATCGGCATCTGTCACGAGAAGCGCATCCGCACTGCTCATGTAGGAAGCGATATCATCAGCCCGTCGTTCAATGACCACTTGATCTTTAATACCAAGGAGTTCAGCCCGACGTTCGCACTCCATAACCCCTGTTCCGTTGCCGACCATCAAAAATCCTACCCGCGGATTGCGAAGAATACCGCGCACTGCATCAATGGCACTAAAGGCGGTTGAGGTAGGAGTCAGATCACCGACATATAAAACAATGAAACTGAACTGCGGGTATTTGGTTCTGAGATACGTTCCCTGCTGACCACTAAAATCATTGATATACCCGCGGTAACGCGGCAAGATAGCAATATCATATTCGTCCCCAAGCATTGATTGGTACGAGACAGCAATTTCTTCGGTTGTGACGCGAATACTCGGGAAGAGTCGAATAAGCCACGACTCAAACTTTCGCTGCAACCATTTTGCGGCTGGCCGGTAGCGCTCAGGAATGTGGAGCTGTGTTGAACGTCCATAATAGGTGCCAGCACCATACGCACAAAAGGCACTGGCTCCCACTTCTCGAGCCACAATAATATCTGGTCTAAACCCCTCCGCAAAAGTTAACTCTTTAGCCAACATAGACCAACCAAAAAACGGTAACTGCCAAGCGTATTTCGCCGTTACCGTATAAAGCCAGGTGTTGTCATCAATGCGGAGTACCGGATTTTTTGGCTTAATACCGGTACGAAGTACCATAATATGTACTTCATGAAAGAGATCGCGAATCGCTGTAAAGCCATCAAGCGACTTGGTCGATTGATTAAGCATGGCAGTATCTGTCGTAATAAAGAGCACTCTTGTTTTAGTTCGAGTTGAAGCCAATTCGGCGACGGGTGTTTGCCGTGCTTCGCTCACTGAAACTTCAGGTACAGACGGATTTTGATTTTTTTGGCGGCCATTACGAAGAATCGAATCGAGTGACTGCTGGGCTTGCTTGATGTATTGACCATCTTCCATACTGTCACTAGTATACTGTGTTTTCTAATCGTCAGGAGTATCGTCTGTGGAGCAGGTCAAGAATTGCTTTAGCGAGTGCATTACTGTCGTGACGAATGAGACTCCGCGTGAGTGTGTCCCCTGCCTGCGGCACAAAACGTTCCTGATTTACAATCGGTGCCGGACAGAGGGTGATTTCTTGCTGATCTACATCATAAGAAATCGGATGTACAGCCTCAGTATCTGCATAGTGCTGTACAAGTTCAGCTGGCAGCGGCGCATCTGGCACGACAATAAGATCTGGTAAAACTGACACGTAACGATAAAACTCAGCCACATAGTCATTTAGATGCATACCAATGGTTTGCCCTGGCCTCGCCATCAGGTTTGCTACAAAAATAATAGTCGCCTGACTCTCCTGCATCGTATCGGCAAATCCAGTCACCACCGCATTGGCCAAAACACTGGTATAAAAATCACCCGGGCCAAAAATTACACAGTCGGCATTACGTAACGCTTGCTGTGCCAAAGGAGACAAATGCGCCTGTGGCGTCAACCCCAACGATACGATTCGATCAAACGCATGTTCAGGTGCTGGTTCGTCAATCTCGTGTTCACCAATGACACTACGACCTGAGGTAAAAGTGGCGGTCAAATGTACTTTATCGGTAGTGACCGGTATCACTCGACCTTCGATGCGGAGGAGTATACCGGCCGCTTCAATCGCCTCAGCTTCACTGCCGAGCATTTGGGTCAAGGCTGTCAAAAAAAGATTGCCGAAATTGTGACCTGAAAGACCTTCCCCACTTTTGAAGCGGTACAGAAATAAGTCACGGAGGAGATTCTGAGTGCCTGGCACATTAGGAGAAAGTGCCGCCAATGCCTGTCTGACATCCCCGACCGGTAGTTGTCCAAACTCATCACGCAGTCGTCCGGTTGATCCACCAGAATCTGCCATCGTCACTATCGCTGTAATGTCTAGGTCGGTACTATACTGCCGCAGTCCGCGCAAGAGCGTATACGTTCCGGTTCCTCCACCAACGACGACTACTTTGGTTTTGGAAGCAGCCATATACCATCTATCTATGCACCGTAAATACCCTCAAGGAGATCTAGGTCTTTTTGACTACTGCGGAGGAGATCAATATTCTTCGCTTCAACCGCATCAAGTACCGCCTGACCAGTTGCGTCGTCATGACAGGTCGCTTTGTACCAATCAGTGAAGGCCGCCCAATCTTTTGGAAAACAGTGACCGCCCGCGCCGCGACCAGGCACACTCCCTGGGTGCCCACTTTGATCAACAACATTCATATGGCTTGTACCAATGCGCGGATCGGCTTTCATGGCTTCAGCAATCAGGGAATAATTAGCTCCCGCGGCGGTAGCAGCATCATACACAATATTCATGAAGATAACCTTAAGCGCAAGGAAATTATTACCAGCATATTTGATAAGCTCAGCTTCAGCCGCTCCGGTAATCAGGGTAAACGGACTATTTGGCAACACCGCCATTACCTGTTCGGCTGCTGCTTGATGGCGTTCATCAGCCAGTGGCATGCCAACTATGTTGCGGAGTGGTTCTTTGGTGTCTTCACGCGCACTCTTTTCGCGTAAGAATTCTGGGCTGTGGAGGACTACGATATCAGGGAATTGATTTTGGAGACGGAGGGTGGTTCCCGGAAGCATGGTTGATTTAATCACGGCTGTTTTGCCTGTTCCCACGAGTGGTAAGACCGCTTCAAGAATTCGTGAATCAAAACCAGTAGGTGTGGTTGGAGTTGGTACCGCAATAAAGACAATATCGCAGAGCGCAATGGCGTCTTTATTGTCAGCATAGTCAGGCTCAAGTGCATAGCGCACAATCTTGAAACCACGCTCGGCAAAGTCGTCTGCCAAGTGCTTACCAATAAATCCCTGGCCAATAAAACCAATCTGTAGTTCTTTCATATGTGTCTGTGTATACCAGCTCTAACTAGCAAAGTCAAAGAAAGGTTATTTCTTCTTGAATACGGCAATAAACTCTGGGAATAAATTGAGTCCAAGCAAATCATTAAGACGGTATCCGAGAATACGGAGCCAGTATTGCTTACCGAACTGCTCTTTATACGGTCGGACGTACACAAATGACTCCAGTTCAAAACCAGCTTTTTCAAGCGTCTTAATCGACTGGTAATTCCAATAATTGAGATGTCCACCTGGCTCGAGGTAGAGGTAGCCAGGTACTTTCTTTTGCCACCCGA
>JACCDV011134879.1_pt1 | contig 12403 bp, 15 predicted proteins | sample 7446131 | NCBI WGS metagenome assembly JACCDV01 (sample SAMN15323448, study PRJNA562643) | freshwater metagenome | isolation source: river surface water | place: USA:Blue River Watershed | collected 2017-08-17
AAGATCCGAGCAAAGCCTTTAAATATGGAAAAGATACATAGTTTAAATCCTAGAGAAGGAATAGATAACATGATGGATCATTCAGCATTCTATCATCTCCCCATCATCAATCCTTATCGTCAAAAAGTATATGAAGGCAGTCGTTAAATCAAAAAGAGAAGAGACAAAGAGCACAGCCAACAGATGAAGAGTGAGCAGCCTCAACCATAATAAGAATAAAAGTAAGTGATTAAGCTTGAAGACAAGAAGAAGTTCGAGGTATACAACGACAAGAACATCAGTCAAAGGAACTCTGACTTTGGCATCCAGGCCAATAATTAAGAGTAATGATTATTTTTATTATCCTTAAATAAGATGGATTATTTATATATATAGATATGTTTGATCATTTGGTCTCAATCGTCGCTCAACAGAAGGCAAGTACCAGACAAAACCCACTTGCTCGGGTCAGAATCTTACGACTCCATGTTTAAGTTACCCTTAGTGATGAATGTGGCGCCTCTTATAGTTGTATAATAAATTGGGCAATTGTACTGTCCAGCGACTCTTTTATTCTTCAACTCCACTGACACCACATTAACAACGGGCAGTTTAGGATGCAGCTCCTTAGGTCTTTGCTCAATCAAATAACCTTCCTGTCCTGGTGCTCCAAGCTCCCAAGCAGCTCCTTAGAGGACAAGGCCGTGTATATAAGCTCCATTTTCAGGATAGTTATGGATTTCTTCTGGAGTTTTGAAGAGGGAAACTCTGGTTTAGAGGGTCATGTTATCCAAAGGCAGGAATTTTTCTCTGGAGGTGTTCTGCATGATGGCAGTGAGGAAGGACATAGGGTTGAAGAGGTAGCTGAGGCAAAGTGTCTTGGGGGTAAGAAGTTAGGCTGACCATTGCTCGAGTTGCTTGCATCTTTCAATCAGTTCGTTAAACCACATGGCGAGATTCTTTCTGGAAGGATAGGCAACTGCTTCCCAAGTGGCTGGAACTTTGTTGAAGCTTAGTGAACGCTGCAGTCCCTCCATCACGTCAGTAATGTTGAGGGCTCCTGTTAGACCCAGTCGAAGATCTTACAAACTCCTCTTAATCTAGATCAACAAAGAGTTCATTCTTTCGCACTCTTGAAGGCAGACCACAACATAGGGAGTTTTGTCCTTTGGATCTTTAATTTTGCCTGTAATATCGATCATGGAAAACTCGGCAGGGGCTCTGGTCTTAAAGTCAGCGATAATGGCTAGGGTCTGGTCATCTTTGTTTCCACCAGCACCACCAGTTCCACCCTCAATGGACAGAATAGTATCGAACAAGGTTTCACATTGCAGGGTCAAATAACCGATTTCTGCGTTGGGATGCATACCGAACATTTGGGGAACCTCAGGAGGAACTTTTTACTCGATGTACTTTCTATAGCCGTCATAGTCGAGCTTGGCGGGATCTGGGGACTTGAAGAGATGATAGAGGAGGTTGAAGTTAGGCAAGAGGAGTTCAGGCTTGAAGAGCACCTTTAGATAAGTGGCATTGGTCCTTCTGTCCCAGTCGTCAGTAATATGTCCTCCGTACATAATCTACCCGAAGATATACTTGAGATCTTCCCAAGGAACCACTTAATACTTGGACAGATAGTTGTACAACACATCTGCACAAATGGTTAGATCTCCATCGTTGAAACTATAGACTCTGCTCCATCCTTGTGTTCCGAATTTCTTTCTTCCCAACACTAGGGAGTGGAAGTAACACAAAGCAAATAGGCAGGACTTGAACTAATTTTGCTTCTTGTCGCATCTGTCTAGGAACTTTTGGTCAAAGTTTGCATATGCTCTTCTTAAGTTAGCTTTCAAGTATTGAGGAGCCTAGTTAGAAACCTTAATAGAAACTTGAAGAATGGATTAAGGGATGATTTCCATATCGGGCAGCGGGGGAGGCTCTGAGCTCAAGAACACTCTGAAGTTAGGGTGGCTGTTAGCGAACACAGTTTCAAGCATACCTTCAAGACCATTTATTCCTTTCAACCAGCTTTGCATGAGATGTAAATTCTGCAAAAGAATCCAGTGACCTTTCTCAGCAGCATTGAAAAGGGCATCTTTGGCAGGCTTTTACTGACCCTGGCCCATAGATATATTGGTGAACTTCTTGTTTCCGATTGAAATATTGTACTTCGCTGCAACTCTCTACACTTAAGGCGTGGGGTCAACACCAGGGAACAGCACAAAGAAGACTGGGATCTTATTGTTAGTTTAAGAGAGTGTTTCAAATATACTGAAAGGAGGCTGTTCTACATACTTTTCACCCATGATTTATCCGACGAAAGATGTAAGTGCAGATGTGACTCTGTCTTGCCTCATGGCTCTGTAGAGAAGTAGTTTGTGGAATTTAGATATTTCCTTATAGCTCTTAGGGAGCTCTCCGACATCTTCTACTCTTTATTCTTGATACCACTTCTTCCAAACAAGGTACTCAGACTCAAGACTTGATCCCAAGTTACTGAAGATTGGAATTGACTACAGACCCTTAACGTTGGCCCAGATGGCTTCAGTGAGGAAACCTTTCAAAGGCTCAGGCAAGGAAGGAGGATTTGGATCAGCTTTTCCGAGAATAAGATGCTCGATTTCTTTGGGATTTAGCTATCCACTTCTTTGCATGATTCTGAAGGTAAGCATAGAGGACACGATGAGTTTGTGTTTTTCGAATAAACCTCTTCTGGTGAAGTGGAAGGCTACAAGGGAAATGGAATCGATGAGCTGTGTGATTCTGACCTTTAAGTCTTCCAAAGACAATATTTCATTTTCTTCTGGTCCTTCTGCCTCTTATTTCTTCTATTATTTGGGCTACTAAGGCTTTGACTCTTCTGGCTTAGCCTCAGCGTCTATTTATCCTTATGCTTTGGTTTGCTTGCGAGTCTTTTTGCGTGGTTTTGATTCTGGAATGATGGCTTTACCCTAAGCATCTACTTCGTACATCTTCTATTTGGTTTACATTCCTTCAGTAATCTCATCGATTGCACGATTGATCACATCGATGAAGCTCTCCAAAGAATATTTGTAGAAGGAGTGGATTTTGGGCAGGTCGGACAGAAGGAAATAGATAAGGGCTCCTCTCGATGCAGCAGGACGATAGAGTTATGAAGTTTCATTGATTTTGGCTTCTGTGACCTTGGCGATCTCCACTTTCTAACCGATTTCGATGGCGATCTTTTTGGAGTACTCTAAGTTTTCGATCAAAGCGATGTCATCCAAGATATCTCCCTTGGCGTTGGCGAGTTTGAACAAGAGTTAATCCTAAAGATCTTTGAGTTTGATTTTGAAGTCATTTTGTTGAGTAATAAGTTCGAGCTTCTTGGCTGCCAAATCAGGACGTTCTCTCTTCACAATCAAATAGAGGAGCTGGTCACCAAGGCCGTCTTAGGTGACAGTAAAGTTGATAAGTGTAGCCTCTGCTTGGATTTCAGGAGGATAATGCGGGTTGGATAGTTTGGTTTGTAGGAACAGTTTAAAGTTGGCGTGCAGAGAAAGGTCTTTACCAGCGAATTTAAGAATCTTACTCTTCCCCTTCTTGATAAACGAACGAGCAATGCATGGCATCAAAATGGCGTCAACACTTTCCCCCATGTTCTCGATCAAGGCTGAGTACCCATTTTCAATGGCCACTTCAAGTTCTCTGTTGATGTTCTTGGAACCCAACCTAAGACTTTTTAGTTTGTTATCTTTTTCCTTCTCGCGGATCCAAGTGATTCCTTGGAGTTGAGGATCAATCATGAGAGGATATCTTTCAGAGTTGGTGAGGATAGTACCGTTTTCAATGGAGACTTTATCGGATGGTAAGGATTGCTTGTTCCATTTAGCAGCAGTTGACTCGTCAGTAAGCAGTTTGATTGGATCACAGTCAGGGGAAGTGAATATCTTATTGGCTTTGAAATACTTATCGAAGTCTTCTTTCATCATTTTGTCTCGGAAGCTTTTGTTGAAGGGACCAGCGTAGCTGATGAAGGCTGAGGCAAGCAGCACATCGCCAACGATAACCTTTAGATTGTTATCTAGAGAGACGATAGACTGGGCCCATCTTTCATTCTCACTGCCCAAGGCAGCAATCAAACGCTGCGCCAAGTTCAATCTCCTTGCACACCTCTAAGCCTCGTTTATGGCTCTTTGCTTGTCATCTTCAGCTTGCTGGAACTATCTATTCAGTTGAGCCAATTATGAATTCAGTTTTCTCACAATTTCTTGCACTTCATTTAACTTAACTGTGGCAACTTACAATTGCTCTTTGGCTTCTTCGAGCTGCTTACGGAGAGGTCCAACCTATTGAATGACGTCCCAGAACTTGACGATGTTGAGCACCCAAGAGCAGAGTCCAGCTGCAGCCTTTGATTTATTCTCGATGATTTGAGGGTCGAACTCAGGGTTTGAAAGATAGTCTTTCTTGACGACGGCTACGTTGGCAGGAGGTAGTTCGTTGTTATTGACGATTTCTTTGAAGCTCAGCAAGGCAGTCATAAATGCTTGTGGATCTTTCATGAGCTTTTGAGAGGCTTTCCAGTCAAATGCTTTAGGCTTCTTTGACTTGTCAGCATCGATTTCCTTATAGAAACCAGAGAGGAGCCAGATGGTGGCTGAGAAGACTTCTGGAACACCAGCGGGAGGGTTAGCGAAGGATTTAGCAATCTGGAAATCTTTCTTTTCGATTGAGTTCAAGGCCTCCTAGGCTTGCTTCACCAATGGGCCAGCCGCCTACAGCTTATTCTCAGTGACAGCTTTCTTTTATTCAACGTCCTTCTTGATGACTGAGCACTTAGCTTCTTCGACTTCGGCCTTTTCGTTCTCGATTTCCACCTTTTCTTTTTAAATTTTGACTTTGGCTGCGAATCTGTCAGCTTCCTGCTTCTTGACTTCAGCTTAAATTTGTTTGACTTTGACTTCTTCCTCGATGATGGCCACCTGCTCAGCAGTTTCTCTGAGCTTGATAAGACCGCTCTCATATCTCTCCCTGTTCTTGATGAGGTTGTCTCTCTTTTGCTGGAGCATGCTCTTGAAGAGCTTGATCAGTTCCAGGAAAGACTTAGGAGTTGTATACACGTATCTTCTCTCAATCTCATACAGCTTGCTCGATAACTTATTCACGCTCTCGAATGAAATAGGCATGAAGTTAATAATCGATTTTCTGCTCGCTTCTTCTCCAAGGTCTTACTCTTACAGGAATCGAGTAGCCACATTCAACAAGGCGTCCTTAGGCCAGGGGAAATACCAATCGATAACAGTGCTGTTGACAAGGGCGGGGAACTGACGGGCTCGACGACGCAGGGACTCTCCCACAGGAGAGAAGCACAGAGACATATGCAGCTTTTGCTTCACTTTGTCAATATACCAGTTCCAGCAATTCGTATTATCTCTTGAATCGACCTTCCCTTAGGATTTCACTTTGTTTCGAACCGCATTGATAATCTACTCCTTCTCGTCTGATGTGTAAAGCTCAGCAATCTCGCCAGATGCAAGAAGGTCATTGATGTACACCAAAAATCGTTAGATAGTGATTTGTCCTTAGGTGAAGAGGAAGAGAATGTCGTCTTCTTTGACTCCAGTCTTCTGGTAGAGATTTTGGAGGTCGGATTTGAGATCATTGATGCTGTAAGTTGAGCTGATAGTGATTTGGAAAGTAGTCATATAGTTCATAGATGCTCCGAGCCTTGATAAACTTTGCTTACCAGAGCCACCCACACCAACCATCAATCCATGTCCTGAGCTGGGCATAATGATACGAGTTATTCTGCAGACATGCTTCATTGCATCCTCGAAAAGCACCAAGTTCATCACTGGATTGTTATCATTGTAGGCAGTGAGACCTTCTTAGATGTAGGGGAGCAGCTTGTCATTCGGAAGGACATCATAGAGACGGTCTTGGCCGTTCATGCCGCTGGCGAAGTTACAGAAGATGAGGTTCTATGGGGTGTTACTGAAATAACGGTTGAGAGAATATCTTGAAAATGACTTCTTTATTAACTAGAACATCAGCACGTTGTATTTTGCCAAATGCTCAGGAGAAATCAGTCTGTCTCCATAAGTTCGTTCTGACTCATGGACCCACAGCTTCACTAGTTTTTCAGGATCTTGGAATTTAGCAGGATCTGAAAATAAGAATCCCTGGAAAATGTTGGACAAATGCCTCAAGTTGAACTCATAGTGGAAGTTAAGGGCAGTCTTACGGAAGGATGTAATAACATTTTGATGGAGAGTGAGGGCGGAACGAATGATCAAAGGCGCCAATTATTGAAGAGTTGGCTTAAAGCGTTTGAGATGTCCAGTTAGGAATGTTGAGTAGATGAGAAAGAGAGACTCATTATCAGGGAAGGGAATAGATACAGTCCAGAAATGCCTCATGTACCTGGGGTTGACGAAGAATGAACCGGCTGAGGGGTTCATGGCTGCAATCATCTGAGTGTTGACAATATCCTTGAGTGCGAGTTTACTCACATCATACCAATGCTCATAGTCAGCATGCTGCCTCAACAGGGCAATAGCACTCTGAGTATCATAGACATCCAACTGTGGCATATTAAGGTCATCAATGAAGTAGATTAACTTTTGTTTGCCGGGTGGGCCAAATTGTTTTCCAGCAATCTTCTTCAGGAACTGCTCTAGCTGGATCTGCAAGTAAGTTGAGTCAGTGTAATAGGAGAAGTTGATGAGTTGATAGTTGAAGTTTTCAGGGAATTACTTGACTATTGACCTCAGGCAACCTTTCGCCAAGGCTGTTTTTCCGCAGCCTGCCAAGCCGATGAGCAGGACGGGGTGGTTAACAAAGATGAACTTCTTCACAAAGTACTATGTGGCAATAGACTCCTTTGTTGGCACTGCGATATTACTCATGATGTCTCCTCTTGCTGTATCGTAGTCAATAGACACAAGAGTCTCGCTCCACTAAGCGAATTTGCAGGGCTCAATACCTCCTTCTGAGTTGCGAGGATTGCTCACAAAATAATCGAAGACTGTTCCTTTGGAGGGGAATTTAGCTGCAGTTTTCCACTCTCCTTTCCACCAGTTGGAGAACTCCTTACGATAGTCAATGTTTTCCTTTTCGGCGAGGGCTCCACCGCAGCACCAAATGATAGCGAAGGCCACAACGTACTCGATGTTACTGAACTCTTATCTGAGGATGATTTCGAGGATGGAGCAAAGGGAGGCGATCATCGAGATGGGGGCGACAGGGGTAAGCAGTTTGCAGTTTTTCTTAATGTAGAAGAGAGTTCCAGCTATGTACTTTTTGAAGAGAGTCTTGAGATCCTCCTTCTTTTGCTTGGCGTTGGGGATATTCTCCATTTTGGGTAGCTTTTCCAGCCAAGAGGCAATGTATGACTCCCATTGATAGCCAGAGTCATCAGAAATATAGAGGATACCTGCTCTTGAGACTGTGGCAGGTGAGGCGAATCTTAGATCTCTGATCTCGAAGATCATCCTCATGTGTGCCTTCAAGGGAATACGTTCGTTGTTAGCAAGAGTCAAGATCTTGTTGTCGTCCATCACACTGTTCATTGACTCGATCCAGTTAGCATCAAGATCACCATCCAACAAAAGCCACTTGGGGTTTTGGTCAGGAACTTCAGAAAGGGAACGCATGGTTTTGGAGAGGAGTCCGTCCTTCCATTATTTGGAAGGCAAGTTGTAGCCATAGAGATCTTTGGTTGAGACAGTCTTAGGGTCCATATCGACAATAGTTGTCTTCTTTCCGATCTTGTCTTGTGCCTTACCCAGCATTTGCCAGGTCTTAGTCTTACCAGATCCAGGAGGGCCCATAACGAACACGCAGTGACGAATCTAGAGCAATTACTTGAGCTGCACAATCTTCAAGATAAAGTCCTCATGAGGATAGAGTAACGATTCAGTTGTGCAGTCAGTGATAATCTTTTAGAAGTCCATATCTCTCTTACGTTCGATTTCGATCTTGGGGAAGAGATCACCGAGTAAACCAAAGAAGATGTCCAAGTCAGTGAAGGCGATCTTTGGCAAGTTGAAGTCTCTCAAGGCTCTCATCAGTAAGGCAGTTTCGGCAACTGTAGGCTCATTACGCTTGAAGACACCAGCCACGACAAGCACGGATTTGATAGCTCTAAGTCCCCAATCATAATGTAGTTGTTTGGACAGTAAATCTCTGCAAAGCATATATAGTGTCACGAATTTTTTAGCAAGAACTTTAGCGTCAACAAAACCTTCAGCCATCAACATATTCTCGCAGATAAGTTCAAGGTCGGGAACGACCACAGTGATTGGCCTGAACAAGGCTTTCAAACCTTCAGGTAGCTCAGCACGTCCCAAGTAACCTGGGTTCATTGTGATGAAGACACCGCAGGTTGGGTCAAGAGCAATCTCGTCTCCTTGGAGCACGAATCTTTTCTTTGCTTCTTTTACAGCATCAGTGACTGACTTGAACTGGACTGAGCAGACAGAAAGCACTTCTGGAAGCAATCTATTGAACTAATCGAAGCAACCCCAGCATCCAGATGAGGCAAGTCCTTTGTAGATGTTACCCATGGATTAATAATTCATCTCTGATGAGCAGTTGAACACGTAGATGGCCTTTGCCAATGCGAATGATAGATCCTTTGTAGTCTAGGTCTTTCCAGTACCAGCTGGCCCAGCAGGAGCGCAACCCATCTTAAGATGCAAGGCTTGAGTAGCTGTCACGTAAATTCTGTCAGTCAGAGGGGTGACCACAAGTCGAGGTCCATTACCAAGATACTCATATGAATACCAAAAAGAGGCATCAGCAATTCTGATTTGGCAATCCTTGGCCTTGTCCTTAGGGTTTTCAACCCAATAGAATTTCAACTGACTCTGCCACTGGAAGGCATCTGCTTTTTTAACGTTCTAGGTATCAAGCTTCTCAATGATATCTCTGGAGTGGGTATCGAGGGTAATCAAGCACATAATTTTTTGACGTTCTTCCCTGGTGAGTTCTCCCTGCACCATTCTAATGAGGCCAGTGAGGAGTTCGACTGAGGTCTTATAGTAATCTTTAAGGGCGTTAACGTTGGAGCCGTCTGAGATTTTCTTGAAGCTATCCTCGATCTGGTTGGAAGTGATGGTATTGTTGACCAAGATGGTGATTTGAGCCGGGTCCATCTTAATCCAGTCATTTCTCTTTTATTTCGCATGGTTGGCAAATGAACGAGTTGTCACTTCGCGAAGAGTCTCTACTATTGCGTTGATCAAGTCTTGTAAATAAGTTTCAACCTTTCCAACGAGCTTTAATGGCTTGTTCAGCTTTACATTCTCAGTTCCAACACCTGATTTCATACCTTTTACGATAGGTCGATCCCCTGACTCCTCCATATCGAAGACTTAGACAGCTTGGAAGATCTTAGGGGAGTGCTTGTTGACCTTCATTGGAGAGTTACCGTTAGAGAGAATATCTAGAAGGTCATTGACTGAGACGAAGTAAAACCTAGGGTAAGCTTTACGCTTGGAGTCAAGATATTCGTTCAAAGCCTTCTCGCAAACCTTTAGTTCTCCTTGGATCTTATCAAGTCTTTTGTACATTCCTTCGATCGTGCAGAACTTGAGGATGTTTTTCACTTGCCCTCCGCTCTTCATTATTTCACGCATGTCCTTGTCGATGCCAACGAATTGGTTGGAAATCTCAGGCAACTCTTTCTTCACTTCCTATGAGTGAATGAATAGATTTTCGAGGAAACTCCAAGTCTTTTGCACATCGCTTAACAGTTGAACCACATCATAGACACTACCAAGGTCTTGCTTCCACTTCTAGAATTGCTTTTCGAAGAAGGCGACGAACTTGGATAGCAACATAGTATTGATTGACAATTGATGGCCTTACAGCATTTCGAAATGTTAGTCGAGCATCTTTAAGGTACTTACGTCACTGTTCTTCAGTGGCACCAGCTCGAATTCAACCACCTTCCAGAACTCAATGATTAAGTTGATCTACTTCTCCATCTTTGCTTAGTTCTTGGCGATCTCACAAATTTACTCAATGGTCTCTTTGTAGTCGAAGATACGATAGTTCCAGAGGAGTTTGAGTTAAAGGTTTTGGTCAACTTTGAAGTCTTGCTTGACAGTGTCTTTAACTTTCTTCCAGTGCCTTCCGTCAGGAGTGATCATGGAGTCATGCTTGAGGTCCGAGATCATTGGGATGAAGATGCTCCATCTTTTGATTTATTCACTGATGCCCATGAAGGTGTTGCACTTACGATCAGCAATTTTGATAGGCTGCAGGCCAGTCCTCATCTTCTTAATTTCATCCTAGATTTCTCCTAAATCGATCTGAGTCCACTTGAGCTTGAGATAGTCATCGAATCTGTCTTGGCATTTCTTAATGTGCTGCCATAGCTTTTACATCCATCCTGTCTCAACCTAAATGGTCTCAATGATCTTTTGGCATCCAGTGGTCTAGCTCTCTTGGAATTTGAACATTTCCTCATAGTATTGGAATTCGTTTAAAGTTTTCTTCTCGGCCTCAATGATTTTCTTGAACTCAGTGATCCTTTGGAAGCTGCCCTCAACACCAGTATCATAGTAATAGAAAGATTAGCGCTTTAATCCTGTTTGAATTTCCTTTAAGTGCTCTTCAAATTTCTTAATCCTATCTTTGGTCTTGACGGCTTAAACCGTTTTAGGGCCATTGATTTCCTTTTAAACTTTGGCTGCCACGAAAGTGATGGTTTTGTTGTCGTCCATAAGCTTCATGCATTTTTTCATTTAAATATCTTTCTTCTTTTAGTATCTCTTTTCAAATGTCTTGAGGACTTCCTCAATTCTATCAAGTGTCAAGTAAATATCGTCTCTTCGCTCGTCTAATGCCTTCAAGCTATTCATTACTTTTAACAGATCTTTCACATTTTAGTTTATGGCTTTGTTCCTTGTATCAATGTTCTCCTTGGAGGTCTCAAGGAATTTAGAAATTTCCTGAAGCTGGTTGTTGATGTAAGTAATCATAAGAGGACCGTCGAACTCATTTGTAACTTTTGGGTTTCCCTTGGCGACAAAGCTTGAGTTGAAGACTGAGCCGCGGATGGCCTATTATTTTCCGTCTTCATTGAAATAGATAGAGACCTCACACTTGCACTACTAAGGAGCCTTATATTTGACAAGATAGGTTCCATCTTCATGGTCGATGATTTTGGGAGTGATATAGATTTTATCAATGATTGCCTTTTTGTCAGCAGCCTTCTTGTCAAGGATGGCTTTTCTATCCTCTTAGGGCAGGAGATCGAATGCTTTCTTTTGCTTCTCATCCATCACCTCGTCTTCGGGCCAAGGAATATCAAGTCTCTTGATCTTCACTCTAAATTAGTCACCTCCTGTTGTACGGTTCTGTCCCTCAGCGTTACGAGCCTGGATAAAGAACATTGCTTCAGCATCAACGTGGTTTTATTCCAGCAGTCCAGGTCCATAGACAATGGTTTGGTCAGCCTTAGTATTGAGGAAGTAAGTGAATTCAGCTGAGGTAATCGTGAGGTCATATTTACCGCATGAAACCCTGATTTAGCATTTCTTTGGCTGATCGAAAGGAGGAGTTTAGCACTCAATGAGGTTCTAATCCTTAAAGACTCCAACGGCATCAATGGGGGCCTTTCCTCCGAAGAATCTTACGGTAATTTGTCCATAGCTTTCCTTGAAGCCAGCTCCATAGATAGAAATTTTGGTCTTACCAGTAAGGGGGCCAACCTTGGGCTTGATGCTTTCAATAGCGTAAGGAGGTCCAGTGATGGAGCCAACAGGGAGCATCCACAAATCATTGAGCCATTCATTTGCCCATCCTCCGAAGACATAGAAGCGTTGCTCATCGGCATTATAGAAGCAGCCAGGAGACTCACGGGCAAGGGGTTTAACTTCCTCATTTTATTCAAGTTTCACGGGCACCCAATTCATGTAGTCAACATCCAAATAGAATACAGAGTTTTCGTATTTAGTTCCTGTTCGGTTGCTGCCTTCAAAGAAGTTTCCTGAGGATCCTCCGAAGATGAAGTACTTCCATGAAGGAATACTTGGGGCCAAGATACCTCCAACATTCCACTTGGCAATTTAGTGGCTGAGCTCAGGATCTGTCCAGGTTTCAGTTTCGAAGTCATAGACGAAGAGATTATGGAATTGAAGGATAAAGTTCCATCCTCCGAAAATCATCAACTTGTCCTTTTGAGCGAGCAAACTTGCAATATGGCCACCTCTTGGCTCAGGAGGGTTTCCTTTGGTCTTAGGCTTGCGCCACTCGAAGGTGTCAAGGTCGAGTTCATAGATGTCGTTGAATGATGTGCGCTGATAGTCAACACCTCCATGTCCTCCGAATATCACAATTCTGTTCTTGTAATAGGTCATGGAGTGGTAGGCTCTTGGTTCAGGGCCTCATATTTTGGACATTGCGTTTTTGGGAGGGCCAACAGCTTTCTGGTTGAGTGGTTGGCACAATT
>JACCDV010634298.1_pt1 | contig 12400 bp, 10 predicted proteins | sample 7446131 | NCBI WGS metagenome assembly JACCDV01 (sample SAMN15323448, study PRJNA562643) | freshwater metagenome | isolation source: river surface water | place: USA:Blue River Watershed | collected 2017-08-17
ACGAAGACGAATTTGGTCATGTCCGGTGGGGAGGCTGGGCGCTCCCGTCTGGTGGTAAAGCGAAATTATAGGGTGCGCCGTCTGCTACATTGCCGCCCATGAGCCATCTTGCTGGAAAACACATCGTTCTGGGCTTGTCGGGCGGCATCGCCGCCTTCAAGTCGGCTGAGCTGTGCCGTGCCCTGGTCAAGGCCGGGGCCACGGTGCAGGTGGTGATGACCGAAGCGGCCGAACAGTTCATGACTGCTGTCACGATGCAGGCGCTCTCGGGACGACCGGTCTACACCTCCCAGTGGGATGCCCGTGAGGCCAACAACATGGCCCACATCAACCTCAGCCGCGAGGCCGATGCCATCCTGGTGGCCCCGGCCAGCGCCGATTTCATGGCCAAACTCCTGCATGGCCGTGCCGACGAGCTGCTGAGCCTGATGTGCCTGGCCCGGCCCATCGAACAGGTGCCGCTGATCGTGGCTCCTGCCATGAACCGAGAGATGTGGGCCAACCCGGCGACCCGACGCAATGTGGTGCAGCTCCGGGCCGACGGCATCCACGTGCTGGACGTGGGGCAGGGTGACCAGGCCTGTGGCGAGACCGGCGATGGCCGCATGCTCGAAGCCGAGGACATCCTCGAAGACCTGGAAGCCTTTTTCACGCCCAAGGTGCTGGCCGGTCAGCAGGTGCTGGTGACGGCCGGTCCGACCTACGAAGCCATTGACCCGGTGCGCGGCATCACCAACCTCTCGAGCGGCAAGATGGGGTTTTCGATCGCCCGCGCCGCCCGCATGGCCGGTGCCGATGTGACCCTGGTGGCCGGCCCGGTGAGTCTGCCTACCCCACGGGGCGTGCGCCGTGTGGATGTGCGTTCGGCCCGTGACATGCTGCAAGCCGTTGAGGCCCATGTCGGTTCCGCCGGGGTGTTCATCTCGACCGCGGCCGTGGCCGACTGGCGTCCGGCCACTTCGGCCGAACAGAAAATCAAGAAAGACGGTTCTGGGCAGCCCCCCACGCTGGGTTTTGTCGAGAACCCCGACATCCTGGCCACGGTAGCGAAGTCCGCGCGTGCCCAGGTGGGCGAGTTGTTCTGCGTCGGTTTTGCCGCCGAAAGCCACGACCTGCTGGCCCACGCCACCGCCAAGCGCATCCGCAAGGGCGTGCCGCTGCTGGTCGGCAATATTGGCCCCAGCACCTTTGGTCAGGACGACAATGCCTTGATGCTGGTTGATGCCGACGGCGTCCGGGAACTGCCCCGCGCTTCCAAGCAGGCGCTGGCGGTCCAGCTGATTGAAGACATTGCGCGCCGGCGCGGCCCCACGAAAGCCTGAAGATGGAACTCGACGTCAAGATTCTTGATGCGCGCATGCGCGACCAGCTGCCCCAGTACGCCACCCCCGGCAGCGCCGGACTGGATCTGCGTGCCTGTCTGGATGCACCGCTGACCCTGGCACCCAACGCCTGGCAGCTGGTGCCCACAGGCATTGCCATCCACCTGCAAGACCCCGGCTACGCCGCCATGCTGCTGCCGCGCTCTGGGCTGGGCCACAAGCACGGCATCGTGCTGGGCAATCTGGTGGGCCTGATCGACAGCGACTACCAGGGCCAGCTGATGGTCAGTTGCTGGAACCGCAGCGACACGGCCTTCACCATCGCCCCGATGGAGCGCATTGCCCAGATGGTGATCGTGCCGGTGGTGCAGGCGCGCTGGCGGGTGGTCGAGGCATTCGGCGATGCGACGACCCGTGGTGCGGGCGGCTACGGCTCGACCGGCCAGCAGTGAGCCCGGCGCCGGAGCGTGCCGCCGGCCCCCTGTGCCCAAAATGCGACAATAGCGGGCAATGAGCACCCCTTACTCCCAACTGTCGCTGGCGCCCACGCTGGCCAAAGCCGTGGCCGACATGGGCTACGAGAACATGACGCCCATCCAGGAGCAGGCCATCCCGGTGGTGCTGACCGGCAAGGACGTCATGGGCGCCGCCCAGACCGGAACCGGCAAGACCGCGGCCTTTTCGCTGCCGCTGCTGCAGCGTCTGCTCAAGCACGAAAATCCCTCGACCTCGCCGGCCCGCCACCCGGTGCGCGCCCTGGTCCTGCTGCCAACGCGCGAGCTGGCCGACCAGGTGGCCCAGCAGATCAAGCTGTACGCCAAATACACCCAGTTGCGCAGCACGGTGGTGTTCGGCGGCATGGACATGAAGCCGCAGACCGCCGAGCTCAAGAAGGGCGTGGAGGTGCTGGTGGCCACTCCCGGGCGCTTGCTCGACCACATTGAAGCCAAGAATGTGGTGCTCAACCAGGTCGAGTACGTGGTGCTCGACGAAGCCGACCGCATGCTCGACATCGGCTTCCTGCCTGACCTGCAACGCATCCTGTCCTACCTGCCCAAGACCCGCACCACACTGCTGTTTTCGGCCACCTTCTCGCCCGAGATCAAACGCCTGGCGGGCAGCTACCTGCAGGACCCGGTCACCATCGAGGTGGCCCGTCCGAACGAGACGGCCTCGACCGTCGAGCAGCGTTTCTTTGCCGCCGCTGACGATGACAAGCGCCGCGTGATCCGCAAGGTCCTCAACGACCGCGGTCTGCAGCAGGCTTTCATCTTCACCAACAGCAAGCTCGGCTGTGCGCGGCTGGCCCGCAGCCTTGAGCGAGAGGGCTTCAAGACCGGTGCGCTGCACGGCGACAAGAGCCAGGACGAGCGCCTGAAGGCGCTGGAGGCCTTCAAGAAAGGCGAAGTCCATTTGCTGGTGTGCACCGATGTGGCCGCCCGCGGTCTGGACATCAAGGACGTGCCGGCGGTCTTCAACTTCGATGTGCCCTTCAATGCCGAAGACTATGTGCACCGCATTGGCCGCACCGGCCGTGCAGGCGCCTCCGGCCTGGCGGTCACCTTGGTGGCACCGAGTGACAACCGGCTGGTGACCGACATCGAGAAACTGATCAAGAAGAAGATCGAAGTCGAGTCCATCGAACTCGACGGCGACCGTCCACGTGGTCGGCACGGCGAGGGCCAGCGTCCGCGCCGCGAAGAGGATCCGCGCGATGTGCTCGATGCCCCGCGTGAACCGCGCGAACGACGCGGCTTTCGGCCTGCCGCGGCCCCGCGCGATCCTTTCTTTGACCAGCCCTACGAGCCCAGCAGCGCCGAGGCCCCCCCGGTCTGGGAATCGCAGCGTCCGGTCAGCCGCCCCGGCGTCTCGGCCAACATCAAGAGCAAGCGCAAGCTGCCGGCCCTGTTCAAGCCTGGCGAATGAGGTTTGTGGCCCGGGCTTCGTGCGGGAGCCAACGGCCATTACCCCGGCTTCACGCAAGCGACGCAATGCCCTGTCAAAATTGGGGCATGACCCAAGCCCTTTTTCGCACGCCCCTGGCCTGCGCCTGTGCCCTGGCCAGCCTGCCGGTGCTGGCGCAAACCCCGCCGCCCGTCACCGACCTGGGCGGTGTGGAGATCCGCAGCAACCGCAACACCAGTGCCGAATCCCGTCGCGAAACCACGGCCAGCAAGATCATCATCGGCCGCGAGGAGATCGATCGCCACGGCGATGCCACCCTGGGTGAGGTGCTCAAGCGCCTGCCCGGCGTCACGATGGGGGGAGGCCCTGGCCGCGGTACCGGCATCCGCATGCGCGGTCTGGGCGGGGGATACACCCAGATCCTGATCGATGGCGAGCGCCTGCCACCGGGTTTTTCGGTTGAACAACTCACCCCCGAGCAGGTCGAGCGCATCGAGATCCTGCGTGCGCCCACGGCCGAAACCGGAGCACGCGCCATCGCCGGCACCATCAACATCGTGCTGCGCGAAGGGCAGAAGGCCAACCCAGACGACCTGCGCCTGACTGCATGGGCCGAGCATGGCGAGCCCTCCGGTCAGTTCAACTGGGTGCATAACCTCCGGTCCGAGTCCCTCACCGGGAGTTTCACCGTCTCGGCGGTTGATAACCGCCGGCCTGATGCGAGTGAGACCGCCACCGAATCCACGGCTTTTGGCGACCGCTTGCGCCATTCCGAAAGCCTGGGCCACCGGCGTGCGCTCAATGCGAATGCCCGCCTTCAATGGCGTGGCGAGCAGGGGCGCAGCCTGGTGCTGACGCCCTTCATGGTGTATTCGGACTACGACATGTCGGGTCGGGTGGGCGTGCGCTCGGGAGAGCGCGCGGACAATGCCCAGACCCGAAGCAACAGCCATTTCGCCCTGGCTCGTCTCAATGGCCAGTGGTCCCAGCGGCTCTCGGCCGACGATCGCCTCGAATGGCGCTTTGGCCTGGGCCAGTCACGCTACGACTACCGACTCGACCAGACCGGAGCGGCCCAGGACTGCCTTGTTTCCCGGGGTCTGCTGTGCAACGGTTTCGAGACGCAGAATTTCGTGGACAACAGCGGCAGCCTGACCGGCAAGTGGACTCGCGCCATGGACAGCGGGCACCAGATCGTCAGCGGCCTGGAGTTCGAGCAGGTGCGCCGCAATGAGCAGGGCAATGCCGCCATCGCCGATGAGGCCGGCAACCTGCTGGCGCGCACACGCCGCTGGGCCATCTACAGCCAGGACGAATTCAGGATCAATCCGAAGTGGTCGGCCTACGCCGGCCTGCGTTATGAAAGCATCCTCACCGAAGGCACGGCCGATGGTGCCCTCAAGCTCAACGAGAGTGGCGTCTGGACGCCTCTGGTACATGCTGTCTTCAGGCCCGATCCGAAAAAGCGTGACCAGATCCGCATGAGCCTGACCCGCAGTTACAGGACCCCGACCTTGCACCAGCTGGTGGCGCGCTATGTGCCCGCGCTGGGCACCAACAGCCCGACCAACCCCGACCGCACCGGCAACCCCGACCTGCGCCCGGAACTGGCCACCGGTGTCGAACTGGGCTTCGAGCGTTATCTTGAGCAGGGCGGACTGCTCAGCGCCAACCTGTTCCACCGCAACATCAGTGACCTCATCCGCAACACCACCAGCCTTGATTGCCTGACGCCGGGCGTCGGGGTCTGTGTCTCCAGTCCGGCCAACGTGGGTGACGCGGTCACCCGGGGCGTGGAACTCGAAGCCAAGTTCAGACTCAACCAGTGGGTCAGCGGGGCCTGGCCGATCGATCTGCGCAGCAACGTCAGCTTCTTCCATTCCCGCGTCAAGGATGTGCCCGGCCCGAACAACCGCCTGGACCAGCAGCCCTCCTCGACCGGCAACCTGGGGGCGGACTACCGCCTGCGCGGTCGGCCGCTGACACTGGGGGGCAATTTCAACTGGAACCCGGCCTACGACACCCGCCGCACCGAAACCCAGTGGGCTTACCTGGGTGCACGGCGGGTACTCGATGTCTACGGCTTGTGGCGGCTCTCACCGACTGCAGGCCTGCGGCTGACCGTGAGCAATCTGGTACCGCTGGCCTACCAGACAGGCTCACGCTTCGAGAGCGGCAGCCAGCGCGAAATGGCCAGCACCACCGCGCGCAACTGGCAGAACGTGCAGTTGCGCCTGGAGCTCAAAATTTAAGCCATGCCATTGCGCCGGGCCAGTTCGACGAACAGGCCCGAGTGGTCCAGCTCGGCCAGGCCGTGGTCGATGGCTTCGCTGTAGAGGCGCTCGAACAGTTCGGTGATGGGCGCCGCAAAGCCCAGCGAGGCCGCCGTCTCCAGGGCGTTGCGCATGTCCTTGCGCTGCACCGTCATGGTGGCACGGGGCGAAAAGTCACGCTCCACCATGCGCTGGCCGTGCAGCTCCAGGATGCGGCTGCGTGCGAAGCCGCCGCCGATGGCCTCGCGCACCCTGGCCATGTCGGCGCCCCCCTTGGCGCACAGGAGCAGCGCTTCCGAGACCGCGCCAATGGTGATGCCAACGATCATCTGGTTGGCCAGCTTGGCCAGCTGCCCCGCTCCATGTGGTCCCACATGCACCGTGCTGCCCAGGTGCTGCAGCACGGGCAGGGCCACCGCGAGGTCGGCGGCATCGCCCCCGGCCATGATGGCCAGCGTGCCGGCTTCGGCTGCCACGGTGCCGCCGGAGACCGGCGCGTCGATGTGCCGCAGGCCCATGGCCTGCAGACGCTGGGCATGCGCGCGTGCTTCCACCGGTTTGATCGAGGCCATGTCCACCACCAGCGTGCCCGGGCGCATGGCGCTCGCCGCGCCCAGGCCAAACAGCACCTGCTCGACCACCGGACCGTTTTCCAGCATGCTGATGACCATGTCGGCCTGGCGCACCGCGTCGGCCGCCTCCCCGTGCACCGTGGCGCCCAGCGCGGCCAAAGGCTCGGCCCGGGCGCGGTTGCGGTTCCAGGCCTGCACGCGCAAGCCGGCCTGGCACAGGCGGGAGGCCATGGGCAGGCCCATGCGGCCGATGCCCAGCAGGGCGACGGTGGGGGAGGGGGTGTTCATCGGGTGTGGTCCTTGCAGGTCGCCGCATTGTCGCGGGTTTGGCAAGCGCCGGTCGCCGGGTGTGACAAGATGGCGACGCCCCTTGAAGGAGACGCCATGACCATCCACAACGCCGCCTGGCACGACCGCATGTACAACAACCGGGCGCTGGTCCCCGACTTTGCCGACCATTTCGAGCGCTGGAGGGGCAGTTCCCTGCAGGCCCGCCGGCAACGGCCCTGCGTGCTGGATGTGGCCTATGGCGAGGGTCCGAACGAGACGCTGGACATCTTCCCGGCCAGCCGGCCGGATGCGCCGGTCGTGGTCTTCATCCACGGCGGCTACTGGCGCAGCCTCGACAAGGCCGACCATTCCTTTGTGGCACCGCCTTTGCTGGACATGGGTGCCTGTGTGGTGGTGGTCAATTACGCCCTGTGCCCCGGCACCGAGGCCGTGCCGGTGACGGTGCCGGACATCGCGCTGCAGTGCGCCCGGGCCATGGCCTGGGTCTGGCGACACATCGGCGCCCATGGGGGCCGGCGCACCGACATCTCGGTGATCGGCCACTCGGCGGGTGGGCATCTGGCCGCGATGATGCTGGCCTGCCGCTGGCAGGAACTGGGTGCCGACCTGCCCGCCGATCTGGCGCGCAAGGCCCTGTCGATTTCGGGCCTGTTCGATCTGGCACCGGTGCGCAAGACCCCCTTTGTCCAGGCCGATCTGCGGCTCACGCCGGGGCAGGTCCGGCTGGCCAGCCCGGCCCTGTGGGCTGCGCCCCCAAACCGCGTCCTCTACACGGTGGTTGGCGGCGACGAAAGCCCCGAGTTCATCCGCCACAACACCCTGATCCGCCAGGCCTGGGGCGCGCGCACCGTGCCCGTGTGCGAGGCCTTGCCCGGCCGCCACCATTTCAGCGTGGTGTCGGCGATCACCGAACCGGCACACCGGTTGAACCAACTGGCCAGGCAATTGATCGCCGAGACGTGACTTTTGGCTGGCTGATGGCTTTCGCGGTGTGGGCGGTGTCCGGCTTCCTCATGCTGTCCCGCAGGACAGAAATCGTCAGCCGAACACCGCCCACACCGCGAAAACGGGCAGTGCCCTTCAGTCTTGCAGAAAGCGCGCGACCAGCAGCGACCAGTACGCCGAGCCGACGGCCACATTCTGGTCATTGAAGTCGTAGCCCGGGTTGTGCACCATGCAGGCACCATGCCCGCCACTGGCCCCATCACCGTTGCCGATCAGCAGATAGCAACCCGGCACTTGTTCCAGAAAGAAGGCGAAGTCCTCGCTGCCGGTCAGCGCCTTGCCCTGGCGCGTGACGCGCGCGCTGCCCACCAGCTCTTCGGCCACATCGCGGGCGAAGTCGGTCTGCTGGAGGTGGTTGACCAGCACCGGGTAACCGCGCCGATAGTCGATCTGGGCCCTGACGCCATAACTCTGCGCCTGGGCATGCACCAGTTCGGTGATGCGCTGCTCGAGCAGCGTGCGCACTTCGCGGTTGAGTGCCCGCACGCTCAGGCGCAGGGTGGCCGTTTGGGGGATCACGTTGTTGGCCACACCGGCATTGAACGCGCCCACGGTGATGACTGCCATTTCCTGCGGGTCCACATTGCGGGCCACGATGCTTTGCAGACCCAGCACGATGGCCGCACCCGCCACCACGGGGTCTGCCGCCAGGTGCGGCATGGCCCCATGCCCACCTTGGCCATCGAGGGTGATGGTCACGTTGTCCGAAGAGGCCATCATCGCGCCATCGCGCAGCACCAGATGCCCCTGGGGGTGTCCCGGCATGTTGTGCATGGCAAACACGGCATCGCAGGGGAAACGGCTGAACAGCCCGTCTTCCATCATCTTGCGGGCGCCGCCCAGGCCTTCCTCGGCAGGCTGGAAGATCAGGTTGAGCGTGCCCGAGAACTGCACGTGCGCCGCGATGTGCTTGGCGGCCGCCAGCAGCATGGCGGTATGCCCATCGTGGCCGCAGGCGTGCATGATGCCCGTGTGGCAGCTGGCGTAGGGCAGGCCGGTGGCCTCTTCGATGGGCAGGGCGTCCATGTCGGCACGCAGGCCCAGGGCTTTGTTGCTGCTGCCGCGCCGCAGCTGGCCGACCACACCGGTGCCACCCAGGCCGCGGGTGACCGTGTAGCCAAAGCGTTCGAGCTGCTCGGCCACCAGGTCACTCGTGCGGTACTCCTTGTAGCCCATCTCCGGATGGCGGTGGATGTCGCGGCGCACCGCGATGAACTCATCGGCCTGGGCGTCCAGGGCCTGCAGCAGCCCGTGGGCCAGGGCTTCGCGGGGGGCGTTCATGCGCAATCCTTTTCCGTTGAATCACTCGGGCTGCAGATTAATTGATTTGGCAATGGCACGGTAGCGCTCAATTTCGCCCTGGTAGATCCGCGCCAGTTCGGCCGGGGTGCGCGAGGGCAGCACCACATTGCCACTGCCTTCAAGTGCCTTGCGGGTGTCCGGCACTTCGGCGGCGGCATAGAAGGCCTTGTTCAGCGCATTGACCACACTCTCGGGGGTATTTCTGTGCACCTGGACGCCGGCCCAGATGTCGAACTCCATTGCCTCAAGGCCCTTCATGGCGGCCATGGCCGGGAATTGCCTGAAGAGGGGGTGCGGGGTCTTGGCGGTCACCGCCAGGCCCTGGATTTTGCCGTCCATCAGGGTTTGCGGGATGGATCCGGCCATCGGCAGGAAGGCCAGGTCGATCTGGCCACCCATCAGGTCGGTCAGCAGGGGAGCAATGCCCTTGTAGGGCACGTGCAGCATCTGTACCTTGGTCAGCTGGGAGAACTTCTCGCCAATCAGGTGGTAGAGCGAGCCTGGGCCCACGCTGCCATAGCTCAGAGGCTTGTCCGCATTTTTTCGGGCCAGTGCCAGCAACTCGTCGACGGTCTTGACGTTGAGGGAGTTGCGCACCGCCAGGATCGTGTTGGTGGAGGCGAACTGGGCCACCAGCCTGAAATCCTCGGATTTGTACTTCACGCCCTGGATGGCCATCGGGGTCAGCACCAGTTCCATCGGGCTGCCGAGGCTCACCATGTAGCCATCGGCCGGTGCGTTGACCACCTTGCTCAGTCCAATCGCGCCACCGGCGCCACCGATGTTCTCGATCACCATCGGCTGCCCCAGTCGGCTGGCGGCATCAGGCTGGACCTTGCGCGCAAAAAAGTCCGATGGCCCGCCTGCGGGATAAGGCACGATCAGGTTGATCGGTTTGACCGGGTAGTTGTTCGCCCAGACCGGGCTGAACGCGCTGGCGGCCATCAACAGGCTGCCGAGAAAAGTCTTGAGTTTCATGGTGTCTCCTTGGATGTGGGCATGGCTTGAAAGCCACAATGGCATCGTAAAAAGCCGTATTGCATGTGTCCAATGACTTATTTTTCTTGTTTTCATTCTTAAAATGAATATATGAACCTCAGGCACCTCGAACATTGGCTGGCGCTGGCCGACACCGGCTCCTTCAGCCGTGCCGCCGACAAGCTGCACATCACCCAGTCGGCGCTCAGCCGCAGCATTCAGGCGCTCGAGGACGAACTGGGCGGGCCGCTGGTGGACCGCATCGGCAAGCGCAACGAGCTCACGCCCCTGGGGCACGCTGTGCTGGCGCGGGCCCGCCGCATCGTGCACGAGGCGTCCGAACTCAAGCAGGGGGCGGCAGTCATGCAGCAAGGCGGCCTGGGCAGCCTGCGCCTGGGGCTGGGTTCGGGGCCGGGTGCCATGCTGATGACCGCCTGGCTGGTCCACATGGCCCGCCACCACCCTGGCGTCAAGGTCTCGGTGACCCGAGGACCGACCGAGTTGCAGTTGCAGCAGCTGCGCGACCGCACGCTCGATGCGCTGGTGGTGGATGTGCGCCGCGTCGTGCCCGCAGCCGACCTGCAGATCGGACCGCTTTTTGACATGCCTGCCGGCCTCCTCTGCCGGGCCGGCCACCCTTTGCTGTCGCATTACCCCGGGGGCGTCCCCTTCGACGCCGTCGTGCAGTACCCGGTGGCCTCGGTGCCACTGTCTGCCGAGGTCGCGCGCCAGCTGGTGGCGCATTACGGTCCGCGCGCGAACCCCGACGATCTGGTGTCCCTGCAGTGTGAAGAAATCCCCAGTCTGCTCGAAGCGGTGCGGCAAACCGATGCCATCTACCTGGGCATTCTGGGTGCGGCCCATGCATGGCTCGCCCGTGGCGAACTGGTGGCCTTGCCCCTGCTGCCGCGCTTGCAGGCCAGCGCCCGCCTGGGCCTGGTCAGCCTGGCCGGGCGCACCGAGTTGCCGGTGATGGCGGTTTTCCGAGAGTTTGTGATGGGTCAGTTCGGCGCGGCCGCACAGGTGCAGGACAAGCTCTATGGATGAGCTGCTGTGGGCTGTGCCCGCCGTGCTGACCGGCTACCTCGTTCTGGGGCTCACCGGCTTCGGCTCGGCTCTGGTCATCGTGCCCCTGCTGGCCTGGTCATGGCCTTTGCCCGAGGTGGTGGCGCTCATCTTGATGCTCGATTTGCCGGCTTCTCTCATGCACAGCGGCCTCAACTGGCGGCAGGTGCAATGGCCCGAACTGCGTCGCCTGCTCCCTGGCATCGCGCTGGGCACGCTGGCCGGTCTGTGGCTGAGCCACCACCTGCACAGCCGCTGGCCCTTGCTGGCGCTGGGCCTTTATGTGGCGGTCGTGGGCTGGCGTGCCCTGCGTGCAGGGCAGACCCGTCTCCCCCTGAACGGGCGCTGGGGCCTGGTCTATGGCAGTGGCATCGGCATCGTCGAAATGCTGTTCGGCACCGCCGGGCCTGTGGTGGTCGCCTGGCTGACCCGTCGCCTGCCCGATCCGCACCAGGTCCGCGCCAGCATCCCGATGGTCATGGCGGTGGCCGTGCTCACGGTGCTGTGCGGCATGGCCTGGGATGGCCGCCTCTCCCAACCCGTGCTCTGGCAACGATGGGCCGTGCTCATCGCTCCCGCGCTCGCCGGGGTCTGGCTGGGTCACCGCCTCGCGCACAGGCTGCCGGTAGCGAGATTGCGCCAGGCCATTTGTGCCTTGCTGGTGGTCAGCGGCAGCGTGCTGGTTGCCAAGGCGCTGGGATGAATCTGGATGCTGTGTACCCTCAGCAGAGGCGCCCTGCGTGTCCCCTCTGCGCGGCGTGCCATGGCATGACCGCAAGCAACAAGGCCCGCGATCCGTTTGTAGACCGCGGGCCCTGAAGGCGTGCAAGGCGAGTGGCTTACATCAGCAGGTGCTCACCCGCGTTGTCGCCGCCCAGGATCACATAGTTCACCTTGCGGATGTCCATCAGCTTGTTGCCGCCGGCGTAGCTGATCGAACTCTGCACGTCCTGCTCCATTTCAATGAGCGTGTTGGCCAGCTTGCCCTTGATCGGCTCCAGGATCCGCTTGCCTTCCACATGCTTGTACTCGCCCTTGTTGAAGTCCGAGGCCGAGCCATAGTACTCCTTGAACAGTTCGCCATCGACCTCGACGGTCTTGCCCGGCGACTCTTCGTGGCCGGCAAACAGCGAGCCGATCATCACCATGCTCGCACCAAAACGGATGCTCTTGGCGATGTCGCCATGGCTGCGGATGCCGCCGTCGGCAATGATGGGCTTGGTCGCCACGCGGGCGCACCACTTGAGCGCCGAGAGCTGCCAGCCGCCGGTGCCAAAACCGGTCTTGAGCTTGGTGATGCAGACCTTGCCCGGGCCCACGCCCACCTTGGTTGCATCGGCACCCCAGTTTTCCAGGTCGATCACGGCTTCGGGTGTGGCCACGTTGCCGGCAATGATGAAACTGTTGGGCAGCTTGCCCTTGATGTAGGCAATCATGTCGCGCACGCTGTCGGCATGGCCGTGGGCGATGTCGATGGTGATGTACTCCGGCACCAGGCCTTCGGCGGCCAGCTGGTCCACCGTGGCGCGGTCGGGGGCCTTGACGCCCAGCGAAATCGAGGCGTACACGCCCTTGGCATGCATGTCGCGCACGAACTGGACGTTGTCCAGGTCAAAGCGGTGCATCACGTAAAAGTAGTTGTTTTGCGCCATCCACAGGCAGATGGTTTCGTCCACCACCGTCTTCA
>JACCDV010595774.1_pt1 | contig 12399 bp, 10 predicted proteins | sample 7446131 | NCBI WGS metagenome assembly JACCDV01 (sample SAMN15323448, study PRJNA562643) | freshwater metagenome | isolation source: river surface water | place: USA:Blue River Watershed | collected 2017-08-17
ATGGCGCCAGCAGCAATACCGATCATGCCGCCAACACCTTGAGCTCTATATTTAATTTTGCTCATGCGCACTTCGATATCACCAGTTCTGCGAGTTAAGTTATATATATCCTGGAAGTTTGCCGCTGCAAGCTCTTTGGTCGCATCGTTTTGCGCCATTTGCTGCAATGTCCAGTCGATATAGTTTGCTTCTGCGGAGCTGTTGAAATTTAGTGACATAATTTAACCTCTAGTTACTCTTAACAAGTTCATTGTCTTTTTTGAAAGACTGAGTATCTTGCTTAGCTTGTTCATTCCAGAATTCTTGATTCACTCTAGATTCGCCCATTAGTGCGCGCACTGTCGCAAGTAATTGGCGGGCTGCATCTTGATCACCATGACCAAGAATTGCTAGCTGTAATAACTGCTCTGCAAATGAGTTGTCTGCCTGTGATTGCGAAACAAGGGTGTTTGCTTCAGCCATTTTCTCAGCTGCGTTAATGTAGGGTACGTATGAATAGACTGCCATAATATCTCCTCTGACAAAGGAGATATACTACGTCTAGGTTAAGGTTGAGTTAAGAAAACTATTAATCTATGACTGCGCCTTCAAGTTTAAGCCAATCCTCGAATGCAATAATGTCAGGTATAAGAAGAAGACCCTCATCATTATTAGCAAGGAAAGACTTAACTCTAAGCCTGTCGAAACTCTTAGCCACTAATTTAGGGCTAACTTCTGCGATTCTAGATAATTTATGTATATTAAGTTGAGGAACTGTGGTGCCTTCTTTGGTTACTTTACCGTTTTTGACCACGTCTAAATACAGCGCAAAAGCTACTCTAGCTTCTTCGCTTAGCTCTATTCTTTCTTCTGGAGCAGGTACGGCCTCTGTTTGGGCTTGTAAAATGTCTTTAATTTCTTCTTGATTAGGCATGGTGGTCGTCGTCGTCCAATATACTAGCATATTAAGAGCTTTAAGAGCCTGTCCGAAAAGTGCCCAGATGCTAGGCATGCGAGCCCGAGCAAGCGGAGTTTACTAAACCGTAAATGAGCATTGTGAGGGCGAGCATAACAACGCAGATGGGGCTTTTCGGATAGGCTCTAAAACTGATCAGCCGCCCCGAAATTTAACCTCATAAAACTGCTGTTCTTGGTTAAGGCTTCTATGAGCGGGAAGCCTAAATCTACCCTCAGGGCACCAACTAGAGGCAAGTTCACCCGAAGCCCAAAGCCCACTGAAGCTGCCTGGTTTAGTCTATTGCTGACTCGATTAAGTCTAGAATTGCCGCCTATTAGTCCTGCGTCAGCAAAAAGAGCAAAATCTATATTGTTTAAGAATTTATTTGATTTAATCGCAGGGATCAAATTATAAAGAGGGCTGCGATATTCAGCAGTGCTAATTAGAAGCTTAGTGCCGATACCCAAATCACTAAACTGCCTGTATCCTCTAACGCCGTTCATGCCACCTAAACGATATTGAGTGAATTGAGGAATCTCGCCGAATAATTCATAGCCGGTTCTAGCGTTAAGTATAAAACTACTATTCCAAGGTAATTTTGAGTATTTGGTTATCGAACCATCAAGCTTGGTGAAGCTATTTATATCACCGAATGAAAACCCAGGCTCTAGTCCTAATCTGGTTTTCCAACCATCTCTAGGTTTGCTTGGTGCATCTAAGTCGACAAAATTATAATTAAGTTTTGAAGAGAAATATTGTCCGCTAGCAAGCTGCTCTTTGCGCAGTGCCTTGGCTTCTTTGCGAGCCTTGGCTTCGCTTACTCCATCTTGCTCCTGAATATTGGAGCTAATCACATCTACGTAGCTTTTATCATCAGGATCTAAATCAAAATTATTAATATCAATAAAATTATAAGAAGTCGATAAGCTAAGTCTATTGAAGTCATCAAGCGCTTTGCCGACAGTGAAGCCAGCGTGCATGCCAAGCTGATCTGAGAGATCCACTAGATAGTTAGGTCCTTTGGTGAAGGTGCCGAAAAGTCCGAAATTATAATCACTGTTGCGGAAATACGGTATGTTGTAGCGCGCAGTTACTTGAGTCAATCTGCCGCGTCTAAATAGAGCTGTGTTGTTATTGAAGGCTGAGTTCGCACCGTAACCTGAACCGAGCAAACCATTAACGCTAAGTGTCTCACCTTGTCCGCGCACGTTAGCTACTTGAAGATTGACGTTACCAAAAATTCCAGCGCTTGAATTTAGTCCACCACCTAAACCTATATTAGTGTTGCGTTTTTCTTGTACTTTGATTTCAAGTACATAACCGTTGCCGCTAGCTGCTGGCGTTACCATGCGCGTAACATTTGAATAGTAGCCAGTGCCTTGTAGTTTTTTGAAATCCTTAGAGAAAGACCTTTCGTTATAAGGTTCTTGAACTTTGGTGTTGGAGATTAAATGATCGAGATAGCCTTTTTTGGTTCTTTCGTTGCCGCTATAAACTATCTCTTCGATAATTCCCTCGTCGATATAGATCTTCAGAGTGCCATCACTGGCGCTATCTATATCAGAGACTTTGGCGACTATATAGCCTTGCTGCAAGTACTGTGACTCCAGTAATTGAATTCTCTGTCCTATTAAATTTACATTCTCGGGCTTGCCGATAAGATCACTAAAAACATTATAGGCATCCACCTCAGCCACTGCCTTGCTGCCGTAGATCTCAAGATCCGTAACTGGAGGATTCTCGTTAACCACGAAGAACAAATCAATAGTGCCGTCAGGATTCTCCACTGGCTTAGCCTCAAGACCGGTTCTATCGAAATAACCAAGCTTATATATAGTTCTTAAATCTTCAAGGATAGTATCCTTGTTGAAAACGGTACCAGTTTGTGATTTAACCACCTCAAGTATCTCTTCATCTGTTAGATAATGATTGCCCTCTATCTCTACTCTGGCGATTTTTTGCGGGGCATAAATAGCTAGCGCCGGCTGGGAAAAGCTGGCTAGAATCAATAAAAATATACTTAGTAGTCTTAGGGTTAAGGTCAAGAGTTCAAGCCCAATTATACTTGCAATTGGGAGCTTTTGAGAATCGCCCAGAACTTCGTTTGAATAGTGTATTATTAGATATACAAATCTCCAACTATGGTCAAAGCTGAGCGAGTTTATATTTTTGACACTACCCTACGTGATGGTGAGCAGTCGCCTGGAGCGACTATGAATATCCAGGAGAAGCTTGAGATCGCAAGGCAGCTGGCACTTCTTAAGGTTGATGTTATTGAGGCGGGTTTCCCGGTTTCTAGTGAAGGTGATTTCGAAGCGGTTAACCAAATCGCTCGCACTATTAAAGGTCCGACTATATGTGCTCTAGCTAGAGCCATGGAAAAAGACATAGAAGTAGCAGCAGCAGCTCTTGAAGGCGCTAGTCATAAGCGCCTGCATACTTTTATAGCTACATCACCTATTCATATGGAGCATAAACTTAAAATGACTCCAGATCAAGTCTACGAGCGTGCTGTAGCTATGGTTAAATACGCTAAGTCGCTAGTCGATGAAGTAGAGTTCTCGCCAGAGGACGCTGGACGCTCAGAGAACGAATTTCTCTATCGCATTATCGAAGGTGTTATTGATGCAGGAGCTAGCATTATTAATATTCCTGATACTGTTGGCTACACTACCCCTGAGGAGTTTGGCGCCTTAATTAAAGCTATTCGTAAGAATGTGCCAAATATTTCTAAAGCGATTATCTCTGTGCACTGTCATAACGATCTGGGTCTGGCGGTGGCTAATAGTCTTGCGGCTCTTAATAATGGTGCGCGCCAAGTAGAGTGCACTATTAATGGTATAGGCGAAAGAGCAGGTAATGCGAGTCTTGAAGAGATCACTATGATACTTAAGACCCGCAAGGATCTTGGTTTCGAGACTAATATCGAGACTAAACAGATCATGCGCACCAGTAAGCTAGTCAGCAATATTACTGGCATGTACGTGCAGCCGAATAAAGCTATAGTCGGCTCCAATGCTTTTGCTCACGAGTCTGGAATTCATCAAGACGGTGTGCTTAAATACCAAAAAACCTATGAGATTATCAATCCAGTTGATATTGGGCTGCTTAGTGCTCAGTTACCTCTAGGTCCGCGTTCTGGCAAGCACGCTCTTAAGAGCAGGCTTGAGCAGTTAGGTTTTAATAACCTTGGCGAAGCTAAGTTGCAGGGACTTTATGAGCGTTTCAAACACTTAGCTGATAAGAAAAAGCGCGTTGATGATAGAGATCTTATAAGTCTAGTTACAGATCAAGCGATTAAAGCTGATTCACCAGTGACTTTTGAACTAGTGCAATCACAAGTTACTTGCGGTACTTCTGGCTTACCTACAGCAAGTGTGGTTTTGCGTGATCTTAGAGATAAATCTAATTTACTAGTGGGCTCTAGTCTTGGCACCGGTCCAGTTGATGCAATCTGCAAGTGTATGCGTGATCTTACTGATGCGAACTGTACTTTAATTGAGTTTACAGTTAAGTCTGTTACTGAAGGAATAGATTCGCTCGGCGAAGTGATTATTCGCGTCCAGGACAACGATACTAATAAGATTTATAGCGGACACTCAGCTAAGACGGACATTATTCTTGCTTCTGCTCATGCTTATTTAGCGGCGATTAATAGATATTTTGCTAAGCGCGAGAGTAATCAGCTGCAAATTCACCCGCAAATCCAAGAAATCTCTGATACACTCAAGTCTTGATGATTATTGCTATTGATGGTCCCGCAGGTAGCGGCAAAAGTACTATCGCCAAGCTTTTAGCTGAAAAATTAGGCTATCAATATATAGACACTGGAGCCATGTATAGAGCTGTGACTCTGCTAGCTCTTGAAGCTAAACTTAGTGATCTTGATTTGCAAATCAACAGAGAAGTCTTATGTACGGAGTCTGACTCAGCGCTTCTAGAATCGATGCTGGTAAGCGCCAAGGTTAGGTTGGCTGGCAAGGAAGTTTATCTCGGTGAAAGGAATGTTAGTTTAGAGATTCGCAGCCTACTAGTAAGCGCGAATGTCGCTGTGGTTGCAGCTATGCCTAAGGTGCGTGAGTTTCTGGTGAAACAGCAACAGGCATTAGGTAATGCTGCTAACTGTGTGATGGACGGGCGTGATATCGGCACCGTGGTTTTCCCTCAAGCAGAGCTTAAGGTATTTCTAACTGCATCTCCCGAGGTTAGAGCTAAACGCCGCCTCAAAGAGCACGAGCAGCGCGGCGAAGTGGTTGACTACGAAGCTTTAGTTGCAAGCATTAGACATAGAGATAACCTTGACTCTGAGCGAGCTGTATCACCGCTGCGCAAAGCTGATGATGCTATGGAAATCAACAGTGACGATCTTAGTATTCCAGAGGTTGCAGCACTTATTGAGGGCGCCTGTTCTAAAGTTCTAAATTAATCCCCAGAGTTTGGTCTTGCTCGGCGATCATTTTATTAAGCTCATTGAATTGTTCTTCTGTTTCTAGTGGGCTTTCCTTGTTAGGGCTTATAGTTTTAGCAGCTTTTGCTTCTATCTTTTTTGTTTGATTAAGAATTGGCTTTTGCTCTTCTCTGTTTAGACCAATACTTGCTAAATAGTATTCAACACCTTCTTGTTTTATTATTTCTCTTGCTATTTTAAGCTCTTGATTATTAGAGCTCACTAGTTCTTGAATTGCTTGAGCCTGGTGTTTAAGTCCATTTCTGTAGTCTTGCTGTTTCAGGTAACTGGCAGCCAGACTCAGTTCTAGCTCGTAAGCTCCGTCTAGCTTGCTATCAAGAGCCTGCTCTTGCCAAATTGGATTAGTTTCTTTCTGACTCAGCGCCATTAATAAGGCGTAGTTGGCAAGATCAGCGCTAGAAGTGTTTTTAACTATTGCATCTTTTAGTTTTTTGTATTTGTTGCGGTCTTGGTTGATATAGGCTTCGTTTAACTCAAGTAGCTTTGCTTGATAGTACTGAGTGTCGTAGTTTTTATTCAGTTGCTGCTCTATTGACTTACTAAAACCAATAGTACTAATGGCATAACTGACACTAGCTAGGCTGCCAAATATAATAAGGCTAGCTAGAACAGCGATTTTTTTGCTTTGGCTTTTAATTTTATTTTTGGCTTTGTTTGCAATTTTGTTTTCTTTCTTGAAGCGCAAGCTAATAGTACTGCCTTCATCTAAGCTGTGAATTTTTATTTCTGCTCCGTGGAAATTTATAATATCAGCCGCCGCACTTAAGCCGTGTCCTGGTGAGGACTTGAGGTCGCTTGCTATATTCTCTGGTATTTTAGAGCCGCAGGATTTGATTTTAATTTCCCAGTGCTTAGAGTCACTATCTTTTAGCTCTATATTCACTTCGCCGCTGCTATGCTTGAGTGCATTCTCTATTATATTTATTAGCAGTTTGCTGAGCAGTCCGAAATTCCCCAGTATCTCTGCTCTATGATTAACCTCACTACTAAATCTAAGTCTGCGTCTATGACTTAGCTGCAGAATCTCAAGCTCTAGTAAATCATTAAGGTCTAGGATTTCTTTACCGTAGAGCATTTGCATTTGCTCTTTAGTAGATAGATTAGGTTGATTAATTAGTTCTTTAGTGGCTTTAAGCTCCTCGAAGAGCGAGCGGAAGTGATATGCAGCACCTTTGCTGAACTGTTGAATTTCTGTTAGATCCTCTCCTGAATCTATTTGGTTTTTGAGCAGTGCGAAAAAATTAGCAGCGTCATGAAGGTGTGAGATATTCAGTGATACCACAGCATCTAGTTCTTTACTGAGAGCCTTTGCTTTGTTCCCCATCTATGTTTGGATTCGAGTTGTTACGTAATGCCCGATAACTGCGTTACGCTCGCCCTCGCAATGCTCATTTACGTTTTAGTAAACTCCGCTTGCTCGGGCTCGCAAGCCTTGTTCTCGAACATTACGTAACAACTCTTGTGATCATCTTAGCAAGTCAGAGCCCGCTGGGACTCTGGTTTCTATGAGTTTTATTTCATTTTTATCGTAGTTAGTGCTTAGCTGCTTCATAAAATCATGCTCTATCTTGATTGGCTCATCTTCGAACCTGACGCGCATAGGGCTTTGGCTGGTAGCTAGTTGTAGCTGGTATTGATCTTCCAGTAACTTCGTCACCTGCTTGTAGCCAGATTCTATACTACCGAGCAGCATCTCATATCCCCAAAACGCCGAGCGCGTAAAACCACTACCAGTCTCGCCTAGTAGTATTTTGGAGACCATGGGTAATAGTAATAGTGCTGATATCGAGAAGGCGATATTTAATATATCCATGTTAAGTCCGGCAAGTTCATTGTTGATTAGCGCGAAGACCATATAAATTATCGGTATGAAGTTAAGTGTAAGCAGAGCTTTAAGCCAAGAGAGCAAGGGGGCGATGCCAGCTGCTTCAATTCCTTCAACACCAGTTGCCATCGCCCAAAGCGGTGAAATGATAAAACCCAAGATGACTTGCAGCAGTAAGCCAGCAATATAGATATAAACAAATATCTGCGCCAGCATATTAACTACGCTAAGTATTAGCGCTGGGAAGTAACCTATAGTATTGCTAATATTCTCCCAGCTATTATTCAGGGCTTCAATACTAATAATGCTACTTAAATCTAGTCCATTATTATTAATAAACTGATGCAAATTACTATTTAGGAAGTACGCAGCATCGAAGCATAAATGCAGCGCATAGTAGCTTGCAAAAATCATTATCATAGTGGTGATTTTCTGCATTAGGGGTTCGCTGACTACATGGCTGAAACCCGCGTGACTATTGGTCATGCGCTGCGCCACGCTAAAGCCGAAAACGAGCACTAGTATGCTCGCTGCTACTCCAGCGATTAAGCCATTAAGATCTTTAATTATGCTTTTATCGATTATATTTTTGCTTACTTGAAGCATGTCATGATGCCTAGCATCGCGCCAGAGAGGCTCGCTACTATAGGTTGTGTATTCTGGAAATGCGAAATAGTCATCGAATATATCTTTTAGATCCTCGAATATCATTAAGCCGAAACTTTCTTCTTTAAGCCCAGTGCTGATCATTAGGAACTGAGTGGTAATAGAGCTTGCGGCTGCATTAGCGTTAAGTATTTCTTCTAAAGTCTTGCGCCGCTGATACTCAGCGTAGCCAGTGAAAGTATCTTCCATGGCGTAGCGCACACCGTCACGTACTTGGAAGGTGACATCGACAAAGCCTGTACCGGCAACCATTTTGTTTAAGCCAACTGTAGCGACTTGGTGTGCAGCTTTGTTTATTTCTTCTGAAATTTCTACAGCTTCTTCAGGAGCTGCAAGTGGGCGACTGACTTTAAGCGGGCTGTAGCCCTTGTATATTTGAATTTGTTTGTTACTATCTTCTGCATATGGTTTGTCACTTGGTTGTGCAATCGCTGCCCAGATCGCCCCTAAGTCGAAATCTGCTTTTGCTTCAGAGCTTGTAATTAGCAAGAATATTGATAATAATATTATTCTAATCATATTATTATTCCATCACCTTAAACACTGGTATAGAGCTGACTTTGGGCTCGGCTCCGCTTAGATCTATTAGCATTTCTATAGTTAGCTCGCGGCTTTGATAATTACCGTGAGGAAACTCTTCGCGAGCGAAGCAAATAGCTTTGGCGCTCGTGTTAGTTAACTCTTCTAGGTAGAGCTGATCTATACTAAGCTCGCTTAATATTTTTTCTTTACGCCTAGTCATCAGTTCTGGATATAAATTCTTCACGAAGAGCTGCTCTTCACTATGTGCCTGCAGGTAGGCTAGTGACTTATCGTCGCTAGCGTTAAAAAAATTCTCCAGGTAGGCTCTTGCAAAAGTTCTTGCCTGATTCATATCTAATTTGGCTTCAACAGGCGCAGCCTTGGCTTTTGTTTCTGACTGAGTATTAGTTTTTATTAGTTGCATGCTAAGTAATATAATTAGTATCCAGCTGATAACTAGAGCGACTTGAAGTTTTTTTACTATACCTAATTGTTCTAGCCATTTTTTCTTGGGTTTTAATTCTAGTTCTAGTAAGTCCTGCATTGTTTTAGGCTAACTGCGCTAGATTGCTTTCACTGACTGCTGCTTGCTCGCTATTGAAGCTAATAATGCGCTCTACAGTAGCTCTCGCTGCTAGGCTACTACTAGCGCCTGCCTTAAGCGCGGCTCTATATATCTCGTCTCTTTTAGTAGAGAAGCTTCTAGTCGAGTTACTAAGCACCGCTTCAATATCATCCATAACTATTTGCACTAAACCTGAGGATCTGGTGGTGTTAAGAAATGAGTTCCCTGATTCGCTTAGTACGGGATGCTGCATTAAACTAGCCTCTGCTGAATTGAGACCGGCTACAGCGATCATCTCATGCTTGTCACTAGTTTCTTTTAGCTGGAAGCATAAGCAGCAAGAGGCAGAGGAATGAACTTCTCTTGGCAAGTCTTGTGGTTTTTGCGATATAGTCCACAGTCCTAGGTCCATTCCTCGTCCCGCCCTTGCAAAGAAGCTAAGGGCATCCTTGCCTACTTTAGCTTTTGTTCCGGTAAATATTTTCCAGGCTTCATCTACAATTAGCGTGAGTGCTGCTTCGCGCCTGAAAAGCACTCGCTGACTGACATAGTTCATAGTGAGAAACAGTGCTACGGGCAAGAAATTTGCATCAGCTTCTACCTTAGATAAAGTAATCAATAGTAGTCTTTCGCCATTCTTAATGCGCGCAGATTTGCCGTCCATAAGTCCTGAGTAGATCCCGTTGCAGCATCTAGAGTAGGGGGCGATGGCTTTTTGGTAGCTGCTTGAGTAATCACTCTCAAAGCTATCTAAGAATTTATATAAATCACTAAGACTAGGTTTGCTATTTAGCTCATAAAGCTTAGTAAGGCAGCGCACTAGGAAGAACTCTTCTTCTACGCTAATCTCGCTTGAGCGGTTTTTAATAAGTGATAGTAATCTTACTGCGTTTTCGATTTGTTTATTAATCTCAGTGATGCTTGCGTTATCAGCAAGCTCTAGCGGCGCGAAATACCCTAAGCCATCAGGGCTTATACTAGTATCAATCTCAACAACCGTGCCGCCATAATAATCGACAAAAAACTGCCATCCATCTGTAGTATTGTCGATAATAACGAAGCTACCACCCTTTTCTAGCCTGCGTTTGACGGCTAGCTTAGCGGCTACAGTTTTGCCCGAGCCCGAGTCGCCGATAAAATTAATATTGCGGTTGTGACAAACACTGCGATCGTACTCATCTAAATAGACTGGTCTGCTGTTTTCTAGTGAAATTCCCATAAGTGCTCCTGTTTTAGTACCTAATTCGTTCTTGAGAAAGCTAAAGCAGGCTCCAGCGAAGCTGCTACTAGCAAATAATTGTTCGCGGTTTTTTAGTTTGAGGCTGGCGAAAGGCAGTGAAGATATATAGTTTTTGATTTGCTGCCTATCTAGGTTTGATATTCTTGAGCCGCTATATGGTTTAGCTACTTTTAGACTTTCTTCTTCAAGTTCTTTAAGGCTTTTACTTTTAAGTGTAATAAAAATACTTAGATCGTAACTTTGCGGCTGGTTAATTAAATCTGCTGCTATATCAGAGTTTTCTTTAATGATGGCTTGGGTGCTGCTGCGCGAACCCTTAGCTAGCTGTCTTGTAATTTCAGCCTTGGTTTCAGCGCGGCGCCTGTCTTTATGAGCATCTCTGTGGGTTAGTACTACGCTTAAATAAGCTTCAGATTTGATGCTAGCTAGTATTTCTTTTAGCCAGAAGCTTAAATCTCCAGCTTCAGGTGCGCTGCTGAGCCTGAGGGTTTGACTGTAGGTCCCATTATGTTCTAAATATTTAGCCCTATCATAAATTAAACCCTGATCTTTAGAGCAAGGGTGATAATTATTTACAAAACTTTTAAGCTCAGTTTCTTTAAGCAAGCTTGCATAGATATTGATGCTTCTTAAACTAATCATGCAGAGTTCGATTTTTTGTTTTAATAGAGTTCTTTCTTGTTCAAGCTCAGTTTCGCTTAGTGCTTTTATTAAACCTAGTTTCCTGCGCAAACTAAGCAGCCAATTGTAAGTTTTATTGCGCTGGATTTTATGCTTAATGATGAGATAGAAATCTAATTCTGGGATAAACTTGCGTGATTCGATTAATTCTTGAAACCAGTCCTGGTGCTGCTTCTGCGCAAATAATATATTATCCTTGTCTAGATGGCTAAGCTTCTCATTGTGAGCCGAAGGCGCGAGCGGAAGCGACCCCCTTGAGTCTAGCGAGTACCTGCGCACATGAGTAAAAGCCTGAATACAGTCACCATCGTTAGTGCCGCTACTAAAATATGATTTAAGACTAGTTGTGCTTTGCATTTGCGCAAGGAACCTAGTCCAGTTTTTGCAGATGTTTTGTCTTTGGCTAGCGTCGCAGTTTAGCCACTGCACCCCATTGTTTACTTTTATAACGGCTATCAGGTCATCGTTCTTAGTACTTAGGTGCCAGCCTGCTTCTTGCTCAGTCTTGAGATCAATCAACTCTTCTAGGCTTGGCTGTTCGGGACTTTCTTTGGTACCTGCTCTTAAGGCGTAGACTAGGTCAGCAAGCGGGTGAGTGAATATCGAAGAGTAGAAACCTGGTACCTCGTCGCCGCTACCGGCTTTAATTATTAGAGCTATAACTATCATCCAAACCAGAGCCAAAAATAAAAGCAAAGGACTATTAATAGCCAGCTTAAAACTTACAGCGATATAAAAAAGTGAGAGCGCAGTTAATATCACCATCATTAGCGTTATAAGACTCATCCCCATGAAAATCTCATCTTGCTTTTTGAAATGACGGTAGGTATTTACTGCGCTCATATTTTGTCCCCTGTCCCCTTTGTTTTGGTAGCTGCTTAACTTTCTGCTGCCAAAACCTTGCTGCGATCTGACCGTATGATCGCAGGCAAACCTCTCGATAAGTTATTAAGTAAATTGAATCCACCCAAACCAACGGCTGCCATTGGTGCTGCAGTCTGGAGCATGTCTCCTGTCTGTGCAGTTAGTGCGTAGAAATCATCTACATACTGCCCCATTCCGGAGCCTGACATGTAATCTCCGTAAACTGTGTTTACCGCAAAACTGCCACCGACATCATTGATCATGCTAAATAGTAGCGGCAGTATTTGTATGGTAAATACTCCCGCTGTGGTTGTCCCCACTGAAGCTACTATCGCTGCTTGACTTAGTTTGCCAGTCTTAGCCGTTACTCTTAGTGCTTCATGCTTGCAAGCGAAATGCTTTTCAAGCAAGTTATAGCCCCAGATTGGCAGCGTGATAGCTGCAAATATTGCAATCACGTAGGCGCAAAAACTAACGAATCCCCAAACACTCTCTATATTACTTTCCATTTTTTAGTACCTCCTTTAATGCTTCAAGTCCTAGTTCTAGTTGTTTGTCATTTGGTGTTGCCAAATAATATTTCTCCTGCACCCAGGCGCTAACCATGTATGCAAGTGCTACTGAAGCTGCA
>JACCDV010783105.1_pt1 | contig 12398 bp, 7 predicted proteins | sample 7446131 | NCBI WGS metagenome assembly JACCDV01 (sample SAMN15323448, study PRJNA562643) | freshwater metagenome | isolation source: river surface water | place: USA:Blue River Watershed | collected 2017-08-17
AAGCCCTATTGCGGGTGCCAGACGCCGAAACCGCCATCGCGCTGACCACCGACCAGCTCGGTCGCGCCGACTTTGACGCCAGCGGCGACAAGGTGCTGGCCCGCTTGTCCAGCACCGCGATTTCTCTCTCCAAACACTTTTTGCCCGATGCGCAGAACGAGCCGGGGCTGATGGCCAAGTTGGGCGCACGCACCGTGGTGGCCGCCACCTTGCGTGCCGTGCAGTTGCTGGGCCGCCAGTTCGTGCTCGGCCAGACCATGTCCGAGGCCATGAAAGAGGCGGATAGCGCCCGCAAAAAGGCAAACCTGCGCTTCAGCTACGACATGCTGGGCGAAGGCGCCCGCACGGACAAGGATGCGCTGCGCTACCTCAAAAGCGACGGAGATGCTATTGATTTCATAGCTGCTCGCGCAAACAAGACAGGCGTTCTGGCCGAAAACGATGGTATTTCCATCAAACTCAGCGCTCTCTACCCCCGCTACGAAGATGCCCACCGCCAGGCCGTGCTGGACGAGCTGGTGCCCCGTGTCTGGACGCTGTGCGAAGCCGCGGCCGCCGCCAACATCAACCTGACCATCGACGCCGAGGAAGTGGACCGCCTGGAGCTCTCGCTGGAAGTGCTGGAAGCCCTGCTGGTGCTGGTGGCGCGCCACTGCCCGCAGTGGACCGGCTTGGGGCTGGCCATGCAGGCCTACCAGACCCGCGCGCTGGAATTGATCGAACACATCACCGCGCTGGCTCGCAAATACCGCATCAAACTCATGTGCCGCCTGGTCAAGGGCGCGTACTGGGATGCCGAAGTCAAACGCGCGCAGGAGCTGGGCCTGCCGCACTACCCCGTGTTCACCCACAAGCACCACACCGATATTTCGTACCTGGCCTGCGCCCGTGCGCTGCTGGCGGTGCCGGACGCGATTTACCCCCAGTTCGCCGGGCACAACGCGGGCACCATCGCCGCCATTTTGCAAATGGCTGCCAAGAGTGGCGCGCCCTTTGAACTGCAGCGCCTGCATGGCATGGGCGAGGGCATCTTCCGCGAAGTGCTCAAGAACCCGCTGGTCGCCTGCCGCGTGTATGCCCCGGTGGGTGCGCACAAAGACTTGCTGGCCTACCTGGTGCGCCGCCTGCTGGAAAACGGCGCCAACTCCAGCTTTGTGCACCAGCTCGCCGACGAGTCGGTGGGCATGGACGAGCTGCTGATCTCCCCCCTGCGCCTGGAGCCGCACCCCAGCCTGCCGCTGCCAGCAGACTTGTTCGGCAAGCACCCCGGCAGCCGCGCCAACAGCACCGGCCTGGACTTGACGGTGGACGCCATGCGCGCGCCCCTGCTGGCCGCCTTGCAGACCAGCGCGGTGCCGGTGGTGCCGGAGTTTGATGTCAAAAACATCCCTGGCGCTTACGCCACTTGCGCGAGCAGCTATCAAAATTGGAGCAAGGTTCCTGTGGAAGAGCGTGCCGCCACCCTGCGCCGGGCGGCCGATGCCCTGCAGAGTGCCATGCCGCAGTTCGGCGCACTCTTGGTGAAAGAAGCCTTCAAGACCTGGGGCGATGCGGTCAGCGAAGTGCGCGAGGCGGTGGACTTTTTGCGCTACTACGCCGATGAGGCGCAGCGCATCATGCAGCCGATTTCGTGCCCGGTGGTGGCGAATGCTCAGGCCGGCTATCAATACGGCGTAACCGGCGAGACCAACACCCTGCGCCTCACCGCACGTGGCGTGTGGGTCTGCATCAGCCCCTGGAACTTCCCGTTGGCCATCTTCATGGGCCAAGTGGCCGCTGCCCTGGCCACCGGCAATACCGTGCTGGCCAAGCCCGCCGAGCAAACGCCCGGCGTGGCGAAAGCAGCGGTGGACCTGATGGTGGCGGCCGGTGTGCCCGCCGATGCATTACAACTCTTGCACGGTGCGGGCGAAACCGTGGGTGCCGCACTCGTAGCCCAGCCCGGTGTGGCAGGCGTGGTGTTCACCGGCTCCACCCAGGTGGCCAAGATCATCCAGCGTGCACTGGCCGCGAAAGACGGCCCCATCGTCCCGCTGATTGCCGAAACCGGGGGCATCAACGCCATGCTGGTGGACAGCAGCGCGCTACCAGAGCAGGTGGTGGACGCGGTGGTGATGAGTGCTTTCCGGTCCGCCGGCCAACGCTGCTCCGCGCTGCGCTTGCTGGTGGTACACAGTGCGATTGCCGATGGCGTGATCGAGATGCTGCAGGGTGCTGCCCAAGAGCTGCGCGCGGGCAACCCGGCCGATTTGGCCACCGACCTCGGTCCGGTGATCGATCGTGAAGCGTTCGACAACATCCAACGCCACATCACGCGCCTGAAAAATGAGTCAAAAGTGCTGCTGGCGCCCGCAGAATATGCGCAAACAGCTACTGAATCCATAGCAAACCTGATTGCCCCGCACGCCTTTGAAGTGGAAAGCATTGCGCAAGTAAAGGCCGAAATCTTCGGCCCTGTGCTGCAAGTGGTGCGCTGGGACGGTAACCCGGAAGACGTGATCGCCCAAATCAATGCGCTGGGTTACGGCCTGACGTTGGGTATCCAGACCCGCATCGACAGCCGCGCGCAAGCACTGGCTGCGGCTGCCCATGTCGGCAACGTCTATATCAACCGCAACATGATTGGCGCGGTGGTGGGTGTGCAGCCCTTCGGTGGCGAAGGCCTGAGTGGCACCGGCCCCAAGGCGGGTGGCCCGCATTACCTCTACCGCTTTTGCGCCGAGCAGACGGTGACGGTGAACACCACGGCTGCAGGCGGCAACGCGGCGCTCTTAGCCAGCATGCACTAGCGCCTTGGCTGCGCGCGCCTAGGTTCGCGCGGCCACCCAGTCGGCCAGCGCCTCGGCCACCATGGGTTTGGCAAAAAAGTAGCCTTGTGCATAGTCGCAACCGGCTTGCACCAGCAGGTCGCGCTGCTGGGCGGTCTCCACGCCTTCGGCCACTACCTGCAAGCCCAGTGCATGGGCCATGGCCACCATGGCTTTGCACAGCGTGAAGTTGCTGGATGCGGGCTGCAGATCGCGCACAAAGGACTGGTCGATCTTGATGAAGTCGATGTCGAACTTCAGCAGGTAGGACAGGGAGGAATAGCCTGTGCCAAAGTCGTCCAGCGCCACCTGCAATCCGGCATCGCGCCATTCCAGCAGCTTGGCCGTTACGCTGTCGTTGCTGTCCAGCAGCACCCCCTCGGTGATTTCGATGGAAAGGCTGTCGCCCGGCAGGTTCAGGGCCGCCATACGCTGCACCCAATTGGTATCGGGCGGGTGGCTGTGCTGGAACTGCACGGGGGAGGTGTTGATGCTGATCTGGAAATGGGGCGCCAGGCTGCGACGCCAGGCTTGCACCTGCGATACCGCTTGCTCAAACACCCAGTCGCCCATGGGCACAATCAGGCCGCTGGTTTCTGCCATCGGAATGAAGGCAGCCGGGCTGATCAAGCCGCGCTCGGGGTGCTGCCAGCGCAGCAGGGCCTCGGCTTTGTGCACGGCGCCACTGGCCAGCGCCACAATGGGCTGGTAGAGCAGCTGCAGCTGTTGCAAGCCCACGGCGTGGCGCAGGTCGTTGGTCAGGCGGGCGCGGGTGAGGGCGGCCTCTTGCAGGGCGGGGGTGAAAAAGCTGAAGCGGTTGCGCCCCGCGCCCTTGGCCACATACAAGGCCTGGTCGGCATTTTTGTACAGCGCTTCGACCTCGGTGCCATCGGCTGGATAGAGCGTGACTCCCACGCTGGCCGACACGAACACCTGTTCCTGCCCCAGCTGAAACACCTGCGCCATGGTCTGCAGCAATTTGTGCAGCAGGGGCTCCAGGTCGGTCTCGGGCATGAGTTCGGTCAGCAGCACGGTGAACTCGTCACCGCCCATGCGGGCCACGGTGTCGCACTCGCGGACGCAATGGCGCAGGCGCCGCGAGGCTTCCAGCAGCAGCAAGTCGCCGTTGTCGTGGCCCAGGGTGTCGTTCACTTCCTTGAAGTGGTCCAGGTCGATGAACAGAATCGCCAGTTGCAGGCCGTCGCGCCGGCTGCGTTTGATCTCTTGTTCCAGCCGGTCACGCAGCATGCGGCGGTTGGGCAGGCCGGTCAGGGGGTCGAAGTAGGCGTGCTGGCGAACCAGTGCTTCGGCATTTTTGCGGTCGGTGATGTCGGTGTGCGTGCCTATCATGCGCAGCGGGCGCCCGTCGGCATCGCGGCTGATCACCATGCCCCGCGTGTGCACCCACTTCCAGCGGCCGTCCTTGCATTGCACGCGGTGCTCGTTGGAGTAGGTGGGCGTCAGGCCGTCAAAGTGGGCCTGGCGGTCCTGATGCATGGTGGCCAGGTCGTCCGGATGGGTGCGCTGGTCCAGCTCTTCGGGCTTGTGGGCCAGTTCGTCTTCGGTAAAGCCATACATCTCGACCAGGCGCTTGCTGAAGTATTCGCGCCCGCTGGCAATGTGCCAGTCCCACACGCCATCGCCTGTGCTCTCCAGTGCCAGCTTCCAGCGTTCTTCGCTGTCGCGCAGGGCGGCCTCGGCCGCTTTGCGCTCCGAGATGTCGGTATGGGTGCCAATCATGCGCAGCGGCTGGCCCTGTGCGTCGCGGCTGACCACCGTGCCCCGGGTGTGGATCCATTTCCAGCTGCCGTCTTTGCAGCGCAGGCGCAAATCCGCCGCGTAGCTGGGGCTGCGGCCTTCCAGGTAGTTGGTGAATGCGGTGCTCACTGTGGCCAAATCGTCCGGGTGTACCCGGCTCACGAACTCATGGTTGGCGTGGGCAATTTCGCCGACTTCGTAGCCCAGCATTTGCTGCCAGCGCTGGGAATGGATTTGCTCACCGGTGACCAGGTTCCAGTCCCACGCGCCTGCGCCAGAGCCCTCCAGCGCCAATTTCCAGAGGTTGTCGCTGTCGTCTTCATCTTCAAATTGGGAGCCGCTCCACGCTCTGAAACGGTGTGGCAGGTGCAGCGCCTCCAGTGCGGAGGAGGTCGGCTCGGCGGTCGGGGGTTGGGGGTCTGAGTCTGGAGTCACGGCACCGGCCTGCACAATGGCGATGGGCTGTTGCCCACCAATTTTTGGACTCTAACGCAAACTGCGTGCCACCGCCATGCTGGCTTGCCCTCTGTACGAGGGCGTGGGGGCGCACTGAAATAGGCGCGTGAAAGGCTGTCTATTGCCCTAGTTTTATGCGGGCTTGCCCCGTAGACTGGCCCATTTTCGGTGTTTACCCTTCTTGCTACCCCTCAGACCTCTGTTGGAGCTGCCATGACATCCAAAAAACCCACCTCCAGCACAGAAACCCTGGCCATGCTGGGTGACCGCGTGCTGCTTAGCTACATCTGCCTGGCCGCGGTGGTCAGCATCGTCTTGGGCGTGAATTTTGTCGACTCGGGGGTGGCCCTCACCATGACACTGCTCCTGCTGGGCTTGGCGTTTGCCGTGTTTGGGTTGGCGCGCTACACCGTGGCCAGCCGCTTTGTGCTGACCTTTGTGCTGGTGTCCTTCGTAGCCCTGCACATCCAGCTGGCACGTGGCATGTCGGAGATGCACTTTGGCGTGTTTGTGGCGCTGGCCCTGTTTCTGGTCTACCGTGACTGGCGCGTCATCATCTTTGGCGCAGCCTTGTTTGCGGTGCACCACGTGGCGTTTGACCGCTTGCAGGCGGCGGGGTTTGGCCTGTACTGCATCACCGAGCCGGACTTTGGGCGCATCGTCATCCATGCGCTGTATGTCGTGACCCAGGCGGGGGTGGAATCGGTGATGGCGGTCAATATGGCTCGCGCTGCACGCGAAGGTGACGAGCTGCGCATTCTGGTAGCCCAGGTGAACCGCGAAGACAGTATCTCGCTGAACGTGCGGGACACCACCACCAGCACCCGTGGCGGTGGCTCGCTCAAGGCCACGCTGGGCCGCATGGAGGCGGCCGTGGCCGCAGTGCGCAGCAGCTCGGCCAGTATCGAGGTGGCTTGCTCCGAAATTGCCAGCGGCAACCAGGACCTGAGCAACCGCACCGAACAGACCGCGGCCAACCTGCAGCGCACCGCCAGCAGCATGGGCCAATTGACCGGTGCGGTCAGCCTCTCGGCTGACAATGCCCGCGAAGCCAACTCCCTGGCCATGGCCGCCAGCCAAACCGCCACCAAGGGCGGCGAAGTGGTGGCCCAGGTGGTGCAGACCATGCAAGGCATCAATGACAGCTCCCGCAAGATTGCCGACATCATCAGCGTGATCGACGGCATTGCCTTTCAGACCAACATCCTGGCGCTCAATGCAGCAGTAGAAGCAGCACGGGCTGGTGAGCAAGGCCGCGGCTTTGCGGTGGTGGCCAGCGAGGTGCGCTCCCTGGCCGGGCGCAGTGCCGAGGCGGCCAAAGAGATCAAGCAGCTGATTGGTGCCAGTGTAGAGCGGGTGGAGCAGGGCAGTGCCTTGGTCAACCAGGCCGGTGAGACAATGACCGAGGTGGTAGGCAGCATCCGCCGGGTGACAGAAATTGTGGGCGAGATCAGTGCGGCCAGCACTGCCCAGGCCAGTGGGGTCGCGGAGGTACGCGATGCGGTGGCCCAGATGGACCAGGCCACCCAGCAAAACGCCGCCTTGGTCGAGGAAATGGCCGCCGCAGCTGGCAGCCTGCGCAGCCAGGCGCAAGAGTTGGTCCAAACGGTGGCGGTGTTTCAGGCGTAAATCTGATTTTTGCGCGCTTGGCATGCAAAATGCCGGGTATGACAGAGGAACCCCGTGTGGTGGGTGGTTTACAACAAGGATGTCGTAATGGAAACAGTGCAGTCGGGTCGCCGGGCCTGGGGTGTGGGGGCCAAAGTTTCGGCCAGTGTGTTGGTGCTGGTGGGCGCATTTTTTGCGGTACTCATCACGGTCATCGGGTATTCGCTGGGCAAGGTCATTGAGGACCGTGCCAACAGCGAAGTAGCCGAAAAAACCAAGCTGGTGGTAGACCTCGTCGAAGAGTCAGACCAGGACTTGCGCAGCCGTACCAATGGCTTGGCCAAGGCCTTTCAAAGCAACCTGAGTGGCACATTTACGCTGGAAAGCACCAGCATCGAGATTGCGGGCAAGCCCACTCCCGCGCTGGCATTGAACGGCCAGCCGCTGAACCTGCAATTTGATCTGGTCGACAAGTTCACCGCCAGTACCGGGGCCGTGGCCACGGTGTTTGCCAAAACAGGGGATGACTTTGTGCGCATCACCACGTCCCTGAAGAATGAAAAGGGCGATCGTGCCGTGGGCACCTTGCTGGACCGTGCACACCCGGGCTACAAGGCCACCCTGGAAGGGGGCAGCTTTGTGGGCTTGGCCACCTTGTTTGGCCGCCAGTACATGACGCGCTATGACCCCATCAAGGATGCGAGCGGTGCTGTGGTCGGCCTGTCCTTTGTGGGGCTGGACTTTACCGAGTACCTAGTCAACCTGAAGGCCACCTTGCGCGCCCTCAAGATTGGAAACACAGGCTATTTTTATGTGCTGGATGCGCGGCCTGGCAAGAGCTACGGGACCTTGATCGTTCACCCGGCAGCGGAAGGTCAAAACCTGCTGGACACCAAGACACCGGACGGGCGTGAGTTCATCAAGGAGATGCTGGAGCAGAAGAACGGCTTTATCCGCTACCCCTGGATCAACAAGGAATTGGGCGAGACACGGGCGCGTGACAAGGTGGTCGCTTTCTCGTATCTGAAAAACTGGAACTGGGTGATCGCAGGTGGCACTTATGTGGATGAGTACACCGCCGAAGTGCGGCAGCTGCGTAATTTGTTTGCGGGTATTGGCGTGCTGATGGTGGTGCTCACCGCAGGTGCGGTGTATCTGGTGTTGCGCAATATGGTGAGCCGCCCCTTGGCGTTGGCCAGCGATGCGGCCCAGCGCATTGCACAAGGCGATTTGACGGTGCAGCTGGACTCCCGTAGCGCCGACGAGATTGGCCAGCTTACTGCAGCGATGAACCAAATTGGCAGCGGTCTGACGCACGTGGTGCAGGCGGTGCGCCAGGGGGCAGAAAGCGTGGCCACGGCCAGCTCCGAGATTGCCCACGGCAACCAGGATTTGTCGGCCCGCACCGAGCAGCAGGCGAGTGCATTGCAGCAGACCTCGGCCAGCATGGACGCGCTGGCCCATACCGTGCGGCAAAACGTGGACGGAGCCCTGCAGGCCAATTCCCTGGCGCAAAGTGCGTCCAGTGTTGCCGAGCGGGGCGGGGCGGTGGTGGGACAAGTGGTGCAGACCATGAAGGGCATCAACGAGTCGTCTGCCAAGATCGCCGACATCATCAGCGTGATCGACGGCATTGCCTTCCAGACCAACATCCTGGCGCTGAATGCGGCGGTGGAGGCCGCGCGGGCGGGTGAGCAGGGCCGCGGTTTTGCGGTGGTGGCCAGCGAGGTGCGGTCCTTGGCCGGACGCAGCGCCGATGCTGCCAAGGAGATCAAACAACTCATCAACGCGAGTGTGGAACGGGTGGAACACGGCACCGCCTTGGTCGATCAGGCGGGCGCTACCATGACTGAGGTGGTAGATAGCATTCGCCGCGTGACCGAGATCATGGGCGAGATCAGTGCCGCCAGCTCCGCACAAAGCGATGGCGTGGCGCAGGTGGGCCATGCGGTTGCGCAGATGGACCAGGCGACCCAGCAAAATGCCGCGCTGGTGGAGGAAATGGCCGCTGCTGCAGGCAGCCTGCGCACCCAGGCCCAGGAACTGGTGCAAACCGTGGCCGTGTTCCGGGGCAACACGACCCATGCCTTAGGAACTGCACCTCTGCTCTGAACTGGGCTGGCGGCCCACCAGGGGGCAAGGCGCTACTTGCGCATCAAGGTGCTCTTGCCGAAGAGCGACTCGATCAGGTCCACCGCCACTTCCGCCGTGCGGTTGCGCTCATCCAGCGCGGGGTTCAGTTCAAACACATCCAGGCTGCCCAGGCGGCGGGTGTCGGCAATCATTTCCATACAGAGCTGCGCCTCGCGGTAGGTAGGGCCGCCGCGCACGGTGGTGCCCACGCCTGGGGCAATGTCGGGATCCAGAAAGTCCACGTCAAAGCTCACATGCAGGTGGGTGTCAACGTCCATCAAGGCGAGCGCCAGCTCCATGGCCGCGCGCATGCCCATCTCGTCGATGTAGCGCATGTCGAAGACTTCCAGGTCTTGCTCATGCACAAAGCGCTTCTCGCCCTCGTCCACACTGCGGATGCCAATCTGCCGCACCCATTTGGCCTGAATGGCGGGCACGTGGCCGCCAATCTCGATCAGCTCCTGCGGGCCAAAGCCGCACAGGCAGGCCACGGGCATGCCGTGAATGTTGCCGCTGGGCGTGAGCGTGTTGGTGTTGAAGTCGGCATGTGCGTCCAGCCATAGCACGCGCAGCTTCTTGCCCGCATCGCGGCAGTAGCGCGCCACGGCGCTAATCGACCCTATGCCCAGGCAGTGGTCCCCACCCAGCACGATGGGCAGGCGCCCGCCCTGCAGCTCGGCATAGACCGCGTCATGCAGGCTGCGGTTCCAGGCCGTTACCTCGGGCAGGTGGCGGTAGCCGTTCACGGGCGGCAGCCACGGGTTGGCCGGACCACTTAGGTTGCCTTTGTCCAGCACCTCCAGGCCGTGGCTTTGCAGCACGCTGGCGATGTTGGCCACGCGCAGGGCCTCGGGCCCCATGCTGGCGCCACGGCTGCCTGCGCCAATGTCGGTGGGGGCCCCAATCAGGCTGACGCGGGTGTTCATGGGGTCTCCAGTTTGAAAACCGGGCGGCGTTCGCCCACCAGCAGGCCACGCGCGTTGCGAATCTCCGCAGCGCGCCAGGGCTTCAGCGCCGCGCGTTGTGCGTCGTCCAGCCAGCCCAGCTGGTCCAGCACTTCCACGCTGGCGGCAAACAGCGCTGGCTTGTTGCCGTCAATGATCTTGAGCGCAAAGGCTTCGCCCCGGCTCTTGCTGCCCACCACCTGCACGCCGTCCGCACCCACCTTGCTGACCCAATCGCCCCGACCCACGCGCATGAAATCCAGGTCGTTGCGGCCCGTACCGCTCACCATCTCGGGGTGGGCCGTCATCGCCTCACTCAGCAAGGCAAAGCTGGCGCCAAACTCTGCGTCCTGCGCGCCGCTGGCCAGGCGCGCGTAGCCGCGTGCCAGTTTGGAGAGCGGCATGGCGAAGTTGGGCGCCGAGCAGCCGTCAATGCCCATGGGCATGTCCTGCACCTCCATGCCCACGGCGCGCGCCACATCGCGGGCAATGGCCTGCTGCAGGGGGTGGCCGGGCGCGGTGTAGTCGTCCAGCGGCAGGCCGTGTTGCACGCAATAGGCTACAAAGCCCGCGTGTTTGCCGCTGCAGTTGTTGTGCGCTTCGGTATAGGTCGCGCCTTCGGGCGCCCCTTTGTCAAAGTAGGTGAACTGCAGCGGAACATGGCAACCACAGCGCAGCGTTTTGTAGGTGTGGCCTGCCTTGGCCAGCATGCTGTTGGCGCCATCCACATGCATGGCCTCGCCATTGTGGCTGGCGCATAGCAGGGCGTTTTCGGCTTGGCTAAAGCCAAACTGCGCGGGGCCACCGGCTTCCACAAAAGGCAGGGCCTGCAAGGCCTTGAGTGTGGAGCGTGTGAAGGTGACCAGGTGCGGGTCGCCCGCAAAGGCCGTGAGTTGACCGCTCCGGTTGACCACAGCCAGAGCGCCAAAGTGCAGACATTCGGGCGTGCCGCCGCGGGTAAGTTCGATGAGGGGGGCGAGTTTCACAGTGCGGGTTCTCCTGCGGACAAGCGTATCCGATTTGGCTGCGTGTGTGCCCAGGCTGTCTATACTGAAACGCTATTGCCACAGCCCAACTTTGCATAGCCCATGCTCACACCCGAACAGAAAACCCGCTACCACGAAGACGGATTCATCATCCTGCCCAACTTCAAGACCGCCGCCGAAATTGCTGCCGTGCGTGCCCGGGCCGAGGCCATTGTGGAAGCCTTCGACCCCAATGAGAGCAAGACCATCTTCACCACCAACGACCAGGTGCGCAAGGTGGACCACTACTTCCTGAATTCGGCCGACCGCATCAGCTGCTTCTTTGAGGAAGAAGCGTTTGGGCCGGACGGCGAATTGCGCCAAGCCAAGGCCTTGTCCATCAACAAGATTGGCCACGCGCTGCACGACAAGGATCCGGTGTTTGAAGCCTTCAGCCACGGCGCCGCGCTGGCCGAGGTGGCGGCCGATGTGGGCCTGACCCAGCCGCAGGTCTGGCAGTCCATGTACATCTTCAAGCAGCCCGGTATTGGCGGCGAAGTGGGCTGGCACCAGGATGCCACCTTCTTCGACACCACACCCATCAGCGTCACCACCTTCTGGTTTGCCCTGGAAGACGCCACGCTGGACAACGGATGTTTGTGGACCGAGCCCGGCGGCCACCGAGGGTCGCGCGGTGTGCTGCGCGAGCGCTTTGAACGCCGTGGTGACACCATCACCATGAACAAGCTGGACGCCACGCCCTGGCCCGCCAGCAATGTGAACGCGATACCGCTGGAGGTAAAGGCCGGCGCGTTGGTCGTCTTCCACGGCCTGCTGCCGCACTACAGCGCGCCCAACCGGTCTGCCGTATCGCGCCATGCCTATACCTTGCACGCCACCGACGCGAGCACCGCTTACGCAGCGACCAACTGGTTGCAGCGCGGAGCCGATGATCCTGTGCGGGGCTTCCTGATCTAGGCGAAATTCTTCCGCTCAGCGCCACGCAGGGCGGTTTTGTTGATGTTTAGCCTCGTTGACGCTATTTAGTTTTTCCATCAAACTAATACAAGCGCAACGAGGAGACACAGGCATGGAAGAGCGATACACCATCAACAACGAAGCCGAGCTGGAGGCCGTCATCGGCGCACCCATGGAGTTCGTCAAAGCGAAAGTGTTGACGCAACTGGATGACGTGATGCGGGAATTCATCCGCAAGTCGCCGCTGGTGTTCATCTCGACGATTGATGCGAACGGGCATGTCGACGTCTCTCCAAAGGGCGACCCTTGCGGGTTTATCCACATCGACACTGCGGGCCATCTGCTGATCCCGGACCGTCCGGGAAACAGGCTGACGTTTGGCTTTCGAAACATCCTTCGCAACCGCGAAATAGGATTGATATTTGTGGTGCCCAACCAGCGGGAAACCTTGCGCGTCAAAGGTGTCGCCACGCTGCATGCGGACCCCGACGTACTGCGCCAACTGCAAGTGAATGGCAAACCCGCGCTGCTGTGCACGCAGGTGGACGTGAAGGAATGTTTCATGCACTGCGGCAAAGCCTTGATCCGTTCCAAGCTGTGGCAGCCCCAATCCTGGAGCACCGACATGGATTCGCTCGGTGCAAGGCAACTGGCGCCCGTGCTGGCTGGCGGCGCCAACGAATACTCTGTGCAAAAGACGAAGGCGTTGCTGAACCAGGCTTACAAGGACGAGCTGTACTGAAGCAGGC
>JACCDV010463300.1_pt1 | contig 12395 bp, 16 predicted proteins | sample 7446131 | NCBI WGS metagenome assembly JACCDV01 (sample SAMN15323448, study PRJNA562643) | freshwater metagenome | isolation source: river surface water | place: USA:Blue River Watershed | collected 2017-08-17
CCTGGTTTTCCACCATTTCGGACAAGATTTCGACCGCGGCCTGGAAGCGACCAGGAACGCCGGAGGTGGCGCGGCGGGCAGCGGCCCACAGCACCAGGCAACCGATCACGCCGAGCACCAGCGAGAAAACCACCGAGTCCAGATTGAACAGACTGAAGTCAACGATGCTTGTTTGCTTCACGCCTTCAAACGAGAAGTTCATTTGCAGGTGTTGCAAGTGATGATGGATGTACTCTCCAGCTGTCGGGGCATGTGCGCCAGCGTTTTCAGCAGACATAAATCACCAATCAGTTCAAAAATTGTTCGGCTTCGACTTGCGTTGCATCCAGCCCAGCGCCATGGCCAGCCAGTACACCTTCATCGTCACCACGAAACCGGCCACCAAGGCAAGCCAGCTCAAATCAGAAACCACTTTGGGCGCCACCAGAAGCAACGCCACGGTCAAGACGATCTTGACCAACTCCCAGACAAAAAGCCCCGCCAAAGCAGAACCCGCTTGCCGCATCCGCATTTGCCGGGACAAAGCCCTGACAAACACCACGGCGGGAATCACCACCGCAACAGCACCCCAAGCCACCGATGCCCCCAGTCGAAACTGGCCACTGAACCAACCGGTCAGCACGGCTATCAAGCCACCCACCAGCACCTGAAGCCACAAAACACGCCAGGGCGATGCCATCGGGTGTTGTTGTCGCCAGGCCTGCGCCTGTTCGGCCGTCAGGGGCTTGAAATCGGGCTCAAGGCCTTCATTTGCAGAATCTTCGCTGTATCCATCGGCAGAGATGCCTTTGGATTGCACCGCTTTCGGGCCCGGTTGAGCGTCTGAGGAGATTTTCACCATCTCAAATTACACCGAGGTTACGTACACGGCAAATCCCGCAAAGCCTTCGATTATACGTAGAAACCCCTGCCAATCCAGTCTTTTTCCATCGGATTGACGGGACTGGCAATGAAATTTTGACCCGACAAGAGCGACAATCCCTGTCTTTTCCGCCATTTCGGTGCTTGGCGCCTCACTTATTTTCCGGAGTTTTTCCATGTACGAATGGTTCAAATTTTTCCATTTGGGCGCAGGCATCCTGTGGCTCGGTGGCATGACGCTGGTCATTTTTGCATTGCGCCCTGTGGCCATTGCCCGGCTGGCGCCGCCTGAACGCCTGCCTTTGCTGAGCTTGGTACTTTCACGGTTTTTCGTGATGGTCTGGGTCAGCATCGCCGTGTTGCTGGCTTCAGGTTTGTGGATGTTGTCAGGCGCAGACATGAAGCTCGCCCCCAAAGGCTGGCACGCCATGTCGGGCATCGGCCTCTTGATGTGTCTGATTTTTGCCCATATCTGGTTTGCGCCATTTCGTCGGCTCAAGACCGCCGTGCAAGCGGCCGACTGGCCCTCTGCTGGCAAAGCGCTCGGCCAAATTCACCCGCTGGTGTTGACCAATTTCGCATTGGGCTGGCTGGCCGTGGCGGCCGTCATCATCTGGCGCTGAACACCCCAACGATCACAGGATTTTCATGAGTGCATCCATTACCCCCCCTGAAGGCATCGACCCACGCAAAGACAGCCTGATCGAATACCCTTCGATCTTCCCGATCAAGGTCATGGGCGTCATGGTCGACGGTTTTGCTGAAGCCCTGGTCGAGGTGGCCTTGCAATTCGACCCTTGCTTTGATGCTTCCACCATGGAACTGCGCCCCAGCAAGGCCGGCAACTACCTGGGCGTGACGCTCCACATCACCGCCACCAGCCGCGAGCAGCTGGACGATTTGTACCGCGCCCTCACCGGCCATCCCATGGTCAAGATCGTGCTTTGACCATGATTGTTCGCAAGCTGGGGCTGGTGGACTATCTGCCCACCTACGAGGCCATGCAGACCTTCACGGCTACACGCCAAGACGACACCGCCAATGAGCTGTGGATGTGCGAGCACCCCCCTGTGTTCACGCAAGGGCTGGCGGGTCAGGCTGACCATGTGCTGATGCCCGGCGACATCCCGGTGGTGCAGACCAACCGAGGCGGCCAGGTGACCTTTCACGGCCCCGGTCAGGTCATGGCCTACCCATTGGTCAACTTGCAACGCGCAGGCTACTACGTCAAGGAATACGTCTACAAGCTGGAAGAATCGGTCATCCGCACGCTGGCGCATTTTGGCGTCACGGGCCACCGCGTAGCAGGCGCGCCGGGCATTTATGTGCGACTGGACGACCCTTTCAGCCATGCCGCGTTGACGGGCCCAAGCAACCCTGCAGACCCCTTCAAGGGCCTAGGCAAGATCAGCGCCTTGGGCATCAAGGTCAGCCGACATTGCACCTACCACGGCGCGGCCCTCAATGTGGCGATGGACCTGGAACCCTTTACCCGCATCAACCCGTGTGGTTATGCCGGCCTGAAAACCGTGGACCTTTCTACAATCGGCGTAGAAACCACCTGGGACGAAGCGGCCCAGGTGCTGGCCCAGCAACTGGCTGCCCGTTTATGAACATCGGCCTCGCGCACAACGCGAAAGCCGTGACCGAAAGACCTCGATGAGCAACAACCCGACCGATCGCAACGTGGTGCGCGAAGCCCAAAGCGTTGAAAACTACGACCCCCTGGCCAAGCAAAAAGCAGCCGCCAAGCTCTCGCGCATTCCGGTCAAGGTCGAGCAGGCCGAGCTGCTGAAAAAGCCCGAATGGATCCGCGTCAAAGCCGGTTCGCCCACGACGCGTTTTTACGAAATCAAGGACGTGCTGCGCGCCAACAAGCTGGTCACCGTGTGCGAAGAAGCCAGCTGCCCTAACATCGGCGAATGCTTTGGCAAAGGCACCGCCACCTTCATGATCATGGGCGACAAGTGCACGCGCCGCTGCCCGTTTTGCGACGTGGGCCACGGCCGCCCGGACCCGCTGGACGTGAACGAACCCGACAACCTGGCCAAGACCATTGCACAACTCAAGCTGCAATACGTGGTCATCACCAGCGTGGACCGAGACGACCTGCGCGACGGCGGCGCTGGCCACTTTGTGGAATGCATTCGCAAAACGCGCGAGCTGTCACCACTTACCCAAATCGAGGTGCTGGTGCCTGACTTCCGGGGCCGCGATGATCGTGCGCTGGAAATACTGAAGGCTGCACCGCCTGACGTGATGAACCACAACATGGAAACCGTGCCACGCCTGTACAAGGAAGCGCGCCCCGGCTCGGACTACCAGTTCTCACTGAACTTGCTGAAAAAATTCAAGGCCTTGTTCCCCAACGTGCCCACCAAAAGCGGCCTGATGGGCGGCCTGGGCGAGACCGACGAGGAAATCCTCGACGTAATGCGCGACATGCGTGCGCACAACATCGAGATGCTGACCATCGGCCAGTACCTGGCGCCCAGCAACAGCCACCTGCCGGTGCGCCGCTACGTGCACCCCGACACCTTCAAGATGTTCGAGGCCAAGGCCTATGAAATGGGCTTCACCCACGCAGCGGTGGGTGCGATGGTGCGTTCGAGCTACCACGCAGACCAGCAAGCCCACGCCGCACTGAACCGCTGACCCACAGGGCGGCTTTTCGCCGCCCATGCATGCGCTTCAGCGTGTGGCGGGCATCAGGCTGGCGGGCTCATCCGAGGCCAGCACCTTCTCGGCCCACAGCGCCAGCTTGGCGGTGTCCGAGCGCAAGACCTGGTGTTTGACCGCCAGCACCTGCGAAGGGTGCATGGAAAAGCTGCGCAAGCCCAAGCCCAGCAGCAAGCGGGTCATGGTCACATCGCCGGCCATCTCGCCGCACACCGACACGCTTTTGCCTTGCTTGACGCATTCGGCAATGGTGTCGGCCACCAAACGCAACACCGCTGGGTGCAGCGGGTCGTACAGGTGCGCCACAGATTCATCGGCACGGTCAATGGCCAGGGTGTACTGGATCAAATCGTTGGTGCCGATCGACAAGAAGTCAAAGTACTTGAGGAACATGCGCACCGACAAAGCGGCCGCAGGAATCTCGATCATGGCGCCCAGCCGCACAGGACCATGGGCCACGCCACGGCGGTCCAGCTCATGACGCGCCTGATCGATCAGGGCCAGGGTGTGCCGGATTTCACTGCCATGCGCCAGCATGGGCACCAGCAGATTGACCTTGCCATGCGCGGCCGCACGCAAGATGGCGCGCAGCTGCGTGAGGAACATGGCGGGATCGGCCAGGCTCCAGCGGATGGCGCGCAAACCCAATGCAGGGTTGAGGTGCGCCGCATCGTGGCGAGACTCGTCCAGCGGCTTGTCGGCGCCCACGTCCACCGTGCGGATGGTGACCGGCAAACCATTCATGCCGTCCACCGCGCGGCGGTAGGCCTCGTATTGCTCATCTTCGCCGGGCAAATTGCCCTGGCGGCCCATGAACAGGAACTCACTGCGGAACAGGCCCACACCTACCGCGCCAGCGGTGATGGCAGCGGCCGTGTCTTCGGGCATTTCGATGTTGGCGATCAACTCGATCTTTTGGCCGTCCAGCGTGACCGCAGGGGTGTGTCGCAAGCGGGCCAGGCGCTCGCGCTCCAGATCGCCCTGGCGCTGCTTGAAGCCGTAGTCGGCCAAGATGATGGGGGACGGGTCCACGATGACCACGCCCGCATCGCCGTCGATGATGACCCAGTCGTCTTGCTTGACCAGCTGGCTGGCACTGCGCGCGCCCACCACAGCCGGAATGTCCAGGCTGCGGGCCACGATGGCGGTGTGCGAGGTCTTGCCCCCCACATCGGTCACAAAACCGGCAAACACGCTTTGCTTGAACTGCAGCATGTCAGCAGGTGACAGGTCATGCGCCACCAGCACCAGTGGCACGTCCATGGTGTCGCCCAATTGCAATTCTTGCTGGGGCCGTGCGGGGCGCTTGGCCTGAATGACCAACGAGCCCGTGCCTTTGAGGCGGTGCAGGACCCGCTCGGCCACTTGCTCCATGTCGGCCTTGCGTTCACGCAGATAGGGGTCTTCCATCTCGTCGAACTGACGGGCAATGATCTCCAGCTGGCTGGTCAGCGCCCATTCGGCGTTGTACAGGCGCTCCTCGATCCACTGGCGCACACCCGAAGTCAGCTCCACGTCTTGCAGCAGCATCAGGTGCACATCGAGCAAGGCGACCAGCTCGTGCGGCGCGTCCTTGGGCATGTCTTTTTGCAGACGCTGCAATTCGTCCACCACCTCATCGCGGGCCTTGCGCAAGCGTTCAATCTCGCGGACCACCTGATCGGGCTGGATGAAATAGTGGGCCACATCGACCCGGCTGGAGGCGACCAGCACGGCTCGACCGATGGCAATGCCACGCGCTACCGCCAGGCCATGGATGCTGAAAGTCATGCGATCACCTCACCGGCAGTCTGGTCTGGCAGGCCGCTCATGCTCACTCGCCTTCGCCAAATTTGTCGGCCATCAGCGCCAGCAAGGCCTCCAGGGCTTCCTGATCGCGCTCGCCGGTCGTCTCGACGGTCACTTCACTGCCCAATCCGGCTGCCAGCATCATCACGCCCATGATGCTTTTGGCGTTGATGCGGCGCTCGCCCTTGCTGAGCCAGACTTCGCAAGGGAAACTGCCCGCCAGCTTGGTGAGCTTGGCCGAAGCGCGGGCGTGCAAACCCAGTTTATTGCTGATGGTCGTGGTGGCTTGGGGCATGTCTCTTTCCTGTTTGATTTTGCGGGGCGGTGCTGCCCACGGTCATGACGCCTTGTGTGCCGCCTGCCTGCGCCCGGGTCACGAGTTGATCCAGGGCTTCGTGTCGGTAGCAGACGCTGCGCAGCAACATCGGCAAATTGGCGCCGGCCACGAGACGGGTTTGCGCGCTGTCGTTCAATTGTTGAGCGACATTGCAAGGTGTGGCGCCAAACACGTCGCTGAGCAACAAGACCTCGTCGGTACCCAGTTGGCTCATGGCTCGACGGGCATCGGCCAGCGTGGCTTCAGGGGCGTCGTGTGGCAACACATCGACCGCCAACACGCCCTGCGCGCAGTCGGGAAAGACGTGCAAGGCACATTCGCGCAAAGCAGTGGCCAGCGGGGCGTGGGCGATGATGAGGATGCCGATCATGAGGCTTTGATTATCGGTCTTGATGGGGCTTGCTGAGCACGAAATACAACCATGAGGCGAAGGAACACAGCCCGAACCCGGCCAAGGCCACTTGGTAAGCGGCAGGTTTATCCAGTCCTGCGCTGCGCCCGGCATCGATCGCCAGGCCAATGCCCCACTGCACCACAAAGATGCCCGCAAAGATCACCAGGTTGTAAGCCGACAAAGCTCGCCCCGCCAAATGCGCGGGAAACGCCATGCCCACGGCTGGTTGCGCCAAAGCGACGAAGGTGCTGCACACACAAAGCAAGGCCAAAGTGACCGCTGCGGCCGAACCCAAAGCCGAGCCACGCCAAACCATGAAGGCCAGCACCACAAAAGTCAGCGGCAATCCCCAAGCGATAAGGCGATCGACCGGCATGCCCCATTTGGCCAGGCGCGGTGTGATCACCCCCCATAACCAAAAGCTCACCAGCATGCTGAGGTTGATGGCAAACAGCCCGGTTGCGGCCTCTTGCGCCGTCCACCCCGCCACTTGGGTCATCCAGGGGCCTGCCCACAAGGTCTGGATCGCGACCATGCCGCCATAGCTGAAAAAGCCGATCGGGGTCATGCGCCAGAAATAGCGGCTGCGCCAGATCTCGCGGTAACTGCCGTCATCTTCTGTCGATGCTTTGGTCTCAGCCTGGGCCATCTGCCAACGCGGCACCAGCAAGGCAATCAGCAGCATGGCAACCGCGATCATGACACCCAGCAACAGAAACAAGGCACGCCAGCCCCAGATCGGCATCAGCCACTGCACCGGCAAGGTGGCGGCCACCATGCCAAAAGAGCCTGTCATCAGCATCCAGGAGTTGGTACGCAACTGTGTAGAGGCATCAAACCAGCGGCGGTAACCCGTCAAAGGGGCCATCAAACAAGCGCTCACGCCCATGCCGCACAGCATGCGGGCAGCCAGCAAGCCATAAAAGCTTTCAGCCCCTGCAAACGCCAGGCAGCCGACCACGGCGACCGACAAAAACGCCAGGATGACTTTTTTGGGACCATACCGATCCAGCCAGCGCCCCAATGGCAATTGGGTGAACGAGAACCCCAAGAAATACCCACCCGCCAGCAGGCCGAGGTCTTGCGCGCTCAAACTGAACTCGCTCGTCAATGTGGGCGACAAGGTGGCCGTGATGGCCCGTACCAAGGCCGAAAAGAAATACGCCAGCGCGAACGCCAGAAAAACCACCACCGCCATGCGTGGGGGCAAATGGTCAGGGTGCTTCGCTGCGCTCATGGCTGAATTCCGTCAAACAAAGTGGCGGCCAATTCGGGGGCCGCACGCCGGTCATAGACCACCGCATGCACCACGCGCACGCGCTCCCCTTCGGCCACAGCGCCCCAGACCGCCGACATCGCCACCGGCTGCTCATCGCTGCGCTGGCCTTGAGCCTGAATGCGGACCGAGGCCGTCAAAGGCAAAAAGCCCGGCCGGTGCCAGGCCTGTTGCTGGTTTGTCGCCAACGGCAACTTGACACCCACATGGCTGAGCGTGGCTTGCTGCCAGCCGGTCAACAGTGCGTTGGCATCGGCCCCGACCGGCAAAGAAGCACTCATCACCGCCACCATGGCACTGCCGCTTTCGCAGCCCACCACCTGCAAGTCCACCGGCACACCGCCCAAAGGCACGGAACGCGTTGTGCGGTCAGGCTTGCAGGGCAACTGCGCTTTGAGCGTGGTGCCCTCCAGGCCCACCGTTCGCCAGTTCTGCTCGGGACTGCAAGCACTCAAAAACAAGGCCATCGTGAGGCTGGCCACCGGGGTCCAAAAGGAGATTCGCATGGGGTGATTATCCCGATCACCGGATGGGTCTGTTTTTCGCGACAATGAAGGCATGAATTCACTCGATGGCATCCGCGTTCTCGACCTGTCCCGCGTATTGGCAGGCCCCTGGTGTACACAGACCCTGGCCGATCTGGGTGCAGACGTCATCAAGATCGAACGCCCAGGCAGCGGTGACGACACCCGCAGCTGGGGACCACCTTTTTTGAAAGACGCCCAAGGCCAGGACACGGCCGAGGCGGCTTATTACCTGGGCGCCAATCGCAACAAACGCTCGGTCACCTGCGACATTGCCCAAGCCGAAGGCCAGGCCTTGATCCGCGAGCTGGTCAAGCATTGCGATGTCTTCGTGGAAAACTTCAAGGTGGGCGACATGGCCCGCTACGGCCTGGACTTTGCCAGCCTGAGCGCCATCAACCCGAAGCTGGTGTATTGCAGCGTGACCGGTTTTGGCCAAACCGGCCCTTATCGCGAACGTGCCGGTTACGACTATGCGGTGCAAGGCATCGGTGGCCTGATGAGCGTGACCGGTGAGCGCGACGATCTGGGTGGCGGCCCGCAAAAAGTGGGCGTGGCGGTGGCCGATTTGTTCACCGGCATGTATGCCACCGTGGCCATCCTGGCGGCCCTGCGCCATGCCGAGCGCACCGGTGAAGGCCAGCATGTGGACATGGCTCTGCTCGACACCCAGGTGGCGATGCTGGCCAATCTGGGCTCCAACTACCTGGTCAGCGGCAAGGTGCCGGGCCGGGCGGGCAATGCGCACCAGAACATCGTGCCTTACCAGGTCTTCGAGGTCCAGCCGCCCGCAGGCTCTGCGCCTGGCACGCGTGATCACCTGATCCTGGCCGTCGGTAACGATGGTCAGTTCGTCAAATTCTGCGCAGTGGCCGGCCGGCCTGATATTGCGCAAGACCCGCGCTACGCCCTGAATGCCGACCGGGTACGCCACCGCGCCGAATTGGTGCCGCTGCTTGAAACCATCATGAAAACCCGGCCCAAGGCCGAATGGTTGAGCGCTCTGGAAGCGGCCAAAGTGCCTTGCGGTGCCATCAACACCTTGGGTGAAGTGTTCGCAGACCCCCAAGTGCAAGAGCGCGACATGGTCAGCAACTGGGTGCACCCTGTTAAACCGGATTTGAAGCTGGTGTCCAGCCCCATCAAATTGAGCCGCACCCCTGTGCGCCGCGACTTGCCCCCGCCGATGCTGGGACAGCACACTCAGGAAGTGCTGGCCGAGGTGCTGGGCTGGTCTGCTGAACAGCTGGGGCCCCTGCGCGGCAAAGGGGTGATCTGATGGCGCATGGCGCTGTCAGCGCGTTTTGACTCCTTTGATTCAAGCTGGTCACTGTGCCCATGCCGTTAAGCTGACCGACGTCGGTGAGCGCGTCCATTTGGCGAGAGCTGGAGCAACACGCATGCACCTGACACCCGGGCTGCATTCAGCGCAAGGCACCAAAGACCTTGCCAGCTTCGCTAGGGTTCAAACGTATTAAACTTTCAACAATGAAGATGCATGTGAAGACCCCTTGGAATTGGCGGCTTTTTTCTGGCCGCATGTGTTTGTGGCTCAGTGCTCTCGGCCTGGCCACGATGCTAGGGGCTTGTTCGGCAGACCGCGCGCCCGAATCTTCGTATGTCTTGCTCGATGGCTCGAAAATCACAACCACGCAATTGCAAGGAAAAGTAGTTCTGGTGAACTTCTGGGCAACCAGCTGCACCACCTGCGTGGCTGAAATGCCGGAGGTGATCGCCACCTACAACAAATACAAGGAGCGCGGCTTCGACACCGTTGCGGTTGCCATGAGTTACGACCCCCCCAGCTATGTGGTGAACTTTGCGCAAACGCGCCAATTGCCATTCAAAGTCGCCATCGACAACACGGGTGGCGCTGCCAAAGCCTGGGGGGATATCCAGCTCACCCCCACCACTTTTCTGGTGAACAAGCGTGGCGAGATCGTCAAACGCTATGTGGGCGCACCCAACTTTGCCGAGCTTCACCAATTGCTGGAGAAGCTGCTGGCCGAATCCTGAGCGGGCCTTGCGCCGCGCTCAACATCCCCAAAGCCTCAGTCTTTACGGAAGTTGTCGTGACACGCTTTGCAGGTGGGGGCGGCTGAGCCGAATGCGGCTTTCAAATTGTCCAGATTCCCGGTCTTGGCTGCTGCATTGAGTTTGACCACTTCGGCCTGAAACTTGTCAGCCGCTTCTTTGAACTTGGCTGATTCTTTCCAGATTTCCGGCTTGGCGCGCGTATCGCCCTTATCGGTACCGTCGGCAAATGCGGCCCAGGGCAGCTTGGCCAAAGTGGACACCACCTCCATGTTGTCCTGCGCGGCTTTCGCATCGAACGGAACACGCCCTTGCGCCATGGCACCCACCCGAGCCCAGTGTTGCTGCATCACGAACAGACTGTTCTTGCGGTATTTGACCGCATCTTCGGGTTTGGCAAACTGCGCATGGGCTGGCAGCAGCAGGGTCCATGCAGACAAAGCGGCGATCAAACTGAAGTGAGCTTTCATGGCGTCTCCGGAGTTTTGAATGGGGCCTTCAAGGAGTATCCTAGAGCGGCTTGTGGTGTAGTTTCCCACATTTCACATCCTCTTGCCTCACCGACCTTGCTTATGCTCACCCTTCGCATCTGGGATTTGCCCACACGCCTTTTTCACTGGTTGCTGGCGCTGTGCTTCGCTGGCCTTGTCATCACCGGCAACATCGGCGGCAATGCCATGGTCTGGCATTTCCGCCTGGGCTATGTGGTGTTCAGTTTGTTGCTGTTCCGTGTGGTCTGGGGATTTGTCGGAGGTCATTGGTCCCGCTGGACCAACATGCCCTTGAGCATCGCACACAGCTGGCGTTACCTGAAGGATCAAAACCCTTCCGCCGATTGGGTCGGCCACAACCCACTGGGTTCTTGGTCCGTACTGGCCATGGTGTTCTTTCTGAGTCTGCAGGTAGGTACCGGACTTTTCAGTGACGATGAGATTGCCAATATGGGGCCTTTGTCCAGCCTGGTCTCCAGCACTTGGGTGAGCGCCGCCACCAGCTGGCACAAGCACTGGGGCAAGCTGATCTTGATCCTGCTGGTGCTGATGCATTTGGTGGCCATTGCCTGGTACCGCTGGCGCAAACGTCAAGCCCTGGTTTCGGCCATGTGGCATGGCAACAAGGTTCTGCAAGCGCCGGCACCTGCATCGCTTGACCGCAACCGCACACGCTGGCTGGCACTGGCCTTGATCGTGCTGTCAGGTACTGCCGTGGCCTTTGTTGTTTCGCTGGGTTCGTGAGACCACACCAAGGCGACAGGCACATCAGCAAATGCACTTTCGTGCCGCTACACTTTCTGAAGTTTCACTTTCGACCCTCACCTTGTATACGCCATCTGTTGAATTGTTGCCAGCACTGACGCCTGCTGATCTTGCGCAAGTGCGTGCGATCTTCCAGGAATACGCGCAGTCGCTGAAAGTCGATTTGAGCTTCCAGAATTTCGACGAAGAGCTGGCCAACTTGCCTGGCGAATATGCCGAACCTCGCGGTGCTTTGCTGCTGGCGCATGTCAACGGCGTGGTGGCGGGTTGCTGCGCGCTTCGCCCTTTGGACAACTGCGACTACAGCAATGCCGCCGAAATGAAGCGCTTGTACGTTCGCCAGCCATTCAGAGGAATGCGCCTGGGCCGCCAATTGACCGAGGCCATTCTGGATGCCGCTCGCCATGCGGGTTACGCCTGTGTCTTGCTGGACACGCTGGACGACATGGAGGCCGCTCGAGCTTTGTATGAAGACCTGGGCTTTGAAGAAGTGCCGCCGTTCTATCACAACCCGCATGCGGGCGCGCACTACCTCAAGGTGGATATCAACTGATCCGTTGTCACGTATGAACTCAGTATTTCCACATGAAAAAGGGAGCCTGCGCTCCCTTTGTTGATTGAACTTGTGATTCAAGCTTTGGCTTGAGCCAGCAAGGTCGCGGCATCACTGACCTCGAATTTGCCGGGGCCTTCAATGTTCAAGGTCACGACCTTGCCATCCTTGATCAGCATCGAATAACGGTTGCTGCGCACACCCATGCCGCGTGCGGTGAGGTCCAATGTCAGGCCGGTGGCCTTGGCGAAATCGGCGCTGCCATCGCCCATCATGCGAACTTTGCCCGCAGTCTTCTGGTCTCGGCCCCAAGCGCCCATCACGAACGCATCGTTGACGCTCACACACCAGATTTCATCCACACCGGCAGCTTTGAAAGCCTCGAAGCTTTCCACATAACCGGGCACATGTTTGGCAGAGCAGGTGGGGGTGTAGGCACCGGGCAAGGCAAACAAGGCGATGGTTTTACCTGCTGTGGCTTTGCTGACGTCGACCGGATTGGGGCCGATGCTGCAGCCATTGCCCTCAACTTCAACGTATTCCATCAGTGTGGCTGCGGGCAGTGTGTCTCCGACTTTGATCATGGTGTTTTCCTGTGTAAAAAATGAATGGACGAAAAAAAACGCCCCACCATTGTGGGTCGTTTTTTGAAAGTGTGCAGAAGTCAGGCTTTTGGGCTTAGACCGCTGCTGC
>JACCDV010657993.1_pt1 | contig 12395 bp, 7 predicted proteins | sample 7446131 | NCBI WGS metagenome assembly JACCDV01 (sample SAMN15323448, study PRJNA562643) | freshwater metagenome | isolation source: river surface water | place: USA:Blue River Watershed | collected 2017-08-17
ATCTAAAATAACTCTGCCTGTCCTAATATAGGCGTTTTATCAACCAAGGTTATTCCTCAATGTTCCAAATGATAGATTGATGCATTTTGCTTAACCTTTCTCATATCAATATGCGCCTTGAGCATAAAAACAAAAATTATTATTCGTTAAATGGAAGATGAATAACAATAAATATTGATGACTAGCGAAGATTAAATAATGAACTTTTCTATGAGGGCTTAATGAAGCTAATCTTAAAAGATGACAGTGATTGCATTATATGCATTGGAAAATAAGTTTATAACTCACCATATGTTTATTTATTCGAATCAGTTAAAAGTATAACTCTACTAAAACATGAGAACTTTCTCAATGAATAAGACAAACTCTTTAATAATTATTTTTAGCTTAAGTTATTTTTAAGCCTAATAATCGTTTTTGCATTTATTTGTTTCGAAAAATCAATAAGGCAATAAAATTGCCCAGTTTTAGCTTTCTCACAAGTATAGCTCAAGAAATTTAGGAGAAAGTTCTAATTCTGACTGTTAATCGTTAAATAATAAATCATAAGGGATATATAAATTGGTTTGTCTGAATATTAGGCTTGGAACTCTTTGCTTTTATGAATCAAGCCTTGAAGTCAATATCGAGTGTAATTATATTGATGATTTTCATATATTTCTATTCATTATAACATTATCCGACCGTTTATCCCCTTCCTCCTCGAAACATGGTACTCCCCTCCCAATAAATTACTTAGTTCAGGATGGACGCCCATAGAATAAGTAGACTTTGATTTAATATCTCTTTATTTTGTCTTTGCTATTTTGATGTCCCTATGGAAGAACAAATGGCCTTTGTTGGGGTTCAATCAATATGCACGAGTCTTATCTTGTTTCTGTTATAATTTGATTATTACAAATCAATCTTCAATGAATCGTAAAGCAATAAACCGCTCCACTGAGCGAGTTCTCTAAGAAAAAAATATAAATCCTCGAATAAGCTGTTAAAGGAAGTGTCAAACTCCGTCAATTGCTAACCAGCAAAAGAAAAGTAGTAACTTTCTAATGTAAGAAAGAATCAAAAACAAAGGAAAAGAGTGCGAAAAAGATGCAGAATTATCCTAAGAATATAAAGAATTCTTAAGTCCTTATTTCGCATCCACACACAACGATAAAAAAATAATCACCCTTCAAACATAAAAGTACTCAATGTATCATTAAAGATCGACCCATCTCCAACCTCAATAACTACAGACACGCCAAAAATATTGAGCATCAACTCTCCAATCTCAACTAATCAGTAAATTATGAGTCCATTCTCTAAGAAAGCGGCAAAAAAGGAAGGCCAGAGTCAACGACCAATAAAGCAATCACTGAGGGGAAGAGATTGATGAAGAACAATCAATTTGAAAAGGGGCTTGCTATCTTTGCAGATTGTACTTCAAGAGAGCCTACCCACCTTTAGGCTTTGTATTTGATGGCAGTTTGTGCATTCCATTTATAGCATTATCAATAGGCTATAAATAACTTTACAAATTTATTGGCACAGGATAGTCAATACCGAAAGAATGCATATTTGTTCTTGGCTATTGCCTATAAGAAAACTCTTGCCTTTGAGGACGCTCTTCAGACTGTATTATTCTATCTATTCAGCTCACAAATGCACTTCAGTATTTTCCTAAATATTTTGATGCTCTGATTTTAAGGGCTAAAATTTTATCGAAATTGCATAGATACTATGATGCTCTTTAAGATCTCAACAAAAGTCTGAAAATATAGCCGAAAAATAGCCAATCTCTTACTGCTAAAGGAGACTGTTTAAGAGCGTTGAACCAATTCCAAGACGCAATAAAAATATACAACCAAATTATTTAAGCAAATTGGGATGGTTAGGTGGTTTTGAAGCGAGCAATAGGTCACATATAAAATGGTTCTCCTGAGCTTGCTTTATCAGATCTCAATAAGCTAATCCATCGCAATCCTGGAAACTCTTAAACCTATCTTTTCAAAGGTTTAGCATTTACAAAGATGAAAAACTACAATTAAGCAATTTTAGCATTTGAGCAAGCAATTAAATTCAATAGCTCCAAAAAAGCCATAACAAAAGCATTATATGAGGTGTCTAAGCTTAAGATAGAGCTTGGGGATTACTATGGCGCTAGTTATACTCTATAAAGAGCAAATACTTTGTAGGTTGATGTGAAGGTTATTTAAAAATTGAAGATTTTCACCGAGGGAGCCACTTCGATAATGAAAAAGAAATACAAGCGAGGCATATAGAACCTCAACTACCTTGCCAAAAAGTAGCATCTTAACTAGCAAATTAAGCCATTGCTGTATTCCTTCCGATCCTACGCATATTTTTGCCAGTGCAAATACTTAAATGCTTTGAGTGACTTGAATTCTCTATCCAAACTTGGATATAATCTTGATTCTGCAAGTCAATACAACTTGTATCTGCTCCAAGGCATTTCCTTTGCCCAAAATAACAATTTTTCATAAGCAATGGTCTCATTTACAACTGCAGCAGAAACAAGAAGATAACTTAGTGACCCCATAATCTATATGTGCCTTACCAAAGTTGCATAATACAACCGTAATCCGAAGACGAAGGATAGTAATTTGCTTTAGGATAGTTTAAAATATGTTAGTAATGCACTTGAAAAGTAATAGCATTATAATACCCATTATATTTGCTCGACCATACTTTACATTTTGGGAAATTTCTAATAAGCCTTTGAGCAGGTCGAAAGAGCAATCGAAAAATCTGATGAGCATGTCATAAAGCACTTCTACCTTCGAGGATTAATCAACGGTATATTAGGCAAGACAAAAGAAGCCTTTGTCGATTTTAGTAATGTTTTAAGTTTAGGAAAAGATTTAAAATAAAAATCCGAGAGTGAGTAAGGATAGAAATAAAAAGAAATACTATAAGCATACTTGAACCGAGCAAAATGCAACCTATTATTTGGCTAGAAAAAGAAAGCCTTTCAAGATTTGCAAACCTATATCTCTTACAAACCTTTAGATAGCGAAATTCATTCAGTTGCTGGTAGGTTACTGTTTTCTATTGGCGCCTGTGATGATGCTATAAAGGCTTATAACTATTGCCCCAATATCGATAAGAAAAGTATATTTAAATCCATATTTAGAAGAGGAGCTTCTATAGAGAGCAAAGTGCTACTTATTGCTGAAGTAGCTAAACCTTTGCCTGAAGGACCTAGAGAAGTTGATCGAACTAGGAGATACATATTCTAGATTCGATTACTGCTGTCTTTCATCTCTTAAAGAAGCAAGCAAGGGAACAACAGAAAGTCTCAAGTAGGCCTTAAGAAAGATTAATCCTGCTGAAGGCTTTAATATTCAGAAAGGTCATATCTATGAGCAATCTGATCTATTCTTTTACAAAGGTGTATTTTGCTTCTATCTTGGTCAGTACCCTTAGGCCTATAAACTTTTCTTAAAATCTAAAAATTTGAAAGTAATTAATAAGGAACTAGAATATCTTGAGTAATCAGATCCCAATAAATTTGTTATTTAACTTTTCTAGAATAGAGTATACTCTGACGCTGAAATCGATTATAATATTGCACTTTGCGAGCTTTTTAACGGTAACAAATAGAACGCTAAGAAAACTTTAAGTAAATATGAAAGTTTCGATCTTGTATTCAGAGATTTCCCTTCAAAGGAACCCTTAGACCTTACTCCCTTCCCCATGACCAATAGACTTTGCTCTATCTTCCGATAAGTCGAATATACATAGAATAAACAAATAAGATTCAAGCTATCTTTTTGCCTACCAAAGGTCTATCCTCCATAGATTAAATTCGATATTGAACCAAAAATCATCTAATAATTGGCTATGAATTCAGTTGAGCCAAGACCAGACGCCCCATGGATAAAGCGAAATACTTTCGGAGTGATCTTTACTGATGAAATAGTGGGCGTAGATGTGGATATAAAGACCTAGAATAGCATTAAACGACTATAGTAGATAAAAATTGAAGGGGAGGAACAGTAAGTAAATCAAGGAGAGAAATTAAAGCATATGTTTGCATTAGATGCAGATATATAAAGCAAGTTGGCTAAGCTTATGAAGAAAGCAAAGAATTAATGAATTTTGCATATCATTATTATCATGTATTTTAAGACTCATTGTGGCTATTTGTGATTTGGGGGATTAGCTTGTTCGTTAAATTAATGATTGTCAATGTTGCTTTATTTGGGATAAACTTATTATTTCACTTATTATTTCACTTATTTTCTTGATTATTTGTTGGCTTCTTGGGAATTAAGCTCTGTCTACATCATTTTCTGAGAAATCTAATCTAGAGGCTCACTTTGCCATTTCCTATTGAGATCAGCTGGCTCATTTTTCTCGATTTATAGTTCAGTAAATGATAGCTATCGATTGACTACATTAGATTGCCCTAGCTGAGAAAATTATTCTTTGTTTCTTCTCTCCTGTTCTAAAAATAAGCGAACGTTTCTATTTGCTTACTATTTCTTTCGCCTGATATTCTCGACCTGTTTCTAGTAAACGGATATATCCTCTTTTGATTTATTGATCCTTTATATTGTAAGTGACTCTTTTTGGGCGAGCTATACACATAAATTTTTTTTAATCTATAGTTCTTTTAGAAGTTTGTAGTATTTGTACTGGAGGTGGTTGTTTTGATATTACATTTTTTTGCTTATTGAGTCAAAATGGTACTTTCTTTCCTTCAAAGAGAATTAGTTGTTTTTATTGATTGTCTCGCAACGAAGGTTACTTATTATCTATTGGTATTATTAGCTGCAATCTTCAATTTTCTTCTCAATTTCTTTAATTTTCATTTGAACCTTACTGTTCTACTAGACTGCTTTGTTGTTGTCTCCTCTAACTTTTTACAGTTTTTGATCCATGGATGCTTTATCATTTTCAAGGCATATTAGTTTATAATCATAGCCTTAGCTATACTACTTTACTATTTCCTTACCGTCTCTCTCGATATGCATTTTCATCTATAAATTGCTGCTTCTCGTCTATTCTATCTCTTCTCTTATTTGTTTCGTCTTCTTGGTGATTTATGACTCTTGCTATTGTTCTGCTATTTTCACCCATTTTTATTGTAACTGCAGGATTTATTGTTGCATGATGGCTATACTCTTTTTACTATTCTAGACTTGCTTTTCGGCGAGTAATGCAAGTTCTTACTTGGTAATTTTGACAATATTCTTTTTGGGTCGAATGCTGTCAATCATATGTAAAGTATCATTATTCATCTTCTTGAGTATTTCCTTCAATCTATCCTGCTAATTGGTGAGATACAAAGTATTTTTATCGCTATATTCTACGTTTTCAGAAATGTTATGGATTGTCTAGATGTAAGACAGTTTATTTTGCTTTCGCTAGGTCGATGAGTATTTCAGTGACTTGTTTATTCCTGGCAGATTAAGGACTGTACTTGATTTGTTTCCACTCCCCACCTGCTTCTTTGATCTTGGATTCCGTAAATCTGAAAACATATTATTAATAAAATTAAACTAAAAACTTATGTTTGAGTATTTGTTAGTTATCAACCTTCGAAAGATATCTCGATTATTTGTTGTGATTAATTTGTAAATAATATTTTCGCTAATAATGAACAATTATCAATTCTAGCTTCAAAGACTACAGAACGAGATCGAGGAAGAGGTGAACAAATACAACCAACTGGATAAGAAATCACAGCAATTTATACAGACAAGGACGAGTCTATTTGAGCAATAGAGTGAAAATGCATTAGTCCTCACCGAAATATAAATACTCCCTGAAGGTACACACTCGGTTAGTTAGATGCCAAGATATTCAAACAGGTTGGAGGAGTGCTCATTAACCAAAATAAGAAGGAGGTCAAGACCACACTGGCCAATAGGGTGGGGTTGATCAAGAACCAGATCGAGCATACCAATGATTTGTTGAAGAAAAATGAACAAGACCAAAGAAATATGGCGGAAAAGATCCAAAAAGCCAAGTAGAGATACTATGAGATGGCACAGCATTTGCAAGCAAGACAATGATCAATGTTGATTCTTTGAAAATGTTTAAATCAATCAAATTCAATCTTTCATCATTTTTTCTTTTTTGATGGAAGCTTCTTCTTTTTGTTCTTGAACACCACCCCGTAGTATACTTCATACTTCTTTGACTCTACATCTTAGAATGACATTGAATTTCTCTCAGAGATCCTCTGCATCATTTACTTTATGTCCCAGGAACGAATCGAATGATCGTAGCTTCCTGAGTAGAGCATGTGATCTGCGAAAGATAGAGAGATGATTCCATCGTCGTGTCCTCCGAGTTACTCGACTTCTTCCATTTCAGGCCATTTGTAAACTCTTATCTTTCTGTCGTCACACCCCACATAGAGGTAATGATTACAGAACTATAGGGTTAGAACCCATCCTCCTAATCCCTCAATAAGTTTCTTATGAGTAAATTTCTGTATAAAAGGCTAGGTTACGTCAGGTGCCTCAGGATCAAAAGAGTTTAAGTCATAGATAAGCATTTTGTTTTAGATATTCCCAAAGACAAGTTGATTTTCAAAGCAAAAGAATGCGCTTATCGAATGCTTATTGAATTTGATACATTTCACGATCTTATTTGTCCCAGTATCAATCTCGTAGAATATGTTTCGGCTGACAATCGCATAAATAGTCTTGCCTTCCCCAGCTCTTAGACAGTTCACTGCTCCACTTGTCTTATAAACTGCCTCAGGTTAGCCATTCTTAGTCATATAAGAAATACGCTGATGTTCCAGGTTCTTATGGTTCCATCATGAGAGCCACTCACAAGCAGATTATTCATCACGAATAAATTTGAAACTCTTTTGGTATGTCCGATGAATTGATTTAGAATTTATCCTTGATTGGTGAAGCTCCACTAAACTATGATTCCGTCTTAGAAGCTTCCAAAGACCGTCTTTTCAGTAAAGCAGGCAGACACTATTTAATCTCTTATTTGATTCTTTTGTTATTCTTCCTAAGTTAATCTTGAAGATTACTTTTTTTTCTTATTTGCCTTCTGCTTAGAAGATAGCTTCCTCTTCTTTCTCCTCCTTTCCTTTAACTTTTTTATCAAGCAGTGCCTTGATTGTAATTTATCTTTTCGCTAGATCCCAACCTAACTCACTTCAAGCTTACCTCTCACCGATCCGTCCTTGGAGATGGAATAGAGCATATGCCCTGCCTCCTTGAAGGGAGAATAGAGAGTAATAACTGATTATTTATGTCCTTTGAGCCTATCTTTGAATGCTCTTGACTTTACTACCTTCATAATATAAAACTGATAGCGAAAGCCAACTAATTATATTTAATACAATCATCCACCCATTCAAATATTTTCTATTGTTTGTCGCAGGTAAAGTTGATTAATAATCTATAAGTCGTATAATTATTAGATGGGGAGAATTATGCTGGCTGTTTCATTCATGCTTTTGCTTTGTAGTGCTTATTCCATCAACTGTAGTGCGACCCACTTTGATTTTAATAGTATCTATACTCTCGGCAAACAGGATGAATTGAATAAAACCTTTGAGAAGATTCAAGAAAAAATTACATCATTAGAAGATGTGGTCTACAACTCGTCCGAGGTGACAACTTTCACTATTTCCAATGTTAATCCTTCTTTTTACTATCGAGACTCTAAGCAGAGGGCAGTGATCCGCGGATAGGACACAATAATCATTGATGGAGGATATCTTTAAGTAGATTTTACTTTTGACTGGTCAAAAAAACAGTTAGTAAACCGGAATGGGACAGGCTCAGCCCAAGGATTAAGCTTTGAGATAATCTTTGCAAAACAAATGGTTGTTGATGAAGGATTCTATTCCTATTAATTGCTGGATGCGATGCCTGTATCTTTTGACGATAGTGGATCTGCATTCAAATTAACAAGAATCGATCCTCCCAGTATCTTAGACGAAGATAAGTAAGTTATCACCAAAATTCTTAATCATATACCAGGAAACAAGGATGTACGAACTTAGCTCTAAAAAGAAATTTAAAAATATTTTATCCTTTACCTAAGGGCAAGTCTTCACGATTAGCATCAACCAATCGATAAGCAATTCGACTATAAATGGTACCCCAACACTCCAGGCAAAAATAATGTGACAATTTCAATGATAAGACGCCCAGTTACAGTCGATATTGAGAAGCAAGGAATTCAAGCAACTTTTGATATTCAAATCGAAAATGACACTAATTGGAAGTGTGGAAATAGATCAGTTCCTATCTCGCCCTTCGATCCAAGGTAATAGTTGACATATATAGATCCTATGGAGGAGCTCAACAGTTCATCTCTTTTGATTACTATCAAAGTGTTCTCAGATATGCGATTTAAAAAAACCTCTTAGATACTGATCTGAATCGATAAAACTGGCAAAATAGAATGTTTCAGTTCTACGCAGGAGATCTCTATGAAATAATCCCATCTCTTCAAACAGAGTTCTATGCAGCTAGTTAAGTTACAGGCAGCTGTCAAGCATCATACGATAGACTGAAAGTATAAAAATCTTCAAGCAATTCTATTGGTGTCTATATCCATTACGACTGCAGTTTGTTGATCCTTAAGAAAAAAATAGTAGATTTTTCAATTGAGCTATTTTTGGATGTAACTGGAGAGGTTGATACAAGTTCTATTGACTTCAAGTTGAAATCTCACGAGCAGGCAATCAAAATATACCCTTATGGATCATATAGAATATACAATGAGGAACTGGCTGAGGAGATGATCAAGTCAAGTCTTAACAGATTGTATAATGTCAAGTTATTTGGCTCGGGGTTCCCGCTTTCTCCTCCAAGGGATTATCCTCTCTTTGGCGTGGAGAGTAGCTTTACGGTGATTTATGACCCAACACAGGTTCCATTTTGATTGATTTGTATGTCTGTTATGATAGAGATATAGATCATTTCGGAATTAATCAATTTCCGAATATTTGACGATGCATCAACTCCATTGCTTTTCGTATCTTTGGTTAGAACTATTCGTATCCTTTGGTGTTAGAAGCCTCATATTATTTCTTGAAAAATTATTAGTAGATAGTCTTTATTTCTTTCTTTATATCATCCTCAATATCTTTTTTCTTTAACTGCAGATAATCTGACTTTGTTTACTCTGATTGCCTATTTGAAGAAATTACTTTTTTTATCTTCATTTTCTCATCTTTGCATTTTTGAATTGCCAACTTAACTCCGATGCTGCCTTTCGAATATTCTTACAGATCAACATTGAGATTTTTCTGATATTATCCAAAGTATTTCTCAATAGACTAAGTCTTTGTTTATTTGGCTAATAGGTCTTTATAAGAAAATTTCTCAAGCTTCAGTTATTTCTTTTATTTCTCATGACTCCTTATCCTCTCTATCAGTGACTTCTTTTGTCTTACCAAGAGATGGCTCGGCACTTGAATCTCTTAGGTGTTTGCTTGAAGAATTGCATTTACACTCTTTGCACGGAAACTTATTGAGTTTCTTTTGCTTTAATAGCTGTTCTTAGGATGATAGTAAAGTTTATAAAAGTCTCTCATGTTTTAGGAAACCTAGGTCTCTTCAGTTCCCTTGAGTCCTTCTGGTATGAGCCCTTCAGACATTAATGATAATTTTATCATCAAAATAAAATTAAAACCAAGTAAGATAACTCAAAGAAAGAAATACTATATATATAAATCATAGACTTATTCATTATCGAGCTGTATTTTGCGTTGGCTGAACTAAGTTAACAAAGGATATACTTTTAAAGAAATGTAGATTGGTTCCTTATAAAATGAGGTTAAGCTAGCCTCGTTTTGGTGCTTAGCTGCGTGAGTCGAATTTGAAGATTGATTGTTGAGGGTTACCTTTGGTGTAGACATAGTTTTGACGTTATTTGACTGATTATTCATCTGGTTATCTTTGCCTCTTTTTTCTTTAGAGCTGAGAATCATACTTGTGTCCAACATACCAGTCAATATAAAAATCTAGATCTGGCTTGACATTTAGTGAATCTTCATATCCAACAATCTTTATTTTTTACATTTAATTCTAATATCTATCATAAGAAAAAGGGTACCTTGTTTGTAATTTGAAATAATGTATAGGTTTTAGAGTCTGTTCTTGATGAAGAATAAATGCTTTTGACCATTATAAACGTTGATAAAGCATGCTTAGCTCTATCTCATCTGAATAAACTAATGAAATCTTCTCAAAATATAATCTTTAGAGCTAATCTAAGGCCTATTCGAATTATTGGGTTATTCTAGCGCGAATTTTATTATAGTTGTCTGTTATTGACTATGAGGTGATTTCAATCCTTTAAAGTAAGTTTTACAGTTTCAATTTGAGCCTGTTTGAGAGCGTTACGTTCGTTTATGACTTCTATTAATAAAGATATTAAATATGCTTAATAACGTGTTCAGGATTTTGATTGTGATATGCCTTTTGAACACATATATCACATATATACTTTTCACACTTCAAGCAAAAATACTAATTTTTGATACTATGATGCTCGCATAGAGGAAGGACATTGATTCGATTGACTTTTTATAGCTGATGAGGTTAAAATGGTGGGAAAAAAGATTGATTTTTCTTATTTTATAAAGAAGAGCTCGCTCTTCTTTTAAATTAGTTTTCGTGCGCGGTTTTTAGTTAATGATGATGGTTGTTAGAGCAATGCTAGCAAAAATGCATCCTTTAATCTCTACAGTAAACTCTAGCAATATTCTATTCACAAATACTGCAAGTCACTTATTTATTTTTTATTTAACTGTCATCACCAATAACAAAGGAAATTTAATACTGAGCTTCGTATTGTGAATAATGTTGAAGAAGAAAGTTAAAGTGGTAGGGTTATTAATTTTATGGTGGAATGAAAATGGAATTTATTTGTTTATGTGATTAATTTATTTTGCCGATTTTGCCTAATGCGACTTTGCATAAGAGAAAAGTGAAAATTTTATTGGGTTCAATATGATATTTTTTAATGTTGATATGTCCACAAAAGAATATGACATCTTAGAGTGGTATAGTGCGATGAATGATTTGATTTTTATAATCTGATTTGAAATCAGTGACATCAACAAATGAATCGATTTTTTCTTTCTACTTTAACAATAAACTACATTATCATACTTTGAACTTTGATTCTTGTTGGTGTATTTGAATATCTTTATGATTTTTATCGAAGATTTGCCTGTTACAGTCTGAAGATTATACGACACTTGGCTCCATTAGTAGGAATTTTAATCAATTTAGGTTTTAGATTGATCTCTCATCAATTAACTAACTTATTATACCTTTAATTAATAATGTCAAATCAATAATTTTATTAACTCGAATGATTAATCCATTAATCAAGAATTGTCGTACTGGCTTTCATGATGATATACTCAACAGAACTTCGCATTATAAAAAACTACTGTCGACCAAGGCAAAGGTTGACACTCAAATCGATAAAATTTACATGTCAAGCATAAGTAAAAAGACGAATAAATCACATGATGAGTAAACAAGCCAAGAAAATCTAAGGATTTTTAGAAAGCTTATGGCCATCTAACGAAAGACCCCAAGATACCAGACGGATTCTATCGAAACATAATCTTGCCCTAAAAAAACATTGAAAAATTATTACAAGTAAAGACAAAAAAGCTTAATGATATCATAGGATAATGTTAGACTTCTAAAGAGACTTTAGAGTATAGAATCTGATTTCTCAATGAAAAAATTAGATGCCGAACACCAATAAATGCTCAAAAAAAGTAGAAAAAATGGATAATCATACAAAAAAGTAGGGTTAATTGATGATTTGTATTATAAGAGTTTTAAGATGGAGCTATTTCGAGATAGATTAGAGTCTAAATTTGACAAGTTTCATAGTAAAAAGGTCAAGTAGAGCAACAAAATAAAAAATCGTGATAGATTTAAAACTTTAAATCCCCATTAACAGTTAAAAATTCCAAAATTAGACTGATTTTTATAGTGCATCTTATTAATCAATTAAAAATAGATCGAGTTATTGTCCATTCAAGACTATTGAAAGACAATAATTTACATCAAAAGAAAATAAATAATTCCTCAGTAGAGGAGAGCATCAAAGATGTGGAAAGAAAAAAAGCTGAGAATGCAGAATTTTCAAGAGGATAGCACGATAAAAACAAAAACTATTGATAAATTCTGATGACAAAAAAGAATGATAAGTATTCATCAGAAAGAGTCAATGTTATATATCAAGAAATAAGTAAGAGTGTATAATTATTAAATAAACAATGCAAATCTTCGTTAAGACTCTCACTGGAAAGACCATCACTCTCGATGTTGAGGCATCTGACTCCATTGAAACCGTTAAGGGAAAGATCCAAGACAAGGAAGGAATTCCTCCCGATCAACAAAGATTGATCTTCGCTGGAAAGCAAC
>JACCDV010160298.1_pt1 | contig 12391 bp, 10 predicted proteins | sample 7446131 | NCBI WGS metagenome assembly JACCDV01 (sample SAMN15323448, study PRJNA562643) | freshwater metagenome | isolation source: river surface water | place: USA:Blue River Watershed | collected 2017-08-17
CACCATGAAACGCCAGGACTTCCGCATTGCCCACCGCCTTCGTGTGCGCTGGGTCGCGGTCGACCTGCAGCAGATCGTCTTCAATGGCCACTACCTGATGTACTTCGACACGGCGGTGACCGATTACTGGCGCAATCTGGCCATGCCCTATGGCGAGACCATGCACCAGCTGGGCGGGGACCTTTACGTCAAGAAGGCCAGTGTCGAGTACCACGCCAGCGCCGAGATGGACGATTTTCTGGAGGTCTGCATGCGCTGCGAGCGCATTGGCAACTCGTCCATGACCTTTGTGGGCGCGATCTTCCGGGGTGACGAGCTGCTGATCACCAGCGAGCTGGTTTATGTGTTTGCCGACCCGGTGGTCAAACAATCACGGCCTGTGCCCGCGGCCCTGCGTGACCTGCTGGAGAGTTATGAGCGCGGCGAGGACATGGTGCAGTTGCATCTGGGTGCCTGGCAGGACCTGCAAAAACTCGCCAGCCCGCTGCGCACCGAGGTCTTCGTGTACGAACAGAAAGTGCCGGCCGAGTTGGAATGGGATGACGATGACCACACGGCCGTGCACTGCGTGGCTGTCAACCGCATGGGGGTGGTGCTGGCCACCGGCCGCCTGCTGCAGCACGCTCCGGGCGTGGCCCGCATCGGTCGCATGGCCGTCAAGAAGCAGATGCGAGGCACCGAGCTGGGTCGCCGCGTGTTGCAGGCACTGATGGAGGCGGCCCGCCAACGCGGCGATGCCCGGGTGCTGCTGCATGCCCAATGCAGCGCAGAAGGCTTTTACAAGCGTTCTGGTTTTGAGCCGCACGGGACCGTTTTCGAGGAAGCCGGCATCGCCCACATCGAAATGGTCCGAAGCCTGTAGGCCCGGTCAGCGACCGCGATGTCAGATGTCGTCGCGCAGGGGGTAGGGCAGGGGCAGCAGTTCCAGCGGTTCGCCATGCACGCTGCCGGCGTGCCAGCCAGCACCCATGCTTTCGAGGGTGCCGCTGACCAGCGCGTCAAAGCCGCTGCCATCGGGCCGGGCGGCACACTGCACCACCGTGGCACAAGGCTGTTCGGGGTCGGCCTTGGTGAACACGTCCTGTCCGGTCTGGAGCGGCACCGGGCTGCTGACGCGCGCCATGCGGCGTTTGAGCGTGCCGCGGAACTGGCTTCGGGCGACCACTTCTTGCCCCGGGTAGCACCCTTTCTTGAAATTCACGCCGCCCACGCTTTCGTAGTTGAGCATCTGGGGCACGAACGCCTCGAACACCGGCTGCGTCACGAAAGGCACGCCACTGAGCACAGAACCCCAAGCCCAGACATCGGGGGGAACACTCTGACCCTGGGGAGCAGGGCTGTCGGAAGCGCCCACCCACAGCGCCCGGGCTTGCCGGGCATCCCCCGCCACAGCCGGGTAGAGCGCGACGGCATGCCCGCCAGCCCAGGCCGTGGTTTGCCAAGGGGCCGCATCGGCCACTGCAGTCCGGGCAAGGTCGCCCAGCAGCCCGCGCAACTGCCATTGGGTGCTGGCGTCGCTGAGCCTGACCTTGGCGCGCAACACAAACATGGACAGTCGCCGGAGCGTCTGGGGCAGCAGGTCCAGGGGCATGACCAACAAGAGTGTGTCGGGGGCCATCTTGAGCAGCACCATGCTGGCCTGCATGCGCCCCTTGGCGTTGCAGAAGGCAGTCAGGCGAGCCTGCCCGACCGGCAGCAGGAGCACGTCGTTGGTCAGCTGGTTGTGCAGGAAATGGGCCGCCTCCTCACCCTGGGCCTGAAGGACGCCCAGCGAGGGCAGGGGGCTGATGCCTTGGAGGTCTCTCTCGAGCAGGGCGGACGAGGGCTGGGACATGGTGGGCTGTGCAAACGTCTGGCGATGGGGCTGAATTATCATGCGCCCACCGTGAACATGAACTGCATGAGGGATTGGCCATGCGCAAAGGCTTGATCAAATGGCTGGCCGCCCTGCTCCTTTTGGCCTTGTTGCCAGGGCTCTGGGGCCTGTGGTGGTTGCACCGGCCGCTCGACACTGGCGCTGGCCAGCCCACGCTGGACCTCGCCATCGAGCCAGGCACCTCGCCCCGTGCCATTGCACAGGCGGTGGTGGACGCGGGAGTGCATACCTCGGCCGACGCGCTCTACCTGTGGTTCCGCCTGTCCGGACAGGACCGGCAGATCCGTGCAGGCAGCTATGAAATCGGGGCGGACACCTCCCCGCGTCGCCTGCTGGCCATGCTGGTGCGGGGCGAAGAAAGCCTTCGCACCGTGACCTTGGTGGAGGGCTGGAACTGGCGGCAGGTGCGCCAGGCGCTGGCCCGTGCGGATCTGCTCAGGGCCGACAGCCAGAACCTCAGCGATGAAGCCCTGATGGCCCGACTCGGTCGTCCGGGGTTGACCCCTGAGGGCCGCTTTTACCCCGACACCTACAGTTACGCCAAAAACAGCAGCGACCTCAAGCTGCTCGAACGGGCGCTCAAGGCGATGGATCGGCAACTGGGCAAAGCCTGGGCTGCGCGGTCGCCGGGCTTGGCGCTGCAGACGCCCGAGCAGGCGCTCATCCTGGCCAGCATTGTTGAAAAGGAAACGGGCAAAGCCTCGGACAGGCCGATGATTTCCAGCGTTTTTCACAACCGGCTGCGCATCGGCATGCGGCTGCAGACCGACCCCACGGTGATCTACGGCCTGGGTGAGGCGTTTGACGGCAATCTGCGCAAGGTGCATCTGCAGACCGACACCCCCTGGAACACCTACACCCGCGCTGGTCTGCCGCCCACGCCCATTGCCATGCCGGGCAAGGCGGCGTTGATGGCGGCGGTTCAGCCGGCCAGCAGCGCCGCCCTGTACTTTGTGGCCAGGGGCGATGGCGGCAGCCATTTCAGTGCCTCGCTGGAAGAGCACAACCGCGCGGTCAACCGTTACCAGCGGGGACAGAGGTAAAGGGGCGGAGGCGCCCAAGCCTGCGACAATCGGTTTTTCAGTCCCCCCTGTCATGACACGCGGTCTTTTCATCAGCTTTGAAGGCATCGACGGTGCCGGCAAGTCCACCCACATCGAAGGCGTGGCGGCACTTTTTCGCCAGGCGGGCAGGGCGGTGGTGCTCACCCGCGAGCCCGGTGGCACGCCCCTGTCGGAACAATTGCGCGAACTGGTGCTGCATGCGCCGATGGACGCGCTGACCGAGGCGCTGCTCATGTTTGCGGCACGCCGGGAGCACCTGGTGCAGGTGGTCGAACCCGCCCTCGCCCGGGGCGAGGTGGTGCTGTGCGACCGGTTCACCGACGCCACCTTCGCCTACCAGGGGGGCGGTCGGGGCTTTGACTGGGCCGTGCTCGGCCAGCTCGAAGCCATGGTGCAGGCCCTTCCCGGAGGTGGTCTGCGCCAGCCCGATCTGACCGTATGGTTCGACCTGGACCCGGCCATTGCCGCCGAGCGCCTGGCCTCTGCCAGGGTGCCAGACAAGTTTGAATCGCAGCCCGTCGATTTTTTTGCCGCTGTGCGAGCCGGCTATGCCCGCCGCGAGGCCGAGATGCCTCAGCGCTTTGCCCGCATCGATGCCGCACTCTCGCGTGAAGCGGTCTGGTCAGAGGTGGCGCACGTTGTCCAGCCCTGGGTCCAGACATGATAGCCCCCTGGATTGCCAGACAAACCCAGCAGCTGCTGGTCCAGCGCGGCCACGCCTGGCTGCTGCAAGGCCCGTCCGGTCTGGGTCAGTACGACCTGGCACTTGCGATCGTTTCGGCATGGTTGTGTGAACAGCCCACAAGCCAAGGTGCCTGCGGACATTGCCCCAGCTGCCACGCCATTGGGGTACGCACCCATGCCGATCTGGCGGTGCTGATGCCCGAGACACAGATGCTTGAACTGGGCTGGCCCCTGTCCGAAAAGGCCCAGTCGGAGATCGATGACAAGAAGCGCAAGCCCAGCAAGGACATCCGGGTCGAGGCCATGCGCGATCTGGTGGAGTTTGCCCAGCGCACCGATGCCCGCGGGCGTGGCAAGGCGGTGCTGGTCTATCCGGCCGAGCGCATGAACACGGTCACGGCCAATGCGCTGCTCAAGACCCTGGAAGAACCGGCAGGCCATGTGCGGTTTGTGCTGGCCACCGAGGCCGCGCACCAGCTCTTGCCCACCATCCGCAGCCGTTGCCAGCCCCACACCCTGGCCTGGCCGCAGCAGGACGAGGCCATGGGCTGGCTGGCAGGGCAGGGCGTCGATTCGTCCGTTGCCCAGGCCCTGCTGCGCAGCGCTGGTGGTCGGCCGAGTGACGTCCTGCGCCAGATCGGCAGCGGGCTTTCGCCTGCCTGGTGGGCCGCACTGCCCAAGGCCATGCAACAGGGCGATGCAGCGCACCTGTCCGAGCTGAGCCCGGCGCAGGCCATCGATGCGTTGCAAAAGCTTTGCCACGACCTGGTGTTGCGTGCCAGCGCTGCCGAGCCCCGTTTTTTCATGGCCAGCCAGTTGCCCGCCTGCGGTGCTTCGGTGGACACACTGACAGACTGGTTCAAGCGCCTGATGCAATCGGCACGCACGGCCGACCACCCCTTCAACGCCGGCTTGATGCTTGAAGCCCTGGCCAACGACGCCCAGCAATCACTCACCGCCCGGGCCTGATCAGCATGTACATCGACTCCCACTGCCATTTGAATTTCCCCGAGCTGGCCAGCCAGCTGCCCGATATCCTGAACGCCATGCAGCTGGCGCAGGTCCATCAGGCTGTCGTCATTTGCACCACGATGGAAGAGTTTGATGCCGTCAAGGGCCTGGCCGAGCAGTACCCGCACCTGTGGGCCACGGTGGGGGTTCACCCCGACAACGAAGGCGTGCATGAGCCCAGTCTGCAGGAGCTGGTGCAGGGGGCAGCCAACCCCAGGGTGATTGCGATTGGCGAGACCGGGCTGGACTACTACCAGATGGATGAACGCAAGGGGGGGCGCAGCGTGGTCGATCTGGAATGGCAACGCGAGCGTTTTCGTACCCACATCCGGGCGGCCCGTCAGGTGCAGCTGCCCCTGGTCATCCATACCCGTTCCGCATCGGAAGACACCCTCGCCATCCTCAGGGAAGAGGGCGAGGAGGGTGGTCCGGGCTCCGCCGGAGGGGTTTTCCATTGTTTTACAGATTCGATGGACGTGGCGCGTGCCGCTCTGGACCTGGGCTTCTACATCTCCTTTTCGGGCATCCTGACTTTCAAGAGTGCTGCCGAACTGCGGGAGGTTGCCAGATTTGTGCCCGAAGACCGCTTCTTGATTGAAACCGACAGCCCCTACCTGGCCCCCGTGCCCCACCGAGGCAAGACCAACAACCCCTCTTTTGTACCCTTTGTGGCCAGGCAATTGGCCGAACTGCGCGCCTGTTCCAGCGAAGACATCGGCCGTTTGAGCACTGCCAATTTCCATCGCCTGTTTGCCAGAACAGCGAACCATTGAAATCGAGAAATCACTTCAATAAATCTGTTAAGTGCATTGAATTTAAACAATATTATTTGATTCTTAAAGTTATTTATGAATTACTTGAAGGCATTCAAAAAAATCATTGTCACAGCTTTGATTTATGGCTTTGCGAGCTTGTCAATGGCGGGCTCCTACGACGAATTTTTCAAGGCCATCGAGCTTGACCAGCCGACCACGGTGCAAAAGCTGCTCAAGCGTGGGTTCGATCCGAACACGGTCGCGCCGGATGGCGTACCTGCACTCATCAAAGCCCTGCAGGAGCAGTCTTACGGGGTGGCGCTGGTGCTGGCCAAAGATCCCCAAATTCGACCGGATGTGCGCAATGTTCGCGACGAATCACCGCTGATGCTGGCAGCTTTGCGCGGTCAGGAGACCTTGGTCATCCAGCTCGTGTCCCTGGGTGCCGCCGTCAACAAAAACGGCTGGACACCTCTGCATTACGCCGCCACGGGTGGCCATGCCCGAGTGGCCGCATTTCTGATCGGTGCCCATGCAGACATCAATGCAGCATCTCCGAACGGCACCACGCCGCTCATGATGGCCGCCATGTACGGTAATGCCGAGACCGTCAAGTTGCTCCTGGAATCTGGTGCTCAAGTCCGGCAGCGCAACGCGCAGGACCTGACGGCAGAAGACTTCGCTTTGCGTGCCGGCCGCGAGGATGCGCTCAAATTGATCCGTCAGGCGCTCAGCCGCTGAAGTCACGGGACTGTCTTTCCCTATACAGTGATCCTTGAAAATACTTACGATGTATCTTATGTTAAGTTATGTATCGAGAATGCGTGAGTCGATCAGAACTCGCTCCCTTGGTGGACTCTGATGGGTTTGGGCTGAGGCTGAAGCCGATCCACTCACCCAGACCGGACGACTCCACAAATTCAGGGGTTCAGGGTCAAGGAATGCAGGAATTCCGAGGGTTCCAGTCGGAGTGCCCGGTAATTGCCTTCTGCCCACGGCTTGGCCATGTCGCGGCTGCGGTGTGAGGCGGGATGGCCACTTTGACCCGTTTGGTAGATGAAGCGCGACTGCTCCAGGTCGGCCAGGTCATAAACCGCACGCAAGGACGCCGCATGGCGGTTGGCAAAGGGTTCCTTGGGGTCGTTGGCCCAGTACTGCCCGACATTGACGGTGAACAGGTCACCGGCACTTTCGATGCGTTCGTCAAAAAAACGGTTCAGGACCGGGACCTTGCCAAAAGGCTTGTGGCTGCTGATGGCCACATGCAGCTTGCCCCAGCGCCACTGCGTGGGGTCTGATCCCAAGCGCTTGCTCAGCTGGTCCAGGGTCCGCACCATGGCCTGGCTGGCGCGAGGGCCACAGCCCTGCGCACCACACCAGAATGTGTCCTGCCGCTCCAGAATGCCCACGAGGGCACTGCGCAGGTGGCGCTTGCCATACACCGACATGAATCGTGCATCCCCGATCTGGCTGCCGATCAGATCGCGCGTGAGCTCGTGAGCCCAGACGTTGAGCACCAAACCAGCCGCCGTGTTGCGGTCCATGCGGCCCTCGAAACGGTCCAGCAGTTCGCGCACCTGCTGGTCCAGTGGATGGGTCGTCCTGACCTGACGTGCGTACGGGAGCAAGGCCAGCGCTCCCAGAGAAACGACATCCTGCTGGAGTTTCTGCATGCTGGCCATGTCTTGCACAGGCGCCTGGTTCAGGAGGGATTGGATCCGGTCGTAGCGTTCGGGCGCGGTCCAGTCTGCGCCCAGAAAGTGCACGTAGCCCGGCGGCAGGATGTTCTGGTTGGCGGTGGCATGCCAGCCACGTTGGGCGATATCCGCTTGGCCGAGCGCAGGGGTTTGCTCATAGGGCAACCAGCCTGTCCAGTCGTAAGCGGCCAGCCAGCCTGGGGCCGGGGCCACGCCCCGCAGGTCATTCGCACTCGAACGCATGGGCACCCTGCCGATGGCCTTGAAGGCCACCTGCCCTTGCGTATCGGCCATGACCACGCTTTGCATGGGGGAATGGTGGGCTGCATACGCGTTGCTCAGCTCCCCGACGTTGAGTGCCCAGTTGGCGGCCAGTGCGGCGTCCAGGCTGCGGTTGTCGGCATCGAGCGCAGACCAGCGCAAGGCCATGGCATAGCGCGAGGTGTTGAGGACCCCTTTGTATTGCGGCTGTACATCGCTGATGACGGGACCGTGACGGGTGCTGCGCACGGTGATGGTGACGGTCCCCTGCCCTTTGACCGGGATGCTTTCATCGCGTGTCGCCAAGTTCGCCCAGCCCTCGGGGGTGCGGTAACGCGCCGGCCCTGAGGGGTCGAGTTGTTCGAGGTAGAGGTCCTGCACATCGGGGCCGGTGTTGGTGAAGCCCCAGGCCACACCCCGCGTGCGCCCCAACACCACAAAAGGCATGCCGGGCAAGGTGGCCCCCACCACATCGAGCGCGGGGTGGGCTTGACCCGCCACTTGTCCTGCCGGGGCCTTGAGACGTGCAAAGTACCAGATGGCCGGGCTGCTCAGCGCCAGGTGCGGGTCATTGGCCAGCAAGGGCTTGCCGCTGGCGGTGCGGCTGCCGTGCACGACCCAGTTGTTGCTGCCCTTGCCCTCGAGTGTGCCGAGATCGCGCACCCAATCGGCCGACCATTGGGCCAGCGGGGATGACTGTGGCAGCGCATTTCGTGAGACCGCAGGGACGCGTTCATGGGCGCCGAGTTCCTTGTAGAGCGCTGCCAGATCCACGCGGGTGGCCGGAGGTTCGCCCGGATACGGTGGCATGAATTGCCACAGGCGTTCTGTGGGCAGCACCTGCAGTGCCGAAAAACGCGCGAACTCGTTGCCCCAGTTGCCCCCCAGGTCCAGCGCCATCATCAGGGACCAGCCGACGCTGTCTTCAGGTGTCCAGGGCTGTCCGCTGGCACCGCCGCCCTGGGTGCCTAGCAACCGGAACTCGGGCGATCGACCTGCTGCACCGCTCGCATGCGCCTGCACAATGCCTTCGCTGTAGGCCTGCAAGGCTGCCCCCGTTTGGGGAGAGAGGTTCTGGAGCTGCGCCCTCGCCACGTGGATGATGCCCAGGGTGCGCATGAGTTTGTCGGTGTCCAGTGTGGACGACCCCAGGATCTCGGAGAGTTCGCCGCGCATCAGGCGACGGTTGAATTCCAGCTGCCAGCCGCGCTCTTGGGCATGCACAAAGCCCAGTGCACGCCACACATCGAGCGCACTGGCGCCTTCGATGTGGGTGATGTCGGAGGCGTCACGCCGGACCTGCACCGACTGTGACAGCCCGGTCAGCGTCAGCTGGCCAGACAGTTGCGGCAGGCTGCGCAGTGTCTGCACCGCCACCACGCCACCCAACACCAGAGCACCACCCACCAGGGCCACCACCAGACGCGCGATCCACTTCATCGGGCTCTCCTCCAGATACTGTGTTCACCGGGTCTGCGCCCGGGCCTGGCTCAAATATGGCCCCAGACCACCAGCGCGTCACGCCCTTCGGTGACAAGGTCGACCTTGGCGCCGACCGGCAGCAACACCTTGGTCGGCACATGGCCAAAAGGCAGGCCGGTGAGCACCGGCGCCTTGATCTGGCTGCGCAGCCAGTCGATCACGGTGGACAGCCTGAAGCCCTTGTCGTGCGCGGGCACCAGCTTGAAATTCGTGAACTGGCCCAGCACCACCGCCTTTTGCCGCGCCAGCACACCCGCGTTCAGCAACTGGGTCAGCATGCGCTCGATGCGGTAGGGGTGCTCGCCCACGTCTTCCAGAAACAGCACGCCCTTGTCGATCTGCGGAAAGTACGGCGTGCCCAGCAGGGAAACAAGCACCGAGAGGTTGCCGCCCCAGAGCACGCCATCCTTGACGCGGGCTTGCAGCTGCACTTCGGCCTTGGGACGTTGCCAGCCAGCGCCCTCCCCTTGCTCGGCCAGCAGGTCATCGAAGCAGGCGAACATGATGTCGTCGGGCTCGGCTTCGGTGCCAAAGTCCTCCCCCAATGCGGGCCCCTGCCAGGTGATGCGCCCGCATTGGGCCAGCACCGCCTGGTTGAAGGCGGTGAAGTCGCTCAGCCCAACAAACTGCGTGCCGCTGTCGATGGCTTTGGCAATCGCCTTGTAGGGCAGGCCCGGCAGGATGCGGGTGAGGCCGTAGCCGCCGCGCGAGATCAAGGCCACCTCGGCGCCGCTGGCGGCGGCCCGACCGATGGCGGCGATGCGGGTGGCATCGTCTCCCGCAAAACGCATCTGGCTGGCGAGCGCAGCTTCATCGACCTCCACTTCGTGGCCCAGTGCCTGCAGGCGCTGGATGCCCCGGCGAAAGGCCGCCTTGTCGCGCACCGCGCTGGACGGGGAGTAAACGTAGATGTGGGCCATGAGCAGCGTTCTTTTTCAGGGCCTGAAGTGTCGCACAGCCGCCTCGGCGATGGCCCTGCCCTGCTCCTGCACAAAATGGCCTGCATCGGGCAGCAGCAAAGGCTCGGGACAGCCGCGGATCAGGCCTCGCAGCGCTCGCATGACCGGCTCGCCCAGTACCGGGTCCTGCAGGCCAATGGCCATCAGGCTCTGGCCCTGCCAGTCGTTTTGCCAGAAGGCCTGGGCCTGCCGCGAAATGGCGGCGCCCGGGTCGTCCGGGAACTCGGGCAACAAGGGCGGGAAGGCCCGCAGCGCGGCGCGGTAGCCCTTGTCCGGAAAAGGCGCGTTGTAGGCAGCGGCTTCCTCGGACGACATCTGGCGGTTGCCGCGCAGCAAGAGCTTGCCCACGTCAAACTGCGGCTGGCTTTTGCACCAGTCGCGCCAGGCCAGAAAGCCCGGGCTCAGTGGTGTTTCGCCGGTGGTCAGTGTGGTGTTCATGACCAGCAGGCCCTGGTAGCGGCCAGGTGCAGCCATCGGCAAGGTCAGGCCCAGGATGCCGCCCCAGTCCTGCACCACCAGCACCACGCGCTGGAGGTCGAGCCTCTCGACGAAGTCCAGCAGGATCTGGCGGTGGGTTTCAAACTGGTGGAAGCTGTCCTTCTTGGGTTTGTCGCTCTTGCCAAAGCCGACCAGGTCGGGCGCCAGCACTCGGTGACCCTGGGCCAGGAACACCGGGATCATCTTTCGGTACAGGTAGCTCCAGGCCGGGTTGCCGTGCAGGCACAGCCAGGTCAGCGGTGCGTCCGGCGGGCCTTCGTCCAGGTAGTGGATGCGCAGCCCGGTTGCGCTGGGCAGGTCGTGGATGTAGTGCGGCGGCCAGGGGTAATCGGGCAGCGAGGCAAAAGCGGCATCGGGCGTCCGCAAGGCGTCTTCGCGGACAGGGTCGTGGTTCATGCGTTTGGGCCTGAAAAAGTCCTTGAGCATTTGGCCACAGTCCTCGGCAAGCACGCCGCCCGTGACCTGCGTCTGGTGGTTGAGATGAGGCTGGGCAAACAGGTCGAGCACCGAGCCGGCCACGCCGGTACGGGGATCGGCCGCGCCAAACACCACACGCGCCAGCCGGGCATGCAACATGGCCCCGCTGCACATGGCGCAGGGCTCCAGCGTCACATACAGCGTGCAGCCATCCAGACGGTAATTGCCCAGCACACGCGCCGCTTCGCGCAGCGCCATCACCTCGGCATGGGCGGTCGGGTCGTGGCCCGCAATCGGGGCATTGCGGCCAGTGGCGATCAGCTGACCGTCCTTGACGACCACCGCGCCCACCGGCACCTCGCCTTGGGCGGCCGCGGCCTGCGCCTGGGCCAGCGCCAGGCGCATCCAGTGTTCGTCGCTGGGCATCCCGACTTCGCTCACGTCATCCCCAGCGTCTTCATCCAGGCGGCAATCGCCTGTTCCTGCGCGTTGCCTGCACTGTAGGCTGCATGCATCGCGGCATGGGCTTCGGGCCTGTGCTGGTTGAGTTTGACAGCGCATTGCAGGTCGACCATGCGCAACTCGAAGGCCACGATGGCGTTCAGCATCCTGCCGGTGTAGTCCTCGGGCAGCCCGCGCCACTGCTGGGCATAGGGCGGCTCATGGTCGCCAATGAGCTGTTTGAGCAAGGCGTCCTTGGCTTCCTCGCCCTCCAGCAGCCTCGCTTCCACACGGGCTTGGACCGCCAGGTACAGCCAGGTCGGCACCCGCTGCAAATCGGGGTAGACCTTGGGCGAGAGGTAGGCCTGAGGCCCCATGAAGCTGGCCAGGGCCAGCGGCCGCTTTTGCAGATGTCCCCACAGCGGATTGCCCCGGGCGCAGTGCCCGAGCAGCAGAGTGGGTTGCCCCCCCTCTTCCACCAGCTTGAGCGGCAGGTGCGTCATGAAGGGAAAACCGCTGTCGTCCGTTGTCACCAGACTCGCCAGCGGATGCGCACGCATGATCGTGACGGCATGTTCGGGGTGGCTGAACTGTTGGGGCAGGTACATGGCATGGAATGTACAAAAAAGGCACCCGAAGGTGCCTTTGTTTACTCCCACTCAATGGTGGCGGGGGGCTTCGAGCTCACATCATAGGTGACGCGGTTGATGCCCCGCACCTCGTTGATGATGCGCCCGGACACCTTCTTGAGCAGCGCGTACGGCAGCTCGGCCCAGTCGGCGGTCATGAAGTCGCTGGTTTGCACGGCGCGCAGGGCCACCACGTAGTCGTAGGTGCGGCCATCGCCCATCACGCCCACGCTTTTCACCGGCAGGAAGACGGTGAAGGCCTGGCTGGTCAGGTCGTACCAGCTCTTGCCACTGTGGCTGTCGATGGTGTTGCGCAGTTCTTCGATGAAGATGGCGTCGGCGCGGCGCAGCAGGTCGGCGTATTCCTTTTTGACTTCACCCAGGATGCGCACACCCAGGCCCGGTCCCGGGAAGGGGTGGCGATACACCATGTCGCGCGGCAGGCCCAGAGCCACGCCGAGTTCGCGCACTTCGTCCTTGAACAGGTCGCGCAGGGGCTCCAGCAACTTGAGGCCCAGCTGTTCGGGCAAGCCGCCCACGTTGTGGTGGCTCTTGATCGTGGCCTTCTTGGACTTGGTGCCGCCGGACTCGACCACGTCAGGGTAAATCGTGCCCTG
>JACCDV010124728.1_pt1 | contig 12387 bp, 8 predicted proteins | sample 7446131 | NCBI WGS metagenome assembly JACCDV01 (sample SAMN15323448, study PRJNA562643) | freshwater metagenome | isolation source: river surface water | place: USA:Blue River Watershed | collected 2017-08-17
AATTTTTTTGAACAGGTTGCAGCCAATTAGATTGAGGCTGCTTTTTCTGAGCAAAATAAGAATGGTATTTAATCTAGATAATCTTAGCGATATCTTAATGGCCTTATAGACGCTCAAACAATTTATTGCTGAGTAATGGCTTGACCAATTTCATACGCTTATATCTATCCTTTTATAAGAGCAATCCCAGAATTTCCTTTAGTTACTTAAGTGGCGTATCAACAGAAGCTATATTGAAGGACTCGATCTGCTTGAGCAGCTAATCCATTTGGTTGGGACTGTTGGGACTAATTTCAAAGGGATGCTTCAGGAACATCAAATAATATCTATCTCATACAAATATGTACAGAATAACCCCAATAGCCCATACATCCACCTCATATGAATGTTTATCCTCTCCCCTCAGCATCTAAGGGGCCATGTACCTGAGAGAACTATTGTTTCTATCATCCACAGGCGCCTCCTCATTCTTCTCAGCCATCTTACTCACCCCGAAGTCAATGATCTTCACATTGAAATTTTAGTCAATCATTATATTGTCCAACTTTAAACTATGTATATTTACAATTACTCGCGATGCATCATCTTCAATTTTTGCATTATAGCCACCCCAGCTATAATTTCCCGCAAGAAGAATATGATTTATAGTTCGTTTAATGTCCGCCCCTTCCTTTTTAACTCATGGGTTAGATCACGTAGTGAGCCATATGAGCATCTTTCGAAGACAATGTAAAATCTATTGATTGAGGTAGCCTTCCAGTTGGAGATACATTATGGAAATTTATTGCTATACTACCCGTTCAAAACTTTCAATATCCTCACTTCATTCTCGTACTATCATCAACCCATATCTACTAACTCAGCTATTGATCTAGTCGTATTCTAGAGTTATTTTAGGATGGCTGTTTATCCTAAGAACAACTCACCCCAACCCTCGAACTTCCTCACCTCATACACCCGAGAGAACCCTCCCTTGCCGATCTACTTCCCCCTCTCGTAACGGTTGACTTTGAAGTTGCAGTTTCTGTACTCGACTACTTCATCGAAAGTAGTGATAATCTCCATACTTAATTACAATAATATCAATACTAATTATTATAATCAACCTCCCTAAGTTACCCCCAACACCGATCCTTATTTGCATTTTTATTAATTCCATTTATTATAAATCTATTACCCATGCCATCCACCCTCTACGAATCAGTCAAAGGTTCAGTTATCGAATTCGCCAACCTCCGCAAGAAGAACTAGAAACTAGAGGATAAGCTCATCTTCAGATGGAAGCTAATCACTCTCGGTCTCAGCATCGTCTTCATTATTTTGGTGGGAGCATTCAGCCAGATCCTCAAGTCAATCAACTCATTACCAACCCTCATCAACGATAAGTCATTTATACTCAACCTGGTGGATAAGGTGAGTGACCAATCAGTCCCCACTGTAAAGTAGGCCAACAATCTTATCGTCGGCATTTCTGGAGTTTTAGGAGGAAATGTAGATACATATAACTTCAATGATGCAACCCTCCTCTACAACTATCCAACTGATACCCTCGATATCGCAACCATCGTCAGCAAAATCAATTCGAGAGGTCCATTAGTGTTTGTTGTGTCCAGCAATGAGCCCACACCTTTAAGCAAATTTGCATTTTTTGGATATGGGGGATACTCTGAATCGGCAGGAATAGCAAACGTATATGACCGTATATTTTTGATGATATAGAATAAAGATACTCGACTTTTTTCAACCTCGACGCCACCAAAATATATCAATACACCGACTCATCCTGCCCTATCTATAGAAGAAACGTCTCAAGTCTTGTCTTATTCTAGTCCCTTGCCATCAAAAGCGATGGGACTGTCGAAATTGGCTTCCAGTCTAACAATTATAACTGCCTTGCAGGGGTGGATTTGAATGGGGCCAACACTAAGATTACTGAGTTGACGAATGTCAATCTTGCTGGTGGAGCTCAGCCTTTTTTAATTGGTTCTCTCCAGATTTTGACGTTATCTCTTGTATGATTTGGCTACAATCTCTATTGAAAAATATATGATTCCCTTTAATATATCTCTTTATTAAACTACGGACAAATGGAATATAATTTCAAACAGAAATGTATATATTGTTTAAGATGCAATAGATTGTTACCTTCACAAGATACTAACTTTATCGAACATAACGCTAAAGTAAACGTTTGCGTTCCATAAAGAAAGAATTCTCTGAACTTCAAGAGCCTCATTTTTTCGGATAGCTTTAAACCTTGCTGCCCATTTATTACACAGAAACGATTTCTTGTAAGAATGATCAAAATATACCTTTTAATCATTTATTCATATGAGACTATTGCTAATCTGAGCAGGATTCCAATATAATAAAGCAAATGGAGCGGAAGATTGAAATCAACGTCGATAACATCATCGAGAAGCTTCTCTCAGTTCGGAACTCCAAAGTTCCCAAACAAATCAAACTACTTTAAGGCGAAATCAAAGGCCTCTATCATAGATCTAAGGAGGTCTTAATGCAGCAACCTACCTTCTTTTAATTAGAGGCCCCTCTTAAAATATGCGGTATCGCTTCCTTTACGTAGGCGACATTCATGGTCAGTATCGTGACTTGCTTAGACTATTTGATCACGGCAAATATCCGCCCTAATCTAATTATCTTTTCCTAGGGGACTATGTCGATCGGGGCAGATTCTCACTGTAAACGATATGCCTTTTAATGGCGTACAAAGTTAAGTATCTTCGCAACTTTTTCCTTTGAGAGGAAACCATGAGTGTTCTTCAATCAATAGAATGTATGGCTTCTACGATGAGTGTACTTCTTCATAGATGCAGGCAAAAGGCGATACAACATCAAATTATGGAAACTGTTATTGATTGCTTCAACTGTCTGCCTGTCGCTGCCTTAATAGACGACAGAGTATTGTGTATGCATGGAGGGCTGTCTCCCTAACTTTAGTCAATAGATCAAACCAAAAAGCCGACAGATGTACAGACAAAGGTAAAAACACACTAATAAAGGATTGCTGCGATTTGCTTTGGTTGGACCCGGACAAGGACACGCAAGGATGGGGTTAGAATTAAAGGAGACTATCTATTACTTTGGCCCTGATTACGTCCAAGAAACACGACATTGATGCCGTTTGTCGAGCGCATCAGGTTGTGGAAGAGGGTTATGAATTCTTCGCGAAGCGGCAATTAGTCAAACCTGAATTATTAAATATACTAAGAAAGAAAAACTTTCCTTGAAAAAGGCAAAAAAGACTTTTTTCCTTTCGGAATGTCGAAGCAGATTTAGAAGAAGAGTAACTGCCCAACAATAAAAATAAAGTTGATTGTTGACCTCCAAGACTACAGATGGTCCTCTAAGTGATGCGCAGATTCATAAGGAACTTTCTTTTTGAAAATTTTAATTGATGGTTTCCATATTCATAATATTTTGGATATGTAAGGGTTCACATAATTGACCGATTGCAGTTTCTTATAATTGTAAAAAATGGCAAGCCTAAAATAATGGGTTGGCGAGCTAGCCGAGGCTGACCGAGTTGAAGATCTGACCTGCCTTCAAGCAATTATTCCAAGCATTTCAAAGCTGAGCCGCCTTGGCCTCGCCCTCACCATCGATCGCATTGGGGAACTCTCATCCTAAGGGCTGGAAGAACTAGCTTTGCTGCTAGAAAAATAAATCAAAGTTCCTAAACAAGAGAACGAAGAGGTCAGAAATAGCAGTACCAGCTAAGACGAAGAACGTTTGGTAGCTTATATGAGCGACATCAGGAGTTTGCGAGCGGAATTTGTTCAAGTAACGAAAGAACATTCCACAGAATTGCAAAATCTACATAAGATGACGAAGGGGTTTTACACCTTCTTGTAAAATGCTAATTCTGCCTTACTCAAATATCTGTCATCCATTGGCGTAAACGGAAATCTTGAATGTGCAATTGACCTTAACCTATCTTACTTAAAGCGTGCATTTGATGACTACCACTTCTGCTAAGTATAGGCAATTAAGTCTATTCAACGAATCCCCGATGCATATGAAAGAAAAGGGTATGTTTTCATAAAGGAGGTAAGTAGTCGAAAATTTGAGAAGAAAAAGAAAAAGTTGGACATAAAAGACGAGGAGAAGAAAGAAGAAAAGAAAGAAGAAAAACTGCCAAGGATAAACAGTTCAAAGTTTGAGTAGCCTGAGGAAAAGAGCAAGAAAAAAAATTCGGTCAGGAGCATCAAAAAGAAGGAGTGAGTGATTGTTTGATGAAAAATAATTAACAGAATGTTTAATTTATAGCTTATTACAAAAAATTAATTTAATATTTGTTGAGTTGAATGGGTAGGAGAGTTAGAATATGAAGCAGCATTCACCAAGGACAGATGGAGTAATCAATTTATAAAGTTTATTCTCTTTGTTTGTTAAGTAATGCTGGCTTATTCTTTGTGGTCCGTAGATGATAGAAATTGTAGCTTGTTCGAGTGCTTTTATCGTTGGTTTACTGCCACGTGCTTTTGATGAAGTTGTTGGATCGATTCAAAATTTACATGGTTTTGGTATTTAAATCATTCATTATCTTCTAAAACTATCGCTTTCTTTATTCTTTTTTGGAATTGTCGGGCTTAGGGGATTACTTTATACGAAATTTATTTTTCATCGGGCTTCTAAGGGGACTTTAATTATTCAATATTTCAAATGGAGGTGGTGTTTTATTTTATAATGATTAATTTGCTTTCTCACCTGTCAGTTCTTAGAAATGAATAGTTTGAAGTTATTTTGTCTCTGATTTCGCCTTATTTTTCTTTTGCTCGTTGCAAAACTTGATAATTTCTAATATTGATCCACACCTAAACTTTTAATGCCGATTCAAGCTTGAAAATAGACTTCGATAGTTTGTTGATGGAGATATAGCTTTTTTCATGAAACGCATAGTATACGTTCTGTATTGAGATTTATTCTTTATCTACATTATATATAATAAAATTATACACTGACCAAAACAGGCATATTCAAATATATTTTTATCTTTGACTTTTGCTCCCTAATAATTAAGAGGCTTATATTCGGTATTGTTTATATTTAAATATTGCCAAGGAGACCAATGTTTTGGGAAGAAAATGTTGAATCGCAACCTGAAGAGGTTTAGCTATCACCTCCCGTCACTGTAGAGCAATAGGGAAGTTGGGTATCTAACTAGCAGACCATTAGATTCAATACTCTGGTAACGTTCTTCAATAGGTACAGCAATATGCGAGGCGTAAAAAAGTCTAACTATGTCAAGGAATTCATCAAAATCATATTTAAATCAAATAGGAAGCCGGAATTTACATACTCCATTATAAGATTGATACTGCCAAGTGATGATAGAGAGAGGGGTAACTATGGATTGAAGTAAAAGAATTTGTCAAAAGTTATCGCTGATAGTCTCAATATCACAAAGGAAGACTATTTAAGACTGCATCATTATAAAAATCCCAGCTTCCACAAGAATGGAGTTGGAATTGGTGATTTTTCACTATGCGCTCATGATGTAATAAAAAGCTACTGTAAATAAGTCTCAACTTTAACCATTCATTAGTTAAACACTCTGCTTGACTAACTTGTTGATTCTTCCAAAAATCATATAAGTACCTTCAGGAAATTATTCACAACTTCTAACGCATAAGAAATTAAGTGGATTATCAGAATCATCCTTAAGGATTTGAAAATCAATGTTAAAATTGATACAATACTAAATACTTTCCATAAAGATGCAAATGATTACTTTAACCTGACTAACAGCCTGTTTTAAACTTGTAAAAAATTTGAAAATCCTAATGTAAGCCTTAACGATTAGATCAAAATTTTCTTTCCCATTCGGCCAATGCTGGCAGGGAAGAAAAAGATAAAATTCTTCAGATAAAATGAACATATTACATATTATGTGTAGACAAAATATGATGGATAAAGACTCCAAGCCCATAAATGCAAAAGCTAGATCAAGCTCTTCTCCAGAAACGCAATAGATTACACAAAACTATATGAGCCCTTTGTCTCCATCCTCAATAACTTAATTGCAGCTTAATAATGCATTTTAGATGGAGAAATCATAGTCTTGTAAAAATAAACCCATAAGATGGCAGCATTTGGGATGAACAAAATGGTCGCTCTCAACAAGGAAACAGATTAGTATCAACTATGCTTTATGATTTTTGATGTTCTGTGGCTCAAAGAGGACAGTGAGGAAATTAATCTTATGAAGTATCCTTTGAGGCAGAGGAAATAGATTTTGGCTAAGATTGTAAAAGAGTAAAAAGGAGTTTTGTAGATTGTAAAATTTCAGTAGCTACTAGATTATGATGAAATAGTTAAACGCTTTAGCTAGAGCATCGATCGAAACTAAGAGGGAATCATGCTTAAAGATCCCAGCTCCATTTATGTCCCCAAAGAAAGGGCTAGCAATTGGATTAAACTGAAGGGGGACTACATCGATGGACTAACTGATACTCTTGATTTGATCATCTTGGGAGGATACTATGGTGATTCTTCAGCCCGCCATGGTTCCTCTATGCACTGGACTGACCAAATCACATCCTTCTTACTTGGAGTCATTGACAGGATCGATCCATTGAATCATAAAATTGCATATGCTGTTCCGTTTGCGAAGGTTGGAACGGGCTACTCTGTTGATTAGCTGGGTTTACTCAGATAAAAACTCAAAGATAATCTTGTCAAGTTTGACTCAAGACATAAACCTAGCTATCTTGAGGGAAATTGGAAGCCGGCTTTACAAGATAAGCCTGATTGTTGGGTTGCCTCACTCAATAAATCAATTATATTGGAAATAAAGGCTGCCGAAATCACTGCCAGTGAATCGTACCCAGCAAGGTTTACTCTTAGATTTTCAAGAGTTGTGAAGATCAGGTATGATAAGGAATGGAATGAAGCTCAGACAATGAAGGATATCGAGTAACTAACAAATAATGCAATATACAGCAAACATATGAAAAGAAAACTGGACGATAGTGATTCTGATAAGGAGAAGGATGCGGATAAATAGAGTGTTTCAGAGAAAACAGCCAACAAAGGAAGAAAAAGAAACAAGCAGTAGAGGAAAGAAGGAGTTTACTAAGAATATCTAACATACAATATGGAAAATTAAAAGCTCGTTTCACATCTTTTTAGCGGATTTTAATTTTGTGTCTTTCAATTAGCCGACCAAAAATATAGAAAATCAGAAATATAAAGAGAAATTATGCTGCATAATGGCTAAATCGTGCAAAATCCTATGGGAAGCACTCAGTATATTATTACAGATGTGATTGACTTCAAACTTAGGGCTTTCCAATCTCAAAGAGATAAAAATTATACCTTTATTAAACCAAATTACGTCCTAAATTGTATTTCAGCAAATAAGATATTACCTCTTTCTCCCTTATATCTGACTGTACTACCTGAAGCCAGTTTTCAATTTTACAAACAAAACTTTGACCGATTTGGAGACAGCTACACTAGCTACATTGACCTGAGAGAATTGGATGAACTATTATAAAGCATGAATGGAAGATTCACAATAAATGAGCAACTAATAAATCATATTTCTTTGAACTATAGGAGAAAAAATAAGATTTCATACTGCATCAATGTAAGTGAGATCCATAAGGTAAAATTGAAAATGCATGGTAATACTATCGTAGATTCCCTATAAGAAAAACCTAATAGTATCATTATAAATGGTTTTATGAATCCTTAAGCAGCCAACAGAATAAGCGAATACAAGAAGAACAATCAAGTAGTTATTTAATTCATTGATGATCTGGTGATGACTAAAATCTTATGAATGAGGGATAATACAGGTATAATAATCAAAAATGATATGTAGATTCTTCATTAATAAAGCTTTCATGTACATTGCTATTTACTGATTATAATAACAATAGTCTTTTAGAAGAAAGCTAAGATTGCTTTTTCTTTTACTCTCCATGTTGCGATGATTTCTTCAAATTATCGCTTTCACCAAAGAGTCCGTCCAAAGTTTTCTACCATTTGTTCTTATTAAAAATGATTTTGACACTTTGCTTGAAGACTTATTGATTCTCACTCTAGTCTTCTTCTGACTCAACTTGACGATGAGATTGGAAACGAGGGCAAAATGCATTACTATTCTCAAAATTGATAGAGTATTTGGTATCTGGGGAGAAGCTAGTAAGTTGGCTTATTTGCCTAGTAAAGGTCAATTTAGAAGGATTATTCTTTGTGAATGTCAAGCCTTCTGGCTTAGCAATCGACTTCTTAGTCTAGTCAAAGATGATACTTTAGTCGAATTGTTCCTTTTCTTCCTTTATTGAAAAACTATTTGTTTTGCTTCCATAAATATCAGCAGCGGTATCTCCTAAAAGCTTCATATTCAATTCCTCAGTCGAAAGTAAATCCTCTTTAATGACTGGATGGGAAAGCATAGGCTGAAGATTGGTCTTTGATTATGGTTTTAGTGAGGTTCTAAGGGGTGAGGCAGATCCATTCAAAAATTTAGGGGATCGGGTCATGGTAAGGGAGGGATTGAATTGGTTGGGCTTGTTTTATAGAACTGACATTTCCTTAGGCATAATTTTGCATGAATTGGGGATGCTAATTTTATTCTATCTAGCATAATTTTCAATAAATGCAAGTGCTTGACAAAACGACGTGAACTGGCTTAACTCTTTAAAGAAGAGCACACTATTCTTCAGCTTGTTTACGATCTACAAAAATACCCTGTAAATAGCTTGCAAAAACTGCCTTTCATCCATAGCAACGGCTGTAAATTGATTGCTTGCAAAATTTTAGTTAAACCAAACCTTGCATTTATTATTCTGGCTCAAAGCAATCATGCGTGAAGTAATAGCAAAGGCACCATAACGATCGAAAAGCCTTTCAAAAGCAATGATGGACTCCTTGAGGAGGTAGAGTATTTTGAAGAGGGGCATTTCGGTAAGTTGGCTTATTCTGATGGGATAATTTTAATACTGTACTAAAATTTGAGTTTGAAAGTAGTCTTTCTTCGTGATTTTATAATCATGTATCTTAACCACAGGAAACTCAGTTTTACATCTCCACTCATAACATTTCAACTACGTCTATAGATAAATATTCGATATCACGATCTCTGCCTTTTCTAAATTCGGTCGCAGCCCTTCCTGCTCATATGAAATTAGGTTAGCGGAAAGGGAAGACAGGAGCTTACGCTACTGCCCCTTTTATCTTTTGAGTTTGGAGTACTCAGCGCTTTTCATTATACTCCTTTGTTATATAAAATTACAAGAACTTCAATAAAGTATGATCACTAATACTTTCGACTTCCACCCATCTTGAAGTGTCCACAACTCTCAATGACACCAAACCAATATTCTTTTATTTTTGGCTTTCGAAATAACACGAAAACAGTATTTTAGTAGATGATATTATTCGTAGCCTATAATTCATAATAATGAGGAATGTTGAATATATCCATCATATAGAAATAGAATCATTGCCTTTCATGATTTTGTTTGATTATTATAATAATGAGCGAAGGGTTAAACATTTTTTTAAAAGAGATTTAGCACTATACCTACGGAGAGAAGTACAGGAGGTGGGAGGAATATCTAGCTATGGAGAGTCAATCAGATAACTATCTACTTCTGCTTGGATATTTCTTAGAGTCATTTCCCTTCAACTATAAATATTGGGCCGAGTATATTCAACTGACCAAGTTCGAGGAACACAAGACAGCTTTGCGAAGAAATCCTAAGAGTTTCGAGCTCTGGGTTAGCTATATAAGCAACTTCAAACAAATGGAGCAGAATCCACAGAAATATCGAGAGTAACTTCAAAATGCAATTATTGAGATTGGAGCAGACTCGCGTTCTCTTTTCTTGTATGATTAGTTCTACGAGACAGTGGGGGAAAATATTAGGTTTTAGTTTTTCAAGAAAATATTTACGCGTGGACTGATAGGTCTCGAGCAAATGTATGACAAATTCACAAAGTGGTTTGAAAATATTACCGAAGCTCAGATAAAATCACTAGCTATAAAGGAACTCAAAAATCTAGCAAACTCCATGTCGATTGAAGGCCAAAGATAGCATCTCAAACAACTCATCGACAGCACTTACTAAAAGACCATCAGTTATAGAGATGCCAGGTTGAAGCTTTAGCAAAAGATAAAACACCCATACTTCGATGGAAGCGAGTAACTTGGATCATAGAAAGAAGTTTGGAGAGATTTGATTGCATTGTAGAGATCTAATGGGGTGGTTGAGAATGTTTCATACTGCTATTAGAGAAGTTTGATGGCGATGACTGATGATATTGATCATTGGGAATAAACATTTCACTATATGTAAAATGAGACCAATAAATACATGAAAGTGTTGAGTATTCTTCGTAACAACAAAATATTTTTCATCAAATTCGATGTGGATCTATACTTTTATTGGTGTGACCTCTAAGAAAGAGATGTGCCTAATAATGCTAGGAATATGTATCAATAGATCGCAAAGCTCAAGCCAACTTTTGAGGTTTATAAGAGATGGATACAGTTCTAGATTAGAGATAAGAAGTTAGAGAATGCTAAGAATATTTATGACAGTCTATTGCTTTTGTTTCAAACGGATTTGGAGCTTATCTCCTATATATTAGTGGAATACTCCTAATTTATTGTTAGGCATTATAAAGATTTCTAGTTTGCTAAGAAATTACTCAAGACATATATCGATCATTTGCCATTCAACAAATATCTATGTCTAAAGTATCTGTAATTTATGAAAAATTTCTAAAATAAGGAAGGATATTATGAATAATTAATGCAAACGATAAATGATGCAATTGGAAAAGCCTATAAAAATCTGAACCACGACGATTTTTCAAACTTGATAAAAACTTTGAAGTATTACTTGAGATCGACGCTTTCAAGTATTTACCTGATAAAGCTTTCATAACAAAAGATGTTGGAGGCCTAATAGAGGTTGACTAAGCTAACTAAAACAGAAGTTACAACAGGACTTGAATGATTGATGATTGATAATACAATAACTAGTAAAAATCAAGAGGATAAATCAATATTTGGTTGATTTTACTTTTGGGGGTTTATTTGGTCGGGGATTAGTCATTTGTCCGATTTTTTATTATGCTGGTTTTAGGATTTGAAAGGAACAAACAAGATTTTCATCCACACTCATTAAAGCTCCAGAGTTATTGAATTATCCACAGTAGTTCGGAGCAGAAAAGATCGTTACCAAATGCCGCTTCGCGAAGAATTCATAACCCTCTTCTACTGCCTGATGCGCTCGACAAACGACATCAAGGCGTGTTCCTTCAGGACCAAAAGCAAAAGATTAAAGTAGATTGATTTATGCTATAAATGGGATTCATTTCTTACAGTGAGGAAACGGTGTTGTTAATTTGGACCTCTTTCATAGTTTTAAGATGAAACTCTTAGCCACTGTCTTAAAAGTAGGGTTGAATTCAAAGCTTCAGTTATGCCGAATAGGAGCAAATTTGTTTCGAATTTTAGTTTTTGAATACTTGGAACCATTAACCCTTGAAAATCGCATTTGATTCCTTCCTTTATAAAATAATTCTTCATAGATCTATAAATTTTTTATTTGAATAATTTTTCATCAAACAATCACTCACTCCTTCTTTTTCATGCTTGGGAGGTTCTTCGATGAATCATTCCTGATCGAAAAAATTTTCTTGCCCTTTTCTTCAGGCTTTTCGAACTTTGAACTGTTTATCCTTGGGAGCTTTTCTTCTTTGTTTTCCTATTTCTTTTCTTCTTTCTTTTCTTGTTTATTCTCCTCGTCTTTTATGTCTAACTTTTCCTTTTTCTTCTCGAATTGTTGACTACTTGCCACCTTTATGTAAACATACCCTTTTCTTTTATATGTATCGTGGATTCGTTGAATGGACTGAATTGCTAATACTTCGGATTGATGGTAGACATCGAATGCATGCTTTAAGTAAGATAGGTTAAGGTCAAGCGCGTATTCAAGATTTTCGTTTACGCCAATGGATGACAGATATTTGAGTAAGGCAGAATTAGCATTTTACAAGAAGACGTAAAACCCCTTCGTCATCGTGTGCAGATTTTCCAATTCTGTGGAATGTTCATCCATTCCTTTAACAAATTTCGCTAGCGAACGCCTGGTGTCTATCATATAAGCCGTGAATCGTTTTTCGTCTTAGCTGGGACTGCTGCTTTTGACCTCTTCGTTCTCTTGTTTAGGAACTTTGACGTATTTTTCTAGCATCAAGGCTAGTTCGTCCAGCCCTTATTACGAGAGTTCCCCAATGCGATCAATCGTGATGGCAAGGCCAAGGCGGCTCAGCTTTGAAATGCTTGGAATGACTGTTTGAAGACAGCTCAGATCTTCAACTCGGCCATCCTCGACTAGCTCA
>JACCDV010916576.1_pt1 | contig 12385 bp, 6 predicted proteins | sample 7446131 | NCBI WGS metagenome assembly JACCDV01 (sample SAMN15323448, study PRJNA562643) | freshwater metagenome | isolation source: river surface water | place: USA:Blue River Watershed | collected 2017-08-17
AAAGGAAAAGATGAAGTACGATCAGATGGAGCGCGCACATATGAAAGTGGACGAGACCAAATCCAATACTCTTAAGTTTGGTAGTAAAGCAACCACATATAAGGACATAGGAGTGGATCTTTGCAAGACCAAGGGAGGATGAGGATGATTGGGTTGATTTGGGAAGAGTCTGTCTTATTCGTCTCATGAAGTTGCCATAATAAACCTTTGGGAAGATGGCAGCCGATAGAATAGGCAGTGATTCCTTTGATTAGATGCAACTATTTAAGCCAATTACACCATAAAACAATATAAAGCAACCACTAATATCATCTAAAATGTAGCAAAAAGGCCTTAACTTAATTTATAATGACTCAAATTTCATATCCAATAAGAATTACAACATAAAATCAAGATAATGGTGAGCATTTAGAATTCCTCTATTTTTTGCTAAAGTTAATAGCAAATGATCGTCTTAACTTTAGCGGCCTTTCATAGAAATAGCCAACCTTTTTAGGAAAACAACATTTTCTTTATATTCTCGCAATCAGGTAAGTAGCAATATTTCAAAGAGATAAATGAAAAATACGATAAAATCATTCGTCAGATGTGAAGTCCAGAACAGTGGCAATCAAGGCAAGTTCAGCATATGGAACCACCCTCATTTTCGAATAAGCTTGAGTTGAAGCAGTTAGCTTTAAGGTTTCACCTTTTGGAAGGGGGTGCTTGGTCTATTCTTTCTTAGGGAGGTTTGTCTTATTCTTTAACTTGGCCGCTATCATTTAATCTATTGAACAGTTTTTTTAAAAATATATTATAAATTACGATGGGCATAGCTTATAAATATATCCTTACTCATTGGCCCATCATTACAGTAATCATTAACCAACAATAAAATCATAATATATTTTGCCACACGCATAATCTCATGACTCAAGTTAAATTTATTTATTTGCTTTGCAATGAATCGATAGCGAAATTAATTCTTTACTAGAACCCATCGTGCTAAATCAGTTGAGTTGGACAAAGGATCATTCGGTAGGACTTGGGACGCCAAGCATCTCGACAACTTTATTAATCATCATAGTTATTCAAAGGTAGGACATCCTTCAACTGTCCTTCCTCATCAGCCTGCTAAAAAGCTCTTTTCTTCTGGAGAACATTTCTTTAGGACGACAAAAGACAATAAAAATTAGTCAAAGATTGGATATACTCCCATCCAACCTTTGGTGGGTGATTGCCCCATAGATGCTCACAAATTAAATAAAATAAAATAATTCTTCGAGTCCTAAATAACCCCCGATGAAAATAGAATGGTAAATGGAAGGAAGATGAAACTTAGATGCGAGTCATCAAACTAATTTAAATTTGAGGGAAACGCTGTTAAGTTTCAATATACTGATCCTTTGACTTTGAAAAATTAGCAGCATTCTTCCAACTGCATCACAGGGTATCAAAAATAAAGGATGCATAGGCTCATTACCAAGAGACATCCTCATGGAATCACAGGAATAGACCATCCTGAAATTCCACAGCCCAAATTTTACTAGAAGTATGAGGAGAGATATAGAGTAAGATAATAGCCTAACAGCCATCGCTCATTTGTCCTCGATAAAGATTGGAATGAGAAGAAAAGAAGTGTGCGTCCTGTTGATGTATGGAAGCATAGATAGACAGTGACTGTTCGCAAATTTAGAAACGATGATGCGCATGGATATAATATAATCACTAATCGTAAGATCGACCATAATGATTGAATTTATTAACTATGGCTCCTATTTCATAGAATAAAAAATATGATAAAATGTATGAAATATTATGATGGTGATTAGTTCACTTATTGCGCTGCTGTATCTTTTATAGGCCTAGAAGTTCATTGTTGAAGGCTTTGAAGCATGACTTGTACTGCTCATAGTCAGAGGACTTTGACTACAATAGATATTTTAATGCTTTCTTCATCTATAGCACATCGTTCTTGTAGTTCTTTTGACGGTCAATATCTAAGGATTCATAACGGTCGAATCCACTAATGAGATGGTTTTGTTGTCCGAGGCGGAGTTTCAATCCTCGAAGCTTTCTTTCAGGGGAAGGCTACCCTCCAAGCTGCAGTTATAACTCTAGCTATCTAACAGAAAAAGGTTTCTTCTTGGACCTTCTTGCTGTTGAGGATGAGAAGTGATAGAATTAATTGCTTGAAATTCCCAAGTTCTTTTGAGTTAGCTAACCCTTAGGCGCTAATAGCTTACTCTACTGTACACCCTCAGGATCAAGAGTGGAATAGATCAACATTTTTTTCCTAGAGTTACTCATTTTTTATTATTTGGGAGTTGAGAAGTTTCTTTAATCTTTCTATTTGTCAGCCATCACTCTTTTGAGCATCTATTATATCATGAGTCTTTCCTATTATTTCAATTCGAAGTTTTAGGGATTGAGAGAAGAACCCTCAGAAAATGCCTATTGTGTCTCCTACTTCATTTATATCTCAAGTTGCTTGCTCCATTTTTACAGTAACTTTATTGAGTTTTTCATTAAAGACTTTTATTTCTAGGATTGGCATTTGGGAAGAGAACTATTTTTTATATCTTTAGCCTTTTATAAGCCAATCAAGCTGTAATAAAATCCTATGCCCAAAGATTAACCAATTTGTCTTAAGTCGCTTTGCTTGAAGGAGTAATTGGTTTGCTTGATAGGATCAGTCCATCCATAAAAGGACACTTAGAATGTGAGAGACAGAGGAATGTTAAATTCGGTTTAAAGTATAACTCTTGCTGTAGTTTTTTTTGAAGGGTCGTCACCAAATGCTGAATCCTGATAGGAAATAAACTTGTTGAGTTTGGAACAAATAAAGGGATAAAGCTTATTAGCTTTATCAGAGACTTTAGATCCATAGAAGAAAGAATTCATCTTACGGCTGTGTGCGTGAATATCAAGAAATAATATTGCCTGCTTACGATTCGTATAGATTTCTTGCTTGAGCCAAAACACTTAAGGTTGTCCTTTCTTGCTTGGGAACTGCCATTGTCTATTGATATCTGTACCAGAAATATTGGATCTATAGTTTCCGCTTATTACTCCATCAACGTTAACCATGGGGACCACTCTAAATTCGTACCTTTATCGTAAATCTTTTGCCTCCATTGAGTATGAAAGTAGAAAGCTAATAAGACCCTCCACTATGAATGAAGCTGGGGTCTAGCCTGGGTGCTGCCTTCCTATAATATAAATAATCTGTCTTGGCTCCTTCCTTTGAGGAAAGTTGGAAATGTAAAGCATATGTATGGGATTTCCCATTAAGGAGTTGCAAAGAACTGATTTGTGTATGATTCTTAATAGTCTGATAAATACTTCTGAAATTTTGGTTCGCTGTATAGGCAATTAATGTAAGTTAAGTGATGTTAAGTATAGTTATAGGGATAGCCATAAGAAAAGTAGGTTTCTTTTTCAGCAACTTCGAAATCATGAATGAAATCAAGTGAATATGAACTTTTATCTGTCTTCGAGTAAGTGATAGCAGTACCTGTGCGTCTCCAGTCAGCCCCATCATATGAAAAGAGCACTTTCATTCCCCTTTGATACAAGGAAGTGGGCTTGTACTAAATAAGATAGGTATTACAAAGTTTATTATACGTAATTTAGCCTTGCCTCTGCTGCGACTAGTTACACTAAAGTAGTACCACTGCGTACATCCCTTCGTATTAATATCATTCTGCATGTACAGATCATAGGTGGGAATGGAGGCAGTTGGATTTTTTAAAGCCATCAACAGATTGCCTCCTTAGAAATCACTATTAAACTATAGCCAATCAGGCTAAGGCTACTTACATCTAAGTTTTTTATTCTGTCTTTGGATATACTCGCAAAAAGGTTAATTTTTGGACATAAGTTTCTATCTCTTCCAATCAAAAAACGCACTGCATAGTATCTTCTCTTTTCCTATTGAGTTTATTTTACTATTGTTTATCCTTCTGTATACTAATTTCCTTGCCTAAAGCAGGGCCAAATATTATAAATCTTCACTATCGAATGACTATTTCTATTTGTTTTGTTATATCTTGGATGATTGCTGCTCTTTCAAATTCTTTAAAGATTTTCCTGATTTTTAGACATTTGATTTATTGAACTTCTCTCTCATGCTCAAATACTTGAATCTAAATTGGGGTTATTCTGTCAGGTGATGTCTTCCTGGAGGGAGGATTGGGTTTCCCCCGAACAGTTCTTTTTTATTCTCTTATTCAAGATCTAATTATGCGTTTTCAAGAGAGTGCAGGTTCAAGACAAAGTTGTTGATTGGTTCGCGGGCAGAGATAACTTATATGACTGTTTATTGTTCGGCATTTTAGAATTCATTTTCATATCTGTGTTGGTAAAATTCTTATGAGGGCTCCATCAATAATAAATATATTAAGCAACATTGAATATAATAAAACGAGAAAGAATAACGTTATTTATTAATGGTGTTCACCTCTTCTTCTCTAGCTTGATCTGATTTTATTATTAATTAAAAACAATATAACGAGGCCATAGGATTACTCAAGGGATAATAAATTGATCCAAAACACAAAACTAAATAACTCACTCGAGATGTTTTGGTTCAATATAATGAACTTTTTGTTTTTTATTCAAAACCAGTATGAAGCGATGAATCTTGTTTGTAGATGACTATTTATGCATAATGAGCAAATCATATTTTGGAGGTGAGGTACTTGTTGCAAAGATCCTACAAGTCTTGGATGGTTACCTTCCCATCTCCATTTCTATCGAGGATCTTGAGATAGGAGTCGATGTCTGCCCTTGAGGGTGAGAAGACCCGGTTGAATGATTTATAGGCATCTACAATCATGGGGACAACTTCAATACTGTCAATTACTCCATTTCGATCCCTATCGTACGTGTCTAAGATTCTTCTTGCCACGTTCTTGGCTCCGTCTCTGTCAGTGAGGCCAGAGTTGATGAGGATGGCATTGTTGCTTTGAGTTGTCTGGGTTCTAGCCACATTGGAGTATGTGGATTGGTAAGAGAAGGAGGATGGCTGCATTCTATCCAATTCAAATAATTAATAGTTAATCAAAAGATAGCTTATGGATTGAGTGATTACTTATAGAATCATTTCATAATTACTTTGATTCAACTGTTTGGTTCTATCCTTAAGGGTTTGCGTTTCTGTCGAGAACCAGGATGGTTGGGCTCTTTAAGCTGCTGAAATAAATTTTATTGTTTTTCTCAAGAACAGTAGTAACACAATATGTCTTAACTGGTCCTCCGAGTAAGTACTCAGTAATTTGTCCTGTTTTTGTATCGATCCTAATTCCTCCTGCCCTCTTTTTAGAAAAGGCAGAGATAAGCTTCTCTGGGGCATAAAGCATAAGCCTTTTTAACTATGGCTGACTGCTTACATAATCGAGAAGCTCATCTCTTGTAGCGGGTATTCCAACCAATAGTTATCCCTTGTCGTTGAGCTTGAGGTTATCTCCAATGCCGAACAAATTGCTTACCAAAGTTTATAGAGTTCCTTTATTTTCACCATCCACGTAATATCTTAATATTTTATGGGCATTAAGCTCAGAGAAAATGATTGAGTGTGTGGATTTTTCATAGACTATTCCATTAGGAAAGGCAAGTTCTGTCAAAATCACTGAAGCCTCATTTGTGTGGAGGTTGAATTAAATTATTCTTCCCTTCTTGTGCTTGAGTAAAATTTATTTATTTGAGAAGCGAGTGGAAATCGGAGTTGCATCAGTAGCATAGATGATTTGGTTCTATTAATCAAGGCAAAGATTATTCAATGCTGCAAAATTTTGACCGTTGATACCTTTCAAAAGGAATGTTGGTGTTTTTGTTGCAATATCAAATTTGACTATTCCTTCCAGTTCAGTAACAAAGTACAAAGTTGTATCATCACCTGTTATTACAATACCATAGATTCCGTTAGTTGTGTTGAATTTGTAGAGAGTTGAAATTGTTCCTTCAGCATCAATCGCAACGAGAGTTCCATCAGCAAGACCTGTGTAGATGGTTCCATCGTTGGAGACGGCTATGTCTTCAGGGTATCTGAGATGAGTGTCGTTGGTGATGACTTTAGCTTTCTCAAAGTATTTGGGTACAATATGCTTTTCAAATGTCTTATCAAGTGGTTAGACCTATACAGTTGCAACCTAGAACTGTGTGTAATCCAAAGTCCACTGAGTCTTCTAGTAAACTCCCCAGGCGATGAAGCCAAAGATGAGCACGAATCCTAAAATAAAGAACTGCTTTATCATAAATCTAATATTAACAAATAAAGATATGAGTTGTGTTTTAGAATGTGGATTTAATCAAATAAATGAACTACTTGCATTATTATATTTACTATATACTATAGATACGATATGAGTTTAGACGGATTCAAAAGTTCAATAGTTGATTTCATAGCCAGAATCAAGAATACACTTAATTTGTGCAAGGACTAAGAGAAGTTAATCTGCCATAAGAAAAATGTGATGAATTGGATCCAACAGGAACAGCTCTATCTGAGAGATCAAAGATAGGAATAAAAAAAGAATACGTCCCTATTTACAGGTATATTAAGTTTAGCAGGTATGAACGAGGCATCCAACAAGTTACAACATCAGGAAACTACTTTGTAAAAAGTCAAGAATATTATGAAGAGCAGTAGCATTAGTTTTTAATTTAATGAAATCGAACAACTGTAACTTCCCAAAGATATTGTTTAAAGTCTGCAAAAGCTCAATAAGTCTAAAATACCTTCTTATTATGCCGTTATTACTGCTCCTTTGTTTGAGCATTTCTATGTCAAGAGTAAATAGGACTTTGACTCTTGCATTAAAAAGGTCTACCAAAACGGTCTCAAATTCATTAGTGTTGGGTCTTAGTCGGGCAATATCATCAAGCATCAAAGGTGTTTGGTTTAACAACTGTTTAATAACATATTTGCAGAAGGATAGGAGCATTCAATGGTGTTTAAGCTATAAGTATAAAAAGATAACTTTTAGAAATGCATCGAAATATTTTGCTACGTTGAAGATATCTCCAAAAAGATATCAGTTAAGTATGAAAAGCTTGACTGCATTAAAATCTAATAGGGAAGTTATGATCTTTATTTTAGATCAAATGAGCGAAAAGTATATATAGACGAGATGAGTATACTAAGCTGTATATTGAATCAAATGCTTACAGTTCCCTTCCAAACCATTATCTCAAACTATGCGATCAAACAAAAAGCAGATAGTAATCCTTCAATTATTAAAATGTATACGGCTCTTGAGGGCAAAGATCTATCACAATACATAAAGGAACACTCTTCTCTTAGAAACCCACTGTTTTTCTTTTCCAACTATATCAAAACCCATTAGTTTTCAATTTAATCTATAAGGAACTTATTCTAATTCAAACAGTTATATGCAAATTTTTATTAGATTCTTAACACTTTACTTTTTTATATTAAAAACGACTTTACACTAAAAACAACAAATGGTAAAACCAACAGTCTTTTGATTACCCCGTTATTATTCTAAACTATTTGGAAAAATTTTCATGAAATCATCATTCTTACAAATTGGATATAATAAATAATAAGTCCTATTAAAAAGACTGTCACTCTCTATGAAATAAACTCTAAACTGTATCCTATATTTAATGAGATATTATAGCTCCATAAATCTACTTACAGTGAGTACAGTAAAGTTATATCTAACCTTCCAATATAAAATTACCTGACGATGAATGTTTCGAAGGTGACAATATAAAGATACAAGGATAAGTTTATGAATAGTGGATCGATGATTGATAGTTACTCATATTATGAAAGTAATGTGTTTGAAGCGGTTTTTGAGAAAGCGATTAAGAACTATAACATAAGTAATATTAATGTTTATGAGGCAATTTATTTTCTTAATTTTATAGCCATAAACAGTAAAAGCATCTACTATGTTAACAATTCCTCGATTCATTCATCGTGGAAGAGCCGAAAAATATGGAAGTAAACCATGTATATTATAAACAAATAATTTCCCTCACTGAAATATCTCAGTGTTAATTTGTACATCCTTGCTTTTCACTTTGGGTACAACCCAATTAAAAACTCTAACTATCCTTTTTAAGCAATAAAGAATGATGAGTAAAATTAGGAGCTCTATAAAAAGATATAAATGTTGATAAATATCCTTAGTGATAAGTTCTAAAACAATCTAAACGAGTACTTGTCAATTTTATTGTAAAAATCGTTTAAATACTCCAAATTTAAAGTTGTTTAGCTATTAATCAAAAGAGGTGTTCATATTCGCAATTATTAGGAAATCTTTTTGCCCAATCAATAAAGAGCTTTCAATATGTAATAGTCTCTCTAAAAAAAGCAATCGATTGAATTTATGAGAATAAAAGAACCATAAATGTATCGAAAGTACCAATGGGAATAGTTAATTAATGTAAAATTGAAGGAGAAGAAAGAAAATTTAGTCGCCTTCGAGACAATAAGAAGAGGAACCCTTTATGTCGATAAAAATATATATAACCATTTAACCTCAAGGAATATGATGAATAATACACTATCAAGAAAAGATTATATGTTTTCAAGCAATAGACTTCTTGGAAAAATAGAGTTTGGATAATCTTAGGCATATCTCTAAATTACTTAATATCCTTTACTCAAGTATTTTTATACTTTTTTCTTGAATAAAGTCAATAAAAGCTCACTAATGCTTAATTATTGCAGTTTCTTCACTAAAAAAGGGAATCTTGTTCATTTGATTGAGTCTCTTCCCAATTGCGCCAACCTCAAGAAAGCCTTGTCTATCAGATAAATGAATTTAAAGAGACGCATTAATGGTTAAGATATTTCGTAAGCTATTATTATTTCAATGATGCTCATGCCCACTAATATTTTCCTAAAAAACATTTTTACTTCTCAGTTTAAGCTTGGATAAAATAAGGATAGTAAAAACTCTTTGTTTGTAATAGATTTTCATGATTTTTATCAGAAAAACGCATTTTAGTCTCACGCTGGAGATAATATACTCAAAGTTAGAAATATTTTATTTGCTTTCTAGGAAATGAAAAGCACAGTTTCAAGCAAAATCATGAAAAAATACTTTAATCTGAATGTTTTATAAATTATTAACAGTGTATTTAAATAGAGTGCTTCTTTAATATCTTAAGTGAATCGTCTTAATCCAAAAGAAGGGTAAATTCCTGAAGAATAAAAGCAGCTTTTTAGTATAATATTTCAAAACAATTTTTGTGAAAGCTTAGTCGATAGAATGTTTAAAATAAAGCGGGCATTCGAAAAGACCCTAAAAACTAAGAATAAAATAACGCACTTATAACTTTTAGAGATTCTTAATCCTCCACTAGCATATTATTACAGCTAAATTATGTCAACTTCTTCAAACTTGATAGAAAGATAAAGAGTATTAATGGACGATACATTTAGAAATTCATTTATCGTCAATCACAGATTGACTCATTTTTTACCAAGTTCATACTACACATAATAAGCCAGAGATGCATTTCCTAATCACTATAAAAAATTTATATTTTAAGGTCCCACATAAAATCTTGCTAATTTGTATCAAAATGTTCTTAAATTTGATGTTTATACAAAGAAGATTACTGATTTAAACGAATACAATCATGAAGTCATTGAATACTTTATTAGAAATATCGACCTTTCCCTTTACGAGAAAGGATAAAGATAGGAGCTTATGAGCAAATTTCAAATGTATTCAACCTAATACCTCAAAAAATAAAGAAATTGTTCGCCTTTGTCTGTGTTTCGCTTTAGCAATTTATAGTTTTTACGATAAAAGGATATTAATTTTAGCGACTAAAGACTCAAAGAGCTGATAATATAGTAAATGTCATGCTCATAAAGTGAGTTTAATAATCTTCTCCGGAGGTACCAAGGAATGAAATGTTTACTGATCAAAAACATAAGTAGCGTTTAAAAAGTAGGGAATTCCTTAATTGCAGATTCAGACACTTATGACTTCAAAAATTTAAAGTATCTTTGCATCACTGGATGTCGTGATTTACTCAATATTGACATAAAATGTTAGCAACTTGAGCATATTACTTTTCGCAAAAATCCTATCCTTTCGCACATCTATATCTTTTCTCGCAAACTGACAAATATGGATTGTTCTTAATGCCCTAAGCTGCGACTGTAAAACATAGGGATATACATTTTGAAGCAAATCAATATTTTGTTGAGCTAAAACAGTTGTGAAGGCTAAATGTCCAAGCTTTATGATAAAAACTACAGTGTGTTCTTAACAAGGATCTTAAGGTATCTTTTTAACTGCTTTTCGTAGTCCAACACTTACAAAGTGGAGCTTATTATGACACTAATAAAATTACAGTTGATGGATGAAAAAATATTGGGATTCAAACCCAACCAAATCTATAATAAAAATCTAGTAAATATCATAGCTACCCTTGGATCTGAAATCCTCAACCTTGTTCTTTCACAAATATTTGATATTTTCTTAAGAAACGAATTAGTTGACGTTCTCAGCTTGGACTAATTGCTTAAAATTGATGTAAAGCTTTTAACTGTGATATAAAACTATTTTGTAAAGTTAATCAAGATGAAGAAATAATAGAAGAGTAGTTTTAAGCGTACATTCAACTGTATAATATTCAACTAATACATTAAAAATGATTAAAACTACAACCAAACTCTCAGTTTCATTAAAAATCTCATTAATCTTATTGATACTGATAAAACTTTAAACTTTCATCTTTCCCTATCGAAGAATGTCTTCATTTTTGATTACAGTTAATTGATAAATATACTAAACAAAAAAACCAACTTAGAGAAACTATAGTTAACTCTATAGAATAGTATCGTGAGTAACTAGTTTATGGAGTATTTATTTACTCTTGATGGTACTATTAACAGGATTTGTAAGATATAATTTATTCAATGCAAACTCACAGTCAATAGTGAAATTTTGATTGCAATGCTCCCCTTCATTAAATCTCTCATATTTTATTCGTGTAAAATCAGTACTCTTGATTTCATATAAAATTTCACTAACTTAACCTATCTATAATTCAATTCTTGTAAGTTCTAAAGTTAGATATACTAAGTTTACTAAATTATCGGTAAGTTCAAATCCTTACTTAGTCTTTCATTTATTAATATAAAGCCCAAATTAAAGCATGGTTAGTTGTACATTGATAGACTGATACACAATTTGATGAAATTAGGGAAGCTCTAGCTATTTGATTTTAGTGAGAATTAAATGAACAAAGAATAGTTGTAATATTTTGCTCAACAAATTCATAAGGTTAGAATATATCAGCTAAACCTCTACAAGTTTCACGAGCCTTTTCTTAATTAGTACATTTAACACTTCCTTTATCATGAAAATATAAAGATTTTAAGCATTTAATTCAAGAATAAGAGTTTTAAACTTTTCTAATCCTTGATGGATACTTTATCAAACAACAGAAGCATAGTCAAGATCAACTTGAAAACTGACCATTCGATTTAATCTACCTATTTCGCCAAAATCAAATAAAATAGAAAAATATAGACTATTCAATCCAATTACCCCATACCCAACTGGGTTAAAAATCATATAAGTAATAACTCAATCAATAAATCTGTATCAGAAATCCTCGAAGAAGAGTCCTTCGATAGTTCTAAACAAAAAAGCGAGGACTATTGTAGGATCGGGCTTAGTCTGGACGGAGGAGGTGCAAGAGGACTTTTATTAGCTACAAATTTAGACTATATAAGCAGAAAAGTGGGCAAGCCTCTTCATAAGATATTCGATTACATGGGAGGCACAAGCATAGGTGGAGTACTCGCATTGAGCTCAGCAGGAACACTCGACGGATACCATCCTATAAACTCAACCCAAGAGCAAATGTAGATCTTTGAGCTTTATGGCGATAGAATATTCAAGAAAACCCAATTCATCAATCTGACCAGTATCTTTGAGACCAAATACGACATCAAAAGTTATTAAGACTTGATTAATGGGTGGTTTAAGCAATGCAAGTTATCCTAGGTCTTTAAATCCACTAATGTTGTCGTCAATGCAGTCAATAGACTCACGAATTAAGATGTCATATTTCGCTCCATCAATGCCATTTTCGATAGAAATCAAGATTTTTATATGAAAGATGTTGCAAGGGCAACTTCAGCGGCTCCGACCTTCTTTCCCTCTGCATAAATCAAAAATGTCAATGCTAGCCAGTCCTATTCTTTAATTGATGGAGGTGTTGGATTGAATAATCCCTCAAAACTAGTCATAGACGACATTATTAAACTAACTCAAAACTAAGCTCATAAAAAGAATTATTTCTTACTTTCGCTTGGGACAGGCAGACAGAAGAAATATGCAGTGCCACAGAATGCAGGGATAAAGGACATTGCTCCCATCATTGACTCTCTCACTTA
>JACCDV010282635.1_pt1 | contig 12383 bp, 11 predicted proteins | sample 7446131 | NCBI WGS metagenome assembly JACCDV01 (sample SAMN15323448, study PRJNA562643) | freshwater metagenome | isolation source: river surface water | place: USA:Blue River Watershed | collected 2017-08-17
CAGATAGGAGAGGGAAATCTGGTGACGTTCGCTGATGGCGGCCAGCGAAACCGGACCACGGTCCTCGCGCAGGGCCACGTCGATCATGGCGGTCACGGCGAATCGGCTCTTGGTGCTCAAACGCATGATGTTCTCCTCTGTACATCCTGTGGTGGACAAATCGCCCTGGATCCAGTCACGTGTGTGACTTCGTCTTTCAGCGAGTGTCGGTCATTTTCCCTGACCGCCATAGGATTTTGAGCGCATCCTGAAGGTTTTCAAGGTTAAAAAGACCAGAGTGAAACTGATTGTTACTCAGAATTTTTCGAAGTCACGCCGCACCCGGCACTCGCCAGAGGCCAGTGGGGACAAGCCCAGGCGGCCGATCCGCTGGCGGCGCAGGGCCCATGCACCCCGCAACGGGCCTTGCTCCAGAAAATCCACCCATGACCGGGTCGGGTCCACCTTCTCGACCATGCGCCAATGTCCCATGCCGTCACGATCATGTCCAAGACAAATCCGCAGACCGGCCGACTGCAGAGGCCCGATGACCATGCGCGCCGTCGCCAGCGGCAGGGACAGCAGCCACTCGATTTCGAGCGGGCGTTCGCGGTCGAGCATGCGCCGCACCACAGGGCGCTCGTCCGACCAGACGGTCAGGCCTGCCGCCTGCCTGGGCAGGGGCAGCAGCTCCTGGAGGCCCGGCGGGGGAGACTCCCCCAGGCCCAAAGCGGGCCAGCCCTCGCGCAGGGCCTGGGCCGCCGCCATGCCTGCAGGCTTGTGCAGCAGCACCGTGATCGCCCCGACCGCCGCGCCGGTGCTGACCTGCACCAGCACGCCTTCGGCGACACGGCGGGCCGGGTCGGTCACGACCTGCCCTTGCACCTGCACCGCGCCGGCAGCGATCAGTGCCTCGGCCTGGCTGCGCGAGCAGGCCTGCAAAGCCGCCACACGCTTGGCCAGACGGACGCCCTCAGCGGCCTGGTTCATGCGCCCAGGTCCTCGCGGATGTGGTCCACATGCGCCTGCAGCGAACGCGCGGCCACCGGCCACAGGCGCGGGGGCACATCGTCGTAGGCCTTTTCGACCCATTGCTCGAGCGTGCCGTGCGGCAAGGCCTGCATGGCGGCGGCGATCCTGGCCTCGCGCCGCAGGCGGTGCGCCTTGAGCTGGGTGATGGCCTGCCTGGCAAAGCCCAGCACGTATCCATGGGCGGGCAGGATGAATTCAATGCGATGCAGATCGCAGGCCGCGGCCAGCAGGTCCAGCGAGTTCAAGTAATCGCCCATGTGGCCGTCCGGCGGGTCGATGACGGTGGTGCTGCCATTGAGCACATGGTCGCCCGAAAACAGCAGGCCGTCTTCTTCGAGCACGAAGCAGACATGGTTGGCCGCGTGGCCGGGGGTGTGGACGGCGCGCAGGGTGTGGGTGACGCCACCGGCGCCCAGCACCAGGCGCTCACCGTCCTGCAGCTCGCGGTCCGGCTGGAACTGGCTGTGGGCACGCGCTGTCGGGCGCGAGGCCAGACCGAGGATCGGCGGCTTGTTCCTGCACAGGGCCTGCAGTGGCGCAGCGCCGGGCGAATGGTCGGGGTGCGAATGGGTGCAGACGATGAAGCGGATGTTGCCCCCTGCGGCACGCCACAGGCGCTCGAGGTGATCGGCATCGGCCGGGCCGGGGTCGATGGCGATGAAGCCGGTGTTCGCATCGCCCACCAGGTAGCTGTTGGTGCCCGGGCCGGTCATCACACCCGGGTTGGGTGCGGTCAGCCGCTGCACGTTTTTCAGCAGTGCCACAGGCCGATCGGTCAGCCAGTCCAGGTGGTGCACGATCTGACCGTCGGGGCTGACCAGGGCCAGCTCGCCGTAAGGCGATTCGTGCTCCATGTAACGCACTTCCTGACCGTCCAGCCAGCCTGCGCGCGGGCAGCTGGTCCACAGCGGCTCCTCGGTGGCAGCGCAGGCAGCGAGCACATCATCGACCCTGGCATGGGCCTTGAGGCGTTCGAGCGTGCGGATGGTCGGGAAAATGATGAAGAACTGACCCGCCTCGTGGCGCGCGAGCGCATCGGCAGGCCGCACCCAGACAGGCTCGAACTGCTCGGCTTCGTCGGCCACCGGCGTCTGTCCTTCCGGCATGCGGGCCACCAGAAAGGGCACATCAAAGCGGCGTGGCAGGTCGCGGTCGGTGATCCAGTGCGCCAGGATATAGACCTGATCAGCCGCCAGTTGCAGACCGCGCGCCAGGCACTGGTCCGCAAAGGGGCCCTGGCGGTCGATGGCCGCGATGTCCGAGGCATTGGCCCAGCGGCCATCGGCATGGCGGGCCAGGAGCACGCCGAGTTCTTCAAAGCTTTCACGAATCGCCGCGATGGCCTGCGTCAGGTGCAGGTCACTCTGGCCGGGGCGGCGGCTGGCCTGTGCATGCGAAGCCGCATCCGCTGCATCGATGCCGCCACCAGGAAAGACGTAGGCGCCAGGGGCGAAGCTGGCGGTCATGGAGCGGCGGGTCATCAGCACTTCAAGGCCCTGCGGGCCGTCGCGCAGCAGGAGCACGGTGGCGGCTTGGCGCAGGGGCGCGGGTTCGCGCTGTGGATGCAGGAGTTGGGTGGAACGGACCATGTGGACGATTATGGCTGCGTGTCCGTTTGCTGAGGTCCCGGGTGACGCGGCTGAGGCCTTGCCGGGCTTCCTCATGCTGCGGGGGTACGCAGAAATCGTCAGCCCGGCAAGGCCCCAGCCGCGTCTGCCAGCGGTCTACGACCCCCCTCCTCCAAAATCTCGCTGACGCATGCAGCGGGATATGGAGGTGTTGGGGGCGACGATTTCTGCGTACCCCCGCAGCATGAGGAGCCCGCAACACCCCCATATCCCGCCCCCAACACGCTTCGCAAACCGACTGAATGCAAAGCGATAATCGACGAATGCGAATCCGCTTCACCAAGATGCAGGGCGCGGGCAATGACTTTGTCGTGCTCGACGAGACCCGGGGCCGCCTGAACCTGAGCGCGGCCCAGTACCGTTTTCTGGCCAACCGCCACTTTGGTGTTGGCGCCGACCAGATCCTGACGGTGCGGCCCTCGCCCGCCCCCGGTCTGGACTTTGAATACGTCATCCACAACGCCGACGGCGGCGAGGTCGAGCACTGCGGCAACGGTGCACGTTGCTTTGTGCGCTACGTGCGCGACCACGGCCTGACCGACAAGACCACCGTTCGCGTGAAAGTGCAGAAAGGCGAGATCGAGCTGACCATGAACCCCGACGGCCGCGTCACGGTGGACATGGGTGCACCGGTGTTCGACCTGCCGCAGGTGCCCTTCAACCCAGCAGGACTGGCCACCACCGAAGTCCAGGGCTGGACCGTGTACGACCTGCCTTTGGGTGAACAAGGCAAGGCCCGCATCGCCGTCGTCTCCATGGGCAACCCGCATGCGGTGCAGCGCGTGGACGACGTGGACACCGCACCCGTGCTGGCCCAGGGCCCGCTGATCGAGGGCCACCCGGCCTTTCCCCGGCGGGTCAATGCCGGGTTCATGCAGATCGTCTCGCGCCAGCAGATCCGCCTGCGGGTCTACGAGCGCGGCTCGGGCGAGACGCTCGCCTGCGGCACCGGCGCCTGCGCCGCGGTGGTCGCAGGCATCCGGCAAGGCTGGCTTGACCCGCAGGTGGATGTGCAGACCCACGGCGGTCTGCTGACCATTGCCTGGGGCGGCAAGCCCCAGGACCCTGTGCGCATGACCGGCCCCGCCACCCCGGTGTTTGAAGGCACCATCGACATTCCCGACCGCTGACTCCGAGAACCCACCATGAGCAACGCCCCAATGGCACCGATCACCGAAGACGACATCGCCAACTACCTGGCCAACACTCCCGATTTCTTCGAGCGCCATGCCGAACTGCTGGCCAGCGTGCAACTCACGCACCCGCACAGCCAGCGCGCCGTCAGCCTGCAGGAGCGGCAGGCGCAGATGCTGCGCGAGAAGATCAAGTCGCTGGAACACCGCATCATGGACATGTTCCGCCATGCCCACGAGAACATGGCATTGACCGACAAGCTCCACCGCTGGGCCTGCGACCTGCTGGCCACACCGGCGGCCGAGCTGCCCGCCGTGACGGTGGACAACATCCGCGAACTTTTCCAGGTGCCGCAGGTGGCCCTGCGCCTGTGGTCGCTCGAAGGCGCCCACGCACAGGCCCCCTATGCGCAAGGCGTGACCGAGGCAGTGCGTGAACAGGCAGCCGATCTGGCCACGCCCTACGTCGGCGCCAACAGCGGCTTTGAAGCCGTGCAGTGGCTCGAACAGCCCGCCCAGGCGGCTTCGGTGGCGCTGATGGCCCTGCGCCCGGCCCCCGGCCAGGACGCGTTTGGCCTGCTGGTGCTCGCTTCGCCCGATGCCCAGCGCTTCAACAGCCAGATGGGCACCGAGCTGCTCGAACGCCTGGCCGAACTGGCCGGGGCGGCCCTCTCCAGCCTGCGCCAGGCGCAAGCCTGACACGCGCATGTCCAACGCCCCGGCATCGGACACCAGCCCCGAGCCCGGGCCGCTGGACCCGCTGGTCCAGCGCTACCTGGACCATGTGCGTTTTGAAAAACGCCTGGCCCAGCGCACCTTCACCCTCTACCAGCTTGACCTCGAGCGCCTGACACAGATGGCCAGCGCCTCGGGCGTGGCGCTGCTGCAGGTGCAGCCTGTGCACATCCGCCGCTGGGTGGCACAGATGCACAGCGGCGGCCGCAGCGGCCGCGGCATCGCCCTGATCCTTTCGGGCTGGCGCGGCTTTTTTGCCTGGCTCGGGCGCGAAGGCCGGATCGCCAGCAATCCGGTGCAGGGGGTGCGCGCGCCCAAAGCGCCCAAGCCCCTGCCCAAGGCCCTGGGCGTGGACGAGGCGGTGCAGCTGGCCGAACACCACAGCGCCGACGACGACCCCTGGCTGGAGGCGCGTGACGCTGCCATGGTCGAGCTGCTCTATGGCTGCGGCCTGCGGGTGGCCGAGCTCACCGGGCTGGACGTGTGCGCCAGCGACGAGGCGCTGCGGCAAGGCCGCGGCTGGATCGACCTGCAGGCTGCCGAGGTGCAGGTGCAGGGCAAGGGCAGCAAGCGCCGCACGGTGCCCCTGGGACGCGCGGCGGTGCAGGCACTGGAGCACTGGCTCGGTGTGCGCACCCAGATCGCAGGGATGCTCAACGCCCCGACACCGGGCACCTCCAGCCCCTCGCTGGCCCTGTTCCCGGGTCGTCACGGCACGCGGCTGACATCGCAGTCGATCCGGCAGCGCCTCAAGCGCCGCAGCCTGCAGGCAGGGCTGGCCACGCCGGTGCATCCGCACATGCTGCGCCATTCGTTTGCCAGCCATGTGCTGCAGTCCAGCGGCGATCTGCGCGCCGTGCAGGAACTGCTGGGCCACGCCAACATCAGCACCACGCAGGTCTACACGCGACTGGATTTCCAGCACCTGGCCAAGGCGTATGACGCCGCGCATCCGCGGGCGAAACGCAAGGGTTGAGCGCCCATCGACCTGTGAGAGAGCATGAGGGGCAGGGGCAGGCCGGACGACGATTTCTGCGTACCCGCAGCATGAGGCGTTCGGCCTGCCCCTGCCCCTCATGCGGCACCCTGCCAGAGCGAGGGCATGCGCGAGGGCATGCGCCAGGGCGAGCCCGGACTCCTCAGAAGCCGCTGCGCGTCACACATCGTCGCCGGGCTCGCCCTTGCGCATCCGGTTGAATGAACTGACTGAACCGATCGCGGCGGATCGCCGCTCCTACCGGATAATCGGTGCCTCTGCTTGATAACCACAAGCCCGCCACCATGATCCGCGTTTCCGAACTCAAACTCCCCCTGTCCGCCCTGCCGGTCGAAGAACGCCGCGCCGTGGATGCGCCTGCCGAGACCGACGAGGACCGTCTGCCCCCACCCCACCCCGAAGCCGCGCTGCGCCAGCTCGCCGCCAAAGCCCTGGGCCTGGCCGAGAGCGACATCGCCACGCTGCACGTCTTCAAGCGCAGTTTCGATGCGCGCAAACCCGAACTGCTGGCCGTGTTCATCGTCGACCTGACGCTCACGCAAGCCGGGCGCGAAGCCGAGCTGCTCCAGAAATTCGACAAGCACCCGCACATCCAGCCCACGCCCGACATGGTCTGGCGAGCGCCTGTCCAGGCACCGCCAGGCTTCGGGGACAAGGCAGGCGAACGACCCGTGGTGGTCGGCTTTGGCCCCTGCGGCATGCTGGCTGCGCTCACGCTGGCGCAGATGGGGTTGCGGCCCATCGTGCTCGAACGCGGCAAGACCGTGCGCCAGCGGACCAAGGACACCTGGGGCCTGTGGCGCAAGAAGGTGCTGCAGCCCGAGAGCAATGTGCAGTTTGGCGAAGGCGGCGCGGGCACGTTTTCGGACGGCAAGCTCTACAGCCAGATCAAGGACCCGCGCCACCTGGGCCGCAAGGTCATGGACGAATTCGTCAAGGCCGGAGCACCCAGCGACATCCTGTTCGCCGCCCACCCGCACATCGGCACCTTCAAGCTGGTCAAGGTGGTCGAAGGCATCCGCGAACAGATCGTGGCGCTCGGGGGCGAGATCCGCTTCGAGCAGCGCGTGACCGATCTGCAGCTCGACGCTGCGCACCGGCTCCAGGGCCTGCAGGTGCTCGACCAGGCCAGCGGCGAGTCCTACAGCCTGCCGGCAAGCCATGTGGTGCTGGCCCTGGGCCACAGCTCGCGCGACACCTTCCTCATGCTGCACCGCCACGGCGTGGCCATGGACGCCAAGCCGTTTTCGATCGGCGTGCGGATAGAACACCCGCAAAGCGTGATCGACAAGGCCCGCTGGGGCCAGCATGCAGGCCACCCGCTGCTGGGTGCCGCCGACTACAAGCTGGTGCACCACGCCGGCAATGGCCGCGCGGTCTACAGCTTCTGCATGTGCCCGGGCGGCACGGTGGTGGCGGCCACCAGCGAAGCGGGCCGCGTGGTGACCAACGGCATGAGCCAGTACTCACGTGCCGAGCGCAATGCCAATGCGGGCATGGTGGTCGGCATCGAACCGTCCGACTTTCCGCAGCACGATCGTGCCGCCTGGATCGACGCGTTTGGCGAGGCCGACGGCGCTGCGCTGGCCGACGAGGCGCAGGCCTTCATGGCGCGCGGGCAGGTGCATCCACTGGCGGGCATCGTGCTGCAGCGCCAGCTCGAGAGCCGCGCCTTTGAAGTGGGTGGACGCAGTTACGAAGCCCCCGCCCAGCGCGTGGGCGACTTCCTCGCGAAGCAGCCTTCGCAGGCGCTCGGCGCCGTGCAACCGTCCTACAAGCCCGGTGTGCACCTTACCGACCTGGCACAGGTGCTGCCCGAATACGCCACCACCGCCATGCGCGAGGCCCTGCCCGCCTTTGGCCGCAAAATCAAGGGCTACGACATGCCCGATGCCCTGATGACAGCCGTGGAAACGCGCACCTCGTCGCCACTGCGCATCCCGCGCGGCGAGGACTTCCAGAGCCTGAACACGCCGGGGCTCTACCCGGCTGGAGAAGGCGCCAGCTATGCGGGCGGGATCCTGTCTGCGGGGGTGGACGGCATCAAGGTCGCCGAAGCCCTGGGGTTGGCCTGTCTGCGGACGCCGGACCGATCGACCGCCCAAACGGCCTGAAGCGCCGCCTCTGCGCAGGTCAAGCGCCCCTTGCCTGCAGCCCTGCGGCATGGCAGCCGCAGGCGATCGACGCGAGCACAGTCGCGTCATGCAACCGCAGCGCCTGACCCTCGCGCTGCAGGGCACCGGCCGTCACCCATTGCTGCAGCAGCGCCTCGCGCGCGTCCGAAGGCAGGCGCTGACCACCGGGCAAGGCATCGAGCGTCCAGGCCAAAGCGGGGTCCGCTGCGGCACGGTGGGCCCACAGCAGCGCATCGGCCAGCGCCTGCTCCGGCCGGTGCGCACGGGCACAGGCAGCCAGACGCGCGATGCGCCCGAGCAGCGCCTGCTGCCAGCCCAGCAGGAGGCTCGGCCCATGTGAGAGCGCCTGCGCGGCGGGCAGGCACAGCGCACGACCATCGCTCAGGGCACGCAGCTGCAGCTGGCCCGGCGCCAAGAGAGGAACGGCAGCGTCGCAGCCGATCAGCGCCACCTCCACAGGCCCGGCAGCGCCGGGCTGCTCGAGCGCCATCAGGCCGGACTGCACAAACCACACCAGGGGCGGCTCAGCGTCGGAGCACGACCAGCGCATGCCGGTCTGGAAGACCACTTCGCGCAAGTCGGTCTGTGCAGACGCTGGCAAGTGGGCCTGCCATTGCAGCAGGGCCGGGTTCCGAAAAGCTGGGGTCATGGCAGGTGGAAGCGGGGCAGCAGCGTCTGTATTCAGGATCTTGCCATTTCAGGGCATTTAAATCCATTTTATGTTCTTTATCGAACATTTTGACCCATTTTTGAATCAGCGCGCTGAGTACTCGGCGCATATACTCGAAAGGAGAACAGTGCCGCTGCATGACGGCCACCTCTCCACCCTCATTTTCCCAATCAGGCAGCACGCCTGACAGCCTGCGGGTAACCAGTGTGAACCTCTCTTCCAATGGCATCGTGCAGCAGCTCACGACCGACAGCGCGCTTCGCCTTCAGGCGATCGGCAAGGTCGTTGGATTGCAAGCCGACCAATTGCTCGAGCCCCTCGATGACCCCAACAAGCCGGTGTACTTCCTGCTGGACGCCGTGGTCGGCATCTGGGTGCCCGGCAGCGGCGGATCACCCGGCGTGGCGGTCGCCCTGATCGGCGCCGAAGGCTTGGTCGGCTGCTCGCACCTCTGGTCCAGCCTCCCCGGGCCCTGGGTGGCGCGCGTGTTCAAGCCGGGACAGGCTCTGCAGATCGAGGCGAGCGAGCTGCGCGGGCTGCTGGCGAGCATGCCGGGCCTGGCCGGTGCCATCTGCCGCTTTCTGTGGCAGCAGACCCTGGAAATCGCTCAGCTGAGCGCACGCATGCAGCTGGCCGACATCCGCTCGCAGCTGGCGATGTGGCTGCACCTGCTGCAACACAAGACAGGCCAGCAAACCCTCCGGGTGACCCAGCAGGCGCTGGCCGACATGATGGGCACCCGCCGGGTGAGCGTCACACTGGCCGCCGGCCAGCTGCAGAACGAGGGCATCGTGACCCTGCGCCGTGGCGAAATCCAGATCGATGACCTGCAGGGTCTGGCCCAGGTGGCAGGTCTGCAGCTCTGAACCGGCCGCACGCGGCACGCCAGCGCGCGCGCACGGCATGGGTCCGGTCAGACCTGGACCATGTGGTTGCGGATGGCATAGCGCGTCAGGTCGGCCACCTTGTGCAACCCGACCTTGCGCATGATGTTGCGCCGATGCACCTCGACCGTGCTGGGCGCGATCTGCAGGTTGCGCGCGATTTCCTTGGACGAGTAGCCATCGGCGATCAGGCACAGCACCTGCTCTTCGCGTTCACCCAGGTGGTTACCGGCGGCTCGGGGTGTCCCGGTCTGGCGCAGGCAATCGACCATGACCGCCCCCGCCGAAGGACACACATAGGAACGACCGGCTGCGGCTGCGCGGATGGCCTGCAGAAGCTCGTCCATGCTGCTCTGGGTGGAGACGAAACTGTTGGCGCCCGCCTGCATCATCTGCAGCACCGCCCCACGGTCACATTCGGTGGAAAAGGCCACGATTTCAGGGCGCGGGGCGAGCTGCGAGATCCAGCGGGTCAAGGCCACATCTCCGGAACGACGGGGGTCAACCCCCACCACCACCACCTGGGGCCGGGCCTGGACACACAGGGCCTGGGTGTCGGCATCGTCGTCGGCCAGGCCCACCAGATGCAAGTCTGAATGCGTTCTCAGAATGGCGGCGATGCCATCGAGGATCACCTTGTGTTTAGAGGACAACAGGACACGTGTCGACATGGGCTTTCTCCATCAAAACATCCCTGCTGGGAACCTGTTGTACAACCCTCACACGCTGACAGGCTGCTCCGGCGTCTTGCGATGCAAGTCTAGGCAGGGCTTTGCACCAAGTCTGTGCGCACCAACACAATCCAGCGCAAACAAACGCCAGATTGATCGATGTCAATGGTCCCGGTCAACCTCGATGGCGAAAGGTACATGGCCTGCCGTCATGCAGGACGAGGACAGCTGCCCCGACTGCTCGAGCGCCTGTTTCAGGCAGTCGTTGGCCGCAGCCGCATGCACGCAGGACATGCGCGCATGGTGCAAGGCCGCCCGGAAGGCGCCACGGTCGTGGTGCCGCGTGGCTTCCTTGTTGCGCTGGTAGGCCAGCAGCAACTCCTGCGCGGCGGTGCGGTACAGATCGGACACGTCCTGCGCCTGTGCAGAAGTGACTTCGATGAGGGCCTTATCCATGGGTGTCCTGAAAAGATCGGAATGCCAATATCTCAATAACCGTGCTGCTGCATGTAGAGCATCAGCGCCATGCGGCCTCGGCAATTGAGCTTCTGGTAGATGTGGTGCAGGTGGAGCTTGGCCGTGCCTTCGCTGATGGCCAGCTTGCTGGCGATCTTCTTGTTGGGCCAGCCCTGCGTGACCATGCGCGCCACATCCACCTCGCGCGGGGTCAGGCGCTGGGTGCCCTCCAGGCCGTCCTTGTGTCGCCCCATCAGCACCGAGACGGTCTTCATCGTCAGGTCCTGGTCGAGACAGGGTTCACCGGCATAGACCTGCCGTATGCAGTGTTCCAGCGCCTCGTGCGGCTGGTGCTTGGCCACCAGGCCGCGCACGCCCAGGTCAAGCGCACGCATGACCTCCCGGACCGGTTCGGACGTGAAGACCACCGGCCGGGTCGGCAGATGCTCGTGCTGCAGACCGGCGATCAGGTCCAGGCCGTTGCGCCGGGGCAGGTCCAGATCGAGCACCAGCACATCGGGGCGGTGGCGCAGGACAGCCTCCCAGGCCGCATCACCGTCACGCACGGACGCACACACCTTCATGTCAGGGCAGGCCTGCAGATGGCTGGTCAGGCCGTCGAGCATCACCGGGTGGGGGTCGGCCACGACCAGATGGATGGGGGCAGCGCTCATGGAACACACCTCATGCAATCAAAGCGATGCCTTGAGCATAGGCAGGCCACCGGGCATGCCCAATACAGTGAAACGCTTAAGCCGTTTACCGTCGATGAAGTACAGGCTGTGCGCGCCAGCGCACACGAATACCGGGCCAGCCGTGCAAGCACGATGCAGCCCGATGGGCCAAAACCCAGGAGAAGCCGGTCAGCCGGACCAACGGCAGAGGTGGCGCTGGCATCCCGTGACTACCGACTTATTCAACGGTCACCGATTTGGCCAGATTGCGAGGCTTGTCCACATCGGTGCCCCGTGCGCAGGCCGTGTGGTAGCTCAGCAGCTGCAGTGGCACCACGTGCAGGATGGGCGAGAGCACGCCGTAGTGCTCGGGCATGCGGATCACGTTCACGCCTTCGCTGCTTTCTATTTTTGTGTCTCCGTCGGCCAGCACATAGAGCACACCACCACGGGCGCGCACTTCCTGCATATTGCTCTTTAGCTTCTCCAGCAGCTCATCGTTGGGCGCGACGGTGACCACCGGCATGGCGTTGGTCACCAGCGCCAGCGGGCCGTGCTTGAGTTCACCCGCCGCATAGGCTTCGGCGTGGATGTAGGTGATCTCCTTGAGCTTGAGCGCGCCTTCGAGGGCGATCGGGTAGTGCGTGCCTCGGCCCAGGAACAGCGCGTTTTCCTTGCTGGCGAACTCTTGTGACCAGGCCATGATCTGCGGCTCCAGCGCCAGCACGGCCTGCAGAGCGGCAGGAAGGTGGCGCATCGCCTTGATGTGGGCGGCTTCTTCGGCGTCGCTCAGGTGCCCCTTGGTCTGCGCCAGCGCCAGCGTGAGCAGAAACAGGCCTGCCAGCTGCGTGGTGAAGGCCTTGGTGGAAGCCACACCGATCTCGGCCCCGGCACGGGTCACGTAGGCGTGCTGGCACTCGCGCACCATGGCGCTGGTGGCCACATTGCAGACGGTCAGAGTGTGTGTCATGCCCAGGCTCTGTGCGTGTCGCAGTGCGGCCAGGGTGTCGGCAGTCTCGCCGCTTTGGGTGATGGTGACGATCAGCGTCCTGGGGTTGGGCACCGATTCGCGGTAGCGGTATTCGCTGGCGATCTCGACCTGGCAGGGCACCTTGGCGATCGCCTCGATCCAGTACTTGGCCACGCAGCCGCTGTAGTAGCTGGTGCCGCAGGCCAGGATCAGCACGTTGTCAATCGTCTTGAAGGTGGAATACGCGCCGTCGCCAAACAGCTCGGGCGTGATGCCTTCGACGCCCTCGAGCGTGTCGGCAATGGCGCGGGGCTGCTCGAAGATTTCCTTTTGCATGTAGTGGCGATACGGCCCGAGTTCGGCCGCGCCGCTGTGGGCATGCACGGTTTTCACCGCGCGGGTCACGGCCTTGTGCTCGC
>JACCDV010728567.1_pt1 | contig 12383 bp, 10 predicted proteins | sample 7446131 | NCBI WGS metagenome assembly JACCDV01 (sample SAMN15323448, study PRJNA562643) | freshwater metagenome | isolation source: river surface water | place: USA:Blue River Watershed | collected 2017-08-17
ACGACGGGATGACCGGGCTGAGCGAAACCTTGCGCCCTGGCCACCTCGGCCGCCATTGGGGCGAGTTGCCGCAGGTCTTCCGGCCCGTGCACATGCACCGAATGCACACCCCAAGCGAGCGCCAACTTTCGGGACACATCCAGATGCGGCGACAGGCTCAAAATCGGTGAGTCGGGGCGCTCGCGCGCCGCGCGCAGACTGGTGTGGCCAGAGCTGGTGTAACACACGATGGCATCGGCCTTGAGCAGCGCCGATGCGCGCCGCATCGCGCAACAAATCGCCTGCGTCACATCGTGGGTACCGCTTTCGGCTGCGGCATGGGAAGCCTCGATCAACTGGCGGTACAAAGCGTCGGTCTCGGTGCCTTCGATGATGCGATTCATGATCGTGACGGCCTCGACCGGGTATCTGCCTGCCGCAGATTCGGCGGAAAGCATCACCGCATCGGCGCCGTCGTAGATGGCGGTGGCCACGTCCGAGGCCTCGGCGCGCGTGGGCACAGGGCTGTCAATCATCGACTCCAGCATCTGCGTGGCAACGATCACTGGCTTGCCGAGCTTGCGGCACAGTTTGACGATGCGTTTCTGGATCGCGGGCACCCTCTCGGCGGGCATCTCCACACCGAGGTCGCCGCGAGCAATCATGATCGCGTCGGCGGCCTGCACCACGGCCTCCAGTTGCTCGATGGCCGAGGGCTTTTCCAGTTTGGCCAACACACTGGCACGCCCCTGGATCAGTGCACGGGCCTCCGCTATGTCCTCAGGACGCTGAACAAATGACAGGGCAATCCAGTCAGCGCCCAGCTTCAGGGCGGTCTCAAGGTCGGCCCGGTCCTTGGTGGTCAAGGCCGAAATGGGCAAGACCACGCCGGGCACATTCACACCTTTGCGCTCCGAGAGCTTGCCACCCACCACCACGGTGGTGTCGGCCGATTGGGCATCACAACGCTCCACACGCACACGCAGCTTGCCGTCGTCGAGCAAGAGGTCCGTGCCCGGCACCAAGGCCGCAAAAATTTCCGGATGTGGCAGGCATACCCGCTGTGCATCGCCCAAAGCGGGGGCCAGATCGAAGCGGAATCGCTGGCCAGGCTCCAGCAGCGCATGCCCCTGCGCAAACTTTCCCACCCGCAGCTTGGGGCCCTGCAGGTCCGCCAGAATGCCTATGGGCCGATCAAATTCACGCTCGACATCGCGAACCATCTTGAAACGGACAGCGTGGCTTTCAAAGTCGCCGTGGCTGAAGTTCATCCGGAACACGTCCACACCCGCGTGAAACAATTGGCGAATGACGTCTGGACTTGAGCTGGCGGGCCCCAACGTGGCGACGATCTTGGCCCGTCGTGTTCGGTGAATCATCTGGATTTCCTCAGTCGTTGATCAGAATGACGCGAAAGTCATTCACATTGGTCAGCGTGGGGCCGGTGACGATGGAGTCCCCAAGGGTCTGGAAAAATCCGTGACCGTCGTTGGCATCCAGGCTGGCGCGTGGGTTAAGCCCTCTGGCATAGGCGTTGGTCAGGGTGTGCGGCCCCATCACAGCGCCCGCGATTTCTTCGACACCGTCCACCCCATCCGTGTCGCCCATGAGGGCATGGATGCGCGGATGACCCTGGGTGGCCAGCGCCAGGGAGAGCAGACATTCAACATTGCGTCCACCGCGCCCGTGCCCCCGCAGCGTGACCGTGGTCTCGCCGCCGGACAGCAAGACGCAGGGCGGCGCAAACGGCTTGCGGCGCTCGGCGACATGCAGGGCCATGGCACCCAGGACCTTGCCCACATCGCGCGCCTCACCTTCTAGGGCGTCGCCCAGGATGTAAGGCATGTAGCCATGGCGCCGGGCAACCACTGCCGCGGCCTGCAGCGCTTGCTGAGGCGCGGCCACCATGCGGGTTTCCACCCTGGCCAGGCGAGGATCGTCAGGCTTGATCGACTCGCCAGCCCCGCTGCTGAGCAGGTGCAGCATGTGCACGGGCAACTCAATGCCGTAGCGGCGCACGATGGCCAGCGCGTCATCGCAGGTGCTGGGGTCGGCCACCGTGGGCCCTGAAGCGATGTCCAGAGGACGATCACCGGGCACATCCGAGAGCAACAGATTGATGACCCGCGCAGGGTGACAGGCGGCGGCCAGACGTCCACCCTTGATCGCCGACAGGTGACGGCGAACCGTGTTCATTTCGCTGATGGTGGCGCCACTGGCGAGCAAGGCGCGGTTGACCTGCTGCTTGTCCTCCAGGGAAATGCCAGGCAGCGGCAAGGGCAGCAGCGACGAGCCGCCCCCCGAAATCAGGCACAGCACGACATCATCGGCGTTCAGCCCCTGTACCAAACGCAGCATGCGCTGCGCGGCCACGAAACCCGCCTGGTCAGGGACCGGGTGCGCAGCATCAACGATCTCGATGCGCTCGCAGGGTACCTTGTATCCATAACGGGTCACCACCAGCCCCGTCAGCGGACCCGTCCAATGGTCTTCCACCGCACGGGCCATCGCGGCCGACGCCTTGCCTGCGCCGATCACGATCAGGCGTCCCTTGACTTCGCTGGGCAAGGGCAGGTGGGGCGGCACGCACAGCCGTGGCTGCGCCGAGGAAATGGCCGCCTCAAACATCTCGCGCATGGCACTGGCGGCTTGCAGCGTCATGATGTCTGACCGATTGCGAAATTGGACATTTTTTCCAGCGCACGCACCATGGCCGAGTGATCCCAGGCCTTGCCGCCATGTGCGGCGCAGGCATTGAACAGCTCCTGCGCGGTGGCGGTGTTGGGCAGGGCCACACCCAGGGCACGCGCGCTCGACAGGGCCAGGTTCAAATCCTTCTGGTGCAGCTCGATGCGGAATCCCGGATCGAAGGTCCGCTTGATCATCCGCTCGCCATGCACTTCCAGAATCTTGCTGGACGCAAAACCGCCCATCAGGGCCTGCCGCACCTTCGCCGGGTCAGCGCCGGCTTTGGCGGCGAACAGCAACGCCTCGGCCACCGCCTCAATGTTCAGCGCCACAATGATCTGGTTGGCCACCTTGGCTGTCTGGCCATCGCCCACGTCGCCCACGAGGGTGATGTTCTTGCCCATGCATTCAAACAAAGGCCTGACCTGATCGAAGGTTTCCTGCTTGCCGCCCACCATGATGGAAAGCGTGGCGTTCTTGGCGCCCACTTCACCACCGGACACCGGCGCATCCAGGTACTCGCAGCCCTTGGCGCGCACCCTGGCTCCAAATTCCTTGGTGGCGATCGGGGAAATCGAGCTCATGTCCACCACGATCTTGCCGGGTGTGAGGCCTTCGACGACGCCGTTCTCGCCAAACAGCACCTCCTGAACCTGGGGTGTGTCTGGCACCATCAGGAAAATGATGTCGGCCCGCTCCGCAACGCCTTTGTTGGACGTGCACAGCGTGGCGCCTCCATCGGCCAGAAACTCCGGTGTTTTGCCACGGGTGTGCGTGAACAGCTTGTGGCCAGCCTTCATCAGGTTCAGCGCCATCGGTGCGCCCATGATGCCCAGGCCGATGAATCCAATTTTGTAGGTAGTCATTGTTTTCACTTTCAGTTGGTCAGTGTTTTGATCCAGCCCAGCCCCTCTTCGGTGCGGGCTGCGGGCTTGTATTCGCATCCGATCCAGCCGTCATAGCCAATGGCATCGAGGTGCTGAAAGAGGAAGCGGTAATTCAGTTCGCCGGTGCCCGGTTCGTTTCGCCCCGGGTTGTCTGCCAGCTGCACATGCCCTATTTTTGAAAGCTGCCGCGATAGCGTGGCGGCAATTTCACCCTCCATGCGCTGCATGTGGTAGATGTCGTACTGCACGAACAAGTTGTCCGAACCGACCTGTTCAATCAATGCCACCGCTTGGTGGGTGTGGTGCAAATAAAAGCCGGGAATGTCAAAGGTGTTGATCGGCTCGATCAGCAGCCGGATGCCGTGTCGTTTGAGTTCCTCGGCGGCAAAACGCAAGTTATCAACAACGGTCTGCTCCACCTGCTGCGGGTCTGGACCTTCCGGCACCTTGCCCACCAGGCAATTGAGCTGTTTGACTCCCAGCGCCTTGGCATAGCCAATCGCTTTCGCCACACCCTCGCGGAATTCGTTGACGCGCTGGGGGTGGCAAGCGATGCCGCGCTCACCGGCGTCCCAGTCGCCGGCGGGCAGGTTGTGCAACACCAGCTGCAGCTGATGCTGATCCAGCAAGGCCTTGATCTCTTCAGCCGGCCAAGCGTAGGGAAACAGAAATTCCACAGCGCTGAAGCCGGCATTCCTCGCGGCTTCAAAACGCTCCAGGAATGGACGATCCGTGAACAGCATCGTCAGATTGGCAGCAAATTTCGGCATGGTGCTTCTTTCTTTTTTGAATGTGTTCAATCGAGCATGGAAGCCGCCACGGCAGTCGGCACGTCGTCTCTGCGGGTCGCCAATTCTTCAAACTCGGTGATGTTGTTGATTTCGGTACCCATGGCGATGTTGGTCACGCGCTCAAGGATGATTTCGATGACCACAGGCACCTTGTGCTCTGCCATCCAGGCACGCGCCTGGTCGATGGCTGGCGCGAGCTGCTCCTGGCGCATCACTCGAATGGCCTTGCAGCCCAAACCTTCAACCACCTTGACGTGGTCAACGCCATACCCCTGCGCGGCTGGGTCGCTGGCCTCTGAATTGATGTTCTCGAAGCCGAGTTGGACGCAGTAATCCATGGAGAAGCCTCGTTGCGACTGACGGATCAACCCCAGGTAACTGTTGTTGACCAGAATGTGGATGTAGGGCAGCTTGAATTGGGCGCCCACCGCCAGTTCTTCGATCATGAACTGGAAGTCGTAGTCTCCAGACAAGGCCACGATGTCTCGGTTCGGATCAGCGGCGCGAACACCCAGAGCGGCAGGCACCGTCCAACCCAGTGGGCCGGCCTGTCCGCAATTGATCCAGTGGCGGGGGTGGTACACATGAAGGAATTGCGCACCCGCGATCTGGCTGAGGCCAATCGTCGAGACATAGGTGGTGTCGCGGCCAAAGGCGTTGTTCATGCACTGGTACACGCGCTGCGGCTTCATGGGCACGCAGTCGAAATTGGTTTTGCGCAGGAATTCGGGCGAGGACTTTCTGCCCTGGCATTCTTGAACCCACGCGGACCAGTTCGGCAGCGCATCCCGGGCCTTGAGTTCACGAGCCACTTCGACAAAGGTCTGCAGCGCAGCTTTGGCGTCCGAGACAATGCCGTAGTCCGGTGCGAAGACGCGACCGATCTGCGTCGGCTCAATGTCCACATGAATGAAGCGGCGCCCCTTGCAATAGACCTCGGGCGATCCGGTGTGGCGGTTGGCCCAGCGGTTGCCAATGCCGAGCACAAAGTCACTGGCCAGCATGTTGGCGTTGCCATAGCGATGGCTGGTCTGCAAGCCGCACATGCCGGCCATCAGCGGGTGGTCATCAGGGATCGTGCCCCAGCCCATCAGCGTTGGAATCACCGGTATGCCGAGCAGCTCAGCAAACTCCACCAGCAGCTCACTCGCATCGGCATTGATGATGCCCCCACCAGCCACGATCAAAGGACGCTCGCTGGAGCACAGCATGGAAATGGCTTTTTCGATCTGCTTGCGGGTCGCAGCGGGCTTGTAAACCGGCAGCGGCTCGTAGGTGTCGACATCAAAGTCGATCTCGGTCTGCATCACATCGAAAGGCAGATCAATCAGCACTGGTCCTGGCCGGCCCGAACGCATCAGGTGAAAGGCTTGCTGGAATGCGCCAGGCACCTGCGCAGCCTCCAGCACCGTGGTGGCCCATTTGGTCACCGGTTTGGCGATGGAGGCAATGTCCACGGCCTGAAAATCTTCCTTGTGCAGCCGAGCCTTGGGGGCCTGGCCAGTGATGCAGAGAATCGGGATCGAGTCTGCCTGGGCCGAGTAGAGACCGGTGATCATGTCGGTGCCGGCCGGCCCCGAAGTGCCGATGCACACACCAATGTTGCCTGGCGCGGCACGGGTGTAGCCCTCCGCCATGTGCGATGCACCCTCCACATGGCGGGCCAGGATGTGTCCAATCGTTCCACGCTCTCTGAGCTGCGCGTAAAGTGGGTTGATGGCTGCACCAGGCACACCGAACGCCTGTGTCACGCCCTCCCTCTCCATCACCAGAACTGCGGCCATTGCAGCCTTCATCTTCGCCATGAGCAAATCTCCAAAAGAACGGTTTTGCGATGGGTGAATGGTGCGGCTGCGACGAGATTTATGGAACGCCTCCGTTGCGCATGACGCATATTCCATGGTGGAATACGGCATGGAAAGAATTCATGAAATCAGGCTGTTTGTCCGGGTCGTGGACCTCGGTTCTTTCAGCAAGGCAGCCGCCGAAGTCGGCATCGGTCAACCTGCTGCCACCAAGCAGATCAATCGCATGGAACAGCAGCTGGGCACGCGCTTGCTGCATCGCACCACGCATGGCGTGACGCCCACGGAAATCGGTCTGCTGTACTACGAAAAGTGCAAGATGATCTGCCACCTGGCAGAAGAAGCCAAGTCCGTAGGCTCACTGTTGCAAACCAAGGCTCAAGGTGCCATACGGATCAGCTCTTCCGTGGCTTTTGGACGCCGCGTCATGGCGCCACTCGTCATGGAATTCATGCGGATGAATCCAGACCTGCAAATTGAACTCAACTGCGACGACCGCTACATCAACCTGGTGGAGCAAGGTGTGGACGTTGCCATCCGCCTGGGCAAGCTGGCTGACTCAACCCTCGGTGCCGCTTACCTGGGCGTCAATCCTTGGGTGCTGGTGGCATCGCCCGAGTACATCAAGGAACGGGGCAGCCCGAAGAAACCGGCAGATCTCAGCCGGCACGATGCGCTGATCTACAGCTCGGTTCAAGGCGATGAGCGCTGGCATTTCACGGGCCGGGACGGCCGGCTGACAAGTGTGCCGGTGCAGGGGCGCCTGCGCTCCAACAACCTTTCGATGCTGCTGGCGGCTGCGCGCCAGGGATTCGGCATTGCGGCATTGCCCAGGTATGTGGCACACAAATCACTGGAAACCCGAACCGTCGTTCCGCTTCTGGATGGCTTGCAGCTGCCTCAGCAAGAGGTCCATGCGGTGTTTCCATCGCCCCGACTTGTGCCGGCGAAAGTCAAACTTTTCATCAGCTGGCTGCAAGGGCAATTTGGCCCAGACTGGTGGGCGACCATCGGCCACTAGCCTCTCAGCAGGAAGAGGGCTGGCAACCAGCCTGTGATCACCCCTTGAACCACCGACGTCCAGCCAGCCACCCGACCCCAGGGTGCTTGAAACACCTGCATGACAAAGAACATCATCCACAGTATCGCCCACGCGATCCATGACAGCGCGCTCCACAGACTCCACAAATCAACACCTTCCGACGTCAGCATCTGCATGGAAACCCACAGCGCCGTGATCGACACCACGAGGCTGTACCAGCCCAATCCCCGCCCATCGCATTTGGTCAGCCGGTTGTATGCCACCCAAAGGTAGGTGAATGCAAACATCAACGAAAAGGTGGCCTGTCGCACTGTGGTGACGTCCGCACTTTGACCAAAGGCCAGTTCATTCGCTGTTCGCAAGAACAACAGCCCAATCAGTGCATTGACGATAAGAATCTCTCGATCACCAATTCGGCCCAGCGTCCACAGCCCGTTCAGAATCAGCACGATGCCGACGTAAAAGAGCACCAGAGGGTCGTACACCAGAAGTCCCTCAGTTGCTTGATCCAGCCTGCTGCGCTGGTGTGCGACCAGCAAACAGTTCAACACGCAATGTTGGCATGTCGGTTCCCTTGTCAATCCCGATAGCTCGGCGAGATGCGATCGAGCCTGCGTAAAAGTGCTGGCCACTCGGTGTCGCCGTCCCGCTCACTCCCATCACCAACCCATTGCTCATAGGTCCTGACAGCCAGTTCATCCGAGACGAGCAACAGCTTGTCACCTGTGGCTGCCATGGCGCGCAATTGCGCTTGGGCTGCTCGTTCCAGCGTGTGCATCAGCATGTAAGCCTCGGCCACCGTGCGCCCGACGGTCATGGTGCCATGGTTGTCCAGAATGAGACCATCCAGCTCACCCAGACTGTTCAGTAAACGCTTCTGTTCTTCTTCGCCAAGAGCCAGTCCCTCATAGCGGTGTCGACCGAGTCTTCCATGCAACCTCATCGCCCACTGGGACGTCGGCATCAGCCCTTGCGGGAGCATTGACAAAGCAACGCCCCATGGAGCATGCAGGTGGATCACACATTGAATCTCTGGCCTGGCGGCGTGTACCGCACCATGTACGGTAAAGCCCGTCGGATTGACTCGGCGGTCTGATCCATCAATGAAATCGTGTCATCCCAGCCCGCCAGGGCGGCCAGATGGTATGCCGCGGCCAAGTGAACCCTGACCTCTCGCTCTGAAGTCTGATGGATCATTTTTTCGATCGTTGGCAAGGCATCCAATGCAAAGGGCCAGCCACGAGAGCTGGCCCTTTCTCAGAGCGCTATTTCATCAGTGCGAGTCGGCCTGCTTGGCTGCCTCGACCGCTGCGGACGCGTCACCTTTGCCGCCGTTGAAGTACAGGTTCAACAGCACGGCGCTGATCGAGGCCAGCAGGATGCCCGATTCGATCAGCGGGTGGATGCTGTGGGGCATCCACTGCAGGTACCTGGGTGCGATCAGGGGGATCATGCCGAAGCCGATCGAAATCGCCACGATGAACAGGTTGTTGCGGTTGTTCTTGTAGTCCACGGCTGCAAGGATGCGGATGCCCGTTGCGGCCACCATGCCGAACATGACAAGCCCGGCGCCACCCAGCACAAAGGTGGGCAGCGATTCAACCAGGGCCGCCGATTTTGGCAGCAGGCCCAGCAGAACCAGGATCACGCCTGCGGCGATGCAAACATAACGGCTCTTGACGCCAGTCACACCCACCAGACCCACGTTCTGAGAGAAGCTGGTGTAGGGGAAGGTGTTGAAGACACCACCGATCACCGTGCCCAGACCATCCACGCGCAGGCCGGCGGCCAGCTGCTTCTGGTCGATCTTCTTGCCAGTGATGTCGCTGAGCGCCAGGAACATGCCGGTGGACTCGATCATCACCACGATCATGACCAGCGTCATGGTCAGGATCAGGATCGGATCGAAGGTGGGCGTGGCAATCTCAAACGGGAGCACCACGTCAAACCAGGACGCCTTGCCCACTTTTTCGTACGTCATGAGACCGGCGGCAGTGGCGATGACGCCACCAATGACGATGCCCAGCAGCACGGAGATGTTGGCAACAAAGCCTTTGGCGTACTTGGCGATCAACAGGATCGACACGAGCACGATGGCCGCAATGCCGATGTGGGTCAGCTGTGCGTATTTGGGATTGGGCACTGATGCTGCCAGCGCCAGCTTCTCAGGGATGGCCGGGATGGCACTGCCTGCGGCGGCGGCCGCTTCCTTGACACTGGTGAGCCAGGCGGCATGCTCGGGGTTCACGATCATCGGCGCGGTGGGACCCGCAGGCACGCCAAAGATCCAGTTGATGCCCACACGCATCAGGCTGATGCCGATGACCGCAATGATGGTGCCCGTCACCACCGGCGGGAAGAAGCGCAACATTCGACTGACGATGGGCGCAATGGCGATCGAGATCACACCGGCCGCGATGATGGCGCCGAATATTCGACCGGCACCCTCGACCCCCGGCATGGCATTGGCCATCGCCACCATCGGCGCAACGGCAGCGAAGGTCACGCCCATCATGACCGGCAGCTTGATGCCGAACCACGGAGTGGCGCCCATGGATTGAATCAGGGTGACGATGCCACAGCAGAACAGGTCGGCCTGGATCAGCATGACGATCTGCTCGGGCGTGAGCTGAAGGGCTCGACCAATGATCAGCGGTACCGCCACGGCACCTGCGTACATGACCAGCACGTGCTGCAATCCCAGCGCGGTTAACTTCCCGGTGGGCAGTACTTCATCCACCGGATGGACGGCATTTGTACTCATTTCAGTCTCCTATCGACTTTTTTAGGTTGAGTTAGCCCCGCCACTGCACGCAGTGGCTGTGTGAATGTGGGGGGCCGAGGGGGAAAGGTGTTGTCAGTTCAACGGGGCACCCGCGTCGAACCAACGCTTGACCAGCGCGCGCTCGTCATCGGTGATCTGGGTCGCGTTGTTCATCGGCATCAGCTTGAGCACCGATGTCTGCTGGTAAATGGCCTGCGCGTGCTGGCCAATCAGCTCGGGGGTGTGCAGCGCAACGTTCTTGTTCTGCACTTCGGCGTTGTGGCAAAGCACGCAGCGCTGCTGCATCACCTGCTGCACCTGGGCAAAGCTGACCGGCTGGCTGGCCGCTGCGCGGTCAGCCGCACTCGGCGGGGGCGGTGCCATCCACAGCGCCAAGCCAACCAACACCGCCACACCCGCCACAGCGTGCTCCCAAGGGGTGCGTTTGCCCAGCACATGGGCCTTGTGACGCGCCACAAAGCTGTGGCGGATCAATGCCCCCGCCAGCATCAGCAGCACCAGCACCAGCCAGTTGTGCTGGGCCTGGTACAGCCAGCCGTAGTGGTTGGACAGCATGGCAATGATGACGGGCAGCGTAAAGTAGGTGTTGTGCACGCTGCGCTGCTTGCCACGTTTGCCGTGGATCGGATCGGGCTTCTCACCGGCACGCAGCGACGCCACCACTTTGCGCTGGCCAGGAATGATCCAGAAGAACACGTTGGCGCTCATGGCGGTGGCAATCATCGCGCCCACCAGCAAGAACGCGGCACGCCCAGCGAACAGCTGACACGCCAGCCACGATGCAAACACGATGAATACAAACACCAGCACACCGACGGTGAGATCACCATTCTTGCGTTGCCCCAGCGTGCGGCAGATGGCGTCGTAAATCAGCCAGAAGGCCACCAGAAATCCGAGCGAGGTGCCGATGGCAGCGGCTGGCGACCAGTCGAACACGCTCTTGTCGATCAGGAAGGTGCCGGCGTTGAACAGATAGAGGAAAGTGAACAGTCCAAACCCGGTCAACCAGGTGGAATAGCTTTCCCAGTAGGACCAATGGAGGTTCTTGGGCAGCGGCAGCCAGTTGGGTGCCACCATGTACTTGTTGGAATGGTAAAAACCGCCGCCGTGGACTGCCCACATCTCGCCGTCCACGCCTTTTTTCTTCAGGTCGTCGTGCGTGGGTGGCGACAGGCTGTTGTCCAGCATGACGAAATAGAACGACGCGCCGATCCAGGCGATCGCCGTGATGACGTGGGCCCAGCGCAGCAGCAGGTTGACCCAGTCGAGCAGGTATGCATCCATCGCATCCTCACAAGGTAAAGCACCAACGATTCAGTTGGGGCTACACCTCACCACGGCGGGCTCTGTGAGGAGAAGACGTCGCAACCGGTGCGCCAGCCTGTCAAGCAGACCAGACACCACGGGCTCCGCGGCGACGTGAATAAAGTGTATACAGTTTGATATACAAAAAGAAGTCAGTGATTACCCTAGTATCGCTGATTTGATCAGGAACCGCGGTAAGTAGAGTAAGACCAAGGGCTGACCAGCAGCGGCACGTGGTAGTGGCCGTTGACATCGGCAATGCCGAAATCGATGGGCACGGTGTCCACGAAAGCAGGATCGGGCAGGGTCACCCCGCGAGCGCGGAAATAGGGGGCCACTTCAAACAGCAGCCGGTATTGACCGACCGCCATGCTCGTGGCGTCAAGCAACGGGCCACCGTCATTGCGGCCGTCGTCGTTGAGGGTGATGGTTTTGAGGGTTTCCACACGGTCACCGTGCAGCTTCTGCAGAGTGACCTTCATGCCGGCCGCAGGGCAGCCGTTCATGGTGTCGAGGACGTGGGTGCTGAGCTTGCCCATGCATATTCCTTTCGTGCGTGTTGTGGTGGTCGGAAAAATTGTATACACTTTAGCACACACTTTCAAAAATCGGCACCCTTTTCATGCCTCGCAAGCACGCCCCCACGCCACCGCTCGCCGCCTCACCCGAAGCGGCAGACGCGACCCAGCGCATCGTGGAATCGATCACGCTGGCGATCGTGGAACGCCGCCTGATGCCGGGCACCAAACTGGCTGAACAGAAGATTGCCGACCTGTTCAAGGTTTCGCGCACCATCGTGAGGCAGGCGCTGCACCAGTTGTCGCGCCACCGGCTGGTGACACTGGAGCCAGCGCGCGGCGCTTTCGTCGCCACGCCCAGCGTGCAAGAAGCGCACCAGGTGTTCCAGGTGCGCACCATGCTGGAAATGGCGATGGTGCGGCAACTGTGTCAAACCATCACACCCCAGCAGGTGGCCACGCTGCGCCAGCACCTCAGTGATGAACGCGATGCGGTGGCCCACACCGACGTGTCGGGGCGGACCCGACTGCTGGCCGACTTTCATGTGGTGCTGGCGCGCCTGCTGGGCAACGAGGTGCTGGC
>JACCDV010330432.1_pt1 | contig 12382 bp, 8 predicted proteins | sample 7446131 | NCBI WGS metagenome assembly JACCDV01 (sample SAMN15323448, study PRJNA562643) | freshwater metagenome | isolation source: river surface water | place: USA:Blue River Watershed | collected 2017-08-17
CAAACATTTTTACTCGTTTAACAGATAATACTTTTTAGATTGATTCTTAAGCAACAATTGGAGTCGATTTTAGATTTAAAAGCATTGAGTATCAAAATAGTAATTATAAATTACAGCTTTGGGATACAGCGGGTTAGGAGTGATATAGAAATTTTAATAAAAGTTATTATTCATAATCAAAAGGAATATTGCTTATGTATGATATTACGGTTAGAGATAGTTTTATTAGTCTGATAAAATGGGTTAATGATATTAACTGTGTTATTGATATAAAGAAAACATGTGTTATATTAATAGGCAATAAATCAGATCTATAAGATTAATGATAAATATCACTGAAAGAAGGAAGAGACTTCGCATAGAAAAATAATTTTTATTTTTTAGAAACATCTGCGAAAAGTGATAAATAAGAGGTTTTGTTATAAACATTAATATAGATAATTGAAGATATTAAATAATAATATTAAAGTGATATTACCATAAAAAGCGATATAAATATTTAACAATGATCGTCATTAAATCTATAGAACAATTTTAAATAAAAGAAAGGGAAAAAATGCTGTTAAATTTTATTATTTATTTTTGGATATTGATTATTTGATTTTATTAATTTTTTTATTAATTTTTCTTAACTGCATTAATACTTTAGATTTCACTTTTTCCTTTTATATATTATCTCTAATATTTGTAGAATTTTATTAAGCTTATATAGATATTTATTAATTTATATTTATGATTGATTATTAAAAAGATATAATAATATTACTAAGGCTATTTTCCTAATCTTATTTAACATCAATTTTATCCAAAATAAATGGGTTTTCTTCCTATTATTCATAAATTAATTTAAATAATTACTTAAACTTATCGTGATATTATTCATTATCTTTAATAAATTATAAAAAATCTTTTATATTGTTCTAAATTTATAATAAAGAAGATTTATCATTTATATTAAATTATTTATCTTCTTTTAACTAATTTTATAAAGCTTATAATTATCAAAAAATACTGTTTTAACATTTATGATGAAAAAAATCAAATAATTTTTTTATAATATTACTTATATGTTAAAAATCATTATTATTTGTTTTTATAAATTTATTAATAAATTATAATAAAACAATATTATTTTATATAAATATTTCTTAATTCGTTTTATATTCATCTTTTAATTAGTTTTAAAGTATGTCAATAATTTTTTAAATTTAATCCTATTATAATATATATTTATCCAAACTTTTATTACATAAAAATGCATTAAAAATTTATATATCTTTTTCAAAAATTTAAATGGATTTAAAAAGTTAGTTAATTTTTTCCTATATTTATTAAACTTAGTTTTCTTAAGACATTTAACCATCAATAAAGTCTTTAGTATTTTTAATAATTTAAATTTAATCATATAAAAACATCTCTATTTGTCATTTAGCAAATTTATTATTATTTATACTGTTAATTTCTAAATTTATTTATTTTTCATTTAACTATTTTTAAGTTTCTAAAATGTCTTAAAATAGATTTTTAACTTCAATATTCTTACTTAAATCATTTTAATATTATGTTTATTGTATTTAAGTAAAAAAAGTATTGATAAATTTATTTATTTCAATATTTTATCATATTACCTCTTAATGTCCAAATTAATTAATTTTATCTTTATTTATATCGATTTTTTATTTGCTGATGTCTTGCTTGTATTAATCCTTAATTATTTATAAACTAAAGGTTATTTCTTTCAATATATTTTATTCTTTTTTTGATATTTATATAAAACTTGTCTATGTACTTTAATCAAAAAGAATCTTCTCTTGTAATTACTCCTAAGAATTTTATATTTTTTGTTTTAAGATCTGGTTAATCACTAATTCTCATTGCTATTACTATCTTGTTTTTAAAATATTTATTTGCTCAAATTTAACATATTGAGAAAACTACTCCTAATTTAATTACTAAAGTTAAAACATAAAAAATTATAAATTTTATTTAATTAGGAAATATAATCAATATCTTCGGGTATTTAAAATTAATCATATATTTCTTATGTAGTAATACCTGGCTGTTTTTCTTTCAACCAACTGATCATTTAAAATAATGCATCGACATTAGAATTCCCCTCTAGTTTTTCTTTCTAAATTTATTTCTATATTTTTTCCAACTTCAAACTACCATTATTTTCCAATTACTCTAACTCATCCTATTATTCTGATATGATTTTTTATAAATTTAATTTTTGCTCAAAAAGTTATTCTCTTTCATCATCTTATTTACAATCCTTTTTTCTTTAGATAATTTAAGAATTCACTTATTCAATACTTGCTTTTAGATTGATTATTTTATCCTAAACCTTTTAAACATCATTTTAACTCTTATAAAATTACCTGAATATAAAATTAGCTTGGAAAGGACCAATAAAAACTACCAGCTCCTATTTTATCATTTAAAACTTAACAATCAGAGACTAATAAATCCAATATATCTTTTATGGTTGGAAAAGCTTATAAATTTACAAATGTTTTTTTTGATGGAATATTTTTCAACTTCTTTATAGTTTAATACATCTTTTTATTCATGAAAAATTGATAACATAACATTTGCTTTTTCTTCTTGAGACATTCCTTTCTTTTTCTTTTTTTCTGCCATTCTGAAATTATTATAAAATTAAGATAATTAGCTTGAATATATTTTATAATTAAGATGAATTTGATACTTCCTTGTGAAATTATATAAATTACAAATTAGTAAGGATTATAAGATTATGAGGTTGTTGGAGATAATACTTATAAAGTTAGATAAGCTCATACTTACTATCATTAAGAGGAGTTAGATATATTTATTTTCAATAGTCTTTAGAATAGATATATACCTAGATAAGATGATAAAGTTATTGGAATTATATAAAAGGTTTGTAGTGGATATTATGAAGTAAATATTAATTGTGAGAAAATTGGTATTTTAGATATTCTAAGTTTTTAAGGTTCTACTAAAAGAAATAAACCTAGCCTATAGATAGGGTCAATTATATATTGTAAAATTTCCTATGTTGACTAATAATAGGAATATATTTTAACTTGTATTTCTGATACAAATTAAAAAAGTTGGAATTCTGGAGAATCAAAATACGGTGAACTTAAAAATGGCTATGAAATAAAAACATCGAAACGAGTGATAAACTATTTAATAAATAATGACTATGTTTTAGTATTATTATCTTAGAGATTATCATTTAAAATTTGCATTGGATAAAATTGTATGATTTGGTTTTATACTTAAAATATTAAGAATTATTATGCTGTTGAATAAATAATTAAAGATTTAGAAAACATTAGAGATTTCAACTAACAATTCGAGTAGGAGATTAAAGAATAACTATAAAAAGCGCATTTTTATTAACAATTTTTATTTATTGAATAATTTTTGGTTTAAAAGATCAAATATTTCTTTAATTATTGTTTTTTCTTATAAATCAGTATTTTGTTTATTTAATAGCTTATTTTAAATATCTTTTAATTATTCCTAATTGCTTATTGATTATTACTAATTAAATAATTATTAAATATCTTATATTAAATCTGGATATAAGGAGTCACTATAAATATTAATATTTTTAACTTCAAATTTAGATTTCTACCAAATTAGTTCTACGAATCCCCAATCAAACTTTTTTTGAATATTTTGAGAATTTTTTTAATCTTAATTATAAATAAAGTCTTTATTATTAAGCTAACTAATATAATCTTAAATTTTTTAGTTTTCATCTATAAAACTTTAATCAATAAATATTTAATTCTTTTAATTATCATAATATTTGTTAAATTCATTTTATAAATTATCAATGATCTTTTATATATTAATCTCATTATTAATTTCTTATAAATTTATAACTCTTTATCAAACAGAATCAACTCCTTAATAGTTTAGTTTTTAAATATTTGGTCTTAATAAAGCATTCATTTCCTTTAAATCACAATTTACTAATATTGTTCCATGATGTAGAAATCAACTAAACATTTTTTCTTTATTTCATATAATTTAAAATGCAGAGCCAGATACCTTTCTATCCTCAACTAAAATATCATTTCAACCTTTTTAAAAAGCATTTATGTTATCTTTTTTTAATGAGTTTATTATAATAGAATTATTAACATTTTTAATGAAATCTATTTCTGTTCATTTTTATATAGGATTTATAAAAGAGCAGCATAAATTACCCAAATCCTAATATACGGCACCACCACCAGAATATCTTCAGCATAAATCTATATTTTTTGATTTAATTTACTCTATATTACATTCTTTATAAGGATTTTAGTTCCTACCAATAATCACGCTTTTATTGTTTTAATATAGAAATAACATAGGAACATTTAATGTTAAGTCATTAAATAAGTATCTTTCTATGCTTAGATTTTGAAAAATAGAATTTAGTTTTGAAACAAAAATAATACTTTTTTATTAATTTAAAAAATTCATTGATTTTATAATTATTAATCTATATCTTTATTGATGATATTTAGACATAGCATTTCCTTAACCTCTTATAAAACCTAATCTGCGTCTTTATCATCTGTATTTATTGTTATGAGATTGATATGGTTTTATTATTACAATTTATTTAAAAATTTTGTATATTTAATTTAAAGACTTTTTATATAATCTTCTGAAATATTATCATGTTCTCCTAATCTCTATCGTTTTTTTATTCTTTCAATAAGCTTTTCAATATTTGCTTATAAAAAAATTACAACATTTGGTTAATTAATTTATTATAATAATTAAGAATATTAATCCTCTAACAATAAATACTTTTCTTCTTCCATTAAACCATTGTCAAAAGCATTTTTTACAAAAATTTCAAAATATTCTAAAAGCATTCAATCTTATATTAGAATTCCATTTGTATATTCTTCTTTGATTTCTTTTTAAAATCTTTGCTCCATAAAAAACTACTATAATAAATAGGCATAAGGATTTGGTCCTTATATTTTCTTATTCATAAACTCATAAAATCATTCTAAATATGGATTTTCTGCTAGCTCTTCATCCATAAAATTGCTTTAAGTCAATAAAAGAGATAATTTCTAACATAAAGTTGATTTTCCAACTCCTATATTTCCTACTATTGATCTATTTATTTTACATTTTACATTATGTCATTAAAACGAATTATATTTTTACAAAGAAAATATTTTTAATAAATATTTAATGAATGATTTTTTAGTTTAATAAAAGTAGGATTTTTATTAATTCGTAATTAATGTTCATCCAGGAGCAAAAAAAGAGAAATTTTATATTGAAGAAAATGGGTTACATTTAAAAATATAAGAATAAGCAATATAAGGATAGGCAAATTCATATGTTATATGCTTTCTATCTAAAGTTTTATAAATCTCAAAAACAAGTCTAAAAATTATCAACGGAGAGCTTTCATGAGTCAAAACGATAAGAATAGAGAATAAAACTATAAATCTAGTATAAATTAAAGAAAGGCTTAACAAATCATTAATTGAAAATAATAATTAAATTTTTAATTAAAAATATTTGTTTCTTATTCTGTATTAAAAAGTGAAAGCTGTTCATTTTATAATAACTTAATACTAAAGCAATCTAAATCTTTTTACTAATTTAAATATAAATTATTTGAGGTTTTACTATGTTTTTTTACAACAACACTCTTAGAGATTTATCCTATTCTACCTTTTAGATTAAAATTACTAACTAGTTATTTATAATTAGGAAATTTACTCATACTTTTATTAATGTCTTTTTTATTATGATTTGAATCTTATTTCGTATCCAATATTTTTGTAAATGTTTTAAATTTACTTTTATTATCATTTTATTAATATTCCTTATTATTACTTATTTTCTTATTCGAGGTAAACATATTTTAATTTATGCTTTTCTAATCATATTAAGATTATTAATCTAAAATCTCAGTAATTTCATTTTGAACATTATTTAATGATGATATTTATTATGAATATTTCTAACTTATTTTTATCTATTATTTTAATTTTTATATTTTATCGATAAAAATCTCTTCATCATTCGATTTGCTTTAAATTTATGATTTTTTTATTTATATTGATCGTTAAGCTTTATTAATTTCAAGCTATTTCTACAACTCTAATTATTATATCTTATAATCATATTTCGTTTTTATTTATTATAAAATTCTTTCTTCTTCTTTATTAATCTCTGTAATTTACTTTTTAATATTTTAATGTTAGTTTAAATTCTATTTATTTTATATTAAGGAATTTAGTTAGTTTTCTAATAATAATTTCTTCTCTTTTATGAAAATACTTATTTTTTCTAATGAATGATTTCTATGTTCTTTATCTATCAAACAGTCAACACATAATAATTACTAATCTTGACAGCATATAATTTCAATAGTCTTTCAATGTCAAGAACAAAGATTTAATATTTTATTTTTAGAATCTTTTTTAAAAAATCTTTAAGTAAAATTGTTAGATTTACTTATGACAGAATTAGTAATATTTCTATCTAAATTTATTTATCATTCGGAGTTTAAATCTAAAAAACTATTTTCAAAATCACTTGATCTTTTTGTTATAAAGTTTTTACTTGTGTTAGAATATTTTTATTCAGAATAAAAACTTGCAGATTTTAGAGATTAAGCTAAATTTTTCATTATAAAATAATAATGAAAAATAAAAAAGATAAAAAGTTTAAATAATCTAAATTCAAAGAAAAATAATATGAAAAATCTGAAAATTAGTCCTTACAAGATTATGAATAAAAATAGAAAGAATAATAGCATTTACTTATTTATGGAGTAAAATCTTTTGAAAGTGAAGAGGAAATCATTATCGAAAAACCTAATTTATCAATAATTAAAGAAATAAGTAATGAGAGTTTAAGTTAAGATTAGACTATTGAAAATAAACAAGAAACAAATACATAGATAAAAATCAATGAATAAGAAATAGTTGATATTGATTTATAGAAATAATTAGAAAACATGTAAATATATATCGATAAATGAAAATTGTAAGAAATAGAGCTTGAATATTAGTGATAAGAAAAGTAATAAAGATTAGTTTAACAAAAAGAATTACTATAAAAATATTCTAACAATAAATAAAATAAAAAGAAAAAATAATAAAATATAAACTTAAAATTTAATTAATTTTATAAATGGGAAGAAAAATAAAGAAGATTTCTAAGGGATATAATTCCAAGTTTATTTCTAGAGCAAAAGCTATAAAGAGGCTTGGTTTGAGCATAAAAGATTTTAGAAAGCTTTGTATATTAAAAGGAGTTCATCCAAGAATGCCTTCTAAAAATATAAAGAAATAACATCAAGTATATTATCATTCAAAAGATATTTTATATTTATCATAAGACAAATTAATGGAATATTTTAAAGATATTTAGATTTACAAGAGAAAACTTTAAAAAGCAATTTTTAAGAAAAATGATGAATAGATAAAAAGACTTAAATAAAGCAAACCTTAAATTGATATTAATCATATTGTAAGAGAAAGATATGATAATTTCGAAGATGCGCTTAAAGATTTAGATGATTGTCTTTCTACATTAGCTTTGTTTTAAAGTCTTCCATCTCATAGACTATTCAAAATAGATCCTTTGAGATTAAAAATAAGTAAAGCTTTAATAGATTTTTTCAAACTTTATGTAATCAAAACTCAATCTTTATAAAAAGTATTCTTAACAAATTAAGGTATTTATTATTAAGCTGTTATAGAAGGAGAAGTTGTTACTTGGATAGAGCCATATCAATATACAAGCATTTTACCCTTTGATGTTGATTATAAAGTTATGTTGACATTTTAAGAGTTTTATTAAGTTTTTATGAAATTCACTTTATTCAAACTTTTCAAAAATAAAGAAATTTAATTCCCTCCAATATTAGTAGAAAATGCTGAAAAAATTCAATCATCATATTAGAAATACGTTGCTGAATCAAGAAATAATCTATAAAAAGAGAAAAAGATTTTTTCTAATTTTAAATTTTTCATATCTAGAGAAGTTAATAAAGAGATTTTTGAATTTTTAATTAAATCTTTTGGAGGAGAAGTTTTTTATTCGTTAGAAAACTTTGATTCAGATTTGTATAAAAATGGTCAATTTACTCATATAATTACCGAAAGATCTTTAGCTTCTATAAATTTACTAAAGAAAAACTGTGAATATATTCAGCCATAATGGGTTTGTGATAGCATTAATTTCAATTAGCTTTTACCTATAAGAGATTATGTTCCGGGATAAAAATTACCTCCTCATTTAAGCCCTTTTAATATTAATAAAACAAGTGAATTCATTCCATAAAGACTAAAAGAGATTTAAAAATAAGAAAATCAAATTGAAGAAATCGAACTAAGTGAAAAAGAAGAATAAAGCGATTTAAAGGTTTAAAATGAATAGACAGATTCTTATGAAGTAAAAATAGCTGAATAGATACCTTTAGAAAAATAAAAGAAATAAAAAGAAAAGAAGGAAATAGAGCTTAAAGCATCAATGTTATCACCAAGAAGAGCTAGACTTTATGAGAAAATTAAAAAAAGGGAAAACGAAGAATAGGAGAAGATTAAAAGTTTAAAAGAAAAACAAAAAAAGATTTCAAAAAAAGAATAAATTTAAAAATTTGAATTATAATGTAGGTTAAAAACGATGAAAATATAAGTGTAACAGAATAATCTTGTTTATAGGAAGATTGTAAAGATTGTGATGCTTGTAAAAACATTCCTGAATAAATTATCTAATTAACTTGTGAGCATTCTTTTTGTCTTAACTGTATTGCAAATAATATTATTAAAAACACTAATAAGAATGATGCAGATATTTCTATATTAAACTGTGAACTTTGCAACGAATAAACTGCGATATCTGAATAGGTTTAAGAAGAGATAATAGAATATATTAATAATAACAATTTTGAGTTAATGGATTAATAAGACTAAGTTTCTATGAATAATTCTAACGAAGTTTCTGTTATAAGTAAAAAGAGTTTTTCATCAAACGAATAAATAAAATGTTTAAATCATATTGATGAGGTTGTAATTTATATTGATTGTAATAATTGAAAACTTTACTGTTCTTAATGCATTATTCAAAATCCTTAATATTTTTAATTAAATAAATAAATTTTATCGATAAAGAGTAAAGATAAAGAGATTAGTACACTTATAGATAAAGAAAATAATAAATTGAATAGCTATAAATAACTATTAGAAAGTAAAAATAATTAAGAAATTATATAGGCTAAACTATTAGAGAATTAAATAGATTAAGAAATATAATAAATAGAATTGGAGTTTTAGAATTTCTTAAATTTCACCTAAAGTTTGAAATAAAAAATAATAGAAAAACTTAATAATAAAAAAAAAGAATAAATTAATGGTTTTTAAGAATAATATAATAATAGAGATTAGTTATTATAAAATATAGAGGATAGTTTATAAAGTTGTTAAAATTAAACATATATAAATAAAATAGAATTATTTATAAGTAATAAACATAATTATAAAACAATAGAGGAAAGTTCAAATTAATTTTTAAATTCTTAAAATAATAATCATTAATAAATACTATAGTAATTTAAAGAAACGATTATTCAGTATTAACAGAGTTTTTATTCAAAAATATAATAGAATTTTTAATAAAATTTTAATATAAAATAAACACAAAAAAAGGATATTTTATTAAATAACCTTTAAACTCCTTCAAACGAATACTTTAATAAAATTGAGTAAAAGCTTTAGTCATACTTATAATAAGGAAATTACTAAAATAATATTACAAAAACTAGCTTCAATAGCTTATAAAACACAATAAAAAATAATCAATTTTTATAAACTTAAAAAACTAATGAAAATATATTTAACTAAACTAAGCTTAAGTTTAATAAATCTGCAAATAGAAATTTTATCAATAATGAAAAAAGATCTTTTAACTTTTAAGAAGAATCAATTAAATAAGAGAAAAACAATATAAACTCCGTTTTTTCAAAATCTTCAAAGCAATTCTTTGTTAGTCCGCTAATGAAGAATTAATAATTTAATATTATAAATATGGAAAACAAAAGCTTCAAATACTATTTTAACTGCTTAACAGGTGGAATGCTAGCTTGTGGAATTACACATACAGCAATAACTACAGTAGACTTATTAAAATGTTTAAAATAGGTTGATCCATTAAAGTTTAAAGGGTTTTAAGATGGTTATAAATAGATTTATTAATTGAAGGGAACAAAAGGACTATTCACTGGGTGGTCTCCTACTCTAATAGGTTATTCATAATAAGGTATGTTTAAATATGGCTTTTACGAGTTTTTTAAAAGTATATATATTTAATATGGGGGTAAAAATGCCGAAAAATACTAATCTATTGGTTATGCTCTGTCTTCTGCATCAGCTGAAATAATAGCTGATATATTTCTTTGCCCGTGGGAATCTATTAAAATTAGAATGTAAACACAAGTTTTTAATAAATTTCCAAGTAACCTCAAACAAGCATCTTCCATTATGTACAAATAAGAAGGAGTCTTCGGTTTCTATAAAGGTTTAATTCCATTATGGAGTTGATAAGTTCCTTATACTGTAGCCAAATTCGTATTTTTTGAAAAAATTGTGAATTCTTTTTATAAGAATATTTTTAATAAAAAATCTAAATCAGAGTACTCTTTAAATACACAACTTTTTGTAACATTTTCTTCTGGTTATTTATCTGGAATAATTTGTGCAATTGTTTCTCATCCTGCTGACACTATTGTTTCTTAGATTAACAATACTCGCAACAATGATAAACTCTTAAAGAACATCTAAAAAATATACAATCAAATCGGGTTTTGAGGAATGTGGAAAGGATTAGGGTATAGAATTGGAATGATTGGCACCTTGACAGGATTTCAGTGGTATATTTACGATACTTATAAAAGTTTTGTCGGCCTTTAGACTTCTGGTTCCAAATAATAAATTCTAAATTTATCCATTTTCTTATATTTTTTATTTTTTTCCTTTAGTCTCTAATATAATACTAAAGATGGGAATAAAACGTTTGTATTCTTACATAAGAGAAGCCTTTTAGTACAGCTCTTTGACGAAACTAAAAGGAAAAAAAATCGGAATTGACGCTATGTGTATTCTTTATTAAGCCTATTTTTCTGCCACAGACAACGAAACCGAGTTTAAACTTTCTATCATAAGACAAATCAACTAGAAAATTTAAATGTTAAAGGACCTGGACATTGATTTTCTTTTTGTCATAGATGGAATGAAGCTAAAAGCAAAAATAAAGACCGATAAACTTAGAGAGAAGAAGAGGAATAAATATAAAGAACTTCATAATAAATGTAAATTAAAAAGAAGTTTAAGAAAAATATGATGCTGCGGAAACCTCTGTGTTGGAGAAATATAGTAAAGAGCTGTCTAATTCTATCGTATATTTTTTTATAGATTTTCTAAAGTAATAAAAGTATGAGTATATCGTTGCTCCTTATGAATCAGACCCTTAACTATACTACCTGTATATTAATAACCAAATCGATTATGTTTTATCCGAGGATTCTGATATTGTCGCTTATGGTGTTAGACACGTAATTAGAAATTTGAAGTTAGACAAATCCTGTCTTATATTAAATGAAGAAACTATTAATGATTTAGAATAGAAGAATTTACAAGAGGAAAACTATCCTGGATCTTGACTATAGAGAATAGTTGATTTCTTTAAACTAACAAATGAGTAAAGAATCAAAGTATGTATTTACTCCGGCTGTGATTATTTATCCAACATTAACGGTTTCGGCTTTGCCACAGTAATGAAACTCGCTATTGAGAATCAGCTGGATGAATTTGTAAAAACTCTTTTCTAAGAAACCAAAAGTTTAGAGTTTATTTTGCCAGATGAAATTCCATCTAAGGAAAAATACCTAAAAAGATTTAACTAATGCTTCTTGTCTTTCTTTCACAGTGTTGTTTTTAAAGGTAATAAAATCGATAATTTAAAAAAGATTAATAAAAAGCTAACATAAGGTTTAGATAATGATGATATAATTGATTTTACAGGAGATTGTAAGGTTTTTAAAACCCAGGCTTTGATAAAGAAATTTAAATAAGGAGATCTTTCATTGGATGACTTATCTATCAGAGAGGTTTCTTAATATGATTATAACAAGGCTTTGGAGTTTTTAAGTTCAAATTTATAATCATCGTTTATATTCGGTTTTAATAATTTATGCTAAGTATAAACTGACAATTACAATTTCAGCACTGAAAAAGAGATATTTTAGAGTTTTGCATCGAATTCCGAGTATTTGAAGCAAAAGAAGAAAATAATAAAAACCAAACTATAATAAATTATATAAATATTTTATCTTTTTTGTATTGTAGTG